>ERZ773359.5986-NODE-5986-length-11138-cov-66.530542_pt1 | contig 11138 bp, 10 predicted proteins | sample MGYA00374955_ERZ773359 | MGnify/ENA primary metagenome ERZ773359 (study PRJEB29098, sample SAMN04486028) | biogas fermenter metagenome | study: EMG produced TPA metagenomics assembly of the Biogas fermentation microbial communities from Germany - Plant 4 DNA1...
AAAGCCATTAGTTCCTTATGTATTTTTTCCAGTTCCCCGGGTATGTCTATATGCTGCGGGCATTTGGTGATGCAGGCTTCACACTTTGCACACTTGTCAGCCCTGTTCTCCTCCTTGAGGAAGTCAAAGTAGTTCCTGCGGGTGATTTCCTTGTTTTCTGTCTTCTTGTAGTCATTGTATATCTTAAATACCTTGGGTATGTCCACTCCAAAGGCACAGTCCATACAATATCTGCATGCTGTACAGGGTATTGGATTTATACTTCTAAGCTCTTCAACAACCCTGTCTATTATATCCAGCTCTTCATCATTTAAGGGCTTAAAGTCTGTCAGGGTGGATATATTGTCCTTAAGCTGCTCCATATTTGACATGCCACTTAGTACAACAGCCACATTTTCCAGTCCTGCTACCCACCTTATGGCCCAGGATGAAATAGAATTGGAGGAGTACTCCTTCATATGCCTTTCCACCTGAGGTGCAAAGGATGATAAAAATCCTCCCCTGACTGGTTCCATGACAAAGCAGGGTATATTGTGTCTTTCCAAAACCTCATACAGGCTTTTGGCATCAATTTCATCCCAGTCCCAGTAGTTGATCTGAAGTTGGGCCACATCCCAGCTGCGACCAGCTACAAGGTCCTCCAGTACCTCCTTGGAATCATGGAAGGAAAAGCCTATATGTTTTACCTTGCCTTCCTCCTTCTTCCTCAATAAAAATTCATATAGATTAAACTTGTCCATTATTTCCTTTCTTTCAGCATTCATGGCATGGAGGAAGTAAAAGTCAAAATAGTCTGTTTGCAATCTTTCCAGCTGTTCATTAAAAAGCCTTTCTGCATCCTCTTCACTTTCCACCAGCCAAATGGGAAGCTTGGTAGTTAAATAATAGGACTCCCTAGGGTATTTAGACAGGACCTTGCCTAAAAATACTTCTGAGTCCCCATTGTGATACATATAGGCTGTGTCAAAGTAGTTTAGTCCCTTTGACATAGCATAGTCAATCAGTTTTTCTGCTTCCTCATAGTCAATTTCATCATTTTTAGTGGTAGGAAATCTCATGCAGCCAAAGCCAAGCCTTGGTAGTTCTATTCCCAAATTTTTCAAATATCTTTTGTCCATATCAACCAACCTTTTCCTTTCTATTTGAATATTTATGATTAATTATATCATTTTGGGAAAACGATGACAATATTAGACATATACAGGGCTATTCCGGGTAAATTCCTTTTTATGTAATATCTTAAGCCTTATTTGCTATTGAAGCAGGCAGTACTTTAGTGGTATAATGTATATAAATTTTATTCAAAGCCTTGGGAGTATTTATGAGGTTTTTTATTGAGAAATGATTCACAATCTTGGCCTAGTTTTAAAGGCTTTTATATTAAAATTTATTAGGCATTCAGTAGTAAATCAATGGTACTTCACCTTTGCAAGTAAATGTTAAAAAATTAACTTTTTATCTAAAACATGGCAGTTATGCCACTTTTATATAGAGTTTCTATAAAATGAATACCAGGTATTTTTTGTATAAACTTGGGGATACTAATTATAAAATTTTATTGTTATTTATTTGATTATTGACTTTTATTATGGTATACTATACCATGTGAGAATATTTTTATATTTTAAGTTGCAATAGATTGAATATTTAATCAACATCATTCATGCAAAGGTTTTAGCAAGGAATTTTTTACACTTAAGCAGTCCATAATTATAATATAAAAGGTGGTGATTAGGTGGTAAAAGAGGCTATTAAGGCAGTGAAGGAAGCAGAAGATGAAGCAAATAAGATCTTGCAAGAGGCTAAGGAAACTTCCAGCAATCTAAAACAGGAAGCCAAAGTCTTAGCCGAAGAAAAGTACAGCCAGATTATTGAAGAGGCTGAGAAAGAGGCTGAAAAAATTAAACAAAAGGCCTTAGAAGAAGGAGAGGCGGTAGCCAAGCCCATAATTGAAAAGGGCATGAAGGAGTCAGAAAAATTATTAGCCTTAAGTGATGATGATTTAAATAAGGCTGTCAATATTATTATTGAGAGGATTGTGAATATAAATGGCAATAGTTAAGATGAGTAAATTCAGCTTATTTGCTTTTGACTCTGAAATGGAAGACCTTCTCCATGAGCTTCAAAAATTTGAATATGTCCACTTTGTAAATCTCGAAGAAGAGGAAGAACTAATAGAGGAAGGACTAGAAGCTGTATCTGTTCCTGAAAGCATTGTGGAAGTTAATGAAGAAATATCTAAGGTAAGATACGGACTAGACCTGTTATCCCAGTATTATGAAAGAAGTACTGGAATCAAAGGAATGATAGAAGGGAAGACAACCCTTGCCTTTGAGGAGCTGGAAAAGAAGGCTCTGGAATTTGATTACCACCCAGTTTATGACAAGCTAAGAAGCTTAGCCGGTGAAATTTCAAAATATGATGAAGAAGCTGGTAGGCTAAATACCAGAAAGGAAGAGCTAAAAAACTGGCAAGGACTAGAATACCCACTTAAGGACCTTTATTCTTTAAAGCAGGCTCAGGTATTTACAGGAATACTTCCTGCCAAAATGAAGGATAAGCTTGAAGAAGAACTATTAGAACTAGAATATGTTTACTTTGAGGTAGTAAAGGAAGATAACAAGAACTTATACATTTTTGCTTTGACTTCAAAGGATGAAGGAGAGAAGCTTAACGAAATACTAAGGATTAATGCATTCTCCAATATAGTACTGGAAGGAGAAGGCACTCCAAAGGAAGAGTTAAATACTATTGAAGAAAGATTAAAAGCCTTAAAGGCTGAAAAGGAGAAGACAATTGAAAAGGTTAAGGAATTAGCTGTATATGTTCCTGAATTAGAGGTACTATATGAATATTTAATGAACAAAAAGCTTAGGGTTGCAGCTAATGAAAACTTCTTAAAGACAGAAAAGGTAAATGTCATTGAAGGTTATGTTCCAACAGAAAAAGTAGATGAATTTACTAAAATAATACAGAAAACTCAAAAAAATGCCTACTACCTGGAAGTACATGATGCAGAAGAAGATGATCCTAATGTGCCAATACTGTTAAAGAATTCAAAGTTCGCAGAAACCTTTGAATCCTTAACCCATATGTATGCCTTGCCAAAATACAATGAAATTGACCCAACACCACTTTTAGCACCATTTTATCTGACCTTCTTTGGAATGATGGTAGCAGATGCAGGATATGGTTTAATTATGGTTATAGGGTGCTTTATTGCACTTAAGGTTGCAAATTTATCAGAGTCTCAGGAAAAATTCATCAGATTTTTCTACTATCTAGGATATTCAACTATTGTATGGGGCTTAATTTATGGTTCAGTTTTAGGGGGGCTGATTCCAATTCCAGGACTGATAGACCCTGCAACTGAATATCAGAGACTCTTAATAATGTCCATTGTGTTTGGCTTGATACACTTGTACTTTGCTCTAGGAATCAAAGTATATATGCTTATTAAGGATGGCCAGTATTTAGATGCCTTATTTGATGTAGGATTTTGGTATATGGCACTTTCAGGAGGTATAGTCTTCCTGCTAACAATGGTAGTACCATTGCCAGCTATTGTGAAAACCATATCCAAGGTAGTGCTAATAATTGGAGCAGCAGGAATAGTCCTAACCAATGGAAGGAGTGCTCAAAGTACTCCAGGCAAATTAGTAGCAGGACTGTATGAACTATATGGTATTTCTGGCTATGTAGGAGACTTTGTATCCTATTCAAGGCTTATGGCTCTAGGGTTATCTGGAGGATTTATTGCATCTTCCATCAATATGATTGTTGATATGTTGTTTGATGCAGGAGTTGTAGGTATTGTAGGTGGAATTGTAGTATTTGTTGGAGGACAGCTATTCAATATATTCTTAAGTTTATTAGGTGCTTATGTCCACACCATAAGGCTTACCTACGTAGAATTCTTTGGCAAATTCTATGAGGGTGGTGGCAAAGCATTTAATATATTTAGAAGCAAACCAAAATATATTAACTTAAAATAGTATAGGAGGTAATAGAAAATGGCTTTTAGTGAACTTTTAGTAAACCATGGTGGAGTAGTTTTTGCAGCTTTTGGTGTTGCAGTAGCAATGCTATCAGGTATTGGTTCTGCAATAGGTGTAGGAATTGTAGGTCAGGCAGCATCAGGACTTATTATAGAAGAGCCTGAGAAGTTTGGTAGATCCTTAGTTCTTCAATTGCTACCTGGTACACAAGGACTTTACGGATTCGTTATTTCACTTTTAGTGTTAGGAAAAATGACTTTAGACATGAGTTTAGCTAATGGATTGTATTTACTATTTGCTTGTATGCCTGTAGGTATAGTAGGATGGTTCTCAGCAATAGCACAAGGTAAGACAGCAGCAGCAGGTATTTCAATACTTGCAAAGAATGAAGAGCATTCTACTAAGGGTATAATCTATGCGGTAATGGTTGAGACTTACGCGCTACTAGCCTTCGTTATGTCCTTAATATTAGTGAACGCAATTAGTTTCTAGCTTTACCTATGGAGGTGACGGAATGTCCAATTTAGATAATCTAGTACAGAAGATACTAGATGATGCCAAAACACAAGCCAGTGCAATAGTAGATGAAGCTAATAAGATCAAGGAAGATATAATAAATACCAGGACTAAAGAGGCAGAGGAAAGGAAAAGAAGAATCCTTGAAAGAGCAGAACAAGAGGCCAGCCTTTTAAAGGAAAGAACTATTTCCAATGCAGAGCTAAAGGTTAGGAATGAAAAATTAAGGGCTAAACAGGAAATTATAGAAAAAGTATTTAACATGGCCAAGGAAAGGCTTAAGGACTTAGAAGAAGATAAATATGTTTCATATTTACAGGCTACCCTGAAGAATCTTAACTTGAAGGGTGGAGAAACAATAATAGTTCCTGAAAAAATGAGGAAGAAGGTTAAAAGCTTAAAGCTTAACCTGCAAGTTTCAGAGGAAGAGACTGTGGACTCTGGTTTTCTAATAAAGGACAAAGGAATTATACTAAACTATACCTTTGAATCTCTAATAGATTATTATAGAGATGAACTAGAAGCAGAAATAGCACAGAGTCTCTTCAAGGAATAGGAGTGATTTCATGGACAGGATGGATTTTCTCCAAGCTGTAACCAGAACCAGGGTCCTTGAAACTAGGCTCCTTTCAAGGGCGACTATTGAAAGAATGGTGGAAGCAAAGGATATTGAAGAAGTTATAAAAGTATTGGGAGAAACAGAATATGTTTCTTCATTGGAAGGCCTAAATAGGCCGGAAGAATATGAAAATATTCTTTCCAAAGAATTAAAGAGGGTCTACGATTTAACCTATGATATGGTAAATGACAAAACTGTAGTAGACCTACTTGCCTTAAAATATGATTATCATAATTTAAAGGTACTGGTTAAAGAAAAGATTCTAGGAAATAGCAATGTTGAGAACCTGTATATACCAGTAGGTATGATAGATATAGAATCTTTAAGACAAAACTATTTGTCAGACAATTTTAAAGATATAGATGATAAAATAAAGGGAGTATTGCTTGCAGTAGAGGAAGATTTTGAAAGAAACAAGGACCCACAGAGAATAGATATATTGCTGGACAAGTACTACTATATTCACTTATATGAATTAGCAAAGGAAACAGAAATACCACTTTTTATAGATTATGTTCAGGACTTAATTGACTTTACCAATATCAGAACCCTTATAAGGGTTAAAAAGCAAAATAAGGATATGAAGTTTTTAGAGGATGTGGTACTTCCTAATGGTAAAATAGAAGCTGGGGATATAATTATGTCTTTGAATGACCCAGTGGAAGAAATCATAAATAAGTTTAGAAATTATGATATAAGTCCTGAAGTTATAAAGGGATTGGAAGCATATAAGGATACAGGTAGATTGTCAGAATTTGAAAAACTAATGGACAATTATATTATCGAACTAAATAAACAATCCAAATATGTACACTTTGGACCTGAACCCATATTTTCATACATTGTGGCAAAGGAAACAGAAATAAAGGTACTAAGAATTATTATGGTATCGAAGCTTAACAATATCCCACCGGATAGAATTCGTGAAAGGTTGCGTGATTTATATGTATAAAGTAGGAGTAGTGGGAGATAAGGATTCTATCCTAGCCTTTAAGGCCTTAGGTGTAGACGTGTTTTCAGTTTTAGACAAGGCAGAGGCTAGGAAGGTAGTAGATAGAATTGCAGCAAATGGATATGGTATCATTTTCATAACAGAACAGATTGCCAGTCTCATACCTGAGACTATTGAAAGATATAATGATAAAATTATTCCTTCAATCATTTTAATCCCTAGCAATCAAGGGACACTTAATATTGGAATGGAAAGAATTAATAAGAATGTTGAGAAAGCTGTAGGTACAAATATTTTATAGAAGGAGAGGGCTTATCTTGAAAGTAGGTAGAATAATTAAGGTATCAGGACCATTGGTTATTGCTGAAGGTATGGATGAAGCGAACGTATATGACGTTGTTCAAGTTTCAGAAAATAAGCTCATCGGTGAAATTATAGAAATGAGAGGCGATAGGGCCTCTATTCAGGTATATGAAGAAACTACTGGTATTGGTCCTGGAGAGCCAGTATATTCAACTGGAGAACCACTTTCAGTTGAACTGGGACCAGGCCTTATAAAATCAATGTTTGACGGTATTCAAAGACCACTGGATGACATTAAGGACATGGCAGGAGATTTCCTAACAAGGGGTCTGGAATTACCTGCCTTGGACAGGAAGAAAAAATGGCACTTTGTACCAACAGTAAAGGTTGGAGATCAGGTTCAACCAGGAGACATTATAGGTACAGTGCAGGAGACAGAAGTAGTTGTTCATAAGATAATGGTACCGATGGGCGTATCTGGTAAGATAAAATCTATAAAAGAAGGAGAATATACAGTAGAAGATACAGTTTGTGTTGTAGAAGGAGACAAGGAACACAAGGTAACTATGATGCAAAAATGGCCTGTTAGAAGGGGTAGACCTTATGCTCATAAGCTAAACCCAACAGAACCAATGTTAACAGGTCAAAGGGTAATAGATACCTTCTTCCCAGTTGCCAAGGGCGGAACAGCCGCAGTTCCAGGACCTTTCGGTTCAGGAAAAACTGTAGTTCAACACCAGTTGGCAAAATGGGCAGATGCTGAAATAATTGTTTATGTTGGATGCGGTGAACGTGGTAATGAGATGACAGACGTACTAATGGAATTCCCAGAGCTTGTTGACCCCAAAACAGGCAAATCATTGATGGAAAGAACAGTTCTTATTGCTAACACATCCAACATGCCTGTAGCTGCTCGTGAAGCAAGTATTTATACAGGTATAACTATAGCTGAATACTTTAGAGACATGGGTTATTCAGTAGCCATAATGGCCGACTCCACATCCAGATGGGCAGAGGCCTTAAGGGAAATGTCCGGTAGGCTTGAAGAGATGCCTGGAGACGAAGGTTATCCAGCTTATCTGGCATCAAGAATTGCAGACTTCTATGAAAGGGCTGGAAAGGTAGTATGCTTAGGCTCTGATGAAAGAACAGGAGCTTTAACTGTAATTGGTGCAGTTTCACCTCCAGGAGGAGACTTGTCCGAACCAGTTACTCAGTCTACCTTGAGGATAGTAAAGGTATTCTGGGGATTGGATGCAAGCTTGGCATATGCAAGACACTTCCCAGCTATAAACTGGTTGAATTCATACTCTCTATACCAAGACAAGGTAGATGAGTGGATGGATCAAAATCTGGATAAGGAGTTTTCTCAAAATAGAATAAAGGCTATGACCCTTCTACAAGAAGAGTCATCCTTACAAGAAATTGTAAGACTGGTAGGTAGGGACACCCTATCTGAAGGCGACCAATTGAAGTTGGAAGCTGCCAGAACTATAAGGGAAGACTTCCTACAACAAAATGCTTTCCATGATGTGGATACCTATGCTTCACTGGAAAAACAAAATCTAATGCTTAAGATGGTTCTAGCCTTCTATGACGAAGGTAGAAGGGCATTAGACAATGGAGTATATCTAAATGAATTCTTGGCTCTTCCTGTTCGTGATAGAATTGCAAGGGCTAAATATATACCAAACGAGAGGGCATCAGAAATTAATGATATAATGAAGGAGCTAAAGGACAGTGTTGATGAGCTTATAAGCAAGGGAGGTGCCATAGATGCTTAAGGAGTACCAAACAGTTACAGAAGTAGTAGGACCACTGATGCTGGTAGAAGGGGTAGAAGGCATCAAGTTCGAAGAACTGGTTGAAATAGAAATACAAACAGGAGAAAAGAGAAGAGGTAGAGTACTGGAAGTTGACGGAGACAAGGCCCTAGTACAGCTATTCGAAGGTTCATCAGGAATAAACTTGAAAAACACCAAGGTAAGATTCCTAGGCAGACCTCTTGAGCTTGGAGTATCCTCTGATATGATAGGTAGAATATTTGACGGACTGGGAAATCCAATAGACGATGGTCCCAAGATTATTCCAGAAAAGAGAATGGATATAAACGGGGTACCTATAAACCCAGTAGCCAGAGACTATCCATCAGAGTTTATCCAAACAGGAGTATCTGCCATAGATGGACTAAATACTCTGGTAAGGGGACAAAAGCTTCCAATATTCTCTGGTTCTGGACTTCCCCACTCCCAATTAGCTGCTCAGATTGCTAGACAGGCTAGAGTATTAGGTGAAGGTGAAAAGTTCGCCGTAGTATTTGCTGCTATGGGTATTACCTTTGAGGAAGCTCAGTTCTTCATAGATGACTTCACCAAAACAGGTGCCATAGACAGGGCGGTGCTATTCATCAACCTGGCTGACGACCCAGCTATTGAAAGAATTGCAACACCCCGTATGGCCTTAACCTGTGCTGAGTATCTAGCCTTTGAAATGGATATGCACGTACTGGTTATCCTAACAGACATGACTAACTATGCAGAAGCCCTAAGGGAAACTTCAGCAGCCAGAAAGGAAGTTCCAGGCAGAAGAGGATATCCAGGATATCTATATACTGACCTTTCAACTATATATGAAAGGGCAGGAAGAATTAAGGGTAGAAAGGGTTCCATAACTCAAATCCCTATTCTTACAATGCCTGAGGATGACATTACCCACCCAATACCTGACTTAACTGGATATATTACAGAAGGACAGATAATACTATCAAGGGACCTTTACAAGAAGGGTATACAACCACCTATAAATGTTCTTCCTTCACTATCCAGGCTTAAGGATAAGGGTATAGGGGAAGGAAAAACCAGGGAAGACCATGCTGACACTATGAACCAGCTATTTGCAGCCTATGCAGCTGGTGTTGAAGCAAGGGAACTGGCAGTTATCCTGGGAGAGGCAGCCCTTTCAGAAACTGACAAGGCCTTTGCAAAATTTGCAGAGGAATTTGAAAGTAGATATGTAAATCAAGGTTACTATACTAATAGATCAATTACAGATACTCTAGATCTGGGCTGGGAACTACTTAAGCTTCTACCAAGAGTTGAGCTTAAGAGAATTAGAGATGAATATCTTGATAAATATCTGCCATTGGAGTCTGATGATTCTGAAGGAGTTGAAAAATAGTGGCTAAGCTAAATGTAAAACCTACTCGTATGGAGCTTTCCAAGCTTAGGAAAAGGCTGGATATTGCCGTAAGGGGACATAAGCTTCTCAAGGATAAGCAGGATGAGCTTATGAGAAGGTTTATTGAGCTGGTTAAGAAAAACAAGGCCTTAAGGGAGGAAGTAGAGAAGGAACTGCATGAGTCCTTCAAGGAATTCCTTCTAGCCAGTGCAACCATGTCTCCTGAAATACTGGAACAGGCAGTATCCTATCCTAAGGAAAGTATTTCAGTTGATATCAAAATTCAAAATGTAATGAGTGTTAATGTGCCTCAAATGAACTTCATCAGAAAATTAGAAGGTGATGAAGGCAGCATATATCCTTATGGCTTTGCCCAAACTTCTTCAGAATTAGACGATGCAATTACCAAACTATACAGAACCATGTCAAAGCTGTTGGAATTGGCTGAAGTAGAAAAGGCCACCCAGCTTATGGCAGATGAAATAGAAAAGACAAGAAGAAGAGTAAATGCTCTAGAATACAGAACTATACCAGACCTGGAAGAAACCATAAGGTTTATAAGAATGAAGCTGGATGAAAGTGAAAGAAGCACCATTACGAGACTGATGAAGGTTAAGGATATAATTCAACAATAGTAAAACTCCCTTCTGATTACTATTTAGTAATTAGAGGGGAGTTGATTTTTTTGGATAAAAATATATTCATTGAAAGGGTAGCCAGGGTGGCAGTGGAAAACTATGATAAGTATAAAATACTGCCCAGTCTGGTCATAGCCCAGGCCATCCTGGAATCAGGCTGGGGAGAAAAGGCCATAGAAAACAATATATTTGGCATAAAGGCCACTTCCAGCTGGAAAGGGAGAGTGGCCATAAGGAAGACCAGGGAATGGGATGGAAAAAAGTTTATAACTGTAGAAGCAAAATTTAAGGCCTATGATTCTATTGAAGATAGCATTATGGACTATTTAAATCTGGTAGGCAGGGCTAAACGCTATGAAAGGGTAAAGGGGGCAGGGGACTATAAGGAGGCTGCCAGGCTTGTTTATGAAGCAGGCTATGCCACAGATCCTCAATATGCCAACAAACTAATAGATATTATTGAGGCCAGGAAACTATACCAATACGATACCCTTATAAAGCCCATTAGCTCTTGGGCAGTTGATGCCTGGAACTGGGCTAAGGAGATGGGCATAACCGATGGCAGCAAGCCAAAGGCTTATATGACAAGAGAAGAAGGAGTGACTATGTTATATAGACTATATAAATTGATAAATGACAGTTGACAAGGACAATTAATAAGGTCATTCTGAGCCCAGGGAAGAATCTCAACCAGACAGGGGACGGTTCTTTGCCTTGTTTTCAACTTGCAAAATTTTCTTTTAATCAATGTATGCCAATTAAGGGGAAATTTTGTATCAATTGATACAAAAAACATTGTAATTTTTGAATATATGATGTATAATTATATCACACTATAAGAAGAGGAGAGATTAAGATTTGAGCTCTACAGGAAGAGAAATTAAAAAGTATACAAATCTTACTCCGGATGAGGTTAAAGATTACCTGGATAAATT
>ERZ773359.5990-NODE-5990-length-11129-cov-10.190175_pt1 | contig 11129 bp, 9 predicted proteins | sample MGYA00374955_ERZ773359 | MGnify/ENA primary metagenome ERZ773359 (study PRJEB29098, sample SAMN04486028) | biogas fermenter metagenome | study: EMG produced TPA metagenomics assembly of the Biogas fermentation microbial communities from Germany - Plant 4 DNA1...
CGTTGGTGGATCACTTTTAGACGGCCAGTGGATCAAATTTATGTTGACGATCGCACATAACCAAGGCGTCTTCGATGCCTATACCAAGGAAATGAGACTGGTACGCTCTGTGGGGCTGCTCACTGGCCTGCCAGACGCTTACGGCCGGGGCAGGATTATCGGCGATTACCGCAGGGTGGCTCTGTACGGTGTGGATCTCCTGAAGGAAATACGGATCAGGGATCGGGAGAGTCTCAGCGGTCCGGCGCTGGAGGATACCATTAGGCTGCGGGAAGAGATGAACGAGCAGATCCGCGCCTTAGATGCCATGAAATCCATGGCTGCAAGTATGGCTATGATATTGGCAGGCCCGCCCGAAACGCCCATGAAGCGGTGCAGTGGCTTTACTTCGCTTACTTGGCTGCTGTGAAGGAAAACAATGGTGCAGCCATGAGCTTGGGCAGGAATACCGCCTTCCTTGACATCTACCTGGATCGCGATCTGAAGCGGGGCTTGATTGACGAGACGGTGGCCCAGGAACTCATCGATCAGCTGGTGATCAAGCTGCGCATGGTGCGTCATCTGCGTACTCCTGAGTACGACGAGCTCTTCGCCGGTGATCCCACTTGGATTACTGAAGCCATCGGCGGCATGGGCGAAGACGGCAGGCCTTTGGTAACCAAGACCGCCTTCCGCTTCCTGCATACCCTGGATAATCTGGGCACTTCACCGGAGCCCAACATGACCATTCTCTGGTCCAATGATCTGCCCAGGGCGTTTAAGGAATACTGCGCGGCCATGAGCATCAAAACCGCTTCTATTCAGTATGAGAGTGATGATCTCATGCGGCCCATCTACGGCGACGACTACGCCATTGCCTGCTGCGTTTCCGCCATGAGGGTGGGTAAGGATATGCAGTTCTTCGGGGCCCGGGCTAACCTGGCAAAAGCCCTGCTCTATGCCATCAACGGAGGCAGGGACGAGATTAGGCGCAACCTAGTGACAGGCGAGCCTGTCCAAGTGCTGTCTGGTATCGAGCAGAACACCGAGGAAGTACTGGACTATGATACCGTGTTGGCGTCCTTTAAGCAGGTTATGGACCAGCTGGCTGAGATCTATGTGAACACCATTCACTATATGCACGACAAATACGCTTATGAAGCGGGGCAGATGGCTCTGCACGATCCCCATGTGCACCGGTATATTGCCTTTGGTTTGGCAGGGCTGTCCATCGTTGCCGACTCCCTCTCTGCCATTAAGTTCGCCAAGGTGAAACCCATCCGCGACGAGCAGGGCATTGCCGTGGCCTTTGAGGTGGAGGGCAGCTTCCCCAGGTACGGTAATGACGATGAACGGGTGGATCAGATCGCCGTTCAGGTCAATGAGTACTTTATGGAAGCTCTGCGCAGGCATCCTGCTTACAGGGACGCCGAGCACACCCTGTCCCTGCTCACCATCACTTCCAATGTGGTGTACGGCAAGAAGACAGGTACCACCCCAGATGGCCGCAAGAAGGGTGAGCCCTTTGCACCAGGTGCTAACCCCATGAACGGTGCAGATAAACTAGGAGCCCTGGCTTCCCTGAACTCCGTGGCTAAGCTGCCGTACAGAAAGGTGAACCAGGACGGGATTTCCAACACCTTTACCATCGTGCCTTCTGCCTTGGGCAAGAACTCGGAAGAACGCATCACCAATCTCACTAATATTCTGGATGGCTACTTCAACCGCGGCGCTTTCCATCTTAACGTCAATGTCTTGGAGAAGGCCCTGCTCATCGATGCCATGGATCATCCAGAGAAGTACCCCAACCTCACCATTCGGGTTTCCGGCTATGCCGTGAGGTTCAACCAGCTGCGGAGGGAGCATCAGCTGGACGTAATCAACAGGACGTTCCACGAGGCTGTCTAAATAAGGGGGGCATGCTATGCAGGGCTTTGTACACTCCATCGAAACCATGGGCTTGGTGGACGGCCCTGGCACCAGAACGATTTTCTTTCTGCAGGGCTGCCCCCTGCGCTGCGCTTACTGCCACAACCCTGATACCCAGAAGGCTGTGGGCGGGGAGGCCATGACACCTGAGCGCATCGTAGAGATTGCCGGCAGATATCGATCCTACCATGGAGAAGAGGGCGGCGTCACCTTTTCCGGTGGCGAGCCCCTGCTCCAAGGCGAATTTGTTTACGCCTGCTTGAAACTGCTCAAGCGGGAAGGGTATAATACGTGCGTAGACACCTCTGGCTTTGGCAATCCGCGCTATTACTCCAAGATCCTGCCCTTGGTAGATACCCTCATCCTTGATGTTAAGGCTTTTGATGCAGCATCCTTTGAGGACCTCACCGGTATCGATGGGTTCGATTTGTACTTGAAGTTCCTGGCCAGCCTAGATGAGCATGGTTTTCGCGGGCAGATCTGGGTCCGCCATGTGATGGTCCCAGGTTATACCGACAATGAAGAGTCTATGCGGGAATTCATCCGCCTACTTAAGCCCATTCGGGCTAGGGTGGACCGCATTGAGATTCTGCCCTACCATACCTCAGGGGTGAGCAAATACGAGGAATTGGGGATACCCTATCGCTTAGAGGGAGTAGAGCCTATGGACAAGGGAAGAGCGAAGGAATTGGAGATCTATGCCAACAAGCTCTTTGCTGAAGATCTGCGGCAGGAGCGTCTGGAAAGTGAACAGAAAAGGCAAGAACAGTTTAAGCTGTTTAAGGAACGGGAAGTGGCCTCGGAGCAGGAGAAGTCAGCCATGCTGTCGGGTCTGCGCCAGCTGCCGCTCTTGAACGATATGGCGGAGGAAGATGTGGAGGATGTGCTGGACCAGATCATCCTTTCCGACATCAAGGCTGGGGAGTATATCTTTAAGACGGGCGATCCTCCTGAGTTTATGTACCTGATCTACCAGGGCCAGATGAAGATCTTTGTGAACACCATGGACGGTGAGGAACAGATCTTCTACATCTACCGTGATGGCGACTTCGTGGGAGGACTCAATCTCCTGGTGCAGACACCTTACCGCTATATCGGAGAGGCCCTCACCGACTGCAAGGTAGTGGTCATTCCCAAAGCCACCTTTGACAAGTATTTCTGGGATTCTCCAGTGGTTTTAAGGAGCGTGTTGGTGAAGAGCTTTGAGAGAATCCGCTGGGCAGAAAGCCTTATTCAGAGGCTGGCCACCAGCAATGCCTCCATGAAAACGGCGGCACTCCTGGTCAAGCTGGTAAACCGCATCGGAGTGGAGACAGAAGAAGGCATTCGCCTGGAACTGTCCATGAACCGGGAAGAGTTGGGCAACTACTCCGGCCTGCGGCGGGAAACCATCACCAGAAAGCTGGGAGAATTCAAGGAACTGGGCTACATTGAACTGATTGGCAACAAAGTGATCATTGTGAAGGACTTGGAGGCGCTGGAGAGCTACTCGCTGTAACAGAATAGAGGGATCCCCACCTGGCAGCAGGTGGGGTTTTTTGTTGTGGCTTGCACCCTCTCATGACATAATATTTCACGGAATGTGTAAAATGACAGGTCAATATCCCTGCCACCCTACGATTATGTGTGGAAAAAGGGGTATTTTCTACAAAGAAGATGTTGACATTGTGGAATTTTATTTTATGATATAGGTAGGGTCAGGGGACAGGCAGCTGTCCTGTGGCCCAAAAACCAAAAATCGGGGGGACAGAAGTTGAAGAAGTACTTAACCGTAGCGCTTGTAGGTCTTATGTTGTTGGCAATGAGCAGTGTAGGTATGGCAGTAACGTTGGAATTCCAGCAGTGGTGGGAAGTTGAACTTCCTGCAGGCGTACTGCGCGGGATTGCCGATGAGTTTACTGCACAAACAGGTATTGAGATTCAGTTGTTAAGCAATCCTTACGCAGACACCAACACGCAGATTGCTGCTGGCGCAGCAACCGGCACCATGGCTGACGTTGTTGGCCTGGACGGAGCTTGGGTCTATGACTACGCCAAGCAGGGAGCCATCTCCAATCTCAGCGCCCTGATGGAAAAGCGCGGCTACAATGATGCACAGCTTTCCGATCAGATTAAAGTGGATGGCGCAACTTACATGATTCCCGTGGTGAACTTCGCTTACCCCATGCTCGTGAACGTAGACCTCCTGAAAGAGGCTGGCGTAACCGAGATGCCGAAGACTTGGTCTGAGTTCAAGGCAGCCGCCCAGGCAGTTGTGAACAACACCAATGCTTACGGCTGGGTCATTCCCCTTTCTACTTCTTCGCCCAGCGGAATTCAGAACCAGTTCATGAGCTGGCTGTGGGCTTCCGGCGGTTTCATGCTCCGTGACGGCCGCCCAGACCTGGTGGACAACGAGAAGCTGATCAAGACAGTTGAGTTCGTGAAGTCTCTGTTTGATGAGAACCTGATTGCACCTGGTGCCTACTCCATGACCGAAGCCACCATGGTGGAAGAGTTCGTGAACGGCCGTGTGGCCTTTATGACCACCAGCCTGGCTCACATCAACCTGATCAGACAGGGTGCGCCTAACCTCAACTTCCAGGCTATTCCCCTGCCAGTAATGGATGGCTACGAAGGCCAGAGCGGTGTGGTTGTTGCTAACTGGGGTATCGGTATTGCAGCCAACTCCAAGTACCAAGACGAAGCTATGCAGTTCATCGAGTACTTGATGAGCCCAGAAGTAAACGCCAGACTGGCTGAAGCAGCCAATGCTTTCCCTGGCAACATCTATGCCGAACCTGATTATTCCGCAGCAGACCCAGTATTCGTCGATTCCTATGAGATCTTTAAAGACTCCTATGCCATTAACGAGTTCACTGGCCTGCCCACCTCTGAGCACTTGATGCGCATCTTCAATGACCACCTGCAGCTGTACATCGAAGGCGACATTAAGTCCGTTGACAGCATGCTCGAAATGATTCAAGAGCAATGGGTCCGCGCTTTCTAAACTGCTTTGTGAAAGAAGGGGACTATACGAGTTGCTCGTATAGTCCCATACTTTGCGAATGAAAGGGAGTTCAGCTTGAAAAATGTAACCGCTCAGTCGGAGCGGGGGAAAAACCCTCGGCTTCGCGCCATTTTCAAGCACAGCACACCGTATCTCTACTTGGCACCAACCTTGATCTTGATGATAGTGCTGTTGGCTGTGCCCATTTTCATGGTCATAAAGTACTCATTCTACGATAACGTAATCATCAACAAAAACCCGGTACTGGTGGGCTTGGAGAACTACAAGACCATCCTCTCCGATGTTCGGTTTCATAAGGCTGTAAAAAACACGCTCTACTTTGTGGGCGTGAGCGTGGTTGGCCATCTGATTATCGGAATGTCTTTCTCACTGCTGTTGAACAACCGGGTCTTCGGCCCGAAGACTAAGGGGATCTTCAGAGTTATTTACGCTCTGCCTTGGATGTTCACAGGGGCAGTCATCGCCATTTTGTGGCAGATGATGCTCAATCCCAATGGTGTGATCAACTATCTGCTGTCAGTGACCGGGATCTCTAGTACCAAAATCGCCTGGTTAAGCGATCGCTCCTATGCCTTGGGAGCAGTGACCTTTATGAATATCTGGGCAGGATACCCCTTCTTTATGGTGAGTATCCTCGCTGGTTTGCAGGGGATTTCTGAGGATCTGTACGAAGCGGCATCAATTGACGGAGCCAATGTTTTTCAGCAGTTTTTCCATGTTACTATCCCGCAGTTGAAGCCCATCCTCATCAGTCTACTTACCTTGGACTTCGTATGGACCATTTTCCAATTTGACTTGATCTGGATTACCACAGGTGGCGGACCCGTTTATGCTACCGAAACCCTCAGCACCTATATCTACAAGCAGGGGTTCAGCAGATTCCAGTACTCACTAGCTTCGGCAACTGCAGGGCTCGTGCTGCTGGCCTGTACCATCATAGCCATCTTCTATGCCAGACAGCAAAAGGAGGGGGTTTAGCATGAACAGACGAGTGAAGTGGTACACCAAACCGCTGCTTTTCATTGCCCTAGTGTTGGGAGCTTTGTTCTCAGGGTTTCCCATCCTCTGGATGTTCCTGAATTCTTTCAAACCAAACAGTGAGATCTTCGCCTGGCCGCCGACTTGGATTTCTGCCAATGCCAGCTGGGCGCCGTATCAATCAGTGTTCCAGGATCCCGAGAAGGTACGCTTTTTCTTGAACAGCTATTTAGTGAGCACCATTGTCGTAGTAGTTACCCTTGTGATCAGCATTCTGGCGGCCTATGCCTTCAGTCGCTTCAATTTCCGCGGCAAGACATTTATCAACACACTAATCATCGCTATCCAGGCTGTGCCCCCCATTACCCTGCTGATCCCTTACATGGCCCTGGTTGTGGCCATGAAGATGTACAATACCTATGCAGCCCTGGTGCTCACTTATCTCTTGTTCACCCTGCCCTATGCCATCTTGATGATGACGGGCTACATGAACACCCTGCCTAGGGACCTCGATGAAGCGGTGATGATCGACGGCGGTTCCCGCTTCAGGGCGCTGTGGGGTGTGCTGGTACCCACTGCCATACCAGGCATTGTAGCTGTGGGCATGTTCACCTTTATGCGTGCCTGGAATGAGTATCTCTTTGCCCTTACCTTGACTCGGACCAATGATATGCGTACAGTACCCGTTGGCATCAGCCTGCTTATGGGCCAGCACGCCTATCAATGGAACCAAATGCTGGCAATGAGCGTGATCGGTTCCTTACCGGTCCTGCTGCTCTTCCTGTTCTTCCAGAAGTATTTCATCGCCGGCATGACTGCAGGCTCTGTGAAGGCCTGATCTCTTTGCCAGTACAACTCTATACCATAGACAGATTTGGAGGAAAAATTAGATGCTGCTGAATATGAAGGATTTACTAGCTGTTGCCAACGAGCACAAGTTTGCTGTTCCCGCTTTTAACATCAGTGATTATTCCATGCTGAATGGCATTTTCGAAGCTGCGGAAGAAAAGAGGTCTCCCATTATTGTTGCCATTCACCCCGATGAGCTCGCCCATTTGGGAGGAGAGGCTCTCAAGGCAGTGATTGAAAAAGCTGAGAAAGCTTCCGTTCCCGTATGTATTCATCTAGACCACGGTTCTGATTTTGCCCAGATCATCCAAGCCATCCAGCTGGGCTTTACCTCGGTCATGATCGACGGTTCTGCCCTGCCCTTTGAGGACAACATCGCCATCACGAAGAAAGTGACGGAAGCTGCCCACCACGCCAATGTCTCGGTAGAAGGCGAACTGGGCACGATCGGCACTGCTGACTCTGAAGGTGAGGCAGGAGCCAATGAGATCATCTACACTGACCCCGATGATGCAGCTACCTTTGTGGCGGAAACCAAGGTTGATGCCCTGGCAATTGCCATCGGTACTTCCCACGGGATCTATCCCCAAGGCATGGTGCCCAAACTGCAGCTGGACCTGCTTCAGGAAATCAAAACCAAGGTGCCCATCCCCCTGGTTCTCCATGGTGGTTCAGGCAACTCCGATGACGATATCCGCAGGTCAGTGGAGCTGGGCGTGAACAAGATCAATATCTCCAGCGACATTAAGTCTGCTTATTACAACAAGATGCGGGAAGTACTGCAGGACACCAAGTTGAGGGAACCCAACAAGATTCAGCCTGCCTGCGTGGAGGCTATGAAAGAGGTTGCGTATCAGAAGATGGAACTCTTCTACGCAGTGGGTAAGGCCGATCTGTACTAAAGAACATCATCATCCGCCCCTGGCAGCTAGCGCTTCAGGGGCGGAGCGATCTGTACCTGGCAGCCGTGAGCAGTTAAGCGGCTGAGAAAGAGGGGGTCTGCCTCCTCGGTGACCACTATCCGGTGGAAGGCAGCGGCATCCGCCACTTTTACCATACCCGGAGCGCCTAGCTTAGAGTGATCGGCCAGGAGATAGGTTTCTGGGCAGTTCGCCACCACGTAACTTTTGATCTCCACATCATCCAGTTTGGTATCGCAAACTGTCAGATCTGAATCGATGCCGCGGCAGGACAAAAAGGCCTTATTGGGCTTAAAGTGCTGCAGGTTATTCATGGCTAGGTAACGGCTGCTGGAGAAGATTTCGTAGTCTACAATGCCCCCCAGGGCAACCACTGTCCAGTTGGGATTCTGCAGGTGGGCCAGCTCCGCGATGAGGCGGATGGAGTTGGAGATAAAGGTGAGCCTGTAGTTTCTGGGGATAAAGTGCTGGAGCGGAAGGACGGTGGTACTGGTATCCAGGAAGATGGTGTCAAACTCCTTCACAGCTTTGGCCGCGTAGGCGCAGAGAGCCTGTTTTTCCAGGAAGTTTGTTTTTTCCCTTACTTTGATGGGTACAAAGGCCGGTGTATCCTTTTCAGGCAGGACAGCGCCGCCATGGGATTTGATCAAGAGTCCCTGCTCCGCAAGGATGTTCAGGTCTCGCCTAATAGTTTCCCGAGATGTGGCCAGCAGTTTAGCCAGCTCAGCTGTGCGTACATGGCCGTTTTTGGCCAAAACGTCTATAATCTTACTGTGTCGTTCCTGCATACGAGACATATGTACACTCCTCCGCAGCATGCACTAGTTGTTGAGTAGATTATATAAAACAACCACTGGTTGTGGCAACCATACTTGAGATAGGGTGACATAATATGGCAATGTATGATAAGTACACTTCCGCATATACTCAGCTGGCGCCGGTAGTCCAAGAGCGGGTGGAAAAAAAGAGGTATCCCGCCTTGGGTTTCACCAGCAACCTGGACTTATTGTGCGATTTTGAGGTATCCATCCTGAACAGGCTGTTAGCTCAATACCTGCCCCAGGCCACAGCAGCAGAGATCAAGGTGCCGGAGCTAATTGTAACCATGGAAGATCTGCTCCACGCCATCATCTATTTCTGTATGCAGGGAATTGGCGGTGAAGTGGAAATCACCAATGGAAGCCTACTGGACGAGCATTTTGCCTGGAAGCAGGGGGTGGGAGGAACTGGGGTGCAGGCAGCGATGGCCTTAGCTGCGATCGGCTGCCCTTCCATTGTGCATCTCACCGATGATTCTAAGGAAGTATGTGAGATCTTGGATTCGCCTCATATCTACACCGTCTCTCCAGAGGGGGAGCTGATCCACACCAATCAGGTTATCTCCACCCAGGAGCAGGAGGTCCACTATATTATCCAATTCAAGAAAGGGGACATCATCCAGCTCGGCGAAGAAAGGATCACTATCCCCGTTTCCAACCGTTTGATTCTAACAAAGGTTACCGTGAATGAGCATGTGCCTTTCTTTGAGCCCTTTTTTGAGTACATCGAAAACCATGCCGCCTCCATCAGCAGTACCGTGCTGTCCAGCTTTAACTGCATCTTAGATCCAGCTGTGCTCCAGGCCAGGCTGGAGTATCTGCAGGGACATGTGGAGAGGTACAAGGCAGGTAATCCTCAGGGTATAGTCTTCTTTGAGGAAGCCCACTACCACAGTGAGGAGATCAGAAAGCTGTGTGCAGAAACCATCTATTCCTCCGTGGACATTCTGAGCCTGAATGAGGAAGAACTGCAGAGCCTCTTGGCCATGTACTCTTTCCCACACGCTTCCCAAGACATTCTCTCCGCGGTACAGGGCGTCAAATTCCTGCGGGAGAAGTTTGGAATCAAGCAGGGAGTGATCGTGCACACCAAGGATTATTCCATGTATGTGGGTGATAAGTTAGGGGTAGATATTGAGCGTGGGTTGATGTACGGCAACTTGGTGGCCACTGCCAAGGCTGTGCAGGGTTGGTATGCCACGAGGGAGCAGATTGGTGAGCTCTTGCAGCTGGAGGAGAGCAGGGTGGGCCTGGAGGCCCTGGAGCGTATTTCCAGCAGCGAGTACAGGGATGAAGTGGTGCTGGTGCCCACTAAGTACCTGGACAAACCTAAGTATACCATTGGGCTCGGCGATTCCTTTGTTGCCGGAGTTCAGCTGTGTTTCTAATCCTTGGTTAGGGAGGTTCCTATGGAAGGAATAAACGAAAAGTCGGTTCTGCAGATTATCCAAGAGAACTTCGAGAAGCTCTTTCCCGCGGAGCAGAAAGCAGCCGCGTTCATTCTCAAGAATCCTGAAAGATCGGTGAATGCCAACGTCTCTGAGCTGGCCAACTTAAGCGGGGTGAGTGACGCCACAGTGATCCGCATGTGCAAACACCTGGGCTATGAGGGTCATTATCAGTTTCGGCTCAGCCTGTCCAGGGATCTCGGGCGTCAGCAGGGCACTCAGGGCAGTGACCTGTCAGACAGACCCAGCGACGTGTTCCAGTCCTTGGCCAACGAGCTCTTGGAGATCGGCAGGAAAATCGGCGACGAGAATCTGGAGAAAGCTATCTCCCTGATTCGAGGGGCCAACTATGTGCACCTGGTGGCAGTGGGCAACACCAGCCCCTTCGCCCAGTACATGGGCTTTCGCCTGGGGCGGCTGGGTATTCGCTGTTCCTACAACCTCCTGCCGGAGTACTTTATGAACCATATCAACTTGGCTGATCCCAAGGATGTGGTGATCGCCATCAGCGAATCGGGAACCTCCAAGAGTGTGGTGCAGGCGCTGGAGCTGTCCAAGAGGAAAGGTTTGAAGACCATTGCCATTACTGCCTATGAGTTTTCACCAGTATCTAGGCTAGCAGATTGTCTCCTGCTCTCCAGCGGCAAGGAGCGGCCCTTTGACTATTACAAGTCCTATGCGCATCTCAAGGAGGCTGCCGTGATCGATGCCATTTTGCACCTGCTGCAGCGGGAAGCTGATCTGCGGGAAAACGGCGTGAACACCCCTGAACTCTTGCTCTCGGAAACGAAATTGTAAGCGAACAAGCACAAGAAAACGGGCACTTCCCCCAAAGGGTGGGGGCGGGCCCGTTTTGGCTTATGGGGAGGAATAAGTCCTTAAACAAACAGGGCTTTGGCCTGGGCCAGCTCTGCCTTAAGCTTTTCCTCATTGTTTTCCGCGATATAGCACTCCAAGGACCAGATGCCTTGGTAATGGGCAGCCTGAAGGGCGGCCACGATTCTTTATAGATCCAGTTCTCCTTGGCCGATGCGCAGGTGCATTTTTTCCGCTGTACCATCGCTGAGATGGAGGTGGGCAAGATGGGGCCCCGCTGCTTTAATAAAGGCGAGGGTTTTCTCCGTGTCCCTAAGGTGGGTGATATCTAGAGTCACCCACTTCTCTGCACTGCCGCAGTCTTTGAACAAGCGGTTCAGAT
>ERZ773359.5993-NODE-5993-length-11124-cov-6.719577_pt1 | contig 11124 bp, 7 predicted proteins | sample MGYA00374955_ERZ773359 | MGnify/ENA primary metagenome ERZ773359 (study PRJEB29098, sample SAMN04486028) | biogas fermenter metagenome | study: EMG produced TPA metagenomics assembly of the Biogas fermentation microbial communities from Germany - Plant 4 DNA1...
GAAAACTATGAAGACTAAGATTGATAACGAAGTGTTCCGCGAGTGGTGTGATGCCCTTGCCGCCTGCCAGTATGACCGAAGCCTCAAGACAACGCTGACCCCCATTGTCAGCAAGCTCTCCGATATGCGGATTGTCAACGCGGAGTTGGAATATCTGGTCTTCGAGCCTCGCAAGGAATTCATCATCATGGCGCTCCTTGTCATGGGCAATATCCCCCTGATGTATTTCCTCAATAAGTCGTGGTACGACACGTTAATGAACACTTTTGTGGGGCAGCTTGTCCTCGCCATCTGTGCTGCGGCAATTTTTATTTCCATCGCCTTTGTCATTAAGCTGACTAAGCCCATTGAGTACAGGAGGTAGCAAGGCACATAGTCAAAAATAATTGTTAGGATAAATGAACAAGAGACAATAACTTGACAATATCATTGGCACTTATGGTACTTGTGCTTACCTGGTAATGATGCTATAAAAAAGGTAGAATTGTAATCACTATCAGTGTAAGAGGGGAGTTCGAAACATTTGGACAGTAAAGTGGTCTTTAAAGAAACATATACGGAGAACGGTAATTATCTTCCGGAAGCGGGCGAAGCAAACATGGTGCCGTTCAGACAGTATCTCCGGCAGCAGGAGATGTCGCCGGAATTATTTTTATCCCTTGCCGTGCAATTATCGGCAATTCTTTCCCGGTTGCACCGGGAGGGTATCGTCCTCGGCAACCTGAACCCGGATATCTTGTTAATTAGCCGGCAGGACGATACGGTGCATTTGGCAGACGTTAGCCGCGAAACAGGACCGGATAGCGATTCACAGAACATATTTTATCTTGCTCCGGAACAGACCGGACGATTGAACCGGACGGTAGACCTGCGGGCAGACTTGTTTTCCTTAGGGCTGATCTTTTATGAAATGCTGACGGGCCGGCTGCCTGTAGAGGGCAAAAATAGATTGGAATGGTTCCATAACCTGACGGCCGGGGATATTAAACCTCCCTACCAGGTGGACAGGCAAATCCCGGCGGTGTTCTCCGATATCGTGATGAAATGCCTGGCCAGGGACCCGGACGACAGGTATCAAAGCGCAGAAGGCATCAGAAGGGATTTACGGCGCTGCTTGGAAGAATTGGAACAGCGGGGAAGCCTCACCCCTTTTAAGATTGGTCAACATGATGTCCCTGCGGCCTTCCGTCTTTCAGCCGAGTTTTACGGCAGGGAACGGGAACTACGCCTCCTGCAAGAGGCCTTAGAAAGGGCTGGCCGGGGCCCGGTGGAAATCGTTTTTGTTGCGGGGCCGGCCGGGATCGGCAAGACAAGGCTGGTCCGGCAATTCAGCCAGCAGGTGAAGAAAAAGCAGGGGTTTTTCATCAGTGGGAAGTTCCAGTCTCTTCATAATGAAGCCCCCTACGGCCCTATAATTGAAGCCGGCGGGCAGTTATTGCAGTGGCTTATGAGCCGCAGCCAGGAAGAAGTGACTGCCTGGCAGAAGCTGATTCTCGCCCGGCTCGGTGCCAACGTTTCCCTGGTCGCGGCATTAATGCCGTACGTCGAGCGGCTGGTAGGCGAGCAGCCAAAAGTGGAAGCCGGTTCAAGCTTGGAAGCCAGAGAGCGCCTTTTCTATGCCTTTTCTCAGTTGCTCCAGCTGTTCGCCAAAAAAGATGCGCCTTTGGTGCTTTTCCTCGACGACATGCACTGGGCCGATCCCGGATCTTTAAAAATCTTGGAGACCGTTTTACTCGAACACGAGGTTCGACACCTCCTGCTGATAGGTACCTACCGGGAGGAAGAGGTGCCGCCGGGTCATATTTTGGGGGAAACCATCCAGCTCCTAGAACGGGAGACCAACAGGTGCAGAACAATCAGGTTGTCCCCCCTCGACCCCTGCGCAGTTGAGGAGTTTATCGCATCCAGTCTTTTCTGCAGCGGGGAAGAAGCCAAGCCACTCGCCGGGTTCGTTTATCAAAAGACGGGGGGCAACCCGCTTTTTGTAAGAGAATTGCTCCAAGCTATGTACAAAAAGGAGTTAATTTTACCCAGGACCGGCGGCTGGCAGTGGGGCCTGCGTCAAATAGAACAAACTGAAATTGTCGGCGACATAGTCAGTTTTCTGGTGAATAAGATTAGACTGCTACCCGACGAGAGCAAAAACTTCCTGCGATTTGCCGCCTGTATCGGTAACACCTTTGACATACAGTTGCTGGCGGAAGTTACCGGTCAACCTGCCACCGTTATTGATGAGCGTTTAAGTGATTGCATTAGGGAAGGGTTAATCCAGAAAGTCGATGGGCAAGTTTACAGTTTCGTTCACGACCGGGTGCACCAGGCTGCATATCTCTTGACCCCAGGCGAAGAAAAAAGGGCCATTCACTATCGTCTAGGCTGTTTGATGCTGGAGGGAGGGGAGGAATCCCCGGGAGCAAAGCAAGAGCTCGACCCGACAGCTTTCTTTACGGCAGTCAATCATTTAAACCTGGGAATAGAATTGCTCATCAAAAGTAACGAAAGAATCCGCGGCGCGGAATTGAATCTCCTGGCGGGGAAAAGGGCCAAGCAGGCTTCGGCTTTCGCCGCCGCCCAGAAGTACCTGGAGACAGGATTGGGGCTGCTGGAAGAAAGGGACTGGGAGACTCACTATCCTTTGACTTTTCAACTGCACTTTGAGCATCTGGAATGCCAGTATCTGTGCGGCTATTATGTTGAAGCAGAGGAACTGTACCAGGAACTGTTGAAAAAAGTCCGGAGTAAGTTAGATAGAACGCAACTGCATTTAGTTGCCATTTTGTTCGCTACCAAGAACGACTTTGATACCAAGGCCATCGAGGTGGGGTTACAGGGGCTGCGGGAACTGGGGCATGATCTACCGGCAAAACCCTCCATGTTTTACATTGTCCGAGAGGTAATCAAGGTCAAGAGGCTGATAAAAAAGATAGGAATTGAGCGGATAATGGAACTGCCACCGGCGACAGAAGAAAAAGTTCAGGCGGTTTTGAACCTGCTGGCTGCCATCTCTCCATGCGCGTACAATAATAACGAGGACTTGTTATTCGCCATTGCCCTGAAAATCTGCGAGCTTTCCTTGCGTTACGGCCATTTTGCCAATTCCGCCTCGGGTTATATGACGCTGGCCATGGTCAGCATTATCCGCCTGAAAGACTTTCAAACCGGGATCCCGCTGGGGAAGACAGCCCTAGCCCTGGCGGAGCGGTACGGAACTCCGGCCGAGAAATATATCGTCAACTTTTTATACGGGGCCTTTTTCCTCCCCTGGCTGGAACACACCCGGCAGGGCGAGGTGTATCTGGAAAAGGCCAGGGAGGGCAGCCTGGTTTCCCGCGATTTCACCTATGCCGGGTATGCCATGACTTTCTCCCTTGTTTCCAAGCACTTCCGGGGCCTGCCGCTGCCGGAACTGGCGGAGCAAATCGGGGCGTATTTCCAGTTTGCATCCAAAGTAAAAGACCCTTATTTTCCCTGTTTCTTAACTATATACCGGCAAATGATCTTTAACCTGCAGGGTTTGACCAGCGGACCGGATAGTTTCAGTGACGATACATTCGATGAAGAAGGCTTTATCCGGGGGGATACGGGTTACCGGATAAGGGAAAAGGAACTCTTTGACTATTATCTCTGCAAGAACCAGGTGTACTACATCATGGGTAATTATGAACAAGCACTGCCGTTGTTAAAGGAAGCCGAACGTTTGACAAAGCTGTACTTTGGCGAAGTCTATCTTGCTGATCACGCCTTTTATTATTACCTTACCGTTACGGCCATGTTCCCCGCTTTTTCCTGGAGGAAAAAGGCGGCCTTCTGGAAGTTATTACAGAAAAAACTACGTCAAATGAAGCAATGGGCGCAGCGCTGCCCGGCCAATTTCGAGCATAAATACCTGTTGATGGCGGCGGAAATGGCTCGCCTGTGCCGGCAAAAACAAAAGGCGGCCCTGTTATACGACCGGGCTGTCCGGTCGGCGAGAGCCCACAGTTTTATACAGAATGTCGCCATTGCCAGCGAGTGCACGGCCAGATTTTACTATAATATCGGCCTGGCTGATCTGGCCCGGAAGTACATACAAGAAGCTTATGAGGGATACCGCCGCTGGGGTGCAACGCTAAAAACAGACCAGCTCCGGTCCCGGTACCCCTGGCTGGCGGCAGAAGAAGAGGGCCCGGCACAAGCCTCCGAACCGGGAGCGCCGGCGGATTTAACAAACCGCGACCTGTCACAGATGGTAGACATGGAAGCCATTCTCCGGGCCAATCAACTTCTGTCCGGAGAAATCATTCTGGAAGTCTTGTTGAAAAGACTGATGGAAACGGTTTTACAAGACGCCGGTGCCAGCCGGGGGGCCCTGCTCCTCCCAAAAGGCGAACACTTGTACCTAGAAGCTCAAATAGAAACCGGCCCCAATGAAATAAACATCGAAGTCCTGCAATCCGTCCCCCTGGAAAAATGCGACCTTTTACCGCGCTCGGTGGTCAATTACGTGGCCAGGACCGGCGAAATTGTAGTTCTCGACAACGCGGCCGAAACGGGTATGTTTGTGGATGACCCTTATGTGGCCAGTAGGCTCACGTCTTCGGTCCTTTGCCTGCCGATTGTTGGAAAGGGAAAAACGGTTGGCGTCCTCTACCTGGAAAACAGCCTGTGCACAGGCGCCTTTACGCCGGAGCGGGCGGAAATTTTGCGGTTGTTGTCTTCCCAGATGGCCATTTCTATCGAAAACGCCCGTTTGTACGCGGACCTGGAAAAATCCCGGGACCGGTTGTCCAGGTGGAACCAGATGCTGGAACAAACGGTGGCCGAAAGAACCAGGGAACTGCAACAAATCAATAAGCAGCTCACAAGGGCAAGAGATGCGGCTGATGCGGCCAATCGCGCCAAAAGCGACTTCCTGGCGGTCATGAGCCACGAAATACGTACTCCGATGCACGGACTCATCGGCATGACCGAACTTCTGCTGCAGACACCCCTCGATCAAGAGCAGCGGGAATACGCATCCGTAATCCGGGAATCCTCCGAGCTACTGTTAGCGGTTATTAACGATGTCCTCGACTTCAGCAAAATTGAAGAAGGCAAGTTCAAATTAGAATCCGTAAACTTCGACCTCCCGGCGGTGGAAAAAAACGTTCTGGCCGCCGTGGCGCTTAAAGCGCGGAGCAAGGGGATTGCGCTAGAATCTTACCTGGCGCCTGAAATCCCGGCCTTGCTTCGGGGCGACCCGGTGCGCTTGAGCCAGGTGCTTTTAAATTTAGTCAACAATGCCGTCAAGTTTACGGAACAGGGCAAAGTAACGCTGCGGGCATTCTTGGAAAGGGAGGAACCGGATCATGTGACTGTCCGTTTTGAGGTGCAGGACACCGGCATTGGTATACCCACCCAGGCTCAACAATTTTTATTCCAGCCTTTCTACCAAGTCGACTTGGCCACGACTCGCAGGTATGGTGGAAGCGGTCTGGGCCTTGCTATCTGCAAGCGCCTGGTGGAACTGATGCACGGGCAAATCGGCTTTAAAAGCGTGGCAGGCCTGGGGTCCACCTTCTGGTTTACTATTCCCTTCCAGCGGGGCAGTACAGAAGTAGAAGCGCTTAATTGCAATATTTCTGCCGATATGGCTTCAATGCTCCTGCAAGGGAAAGACAAATCGGGCACTGTCCTGGTGGTGGAGGATAATGTCATTAACCAAAAATTAATCATTTTCCAGTTAAAAAAGTTGGGCCTGTCCGCCAAGATCGCCGGCAACGGCAGGGAGGCGGTGGAGGCTTACTCCCGAGCTCCTTATACGCTTGTTTTCATGGATTGCCAGATGCCGGTGATGGACGGTTACGAAGCGACCGCGGCAATCCGCAGCCTGGAGTCTACCAGGGGACAAAGAACCCCGATTATTGCGACCACAGCCGGTATCATGCCCGGGGAAGGGGAAAAGTGTTTAAGCGCCGGGATGGATGATTATTTAAGCAAACCGATCCGGATGGAGGATCTGCAAAAGGCGCTGGCGCGCTGGTTGCCAGATGTTGTTGTAACTGAAGAAGGGACACAAAGCAATAATAGCACGGGGAGCAGGGTGGTGGGTTCCTTTGCGACAACATTTGTAGAAGCCACTATGTATGATCAATTCTTGAAAATAACAGGAGGGGACGAAGTTTTACTCCTTGATTTAATAGAAACCTTTATCCAAGATATGCCAGTAAAGTTGGACGCACTCCGAGAGGCATTCAGGCAACAGGATGCCGAAACTCTGCGCCTGCAGGCCCACGGGATGAAATCAAGCGGTTACTTGTTGGGTCTTAGCGGTTTTGCAGGTTTATGCCAAGAGTTGGAGAGCACGACCGCGGTCGGCGAGTTGGATGCGGCAGGAGAGCTCATAATGGGAATCGAGGCGGAGTACGGGCGGCTTGAGGAAAAGATGCTAATCTTTCTTAAGGATGCTAAACAAGGGCTTACTTAATTTACTGATGGTGAAACTTGTACCCTATCCCCCTTACGGTGATGATATAACGGGGTTGGGAGGGATCTTGCTCTATTTTTTTACGAAGTCTGTTCACGTGAACCATTACTGTTCGGTAGTCAGCGTTGTCTTTAAACTGCCATACCAGTTCAAGCAACTGGTTATAAGAAAATACCCGCTTGGGGTTTTGCATCAGGAGGGCGAGAAGCTCAAACTCTTTATTGGTAAAGGCGACCGGCGTGCCGTCCACCAAAACCGTGCGGCTGGAGAGGTCTATTTCCAGGCCGGGATAAGCAAGTACTTCGTTTTGCCCCTGGGGTTGGCAGGCTATGTTTTGCAGGAGGCTCCGGCGCAAGTTCGCCTTTACCCGGGCAATCAATTCGCTGGGGTTAAAGGGTTTGACTATGTAGTCGTCTCCACCGATGCCCAGGCCCAGCACGATATCTGAAGAGTCCCTCTTGGATGTTAGAAATATAATCGGGACGTTGTTTTCCTTGCGTATTTCACGGCAGACTTCGATGCCGTCAAGGTCGGGCAAAAGTATGTCCAGGATAATCAGGTCCGGCTTATGGGCACGGATCAGCTCAAAAACGCTGCTACCGTCAGCAGCGGTCAATACCTGATAACCCTCCCTAATCAGGTGATGTTCAACCACCTTTTTTACCACAGCTTCATCGTCAACTACTAAAATCTTTTCTCCAGCCATTAGCTTTCCCTACCATTTTTTTTATGGTTATATTCTCTATGAAAAAATTTTTTCCTCTTTAAAGTTTACCAAAAGTTAAAAGAAATGTTAACCCAAATTTAAAATTAGTTTAACAGAAATTTATCTAAAATTGTTATAGTTAAAACCAAATTGTGGAAAGAAGTAAAATCAGGCCTAATAAACAAGTTTGTAATTCTTAATATTGGAGGTTATCGGATGACAAAACTAGTTGGTTTAGATGTGGGTTACGGTTTTGTAAAAGCTACCGATGGGGAGTCCGGTTATTCTTTTCCCAGTGTGGTGGGTGAAGGCCATACCAAGCCTACGTTTAGTATAAGAAGCAATCATATGCCTGTTATCGATAATCTGAAAATTGAAATGGGTCAAAAGTTATATTATGTCGGCAAAGCCGCCGTAAGACAATCGAAGTTTGTTTACCGCGACCTTTCCTACACACGTGCCACGGGAGATGATTTTGAAATTCTTTTTTACAGTGCTTTGAGTTTGTTCTGTCCCAATCGTACTAATGAGTTTAAAGTAGTGACAGGACTTCCGGTGGAGAGAATCCATTTGGCCAAGGATCTCGAAAAACGGGTTAGGGGGGAGAGGAATATCAAGATTTTCCGCGGCGGGGAAATCAGGGATACCAGGGTTTATGTTTCCGAAGTAGAAATAGTCCCCCAGCCGCTTGGAACTTACTGGTCTCAATTTCTTAACCTCGATGGGGGAGAGGAGGTTCCTATGGAAGGGCTGACCGGGATCATCGATATTGGGTTCCGGACGACCGATCTGGCCGCAATAGAAGATGGCGAATACATACCAGAAAAAAGCAAATCGTTGTCAGTAGGTCTGGCCACAGCCTATAGTGATGTCGGCTCCAAACTGGCCACAGAATATGGGCTGGAAAAAGAGAGTTACGCCCTTGACGGCATTATTATTAAGCGCAAAATTAATATTTCTGGACAAGCACTTGACATCACCGATATTGTCGTAAGTGCCTTCGAAAAATTGGCTATAAATATTTTGGTGGAAATCAATTCCCAGTGGAGGATATCCGATTTCGACAATTTGATTTTGACCGGCGGCGGCGGGCAGGCCATAAGTTCTTATCTGTTGTCGCAACTACCGCAAGCAAAACTGGCTGTCGACCCCATTACTGCTAACTGCCGCGGCTACTTAGCCTGGGGCAACTGGTTGTGGCAACTTGCAGGTATACATGAGGAAACAGGGGTTAATTCCGAACAAGAGTTTGCAAGGTGATTTAGTGTGAGAATAGCGAAGTTGGTCACTAAAATTTTTTTCTCTGAAACTTCCTACGAAGATTGTGGTTTAATCGAAATCAGCGGCGTTTTTGAAGGGACGATTAATAAAGGAGGGAAAGTAATTATTACTCCCTCCGGTTGTTTTTACGGTAGAATGGAAGCCAGGAACGTTGAGATAGCCGGGCTGGTAGATGGTGATGTGCAGGCAGAGAGCCTTGTGATTTACTCGTCCGGCCAACTGTATTATGGAGAACTAAATTGCCAGCACGTGTCGATTAAGGACGGAGGCACGATGGTTAACAAGGGTGAAAAAGAAAACAAGAAGGCAAATGAAGCGGCTGACAAGGGGTACCCATTAAATACTCCAAAATCAGATTATACTCCAGAGGGTACAGTTGAAAACTTTATTAAATCCAACCTTAGTAATCAATTACCGAATTCTGATGAGGCTAATGGCCAATTCAACCAGGATGATATTCATCTTGTTAATAACCCCCTACCGGATTATCAAGAAACAAAACCGCTGCAGGACGGGACATTTTCTCTACAGGCAAAGGAACAGAAGCCACATTACGGTCACAAACAGCCCCACTTCTACAGTAGTTACTAACCATAGAATTTTTTATTGACGAGGCAAAGCATTTTGTTGGTTCAAGGGAGGAATGGATGAAAAAATATAAACATAAACATAATGAGCACTGGACAGTGCTTATTATTCCTGCTTACTACGGTAGGGTGACCAACTTGAAAATTCCCGGTTGGTTTTTAAAAATAACGGCTGGGGCTACGATTGCCATACTGACTATAAGTACGTATTTGCTTGCCAACAACCTTCAACTTCGCTCTGAGGCCAAACACTATGAAGAACTTAAGGTTATCAACCAGCAGCAACAACATGAGATTATGCGCCTTAAGGAAAAAGAGGAGGCCATACGAGAAAAAATACGAGATGTGGAGAAACTGGACAGGCAGGTGCGCGAACTGGTGGGGCTCAGGAAAAGCGAAGACTCAGTAGATGAGGTGACGGGTTCGATGGGGGGCGGAATTCCCCATAACGGGATTCCCGATTGGTTGGATAGTTTACTGCAAGATTCTTCCTGGGAAGATAACCCAGGTTCAACCGAATCTCCCGGTTTAGACGGAGATGAATGGTTGGAAATAGCGCAAAGGATTGCCAAGGGCTTTGACGAGCTGAACCCACTCCTGGAAACGCAGGTGGACAGACTGGAAAAGTTAAAAACAGACGTCATGGCTCGCCAGCAATATCTGGCAGCTTTACCCACCAAATGGCCTGTAGAAGGGTACATCACTTCCAGGTTTGGCTACCGCCAGTCTCCTTTTGGTGGGGGGAAGGAGTTTCATGATGGGCTGGATATTGCCGCCAATGGAGGCGACCCAATTGTTGCGGCAGGTGATGGTAAGGTTATATTTGCAGGCTGGCTTACCGGGTATGGTCGCACCGTAATCATTGATCACGGATACGGCTACCGGACTCAGTATTCTCATGCCTCTTCGATTCTGGTTAAGCAAGGGAAAACGGTCAAAAAAGGGGAGGTTATTGCCAAGGTAGGTTCCACCGGCAGGAGCACAGGTCCTCACCTTCATTTTATGGTTTTAGTAAACGGGAATCTGATTGACCCGCTAAGGCTACTGCCATAGAGCCTTTTTCAAGAAGGGGTGACGGAGGGGCATGTTTGGCAAATTGTTTATGTGACATCGACAGCATATGCCAGAATTATTAAACAGATAATGTACCTCGCTAGTAACATTTTTAAAAATAATTAGAAGGTACGTTATCACAAAGTAAACTCAACCGTTGGCATCATTAATTTACAAGGCCACTTTAATGTAGTATAATAAGAATACAATAAGGATAAAATAATGCTACGCTAAAGGGAGTGGTCAAGATGATTACTATAAAGCCATCGGCTGCAATTCGAAAAAACTACAACGAGATTTCCGAGCTGTGCAAGAAGTCCGGACAGCCTGTGTACCTGACCAAAAACGGTGAGGGAGATTTGGTGGTGATGGATATTGAAGCCTTTGCCCGACGCGAAAGCATGCTGCGCCTCAGAGAAAATCTAGTCGCTGCCGAGGAAAGCCGGTTAAGCGGCAAAAGCGGTTATTCTATTGACGAGGTATCTTCCATGATGAAAGCAGCCGTCAAGGAGGTACTGGATGGACAGCGAGGGTAAAATATACAAAGTGATTATCTCCGATGAGGCGGCGCAGATGCTGGTATCGCACTCCCGCTTTCTGGCCCAGGTTAGTGAAAAAGCCGCATTAGATCTCATAGCCGAGTTCAGCGAGAAAGCAAAATCTCTGGAGGAATTTCCGGAGCGAAACCCTTGGCTCTCCGATCCTTACATTCCTGCCGGTAAGTACAGAAAGCTCCTTATGGGCAAGCGGTATCTGCTCATTTACCAGATAAAAGGCGATACCGTTTATGTGGATTATGTGGTGGACTGCAGGCAGGATTACGGCTGGCTGTTGTAAGAAGCATATTAAAGCCAAATCGGAAATTAGCGCAAGATCATATGCCGTCACAGAAATGTGGCGGTTTTCTGCATTTTACGGAGGTGAAAGTATTTGATATCCCTGTTATTTTTATTTGCAGTCCTGCTTGCGGCAGGGCTGTTTTTTATTCTCGCGGATATGCTCAAGCTGCCGACCATGGGAGCAGCCAAGGCCATGCTCAGTGCCGGTAAGCA
>ERZ773359.5994-NODE-5994-length-11123-cov-9.405493_pt1 | contig 11123 bp, 12 predicted proteins | sample MGYA00374955_ERZ773359 | MGnify/ENA primary metagenome ERZ773359 (study PRJEB29098, sample SAMN04486028) | biogas fermenter metagenome | study: EMG produced TPA metagenomics assembly of the Biogas fermentation microbial communities from Germany - Plant 4 DNA1...
CGTGAATCGCTCGATAATAAAGAGGAAGATTTGAAAGATAGGTTAGGCGATTTCAAACTGAACTTGTACGATAAGGAAATTTTTGTTTTTACGCCGAAAGGCGATCTTATCAAGTTGCCGAAGGGTGCGACGGTTCTCGATTTTGCGTTTGCCATTCATTCCAAATTGGGAGCAACTTGTATATCGGGAATGGTGAACAAAAAAAATGTTCCGATCAAACATGTCCTTAAAAGCGGCGATCAGGTGGAAATTGTTACTTCGCCTCACCAAACGCCCAAGCAGGATTGGCTAAATTTTGTGGTAACGGCAAAAGCTAAAACAAAAATTCGGCAGTTGCTGAAAGAGGAAGCCGGCAAACAGGTAGACATTGCCAAAGAAATGTTGGCGCGTCGCATGAAGAATCGCAAGATTGAGCAGAACGATGCCGTATTGATGCAATTAATCAAAAAACTCAAATACAAAACCGTAACCGATTTTTACGTAGATATTGCAGCTGAAAAACTGGATATCAATTGGATTATCGATAAGTATCTCGAACTTGAAAATAAAGAAGATGAAATGCGCGAAGCGCCGGCTCCAGCACCTGCCGAGAATTTTGTGATGCATCCGCCCTTGCAGGATTTGACTACGCGCGATGAGCTGATTATCGACCAAAACCTTACGGGTGTGGATTACAAACTGGCCAAATGTTGCAATCCTATTTACGGAGACGAAATATTTGCTTTTGTTTCGTCGCAGGGTATCCGAATTCATCGGGTCAATTGTCCCAATGCTCCCAATCTATTTTCACGCTACGGCTATCGGATATTGAATGCCCGTTGGTCGGGTCATTCGTCGGGCAATGCCAATTACTCTGCCGTTTTGCGTGTAGTGGGCAATGATCAGATCAATATTGTTTCGACCCTGATGTCGATTATTTCCAAAGAAGAAGGTGTGCAGATGCGTTCGATCAATATTGATTCTACCGATGGACTTTTTCAGGGAAACATAACCATTTCGGTTGCAAATACACAAATGCTCGAACAGCTTATTCGAAAACTGTGTGCCGTAAAAGGAGTAAAGTCGATTTCACGTTTGAATTAGACGGTATACATCTTTACATTTTTACAAGGCAAAAAAAAAAGAATTGTGTTTATAGCTAAAGAAAAGATATAGAATCATGGAATTTATGGCGATTATACCTTCTCGGTATGCCTCGACTCGTTTTCCCGGTAAACCATTGATCGATTTGGCAGGCAAACCGATGATTCAACGAGTATATGAACAGGTGAAAAAGGCTGTTTCCGAAGTATGGGTAGCTACCGATGACGCTCGTATTTTTGATGTCGTGCAATCGTTTGGAGGAAATGCGGTAATGACTTCTTCACTTCATCGCAGCGGAACAGACCGTTGTTTTGAAGCGTATCGAAAAATTGGGAAAAAAGTAGATGTGGTAATCAATATTCAAGGCGATGAGCCTTTTATTCAACCTGAACAGATTGAAGAGTTGAAAAACTGTTTCGATTCGCAAGCTGTGCAATTGGCCACACTGGTTAAACCCTTCCGCAAGGAAGAGGGGATCGATGCGTTGTTTAATCCGGCATCGCCTAAAGTAGTTATCGACAATAATTTTGAAGCTCTTTATTTCAGTCGGTCAGTAATTCCTTATGTTCGCGATATCGATCAAAGTCATTGGCTGGACTACCACGTTTTTTACAAACACATCGGCATTTATGGGTATCGGACCGATATTCTGAAAGAAATTGTTTCCCTGCCTCAGTCGATGCTCGAAAAAGCCGAGTCGCTCGAACAGCTTCGATGGATAGAAAACGGATATCGGATAAGGGTAGGTGTTACCGATATAGAGACTATTGGCATAGATACGCCACAAGACATGGAACGTGCTCTTCAATTTCTCGAAAATGGAAAAACAAAAAAACCCTGAGAGGCATTCCCAAGGTTTTTCTATTCCTTTTCTCTGTTAAACGATGGCTATGGCTATGTTGGCTTATTCGTTGTAAAGCGACAATTCTTCTTCGGTGAATGCGATTTTCTTTAAGTAACGAAAGATAAGGTAAGGAATAATTAAAAGCACGACAGCCCACATAATTTCGTTCAGGATTTTCCCTTTTTTCATATTGTTTACGTAAAGGTAGCCCAAAAATCCTTCAATAACGATAATTATACCGATAATTAAAGAAGTGTTGGTTGTAGTACCCTGAAAAAACGGGATTGCCAATACAAGTACGCCGATAAGCATTACGATAGCGCCGGAATATTTTGCTAATTCTTTCATGTGTTTATATAATTATGATGATTCTGTTTCACAACGCAAATAAACACAAAATTCGACAAACTATAAAATAATTTGAGAAAAATATTATTTAAACCACAAAAAAATCAACTTGTACGGAAATAATTGCTTTTTTTTCGCGTTAATCTAAGGATTTACGTATTTTTGCATAAAATAATTTTGATTGCAATGAAAGTTGTAAAAATCATAAAAGATGTTGCATTCTTTTTGTATCAATGGTTGGTTTTTGTCCCAATCTTTATTGTTTTGACCATTCTTACGGCGCTCATCGTGATGATTTTTTCCCCTATTTTTGGGAATAAATTTTGGGGATATTATCCTCCCAAATGGTGGTCGAAATTGACCTGTTGGTTGGCGTTGTGTAAAGTAAAAGTTGTTGGACGCGAGAATTTGGACCCAAAGCAATCGTATGTTTTTGCAGCCAATCATCAAGGAGCTTTCGATATTTTTTTAGTATATGGATTTCTGAATCAGAATATAAAATGGGTGCAAAAACAAAGTTTGAGGAAAATTCCGTTAGTGGGTAAAGCTTCCGAGATAGCCGGACATGTGTTTGTCGACAATTCGAGTGCAGCATCGCGAGTGGCTACCATTCAAAAAGCAAAAAAACAAATTGTGGATGGTGTTTCTATTGTGATGTTTCCCGAAGGTTCGCGCACGCGAAACGGTAAATTAGGGCGTTTTAAAAGAGGGGCGTTTCAAATAGCCATTGATATGAAACTTCCAATCGTACCTATTACCATCAATGGTTCATATGATGTAATGAGGGTCGGGAGTTGTATTATCCTTCCGGGGGAAATGGAGATGATTATTCACAAGCCTATCCCCACAGAAGATCTCACCGACAAAGATATCCCCGCACTCGTACAGCACACAAGAGGTGTTATTTATTCCGGATTATGGGAGAAATATAAATAGGGATTTATTTTTATTGATAGGGCTATCCTTTACAAAACTCTTATAAAAAAGAAATGGTTGTCTCACGACAACCAATCTTCATTGTTAACCTTAAATCTAATACCATGAAAAACACGTTGCAAAGTAAATGGTTTTTTCAATTGCCTCCAAATATTTCCATGTATAAACCCGGGTTTATAACATCATTTAATATAATGCCAAACATTGCTGGAGATATCACCTGGCCATTTTACATTCGTTAATAACAAAATAGGCATGATCGGGAAGTATTGGTCTAATCGTAGATCCAATTTGCTATGAGGTTGATTAGGGAAAAGGTGAAACGATTCCATCGTCTTGTCGCTCTCTGTTTACCTCCGAATTGAAGGAGGAAAAGGGGTTTTCCTTTTTTTTCGTGAATGCGGCCGGCATCCATAAAATCGAAATATAGATAACCTTCATTTTCCGCAAATTGCAATGCCCACCAGATACTATAAATAGAAGGATACATTTTTTTGTATTCTTTCTTTTTCCCCCAATAATACAAACAGTAAACTGTACTTTTTTCGAAACCGAGAATGATGCCGCCAATAGTTTTTTGACCGTATTTTGCAACAAATATTTTTCCTTTGTTTTGGCGAACGTAATTGCGGTAAAAGTTTGTCAGATATTGGTAGGACGGGGAATACCCAAAAGTCCTGCACCTTGTTTCTTTTTTGATACACCGGTAAACTTCCGGCAGTTCGTCTTCCGAAGAAAGTTCTTCAACGATAACTCCTTTTCTTTTGGCTTTATTGACTTGATTTTTTCGTGAAGACGACAGTTGAGCCCATATTTTTCTTTTTCGTTGAAGCGAATTTTTTATGCTGATCCATTTGATGGAATAAAAACCATGATCGCGGAAAGCTTTGTATCCGAAAATAGGATCATCGAGATTGCGGAATTGGATGAAAAAAACTTTGTATTGGACTTCGTGAAGCAGCATTTCCACCAATTGGTGAAATATTTCTTCTTGCGGAATATCATCCGAAAAAAAGGAAGGTTTTTGCGAAACATAGCATTTTTTAAAAAGAGGTCCGAATAAAAAACGATGTAGGCGTTTTATGAGCGCAAACATGCAAGCTACCGGTTTTTCTTCATCAAATGCCACAATCATGAGGGGACGATAGCAGGGCATTTTTTCATATAAATCGAATGATGAGGCGTAATGAAAAAAATTAACGTCCTCTAGAGGCGGCAAATTTTCTTTCTTATAATACGTTTTTAATTTGTAAGCCATTAAATAATAAAAAATTGATAGGGGAATGAAAAATAAACTTTACGAATATACACTTTTTTTAATATACTGTCAAAAAATGCATTTTTATTTTATTCTTTTACGATTTACGAGATCCTTCTATTATATTTCATATATTTGTGTAACGAAATGGGCATCACATTTTATCATTATTATTAAACTGTAAAAATATATGGCAAAAAAAGTTTTGGTAACCGGAGGAACAGGATATATTGGTTCACATACGGTAGTAGTGCTGCAAGAAGCAGGTTATGAAGTGTTTATTGTTGATAATTTATCGAATTCGAATATCGATGTGATTGAAGGAATTACTCGTATAACGCATACGCGTCCGGTTTTTGAAAAAGTGGATTGTACCGATAGGAATGGTATGAGGGCTTTTTTTGAGAAATATCCGGGTATTGATGGTGTCATTCATTTTGCTGCCAGTAAAGCAGTAGGCGAATCGGTTCGGAAACCGTTGTTGTATTATCGGAATAATATTGTTTCATTGTTGAATTTATTGGAATTGATGCCGGAATTTAAGGTAAAAGGACTGGTGTTTTCTTCTTCGTGTACTGTCTATGGGGAACCCGATAAGAATCCCATCGACGAAGATGCACCCATAAAGCCGGCAACTTCGCCTTACGGCAATACCAAGCAAATCAACGAGGAAATTATTCGGGATTATATTCATTCCGGTGCACCTATCAAAAGTATCATTTTACGTTATTTTAATCCTATCGGAGCGCATCCATCGGCTGAAATTGGCGAGTTGCCGATTGGCGAACCGCAAAACCTAGTACCCTATATTACCCAAACGGCAATCGGTATTCGTCCTTATTTAAAAGTTTTTGGGAACGATTACAATACACCGGATGGCAGCTGCATTCGCGATTTTATAGATGTGATGGATCTTTCTCGTGCTCATTTAGTTGCTATGGATCGTATACTTGAAGGGAAATCGGACGAAAATATGGAAATATTTAATTTGGGCACAGGTAGGGGAGTGTCGGTGTTGGAGTTGATTCGTGTTTTCGAGAAAGTGACGGGCAAGCCGTTAAATTATAAAATTGTAGGTCGTCGTGAAGGCGATATCGAACAGATATGGGCAAATCCCGAAAAAGCCAATAAAGTGCTTGGTTGGAAAGCCGAGACTCCCTTGGAGGAGACGTTGGCTTCGGCATGGAAATGGCAATTGAAATTGCGCGAGAGGGGAATCATGTAATTCTCTTTTTATTTTCGATCGATAATACAGAAAGTCCGAGAATTATTCGGGCTTTTTTTATGCTTTTTTATTTGGATGGGAGGATTAATGTCAAAAATAATATTCGATGATAAGGTAATAGTATTCGTTGCCTTCATTTTCTTCAAATTCGATTTTGTTTTCTCGTGCCAACCATCCTATTGCAGCATAGATTTCTTTTTCCGATAGGCCGGTTTCTTTTTTTATTTTTTTTATATCCCATTTTTCTTTGTCGCTCAGCAAATTCCAAATAATGCCGGCATTTGTTCCGATTGTTTTTTTATTCATTGTATATGGTGTTTAAAAATTACATTGATTATCTTAAAAAAACCTCTTAACTTGTGTCAAATAAACGCCTTTACTGCTGTTTTTGTTCAATACAATCGAAATAATTTGCTAAATTTAAAAAAGATATCAGATATATGTATGAATAATTAAAATGTTAATTTCACGGGTGAATACCGTCGATTATTTGTGCAAACATCATTAAGTAAAGATAAGCCGCGGGAATGGCGATGAGAAGACTATCGATGCGGTCGAGAATACCTCCGTGACCCGGTATAAGGTTCCCCGCATCTTTTATTCCGCAGGTTCGTTTTATAAGCGACTCAAACAAATCGCCCACCGTACCGAAAAGTGAGATGACTAATGCAAAACCTATCCAAAATTTTAGAGGGTATTGAGGATAATAGTGAGCAAAGATCAATGATCCAAGAAGCGTAAAAATAATACCGGCGATAAGTCCTTCAACCGACTTTTTTGGGGAAATGCGTTCGATAAGTTTGTGCTTCCCTATGAGAGAACCAATAAAATAGGCTGCCGTATCGTTTATCCAGATAAGGACAAAAATGGCAAGTACCAGCAAATAATGGTATTCTTTTGCCCAGATGTTGTACTGGTAGGAAAGAAGCATTAGCAAAGAAAGGGGGAGTGTTATATAAATTTGCCCAAAAACCGAATAGATGATAGCATGTAGAATATCTTCCCTGCTTATCACTACGGCAGATGCAGTTAGCGCCAGTAAGTAAATCAGTGATGTTGCGGGGAACAGATAGGGATTGATATTTTCCAGATAAAGATAAGCCGAAAGAAAAATGATTATTCCCGAGACAATGTTGAATGTTTTACTAATGGCATGAGAAGTGTTTTTCTCCATTGCTTTATAAAATTCATACAATCCGAACCCCAGAATAGTGCCGAAGACGATTAGGAAGGAGTGTTTTCCTACCAGTATGCCGGCGAGTAACACGGCTATGTAAATGATACCCGCACCCGCACGTGTGAGAAGGTTTTTTTTGTTCAAGTCAATTTTTATTTGATTTATTTTGAGGCTCCCGACGAAACGTCTTTTTTATCGGCAGATTCTTTGATATTCTCTTCCTCCCTTTCTTTCTTTGCCTCCTCTGCTTTCTCTTCCCCGGTTTCCTCAGCTTCCTTTTCTTCAGCTTCGAAATCGATCTTATTTTCGATCAGAATATTATACCAATTGATCAGTTTTTTTATATCCGATGCATATACTCGGTCTTTATCGTATTCGGGAAGTATTTCTGCAAAATAGGCAAAAAGTTCTTTGTTCGGAGTTTTTGAATTGAACTGTACTTTTTCTCCCTTTTCTTTTTCTTTTATTTTGGTAAGCACTGTTTTTAGGGGTACATCGCCTTCTTCGGTATAAATAGACACATCGCTTAAGGCTATTACTCTTTTTGTTATGTAAACGGGAAAACGTTTGCCATCTGTTAACGATTCGACAATGTTCAAATTTTTACCGGTTGATATGAGTTTATACAATCCCGGTTTCCCTGAAATCGACAAAATCTTTGTAAGCATAGCTGTTTATTATTCAATTTACTCCGAAATAAAATGCAAAAGTAGCGAGAGAAAGCCATATTTGCAACTTTTCATTTTCAATTTTGCTTAAATTGTTTTCTTCTTATCCGCTTTTCTCGAAAAAATGCGTTACATTCGCATTTCAAAATCGCCTAAAATTTTCAAAATGAATAAAAGTATCATTTACGTACTGTCGTTGATTGTTTTGTTGTTTTCGTGCAACGGAAAAAAGAATCGAAAAGGAACTTCGGATAAAGATCAACAAGTGGCTATACAGATTCCGCAAACCGGAGAAATGTATCTGTTGGCAGGTACGTATACTTCCGATGAAGGAAGCAAAGGTATTTATGTATATCGCTTCAATACCGAAACAGGCGAAAGCGAGGAGGTGTCTGTGACGGAAGTTGCCAACCCTTCGTACCTGACATTGAGTCCCAATGAAAAGTTCGTTTATTCGGTGGGCGAAAACGATGAAGGGGATGGTGCGGCATATGCCTTCTCGTTCGATAAAAAAACCGGCCGGCTTGTCCCAATTAATTCGCAGAGTACACAAAGTGCCGGTCCTTGTTATATAACGATCGATAAAAAAGGGAAAAATGTACATACGGCGAATTATGGAGGAGGCAGTATTTCCTCTTTCCAAGTAAAGAGTGACGGTGGATTGAGCGAATTGGTTTCTTTGATTCGGTTTAAAGGTTCGGGACCCGATACGGTTCGTCAGAAAAGTCCCCATGTGCATTGCGTACGGTATTCACCTGATGGGAAGTATCTTTTTGCCACTGATTTGGGTACGGATAAAATATATCGCATGGAGACAATGGATGCTGTTTTTGAAGGACAACCCGCTATTTCGGAGAGTACGCTTATAGCGTTTGTCACTCCTCCCGGAACGGGTCCCAGGCATTTTGATTTCCATCCCGGCGAAGAGTATGTATACTTGCTTGGCGAATTATCGGGAGAGGTGATTGTGTATGACTATAACGATGGTTATCTCAAAATAAATCAGACTATTGCTTCGGATACAGTAGGTGCACGGGGGAGTGCCGACATTCATGTTTCGCCCGACGGACGATTCCTATATACTTCCAATCGTTTGAAAGCCGACGGGATAGCCATTTTTTCGATTAACCCCGATGATGGAAAGTTGAAGAAGGTGGGTTATCAACTTACAGCCCGACATCCGCGTAATTTTGCAATTACTCCCAACGGTAAATTTTTGCTTGTGGCTAGTCGCGACGACAACAAAATTCAGGTTTTTGCGATTAATAGCGAAACAGGCTTATTAACCGATACCTCTCAAGATATTTTATTGAATAAGCCTGTTTGCTTGAAATTTGCTTCAATGGAGCAATGAGTTGACACTTATTCCCAATCCAGAATCACTTTCCCGCACTGTCCGCTTTCCATAACATCGAATCCTTTTTGAAAATCGTCTATTGGAAAACGGTGAGTGATAACGGGTGTAAGGTCGAGCCCGGAAATAAGCATTTGTTCCATTTTATACCATGTTTCCCACATTTCGCGTCCGTAAATCCCCTTCAAAGTAAGTGCTTTGAAGATAATGGTATTCCAATCTACGGTAGTGGAATTCGGCAGGATGCCTAACAGCGCTATTTTGGAACCGTTGTACATGTGATTGATCATATCGCAAAAGGCAGCTGGTGCCCCCGACATTTCCAATCCCACATCGAATCCGCGCATTTTCAAATCTTTTACGGCTTGTCCGATAGTTTCGCCTTTCGATAGATTTACGGTGATGGTGGCTCCCATTTTTTTGGCGATATTCAACCGATATTCGCTCATGTCGCTTACCACGATGTAGCGTGCTCCGGCAAATTTACAAATGGCAGTGGCCATATTGCCGATTAGACCTGCACCCGTAATCAAAACATCTTCGCCCAGTACAGAGAAAGCCAGTGCTGTATGCGTAGCGTTTCCAAATGGATCCATTATGGTGGCTATCTCGTCGGGAATACGTGGATCAAGTTTAACTGCGTTGGTTGCCGGTAGCGAAAGGTATTCGGCAAAAGCTCCATCGCGATTAACGCCTACGCTGATAGAGTTTTCACACACATGCAGCTTACCTCGTCGGCAATTGCGGCAGTGTCCACAGGCAATATGTCCTTCGCCTGTGACTCGGTCGCCGATTTTTAGGTTTTCCACACCTCTCCCCATATCCACGATTTCGCCTACGTATTCGTGACCGATAACCAGGGGAGTTTTGATGTTTTTTTGCGACCAATCGTCCCATTTATAGATGTGTAGATCGGTACCGCAAATAGCGGTTTTTTTAATTTTGATAAGTACGTCGTTTACACCAACGGATGGTTTAGGAACGTCCTCCATCCAAATTCCCTTTTCGGGGCGTAATTTTACCAGGGCTTTCATACTATTTATTTTATCACGTTCAGTTTCTTTCCTACTTTTATAAAAGCGGCGATGGCTTTGTCGAGGTGTTCGCGTTCGTGGCCGGCTGAAATTTGCACACGGATGCGTGCTTCGCCTTTGGGTACGACGGGATAGGAAAATCCGGTTACATATATGCCTTCTTCAAGCAGTTCGGCAGCAAATTCTTGTGAAAGGCGAGCATCGTAGAGCATTACGGCGCAAATGGCCGATTGTGTGGGTTTGATTTCAAAGTGGGCTTCTTTCATTCTGTTCACAAAATAGTTCACATTTTCGTGCAGCTTCTCCGGCAATTCGTTCGATTCTTCCAGTATATCGAACATTCTGATACTGGCAGCCACGATCATCGGGGGAATGGAATTGGAGAAGAGATAAGGTCTTGAACGTTGACGCAACAGCTCGATGATTTCCTTGTGTCCTGTAGTAAATCCCCCAATAGCGCCGCCAAAAGCTTTTCCCAGTGTTCCTGTGATAATGTCTACTTTGCCCCTGCAATTGAACACTTCGGTAAGTCCACGCCCCGTTTTCCCGACTACACCTGCCGAATGGCTTTCGTCTACCATTACGAGAGCATCGTATTTCTCTGCCAATTCCAGAATTTTATCGAGGGGGGCTGCATTGCCGTCCATAGAAAAAACCCCGTCTGTGGCTATAATACGAAAACGTTGCGATTGGGCTTCTTTCAGCTTTTCTTCCAGATCGATCATATCGGCATTGCCATAACGATAGCGTTTCGCTTTGCACAAGCGTATGCCATCGATGATGGATGCATGATTGAGGTTGTCTGAAACGATGGCGTCTTCTTCGGTGAAGAGTGGTTCAAAAAGTCCACTATTGGCATCGAAACATGAAGCATACAAAATGGTATCTTCGGTTCCGAAAAATGCACTGATTCGTGCTTCCAATTCTTTGTGAAGATCTTGGGTGCCACAAATGAAACGTACGGATGACATGCCGTAACCCCGTTCGTCGAGGGCTTTTTTTGCAGCCTTTATCAATTGCGGACTTGCCGATAGTCCTAGATAGTTGTTGGCACAAAAATTCAGTACTTGCTGACCCGATTTTACTTTGATTTCCGCTTTTTGCGGTGTTACAATAATGCGTTCATCTTTGTAAAGTCCTGCTTCTTTAATGGCAGCTAATTCTTCTTGCAGGTGTTTTTGCATTTTTTCGTACAT
>ERZ773359.5996-NODE-5996-length-11122-cov-9.385561_pt1 | contig 11122 bp, 16 predicted proteins | sample MGYA00374955_ERZ773359 | MGnify/ENA primary metagenome ERZ773359 (study PRJEB29098, sample SAMN04486028) | biogas fermenter metagenome | study: EMG produced TPA metagenomics assembly of the Biogas fermentation microbial communities from Germany - Plant 4 DNA1...
TGAAGAATGACGCCACCGAGAAGTTCGGGTTTCTCCATCTCTGTGAGGTCTACAGGATCGACTTGATCCATCGGATAGATTTCATATCGTGTTGCCATATCGCCGGCTTTGCCGTTTCTTTCAATCTCAAACACATAATCTGAAAGGGGCTGATAACGATTGCAAAGACTCTGAAGTTTGGCGATAAAATTCCTGCCTCTCTCCCAAATCTTGACCTTATTATCATCGTGCTGATACATGATGACGAAATAAACGGGCTTGACAGGAATTCCTGCTGCACAGAACGGACACTTGTCGATGGGTTCGTCATATGTGCGCAGACAATCGACATATCTTTCTCTGTCTCCGATTTTAACCCTGTGACATGCGAATACATCCAGGTCATCTAAGGTGTTCATCATAAACTGGACACGAGCGACATCTTTGTCGTTCTTCAACGAGAACCATTCCCCGTTGAGACTGCTTTGATAATTTTCAGAGTCACTTAAACTAATTCTCGGCATAGTGATTTCTCCTTTTCAATAATTTTTAGTTTTTAATGAGAGACAACAGATTATTCTGCGTCATTATTTTCTTCTTCTTTCTGTCTGTAGAACAATCCATCTACGATGATTGTCTTCATAAGCGGTGTCTGTGTAATGTCCGTGAATACGAACTTGGCTCTGAGTGACCATCCCCACTCTTTAGGGAACACTCTATCTGCACGCTTGAGGTTATCAGGTGTCAAAGACTTTGGATGACAGAAAACATTGAATCGTCTCTTTGCTGTAGTACACTCGAAAACATTCCAACCGTTATACTTGATGATGTCTCTGTTATTCTTCTCGTCGTATGTGATGTCAAGATCCTGGTCCGCCTGTTCCTTAACGAGAAAGAGGAACTTCTCACGAAGAAGTTCACCAACTCCGGGTGGTCCTGCCGGAAGAGATTTATATTCCTTGTCGGTCTCCTTTTTCTCTGTCTTTTCTTCCTTTTCAGGTTCCTTGATGGTCTCTTTTTCAGCGGGCTTATCCTGAGGGACGATAGTGTACCATCTCAAGAAGGTATTTTCAGTTACCGCTTTGATAGCATCGCCTGTCTTAATTAAGATAGTCGTGTCATCTTGACCGACGACAGTACCTATAGTACCATTCCGCTTGTTGAACACTTCCAGGTTCATATAGTTTTGTTTCATGGTATTCTCCTTTTTAATGGCGGCGTGTATTTTGGGTATTCAACTTTCGTGGAGGCATTTAAAACGGTTCATGGCGTACCCTCCTTTGCATCTACATCTATGGCCTTTTCTATCAACTTAGGCAAACCCTTCCTAACAATTTCAACGGTCGCTCTATCTACAACCTTGTCGATTATTGCATCTTTCTTAGAGTAGATATACTGTTTGATTGCCTTGCTTACACCTTCCCTTATTCCATATTTCGCTTCGCTATTTTCATATCCATGTGTTTCAAGAATGCGTCTTGCGATTTCCTGAGATACTAATTCGGCTATGTAGGCTTCATCAATTTCGATTTCTAACTTCAATTTCCTCAACCTCGCTTTCCCTGATTGCCGAAAGCATTAAACTCAGCAAGTATTTCGGAGTCTTTTGCGTAGGGCACGAGCCACCGGGCTTCGATATATAGCTTGCGCCCTTTTATTTTTAAATTAATTACGTCATCGTCCACGCAGAAGGTATCGCAGAATGCGTCAACCTGATCTGCGTTGATAACCAGCCACAGCCGACCGTTCTCAGTTTCTACTTCTGCGCCTGTCTTTCGCACGAAGTTCCATAGTTGATCTATGTAACAGCGCTTGAGCCTGGCTTTTTCTTCGTCTGAAAGCATTATACTGGTTATCATTTTACCCTCCTCCTCCCCCATTCTCGCTCCGCAATGGCAGTACGGATAACTTTTTTCAGGATTCGTCAATCCGCTTGTTATCTTCCTACCACATTCGGAGCACATATATCTAGCTACAGATTTAGTATCGTAACACCTTATCTGCACCCACTCTCCGGTCGACAAATCCTCTTTACACATCGCATTGATTAAGTCCAGTACTTCATCCTGCGCGTCCGCCCGGCCTCGATCATATTGGTTTATGCTGTGATTGAGTATGGGTACATAGCGGGCAAGGATTGCTTGCTTTAATTGATCCGCGTCTATGTATCTCATTTCGCCACGGTTCCTTCCTGCGTAAGATTTCGTATATTCTGTCATGTACTCGGTGAGCATGCTTGTGCTTGTTTTTGTAAACCGCCATAAAAGTTGTTTACCCTCAGCTGCGTCTCTTGGGGAGTCTAGGACTGAAATAGGCGATTTTGTCAAAATCATAATTTGTAAGCATAACCGCCTTATGAGTTCTGGTATATTCTTTCTGCTTCTCATACGCTGCCTTCTCTTTCAAATACCTTGGGCAAGTAGAGTGGCAGCCTAGATAACGTTCTTTGCAATTATAGCATGATTTAAAATTAAAGGCGGGCATAAGAACTATTCCTCCAATTTGAACTTATTAGAGTCACCTACAAAACCAAACATAGCTATCTCTGCACTATCTGCAGCATCGTTGTCTTTCTTACTGTACTTTTACGTCATAACTATTGTAACACATATAACTAAAATTGTAAAGGGTTTTTCTTAAAAAAACTTAAAAATATTCTTGTAATTCTTCGAAAAATTCATCACAATCATTGACATCTTTACCTTGCGGCAAAGCTAAATAAGAAATTATTTTTGTTGAACCAAGAACTTTTCTTAACTTTGCCGCCGCTCTTCTGCCTGTTTCATCCGGATCCATTGCTAATACATATTTACGCACCGGCAACTTTTTCAATACATCGTACTGATATTCTGTTCCGGTTCCCATCAATGCCATTGAAGGTCGTCCGTGCTTCCAGCAAGTCAGACAATTGAAGAAAGATTCGCAAATTATAGCTTCTGAATATTTACCCGATACAAATCTTTCAGCACAGTACACAGGTTTTTCAACTCCCTTCGGGTAATTAAAAAACTTAAACTTAATGCTCCGGCGAGCCACAAAAGCGGGAGTCTTATCAGCGTAATACACAGGAAAAGTAATGCACTGACTATCAGAATCAAACCCAATATCAAACTCTTCAATAATTTCATCGGTTAACCCTCTTTCATACATATATGGGTGATAATACCTATACCTATCAAGCTCCTCTTCCGTAAAACCTGGAGCAGCCATTACTTGCCGTTTCTCGCCGCGCGATAGGTTGAGCGTCAAGGGTTTCCTGGACTCTACGGCTACTGTTAGGAAGTTTCTTGAAAGCCATTTGCGCCCAAATGCTCCGCCGTCATCGTAATGCCCAAACACCTCTGAAATCATCCGGTCTATTGTACCTGCCCACCCACAGGTGAAACAATGACATAGTCCATCGACAGACACACCGAATGAGGGTCTCCTCTCTTGTCCGTCTTTATGGAACGGGCAATTCGTCATTATATTGTTTCTTCCAGAGGGCTTGAATACTCTGAATAGATTTTTTCCATTTAGATTGCACTGTCTACGAAGTTCTTCTAGAACTTCCTGTTCATCTGCAATCAAAGGGTGTCCATTTACGGTGAACACTTTATCACCTCATTTTCAATTCGCCGACCTTCTCTCGAACGAGTCTGTCTACTACCTTTCCGAGAGTTTTATATCCATATATCTGCGCAAACTGGTGTAGATGATATAAGGTTTGAGGAGCTACGATAATCCTGTTAGACTTCTTCTTGACCTCATTGCGATAACCCACATGAACACCTCTTTCTTAAAATACCTCAGAACCGTCTTCGAAGTCTTCTTTCACTTTCTTAATGTCCTCTGAATTATCTCTTTCTTCTTCCTCATTTGGAATGTATTTAAACACACCTTTATCTACGTCCCAAAGATAAATAAGTTTATCTCCGCTCTTACCATTTCTGTTCTTCCTAATGGTAAGTTCGATTCCAGGACCTTTCTGTCGAACAGCAATTACAATGGACGCATTATATGCGATACCATCTGAATCTCTGATGTTTTCGAGGTCTGGGGCATCATCTTCTTTTGCACCTTCTCTGTTTGACTGACATACGACGATAATTGGAATACCGAGCTCTATAGACAGGTCCATGAGGTCTTCTGAAATATTAGTTAGGCTTGTAGTTCTGTTATCTCCTTTTTGCTTCCGCTCATCCGCTAGGTAACTGATTCCATCTATTCCGAGAATGTCAAGACGATTTGACTCCACAAAAGCTCTCAGTTTCGATACTGTGATATTTCTTCTGAATTCTTTCGGGCTTGCTACAAAGAACGGGATTTCATTCTTGGTTAGATTCTCAATATACTTCTCGTAGTTTGGTTCATCTTCACCTCTTATCAGTGCAGAGTGTGACACATTACCGTAAAGCGTATCGAAACGATAGCCCGTCTTGGTTGCTGACATTTCAGGTTCTATAAGACCTACCCTCTTGCCCATCTTCCAAGCGTGTTCAAGAGTCTTAATAAGAATCCAGGACTTACCTTGTCCGGTACGGGCAAAGATAACAGCGAACTCCTCTCCTCTTTGCCAACCACCTATGATTTCATCAAGTTCTTTAAATCCAGTAGGTATGCAAAACCTATCTTTATTCTCTTTTCGTTCTTGCCACTCTCTAAACCTTTCTTTAGCCTGTGATATAATGTCTACTCCTAATACCACATTATTCTGCATGAGATAAGGTAACTGCGACTGTAAATATTCCGCCGCAGCTCTTGAATCCGTCTGAATAATGTCGGCAAGTTTATTTATGATAGGAACCATAAGAGAGTACAAGTGCTCTTCATTAAATGCCTCGATGAGATATCTGTCTGACTCTGTCACATCTACAATGGTGAAGTTAGGAAACTTTGACAGAAATGTTTCTTTGTCCGGCACATTACCATATTCTCTCAGATGGTTCATAATGAATGCGTACTCATCGGGATATGTAATAAAATAATCCTCGGTGATACCATTCAGAGTTAGAATAGATGCGTTTCCTTCTTTCAGAACTTTGGACAATATTTGCAGTTCAATCATAGTAGACACCTCTCTTATCTTGGTCTACGAATTGAACGATTTCACTTCCGTTCCATATTCTGCTTGCCAACCGTCCGCCAAGATTCTTCGTCATGCTTTCGTAGTCCACATTCCCTGTGAATATATTTGCTTTATTCGAAAGCATGCGGGCGTCTATATAATTGAACAGAATTGCATGATTGAAGTCTGTTAGCTTAATAGATGAGATGTCGTCCCATATGACAAGGTCGCATTTTAATAGGTCTTGTCGAATTTTCACGAATTCTTCATCACGGTTATTGATTATTTCTCTATTTCTATCTATGAATTCTGGAACAGACACAAAGATTCCTCTTCGTCTAAAACCGTTACCTGCCCAGACTTTATTGAAATATGCGAGCATCAACTTAATCGCCCAGCTTGTCTTACCGTTACCGAAAGTGTATGAATATATATACAGATTACCTCCGCTCTTCGTCCAATTCTCAATATCATCTTTGATTTCCTGTAAACGAATGAATGCAGATCTGTCTTTTCCAGGTCTTAACTTCAATGGAACCCACTTTGACGGAGGAATATTAGACTGCTGTACGAGGCTGAGCATTTCTGAGTATCGGAGACAGGTGTTGCTACACCCATCCGGAGACTTTGGACAAACCCCGAGGTACCAACACTCTTCTGGTTTCATTAGAACACCTCGTCATCTTTATATTGTTCTGCTCTTCTATCGTTATTTGGGTCCTTCGGCTGAAAGGATCCAGGCTTTGAAGTGTCAAAAGAAGGAGTTTCCTGTTTAGACACTTTTTCAGCAGCATAGCGAAGTGATTTCCATCCTGAACGAATAGTATCTGAAATGATTGTCATCTGCTCGTTTGGTTTGAAGGCATATAATTCTTCCAGTTGAGCTCTTATAGTTACTTCTGGAAGGAAAGCTCCTTGTTGACCAAGCATTCTGAAGAAGTCGACGAGTTTATCTGATACTTTCGAATCAAATTCAAACTCATCTGAAATACGACAACAATCTAAAACGAACTTCTCGATTTTTGCTTTTTCTTTTGCATTTCCTTTTTCAGCACTGAAAAGAGAACGTTTTGGTGTGTTAGACGATACTTTATTGATAGTATTTATATTTATATTATTATTATTTATATTATTGTGTAAAATTTTTTTACTACCCCCCAGTAAAGATTCTTTACTACCCCCGTTAAAATTTTTTACTACCAGTAAAGATTCTTTACTACCCCTGTTAAAATTCTTTACTACCTGTAAAGAAACTTTATACCGGTTGAAAACAACTCCATTTATAGTCTCTGCACGCTTTGTAATGTAACCGAGAGACACAAGATTCTTCAGTGAGTTTATAACCGTCGGTTTAGTAACATTTAAGCAATCACATAGATATTGGATGCTTCCTGAAAATTCAGATTCACCGTCTTGTGAAAATCCGTAGATAATAGAAAAAACTATGAGGTCATTTCCTTTCAGGCCAAGCCGGTTGATTGCCCAGCCAGGAATTACTATATAGTTATCGTCTCTCATTGTTCTTCAACCTCTCGAGTTTCCCGGATTTCATATCTCCAGTTAAAACCAGGCCCGTCAGGAACCCTATACCTCTCTGCTTTGTAGTATCCCAGTTCTGCTAATTTGTGAAGAGAACTTCTAATAGACCTTTCTGCGTCGGAACTGTTTTGTTTGATATTTTCGATAGTAGGGTTGATATTCTTCTTCAGCAATTCTCTGCAGACAATAATAGTTCCTTTCTCACGAAGAGAAAGCTGAGGATCTAATTCAAAATTGATTTTCATAAGCGACTCTTCCTTTCTATGTTTTATTAAGAAAAATTAACAGTGCAATAGCCTGTTTGGCAATTGCACTGTTATTATAACATATTACAGCAAGAAATACAAGTAGTTTTGATTATTTCTTAATTTTTTAACATTAGCTGAATTTCCTCGGCTTGACGGTCAACTTCTTTGTTTACATCATTCCACAGAAGCTCACGTTCTTTGTCGATGTCTGCTGTCTCAGGAATGATACGTTCTTCTGAGTAGGTAAAGCGATACCAACCATTTTTAGTTTCAACGCTCAGCCCGGACTCAGCCTTGATCGTGGTTGTAATGCCTTGGGTGGTATAATTGTATACCTGTTCCTTTTCGTTGGCGTCTTGCGGCGTCTCGCTGGGTGTTGCGGGTTGTTCCTTGTTAACGGGTTCAGGTGCCGTATAGGACTGGCACTCCTTGCAGGAGTATTCCTCTCCATCTACTATCATCGTGACGCCGTTGCACTGAGAGCAGTATTCGTCTGCTTCGTCCCCTGCATATATACATTTCGGAATGTCAGGAAACTGTTTCTTATTTACCTTTGCCATGATTCTTTTCCTCCTTAATTTGTAATTCGATTATAGTCATGATAGCATAGTTTGCCAGGTCCATCAAAGTGTCTTCTACAGACTCATCTTTGACTTGCTGACTCTGGTTCTTAACAGTGAGTGCTTTGAGTCTATTCAACTTATCTTCCAGACGAATACAGGACATTGTCATTCCGTACTCGTCAAAAGACTTGGCGAAGCTATCACCGTAATCTTTATTCTTGATTTCATAGAGATTAGAGAGATAAGTGCATATCGCTTTATGACGCTGAACCTTATCCATTCTACTCCTCCAAATCTCCGAACACTTCTGGCAAAACTTGTTTCATCTCTCTAAGAAGAGGGAGTGCTATCTCACGCATCTGCGGGTGAGGATTACCAGTGGTTCCGATTGCTCTGAGTTTGAAGAAATGTCTCCACTCTCTAAGGTTCATTGTGACAATAATTTCTGTCTTAAGACTGTTCGGAAGAACGGCGCGGGCTTGTTCAGGACTGCATCCCCAATCAAGCAAATCGAAGTATGCTTTTTCAGCTGCTTCACAACTCTCTTTCCAAAGGTCCCAGCCCTTCGTCCCCTCCTGTAAAAAGAGAGGAGCAATGACTGTAATCTCGCCACCGAAACCTTCCTTACTATAGTTGCAGTATCTCGTAGATTCTTGAGCATAACTCGCGATACGGTGGCGGACAATCTCGTGGCTGACTCCTCTGTCACAAATGAATTTGACAGTGATAGAGAAATGCTCAATCATTGCTTCGTGACCATTCTTTATAAGACCTTTCACGAATCTAGAGGCACTCTCTTCTGTGATTTTATCCTCGCTCTTGTAACATACTCTTCCACAGCGTTCAAGCTGTTTAAGAATGATGTCACGAGAAATAGGTGTCATGATTTCATATCCAGCACGAATAATCTTCATATTGCACCTCATTTTTTCACTTTACTGAGACGAAGGGTGACGACGGGATCTTTCGGAATACGACAAGGATTCAAGATAGCGGCATCTACTTCGTGGTTATAAACGAGAGCTTCAAATGCATCATCGTCTATATACTCTTTGGTCTTGACAACCTTGTTGAATTGCTCAGGCGTAAGATTCTTTCTGAGAATTTCAATCGCCTGAAGTTCGTTGAAGTCCTCTCTCTGTGTGATACTGATGGATGCCTTCACATCACCGACGATGTATTCAGAAAGGTTTTTGTCTGTCATTTCAGACTTGATTTTCTTTCCGTATTCGTCCACCAGTTTTTTGAGCGGGTCAAGCTCTTCTTTCTTTTGAGCATAAATTAAAATCATGTCCTCAAGACTTTCTTTGAGTTGAGTGTTTATGCGTCTGCGTGTTGCCATGAGTATTTTTCCTCCTTAATTTTATTTTATATAAGGGTTATCAAACTTGGGAATGAATTGTGGCATCTTATCATCTCATTTTCTTCTTGACTTCATCAGCTGTAGTATTTCTGTTCCTGAGAATTCTCTCTCCTCGTTTACCCCACTGGTAAGCAGCATTGAAGTCTGCCATAACACCCTTGTGAGTAGTTTGGAGCTTATTGTGGAACTCCTTCAGGAATATGATGTCTTCCTTCTTGAAGTGCTTTATCTTCCTCTTGTCCTTATAATAATAAGGCGGAAGATAAAGGTCTGCTGGATGTTCAAATCCATCACTTTCCCACCACTTGTACCATCGAGTAATAGTCGTGGCTGAAACTCCGACGGCATTAGCAGCTTTACCGATAGTCAAGTATTCAGCATTTAATTTTTTCATTATTAGTTCACCTCCTTTGAATAGCAAAAGTATATGCTGTTTTGATAATTCATGTTATTCCTCCTTAACTCAGCAAATAATCAATAAATGCTGCTTTATTTTTTACTTCGAATTTTCCATCAATAAGCATATCAGCCATCTTACCTTTTCTGTAAACAAGGTTCATAATTCTTTCATCAATCGTATCTTTGCATACGATTGTGATGACACGAACAGTACCTTTCGTACCGACACGATGTGCTCTGTCTTCTGCTTGGTCTTTCAATGCTCTATTCCATGGTTCATCAATGAAGATGACATTCGAAGCTGCTGTTAAAGTAAGGCCGGTACCCATCGCACCTATTGTTCCGATGATAACTTTACAGGTTGGGTCTTTCTGAAATCTCTCTACTTCCTGCATACGCACATCTGCTTTGACATCTCCTGTAATGTATGCCGGATTGTATTTCTTGAGTTTCTGCCTCATTACTCGTGTCATCTGTTCCCATTGGCTATAAACAATCGCTTTCTGTCCAACAGATGTGATTTCCTCAATTAGTTCTTCCAGTCTGTCCATCTTAGCAGACTGAGTGATTGTGGAAGAAAGGATTCCAGGATACCCTGTCGCCTGACGAAGTCTTATCATCTGTGCCAACGGGTCGTTGCTGATTCTCAATTTATCGATGTTGCTCTTGATTTCCTTCTTCACTTCATCGTATATCATCTTTTGCTCTTTGCCCATTTCGACATATTCGATTGTATGAATTTTCGGAGGAAGGTCAAGAACGTCGTCTTTCGTTCTTCTGAGCATCACCTTGTCCAGCAATGCTCTTATCTCGTCCAGATTTTTATAACCGATAATTTCCTGATTATTGAATCCACCCATCACGCAATAGTGCTGCTTGTACTGATAGAAGCTGTGCTGTTCAAATCCAGCCCATTTCAGCGGAACATAAAGGTCCAACGGACTGTTGACAAGAAAAGTACCGGACATCGGAATAGCATATTTAGGCTTAATAGATAAGAGTGCTTTTCCCTGTTGTGAAGTAGGATTCTTTACTTTGTGAGCCTCATCCAATGCTATCATTCCAATTTCGCCCATATCGCATAACTTCTGAATTCTCTCGGCGATAGGAAAGACTATTTTGTTACCTTTCTTCGTCGGCATAGCACGAAGCGTCTCGATATTAGTAATAATGAAAAAGTGTGGCGGCAAGTTCATTAAATCATCTAATTTATCTTTGCTCGTACCCTCTATCATCTTTATGGGAGCTTTCTTCGTGTACCGAGTTCCAAGTATCCACGCATCTTCTTTGCTGTGAGTACGGACTTCGTCTACCCAGTTGTACTTATTTCCATTGACACCGCATATGATTAAGCAATGTTTCATTCCTTCTAAATGTTTACGAGCGATAGCCAGGTCTATAATTTGTTTTGTCTTTCCGAGCCCTTGCTCGTCTCCGAGAAGAAATGTGCCTTTTTCCAGACCATACAGTACACCCTCCAGCTGGTGGCTATATGGCTGTGTCGTAAAGGTAAAGCCTTCTGGTAATTGTACTTGGGCTTTGGTTTCTTTAACCATCTCGCCCACGATCTCAATGTCTCGCGTGGTTAATTTGTTACATATAGTAGGAACTGCTGTTAAAGGTACTTCCCACATTTTTAATTCGGGTATGTAAACACGGGTACCTAATGACTTAATGTACTGGACTAATTGACCATCGTACGGAAACGATATGAATGCAGATTTTGGTGATAGTGGAGTCGGTTTTAACTTAATAGGGTCATCAATTTTAATTTTAATCATGTTAGCCCCCTTCCTTGTGTGTTTACTATGTTTATATTGTAATACATACTGGGTGTTTTGTCAAGTGTTTTCTTAAAATTATTAAGAAATAACTAAAAAAAGCGACGCCTAAGTGACCAACTTAGACGCCGCTTATGCATTGCTTATACGGCATTATCTGATTCTTTTACCTCTTTATCTCCAAGCTCGCGTACCGCCGCCTC
>ERZ773359.5999-NODE-5999-length-11118-cov-7.536292_pt1 | contig 11118 bp, 8 predicted proteins | sample MGYA00374955_ERZ773359 | MGnify/ENA primary metagenome ERZ773359 (study PRJEB29098, sample SAMN04486028) | biogas fermenter metagenome | study: EMG produced TPA metagenomics assembly of the Biogas fermentation microbial communities from Germany - Plant 4 DNA1...
TAATTATCTTGGTTATATGCTAGATAGGCATCCCTGTTTGTAGCCTACCTATAAGGAATTGAAACGATCATAGGGTGCATCATTGTTAGCTTCCTCAAAAGTTAGTTTGTAGCCTACCTATAAGGAATTGAAACAGAGCGTGGGGGATTTTTTCATGGCTTTCTATGCTGGGTTTGTAGCCTACCTATAAGGAATTGAAACAAAATATCTATCAACGCCTGACGTGACAGGCGGCAACCGTTTGTAGCCTACCTATAAGGAATTGAAACATTATATAACATATAAAATAGTGAGATATAACAAGAGTTTGTAGCCTACCTATAAGGAATTGAAACAACCATCTCCAAACAATGCGCGGCTCGCGTGGATAGTTTGTAGCCTACCTATAAGGAATTGAAACTGGCCTGATAGCGGCCTTTGTTGGCCGTTTTTTTGGCGTTTGTAGCCTACCTATAAGGAATTGAAACGTGTTTTGGGATCATTCATTTCTACCCGATGATATGTTTGTAGCCTACCTATAAGGAATTGAAACCAGTCATAAAGGTATGCCCTGGGTGTTGGAGCATAGCGTTTGTAGCCTACCTATAAGGAATTGAAACAAGAGTCACTACCCTCGATTAGTGTGGCATCACCAGTTTGTAGCCTACCTATAAGGAATTGAAACCCCCTTGAAGGGTCTCGGCTTGCATGAAAGCCTCAACCGTTTGTAGCCTACCTATAAGGAATTGAAACATGTTTGGTTTTGGATAAAATATTCATGGAGCTAAAGTTTGTAGCCTACCTATAAGGAATTGAAACACCTCTTGGCAATTGATCCGGCGGCTGTATCGCCTGGTTTGTAGCCTACCTATAAGGAATTGAAACTGCATTTTCGACTTTTCGTTGAGTTCTTTGTTAAAGTTTGTAGCCTACCTATAAGGAATTGAAACTTCAAACCGTTCGATGATACCCTCATGGTCAATGATGTGTTTGTAGCCTACCTATAAGGAATTGAAACCGTATATTTTGGGTGAAGCATATGTTGACGGGCAGCACGTTTGTAGCCTACCTATAAGGAATTGAAACATTAGATCCTGCACTTCCCTCTGTGCTGGATCTTCACGTTTGTAGCCTACCTATAAGGAATTGAAACATGTATACCATTAACACATTAGCCAAGGTTTTAGCCGAGTTTGTAGCCTACCTATAAGGAATTGAAACCCAGATAGCTTCCTGCCACTCCTCATTATAATCCAGTTTGTAGCCTACCTATAAGGAATTGAAACTCACCAAACACTCCACCTGTACGTTTCCTAATTCCGCCCGTTTGTAGCCTACCTATAAGGAATTGAAACCTTTATAGGTGCCGCTGACAGTGATTTCTTTCTTGCCCGTTTGTAGCCTACCTATAAGGAATTGAAACTGATAAACCTCTTTCTCGCCATTTCAACCCCTCCGCCGTTTGTAGCCTACCTATAAGGAATTGAAACGCAGATATAAAAAAGGTGTTATTATTGAAAGAGTATATCGGTCGCAAAGGGTCGATATTTTTTTGATTTAGTACATAATTGTTTGAAAAGTCAAATAATTATGGTAATATATAGATTAAGATGGAGAAAAATGTTATAGATGATATAATATGACTGAACAATAGTGAAATTAATTACCCGATAACGCAAGAACCCCAATAGTCGACATGACTTTATCGAGATAGTAATTTCCTAATAGAATATTTGGTACTTATTGTCCTTGATTTAATCTTCCATAGTCTGGAATTATAATAAGCAAGGAGTCCGCAAATGAATAATTTTAGCAGTAATGATATTCTGTTGGCCACTCTTGGGACAGAACCCCAAGTGGTTACACTTACATTAGACACGCTTCTCACAAAAGGGCATAACATTAATGAAGTGATAGTTGTTTACACAGATCACCCGGCTATCAAAGAGAATTTAGGTATTTTGCAAGAAGAATTCAAGCGATGTTATCTAGATGTTGCCTTGCGGCCGGTACCGATTGCCAGTACACAGGGGCATGTTAAAGATTTCCTTAATGAAGAAGACTTGCGTGTTCTTTGGCGCACACTTTATATTGAAACCCATAGAGTGCGTCAGGCCGGATGCCGTTTGCATATGTGCATCTCGGGCGGGCGCAAGGTGATGGCGGTAATAGCCATGAGCGTAGCTCAGCTTCTTTTCGGACCGGGTGACCAGGTTTGGTATTTGCTTACAGAAGGCTGGAAGCCCGGCAACGAACGCCGTCTTCATGCTGGAATATCCGACAAAGTCTTACTGTTGCCTATACCTGTTCTGCGATGGAGCGAGGCTGATACTCTTCTCCGGTCAGTTGCTGAATTAAGTGATCCTCAGGAAGTGATTGCCTGGTATAAGCGGCTAACCGGCAAGGCTGAAGAAAAACGGAAAGACGAATTTATCCGGCACTGGCTAACACCTGCTGAACGGGAAGTTGTCCGCTTGGCCTGTCTTGGTTATGACAATGCTGCCATTGCTAAAAAATTGGCGAAACAAGAGCAAACCGTTGCCAACCAACTTCGGCGAGTTTATGAAAAATTGCGTGAATTGTTGGGTTTCCCCGATTATACTGTTGATCGCAATGTTTTGATTTCTCGTTTTGCTCCATACTTTTCTTTAATGGAATCAGAGGTGGAATGATAGTTATGTACATAATTAACCTGGCTCACCCCTTGACAGAAGCTCATCTCAGGAGAATTCAGGAAATAACTGGAGAGACAATTACCGAGGTTAAAGAAATACCTAGTCAAATCGACCACAATCTTCCCCTGGAACCGCAAATTGAAGCCCTGCTTGATAAGATAGACTTTACAACACAGCAGTGGCAAACGGAACCGTTCTTAGTCAACCTTCCGGCTTTAAGTTGCAGTGCCGCAGCGGTATTGGCCCAAGTTCACGGTAGAGCAGGTTATTTTCCGCCAGTTTTACGCCTGAGCCCGGTGCAGGAGGAGATTCCACCACGTTTTGAGGTAGCTGAAATTCTTAACCTTCAAGCGATGCGTGAGCGGGCGAGGGGGAAAAGGTAATATTGTTAATATATCCTGAATGGAGGTGGGTACCTATTCAAAAACACTGATGAAATAAAAAGGAGGGATTAAGGAATATGCGATATGAAGCAACCTATAAGATTACAACTCCTATGTTTCTTGCCGGAGCGGAACAGGAAAAAACTCCGGAACTTCGTCCTCCTTCATTTAAAGGACTGTTACGTTTTTGGTTCCGGGCAGTTGCACTTCCCAAGCTTGGAAGCTGGAGAGAAGTACGAAAGTTAGAAAAAGAGCTTTTTGGAAGCACCGACCAGCAATCTTCTCTTCACCTCGATCTTGACATTGCAAAAGCTGAGAATGTACGATCTGCTGACTTCCAGCGCAAGTATGGTCTCATTTACTTAGGATATGGTCTAGTTAACTTTGGTGGTAAATTGCAGCGTCCGCATTACAAAGGCAGCAGTGTTTTTACCCTGCGTTTATTATTGAAGAATAATGTATCAGAGGAAGTAAGGTTCTTTCTTCCGCTAACGTTAAAAGCATTGGGATTTTTTGGCGGGGCTGGTGCTCGTTCCCGTCGGGGTTTTGGATCTCTTTCTTTATTGTCCTTATCTTTAGATGAAGAGAGTGTCTGGAAAGCGCCAACCAATGTTAATGAACTGGTTGAAAGCCAAAAAGAGCTCCTTAATACTATTGAGATAAAAAACGGAGAGGAAAGTAACTTCCCCGATTACACCGCTTTCAGCAGTAAAACCAGGATTTGGGTTGGAAAAACCGGGAAGAAAGCTATTGACCTTTTGAATGAAATAGGGCTTGAGTTGTTACGTTATCGGAGTTATGGCAGTAAAAACGGGAAGCACAGCTTACCTAGTGGAGAAGAAGCCGAACAGAACTTTGCATCTGACCATGATCTCATTATGCGATTCTGTAGTACAGGAAAGATAGACAAACACCCGGAACGAGTAGTTTTTGGCTTGCCGCATAATTACTACTTCTCTGCTACTAGAGACAATGTGCAAATCCAACCAACTGGAGAAGCTGGCCGCCGTGCCAGTCCGTTATTCATCCATATACATGAATTAGGAATTAATGATTATGCAGCAGTGCTCTCTCTTTTGCCAGCAAAGTTTCTTCCCGAAGATACAAAAATAGCTATCTCAACAAAAAAACATGGCACTAAAAAGGTTGACTATTCTATTGATTATAGAATTATAGAAAAATTCTTAGAACGTCCTGCTTTTAGCAAAAAGGTGGTGGTATGGCCGTGAATGAGAGGATTATTCTTGATTTTTCGATAGGCCCGGTACAGGGATTTATCGCCCGCGCGCGCCGGACCCGCGATTTTTGGGCCGGTTCGTTCCTTCTTTCCTACCTGGCCGGACAGGCCATGGCAGTAGTCCTTGAGAACAAAGGAAGTCTTATTCTACCGGCGGTTGCGGAAGACAAAGGAAAGATAAGCGATCCGCTTTTACAAGCAATTATCAAGCTTCGGGAGAAAAAAAACACTGATCCCAATAATGATCATCTCAAAATCGCTACCCTGCCAAACCGTTTTCGGGCGGAAGTCCCGGTCGGCTTTAACCCCAACAAGTGTACGGAAGCAGCTAACGAGGCCTGGAGCAACCTGTGCCAAGCAGTATGGGAGCGTTACCTTCAACCGGTAGCCGGATTAGGCGAGAAGACGGTAGAGATCTGGGAGCGGCAGATCAATAATTTTTGGGAAATTGTCTGGGTGCTTGGAGAAACAGATTCTTCTCTCGAACGGAGAAAGAACTGGCGCAGTCATATCCCACCTGTCGAATATGGTGATAAATGCAGCCTGTTTGAAGACCTTCAGGAATTATCCGGGTTCGTAAGGGCAAAAAGCAAGAAGCAAAGGGAAAAGCAAGACCGTTTTTGGGCAGCTTTACGCAGTCAAATCGGCCGTTATGAGCTGGATGAAAGCGAGCGGCTTTCTGCCATTGCGCTAGTAAAACGTCTCTTCCCGCTGGTCGCTCCCGGCGTCCTTTGGGAGGTGCCTATACGGTATCCGTCAACTCCATATCTTGCTGCGGTTACCTGGCTAGAAAAAGTAGCAGGGGATGCGGAAAAAACTCAGGCAGCACAAGAATACGCTGCCCTTTGTGCAAATCACCTCCCCGGAGCCGTCCGAAGAGAGGCTCCAGGGTTATTTACGACACTTCAAGAGATTTGTTCAGAAAAGTCAAGTTTGCGAGAGTTCCTTTCCCTGGACGGAAAGTGCTTTTTCAAGGACGCCATCCGTAATCCCCGTGTTTGGGAAGAACAAAGAGTTGAAACAAAAGAAAATGTGGCAACCTCTGGTTCCCCAAAACATAAAAAAATCGCAGAGGAACTGGAAGAAAAACTGAAGTTATTGGGCGAACCTGTTTCTCCTTTCTACGCCATGGTATTAATGGACGGAGACTTGCTTGGAAGATTACTGCGAAAACACCCGAAAGAAGTCAGTAAAGCATTGGGCTACTTTAGCCGGAAAGTACCGCAGATTGTACAGGAACATAATGGTATTACAGTCTATGCCGGAGGCGACGATGTTTTGGCTTTGTTCCCCCTGGAAGGAGCTATGCCCGCAGCGGTCGAACTGCGCAAAACTTATCTTGAAGAATTTAAAAAAGTTTTTTATGAAGCTTTAGATGGTAATTTTGAAGAAAAGGTACAGGCAACAATCTCTGGAGCGATAGTCTACGCACACTACACCACAGTTTTTACAGATGTTTATAACGAAGCGCAACGCCTTCTTTCTAAAGTGGCCAAAGATGAAACCGGACGGGACAGCTTGGCTGCAACTGTTTGGAAGCGGGCCGGGCGTGTTATAACTTGGGCTGCTCCGTGGGAAATAGTGTTGAAGGAAGAAGGGGATATTCTTACCAATTTTATTGGACTGTTCCAGAAGGGCACAAAAAAAACTGATCCAGATGAAGAACAAGAGTTTACCACTTCCTTTATCTATAATCTTCAAAGTCGCCTGGGCTCCTTTAAATTAGATGAAGATTCCGGCATAACAACCAGCGAGCAAAAAGAATCATTCTTCATCGATCTTGTAACTGCCGAATACCTTAAAGGCAAAAGCCGGTCAAGCAAGGCAAGTTATAAAGAAGTCCGCGCCCTAATACAAAAATTATTACCGCTTTGTCAACGCTGGTGGCGGGATGAAACTGGAAAAACGCAGAGCAGGTTCGAAAACCTTGAACTGGCTGGAATGTTTCTCCTTAGATTCTTGTTACAAAAGGGGGTGGAAAGATGACGGCCCAAAACCAAATTTGGGATTTTACCCTGCTTGATACCGGCTTCTTCCGTAGCGGGCAGCCGTTTAACGCCGGGGAAGGAGGATACAGTACTGTACGCAGTGTTTTCCCTCCTGCAATAAATACCTTGCAAGGTTCGGTCCGAACAGCTTTGGCAGCGGCAAAGGGATGGTCCCCGGCAAGCGGGCAATTACCTCCTGAACTGGGAACACCTTATGATTTGGGTGCTCTTTCTTTCCGCGGGCCTTACCTTCTTTTTGACGATGAACCATACTACCAGGTGCCCTATTACCTTCTGGTAAAAAGAGAATCGGGTCCCGATTCTGCAAAAAAATTCGTCTTTCTAACCCCGGGAGAACCGGTAAACTGCGATTTAGGCGAGGACATTTGTCTGCCTCGGCCTCTAGAGAAACTGGATGGAGCGGGTTCTGTTGAAGGGTTGTATATAAGTAAATCCGGCTATACAAGTCTTTTAGCCGGCCAGTTACCTTTGAAAGATGTAATAAAGGAAGAGGGAGATTTGTGGAAGGAAGAACCGCGAGTAGGATTGGAACGCAACGATAACACCCGGACAGCGGAAGATTCCCATTTATATCGTGTTCAACATATCCGCCCTAAAAGGGGCATAAAAATACGTGTTATTGTAAGCGGCCTTCCGGTCGGGTGGCCTGAACTTCCCGGGAGAATTCTCCCCCTGGGTGGAGAAGGGCGTTTGTCTGCTGTTGAGGTCAAAGGTTTTTCTAAGGAAGAAGAAATTGATCTTTTACCCGCATGCCCATCAATGGTACCTGGAACTGACGGAATTCTACGGTTTACAGTTACATTGATTACTCCCGGTTGTTTTTGGGATATGCCCAAGGTTGTCCGATGCGGCCCTCCCGGTATTCCAGGCCGTTGTCTCAGCGCCTGCCTGGTTAGACCTCAACTAATCGGCGGCTGGGATCTTGTCAATCGGGAACCGCGTCCGCTAATCCCTTATTTGACGCCGGGCAGTACCTGGTTTTTTGAAGGTACTGCGGAGGTTGTTTCAGACCTGGAGAATCTCCACGGTGCCTGTGTAGGTGAAAAAACGGCCTATGGTTTCGGCCAAATAGTTATTGGCAAATGGGAGGTTGATCAATAATGAATAATGCCATAATAGGAATGTTGGCAGAAACATGTTTACATCCGGGTTCAGGGCAGACAGCCGGTGTGATTGATCTGCCTGTTGCTAGAGAAAAAACAACAAATTACCCGGTAATTCCGGGTTCCGGCCTTAAAGGGGCATTACGGGATTTTGCCGAACAATTTTCTCTCGATGCAGACAACCTCTTCGGAAAACCTGATAGTGCAGGAACAATTGCGGTGACTGACGCACGTTTACTTTTATTGCCTGTCCGTTCACTCAATACCCATTTCATGTGGGTGACCTGTCCTTACTTAATCGAACGCTACCGTCGGGATTGCGAATTGGCTGCACTCTCTACTCCTTTACCTAAATTACCCTCTGTAGAATTAAAAGAGGGGCAAGCCGCAGCCGAAAAGCGGTCCTATACCCATCTTTATCTTGAAGAATTATCTTTTGAAATAATCCCAACTGACCTTTCTTCCTTAGTTAATGCTTTTGCCCCGCTGATAAAACATGAATCTGTCCGCAATAGACTCAAGGATTCCTTAGTAGTAGTAAATGATGATGAATTTAGTTACTTTGCCAGCCACTGCCTGACAGTAAATGCGCGTAATGTACTTGAAAAGAAAACAAAAACCAGTAGTAACCTTTGGTATGAGGAGACGGTTCCTGCAGAGACATTGTTTTATGCCCTTCTCATTACCAGGCCGGTAGACCAACAAAACAGAGAAGCAATAAACACTATAGTAGAACTCTTTAAAAAACGTCCTTATTTGCAGGTAGGGGGAAATGAAACAGTCGGGCAAGGATGGTGTGCAGTATCTTTTGTCAGCAGTGGAGGTGAGATGAGATGACCACGGCGAGTAAAAAACAATCTGCCAGACAAATCCTGGAGCAAAAACGGGCTGGACATGCTTTGGAAATGGTGCATGAAACAGGTAAAAAATATAAGGAAGGTACAGAGAACCGAAAAAGTTTCGTCAGTTATGTGGAAAGCTTGCCTGCGTCAATCATCAACAACGGGCTAGGCCAGGCAGCTGCTACTCTCCTAGCGCAAGCCAATGGGAAGAAAGATGATCCTCATCGTGTTTTATACAGCATTTTGGAAGATTGGCTTTGCCGTGATGATCAGGCCGCTCCATATAAAAGAGTTAATACAGACGCTCCTTTAATGGAGGCAATTGTCAATGGCGACCGTTTCAGCTATATCAAAGCTCAGGTTGAAGCCCTTTCCTATCTTGAGTGGCTGAAAAAATTTACTGTGGCCTTTCTCAAAGAACCGGTGAAAAAAGATGGGAGGTGATTCAAAGATGATTTTGCCTTTGTATAATCAAGCCTTCCATGAAGAAAATTCTTTTGCAGTGAATCCTGGCAAAGGTAATACCGGGCTGTGGTACAATAAATTTTTTGGGGGTTGGGAAAAAGGAAGGTGGCAGCTAAATGATGGGGCCAAACTTGTCTGGATAAAAAAAGCGGTATGGGAAAAGGAGGACAAGGAAGTTCGAAGAAAAATTGGCGATTTCCAACTCCTTAGCGAATATACCAATAGGATTTCTCACTTGGTACAGGCTTTAAACGGTGAAACCCGCATTTACTCTACAAACTGGCATCTGGCAACTGGTTTGGGGCTAAGTCATCCCATTGAAAACGGAATGACCTGGCACCATACTTTAGGTGTGCCTTACCTTCCCGGCTCTTCGGTTAAAGGGATAGTAAGGACATGGGCTGAACAATGGGTTGGCCATTCTTCTGAAGAAATAAACCGAATTTTTGGTCCATGGCATGAGGATAAAAAAAGTAGAGACCAAAAAACTGTTAGTACAATCATTTTCTTTGATGCTTTGCCGGTCCAACCGGTTGAGTTGGCAGCTGATATAATGACACCCCATTACAAAGAGTACTACCGTGGTGATGAAAAAATTCCCGGAGACTGGTACGACCCCAATCCCATACCTTTCCTGACAGTTGGGGCAGGTCAGCCTTTCGTTTTTGCTGTCGCACCGAGGGAAAAAGAAAATATTTCAGACCTGAACCTAGTTCTGCAGTGGCTTGATGAGGCGCTGACCACAATTGGCGCCGGAGCGAAAACCGCGGCTGGTTATGGACGCTTTGCCCGTCGGCCTGAACAGGAAAAGGACTATTCAACTATGGAAAGCAATATTGAGCCTGTAAGAGCAAAAGAAAAAATGGAAATAACCACCTTAATCCCAAATGAATTGGCTGGACCAATTGCCGAAGAAATGGATAAAGACGGTTATAGCGATAATCTTGATAAGTTTATGGAGTCAGTAACAACGAAATGGATAAAAAAAATGCAAGCCGAAGATATCCCTCTTGCCGACCGGCAAATAATTGCAAAGCTTTTAAAGCATTGGTATCAGATAAAAAAGCCGGATCAGTGGCAAAAGCCAAACAAAAAGAATGCCATCAAAATTGCGGCAATTCGTGAAGTACTTAATGAATAAGATTTTTGCTCTATGCTTTATTGAGAGTACTATATTCTATCCAAGGTAAAAACACGAGGTTGTAAGGGTTAGGTTATTATTTTAAGGACCATTGGAGGAGAGTGTAATGAAAATTGGAATAAGCTTCCTAGGGCCTACTGATTATAGGAATGCAGTATATGTTTGGCAGCCTTCTAATGACAGTGTGTTTGAATATGAAACAGATCTTTTCCCTGAAACTTTGAATATCTTCTTTACCCTAAAAAAACTAATGGTTTTTGTAACCAAAGATGCTCGTAAGCATAATAATTGTAACAGACTTAAACAAAAACTGGGAGATAAAGTGAAGTTCGTTGATATACCGGACGGGAAAAATGAAAATGAATTGTGGCAAATTTTTGATATTGTTACAGAGAAAGTACCCTCGAATGCCAGTATAATTATTGATATCACTCATGCATTCCGTTATCTCCCTCTGTTTATTTTTAACTTTGCTTCTTACTTGCGCAGAATTAAAAACGTTGAAGTCAGTAATATCATATACGGTAATTGGGAAGCCCGGGATAACAGTTTTAAACCTCCACGTGCTCCTGTAATTGACCTTACATCAACATTAGAACTGCAAAATTGGTTATATGGCATAGACGCCTTCCAGCGACGGGGAGAAGCACACGAACTAGCAGCTTCACTTGAAGAGACTCAAAGACGTTTTTACAAGAAAGGATTCTCTATTAATGATGATGATACAGAGCGTCCACGGAAACTAAAAAGAACCGGGCGTTATTTAGAAGACTTTTCCGAAGCGATTCGTCTTCTCCGACCACTAAAAGCATTTGAGGCGGCAACAAAACTATTATCTGTTTTAAAAGATGTTCGCAATGAATCAATACTCTGGGCAAAGCCTTTTGCTGAAATAGTAAATGAAATTGAAAAGGAGATTACACTTCTTGAACTTAGTAAACCTTTAATATTAAATAAAGATCATTTAAAAGTTGAATTTCAATTAATTAACTATTATCTCCAGAAAGATCTAATAGTTCAGGCAGTTCTTTTAACTAGAGAATTCCTTGTGAATTATTTGAGTTGGCAAAAAGGAATTCAAGATAATTGGCGTGATCGTGACATACGTTATAAAATCGAACAAGAACTAAATAAAGCTATCAGATGGAAACAAGGGAAAAAGGATGGTGCTATTCCTGATTGGTACAATAAAATTGTTGGAGCAGATACACTTGTACAATTATGGGGTGATGTAATCTATTTACGCAACAGTATAGCCCATTGTGAGATGAATCAGGCAGAAAT
>ERZ773359.6006-NODE-6006-length-11106-cov-4.597593_pt1 | contig 11106 bp, 7 predicted proteins | sample MGYA00374955_ERZ773359 | MGnify/ENA primary metagenome ERZ773359 (study PRJEB29098, sample SAMN04486028) | biogas fermenter metagenome | study: EMG produced TPA metagenomics assembly of the Biogas fermentation microbial communities from Germany - Plant 4 DNA1...
GGAGGACGGGAGGACGGAAGCTTCGGAACGAGTTTTGACAGGATTTCCAATGCCGTCAATGAGGTGTATTCCGATGACGGAGTCATAGTCCTGATGGATATGGGAAGTGCTGTAATGACCACTGAAATGGTGCTGGAGTCCATGCCGGAAAGAAAAATCAAAATGGCTGACTGTCCTTTGGTAGAAGGCGCAATCATAGGAACAATCAGTGCAATAAGTGGTCGGTCATTGGAAGCAGTTTTAAAGGATCTTTCAGAAGTAAAGAATATGGTTAAAATCCCGAACTAAGAAAACGCCCCCTGCTTTTAAATCAGCAGGGGGCCATTTTTTTTATTTTCCGAACAGATTAATATATCCCTGAATCAACACTATCAAAATAACCGCAGGCAATACCCATGTAAAATACCATCTTAGCTTGTAGGGCATTTTTACGCCTTCTCCTGCGTTTACTTCCTCCATGAAATTATCGAAGCCCCATCCGTAGCGGCTCACGCAGAAAAGTACATAAATAAGCGAACCTATAGGAAGAAGGTTGTAACTAATAATAAAATCTTCGAAATCGAGGATTGTGGAACCCTCTCCAAGAGGCTGAATCCAGCTTAATACATTGAAGCCTAAAACACAGGGAATAGAAGCTACAATTAGAAAAATCATATTAATGAATGATGCCTTTTTACGGCTCCAGCCCCACAAATCTATGGCAAAGGAAATAATGTTCTCAAAAACTGCGATAACTGTAGAAAACGCGGCAAATGACATGAATAAAAAGAAAAGTGAACCCCAGATTCTCCCTCCGCTCATGGAGTTGAAGATATTGGGCAGTGTTACAAATACAAGACCTGGTCCGCCGCCCGGATCAAGATTGAAAGCAAAACATGCCGGGAAAATGATAAGACCGGCAATTATCGAAATTGATGTATCCAATGCAGCGATGTGTATGGACTCACCAAGAAGCCGGCGTTCTTTTCCAATATAGCTTCCGAATATGGCCAATGACCCTATTCCTATACTCAGGGTGAAAAATGCCTGGCTCATGGCTGCATAAATTGTCTCCCAGATACCATGTTCTTTAAAACGGTTGAAGTCAGGCAATAAATAGAATTTAAGACCTTCCCCCGCATTTGGAAGTGTCATGGATCTGACTGCGAGAACTACTATAATAGCAAGCAGGGCAACCATCATTACCTTTGTTGCCTTTTCAACACCTTCCTGAAGTCCAAAAGAACATATTCCAAAGCAGATTACTGTGGTCAAAACCATCCATATTGTCATTTCTACAGGATTTGCCAAAAGATTATTGAATACCTGGCCGACTTGCTGGGTGTCAAGCCCTTCAAACTGGCCTATCAGCATTTTATAGAAATAGCCAAGCATCCAGCCGGCAACGGTGGTATAGAACATCATGAGTATATAATTGCCTGCAATACCTGCATAACCCATCCAGTGCCATTTATGCCCTTTTTTCTCCAGCACATTGAATGATGTGGCGATACTTTTTCTACTCGCGCGGCCCACTGCAAGTTCCATTGCCATAATGGGCAACCCGAGCAAAACAATGAATACCAGGTAGATAAGGACAAATAATCCTCCACCATACTGACCGGTAATGTAAGGGAAGCGCCAAACATCACCCAATCCGATTGCGCATCCCGCTGAGATAAGAATAAAACCCAGACGGGAAGCAAATGATTCCCTTTTTTCCATACTGCCAACTCCTCATAATAAATGAAAATATACATAGCAAAAATCATACTATGTACCAGACAAAAAATGTCCCGTATCAAATAAGACCATGCTACAAGACAATACTGCCCAAATTCTTATTATAATACGGGTCACATGGAGATTATTATATCTATTATCTGTTATTATCACAATATGGAAAATTACTTCGCTTTTTTCCTGACAGGAATCCATATTTCGCTGTATGCAAAATCTTTTCTTTCCTTATCCATTTTGGTAAATGAAAAATTGGGAGCATTAATTACTTCATAATCCGAAGAAGGAAGCCACTCTGAATATATCCTTGCCATTGTGTTCTGCAAAGTATAAGGAAATGGCCCTTCGTTAGGGAACACCGCCCAAGTGCATGCTTCAACCGGAACTACATCCAGATTATCACTCACCTTGTTTTCAGTTGTCAGGACGCCTATCAGGTGCGTTAAATAGCCTTCTTCTTTCATAAAGTTTGTATCTGAATCGTAAGAGGCATTGACAACTTCATAAGGCTCGATGTTCTGTAGCGAATGCATTTCTTTTCTTTGTTCCTCTGTGATGCTTTGTGCCAGCTTAACAATCTCGTTATTTACACCTTCAAACTGCATGGGAACTCTTTTACTTACTCCCACAAAATTAAATGCTGGTTTTTCAACAATTCTAAATTCCATATAGTTTCCTCCCTTAACGGTTATTACGAATGAAAGTTTGGGAAATAATTTGCTTGCACCGGTTTTAATAACGTCCGAGGGCAGAAAACCACTCCATTTTTTAAACGCCCGGGTAAATCCGTCCAATGACTGGTAGCCGTATTTAAAGGCAACATCGGTTACACTATCTCCGCTCAATAAATCTTTGTTTGCCTCCGATAATTTTCGGTTTTTAATATATTCGCTTAAAGTCATACCGGAAAGATAGTAAAATACCATTCTTAAGTGGTAGTCGGATACCCCGGCATATTCTGCCACCGATTCAAGGGATATATCACCTGTCAGGTTGTCCTCGATGTATTCAATCACACGGTTTAATTCACTTAGCATTATCTCCCGCCTTTCATAGATACATAATACCAGAGGGGCATAAGAGTTACTCGACTTTTTTAAATCAATTATATCGGATTCTTGCCGAAATTTTCCCAGAGCTATCTAAAAAGGTTTTAATGCAAAAAAAGATTGCCATTATATTTTTTTGTATGCTAAAATCAGTAATAATATTTGAATAATGCGGATTAACAATGGCGTTAATATAGGGGAAAACCTGTATTGGCGCTTTTTTATTATCCAAAGGAGAGGTGACAGGTATGAAAAATAAAAGAATTATTATTGCTGTTGCAATTTTCTATGTTTTAGGCGCCGGATTATTCCTTTTGCCCTTTCTATCAAAACAAATCTACATAATTATTTACCTGTCAATTGGATTGGCTGCAGGTTACTGTCTTGTAAAAAGCAGTCTTAATTCCAATGCTCAAAAGGATATCATAATTAATGACCTGAAAAGCGAGTTGTCAAAGCTGAAGCTGGAACTGCATGTAACATCAAATCAAATCTGGGCTGTTTCCGAGCAGTTGAAAATAAACCTGGATGAGAATAACGGGTTTGCTCAGCAAGTATATGCTCAGACGGAAGAAATGGCACATTTAAATACAAAGGTCAATGAAAAAATCAGTGAAACGGTAGCGGAAGTAAGAGAAATGATCCGGCTTTTAGAGGAATCAAGGAATACCACCCTTGAGCTTGAGTCGGTAGGTAAAAACTCTGAAACCATACTGGAAACCAGCAAGCCTGAAATATTGGAAATTGTAAGCATCATTAGCGAGATAGAGGATACTTTCAGAATAACAGCCGATTACATGGACAAGCTGGCAGTCGCATCAAAAGATATAGTAAAGATTCTGGAGACAGTAAGCCATATTGCAGGGCAGACACGGCTTTTGTCCCTTAATGCAAAAATAGAGTCTGCAAGAGCAGGGGAAAATGGCAGGGGATTTGCAGTCGTGGCAGAAGAAGTTCAGAAGCTTGCAACCGAAAGCGAAAAATCGGTGAAGGAAGTCAATCAACTTATAGAAGCACTAAACGGAGAAATTTCAGGTGTATATAGTGCTGTCGGACAGATTGGAATTAAGGTTGAAAAGGGAGTAAAGAGTGCCATTAATATTGAAAATAAGCTTGGCAGCATCCATGAGTCATTTCATAATCTGTTGGACATGGCCAAAAGAATCATTGTTTTATCTGAAACTGAGGCCAGGAACGCAGGGGATGTAGTTAATAAAATTTGTGAAGTTGAGAACCTGATAGGTATTTCTGAGGGCAGTATGGAAAGTGTAAAGGGAGCTGTATTCAGACAGGCGCAAGCCAACATGGAAGTAGCCGAGATGGGTAGCCGCTTAAATGACGCGTCAAAAGAATTATTGGAGTTACAGGATAATCTGGGACTGGATGATGTGATTTCCGATAACGCAGAATACTCCGACAGGATAAATGATGCATTCAGTCTTATCAGAAACTTTGCTACACTCCCGCAGATCAGAAAAATGGACAGGGAAAGCCACCGGAAGGAACTTTATGAACTTATTCAAAATAATGATTTTATTGAAGCCGCCTGGAGTAATGATACCAAGGGAAGATTTATTTGCTCCATACCCGAAGCGGGGATAGCCAACGCAAAAATCAGGGATTGGTTCCAGAAAAGCATTCAGGGGGAGGAATTCTGTTCAAAGGTTTACATATCCGCTATAACAAAAAGACCGTGTCTTACTTTGTCTGTCCCCATAATCGGAGAAGACGGGGATATCTCAGGAGTTTTGGGTATTGACCTGAAGCTGTAGTTTTTTGAAATAATCTAATAATTATTAAGCTCCCAAAAGGCTCAATGAGGCATTCCCACCAGATTATTGACAATTATTAGATGAAACAGTAGTCTGAAAGTAAAGATGAAGTTTTACATATTAAAAATGACGTTATTCTAAGGAGAAATTATTATGGAATATGTAAAAATAGAATGTTTTATACCTGAGGACTATGTTTCTTCTGTGAGAGATGCCCTGAATGAAACCGGAGCTCTGACAGTGGATGACATGTATGATTATTGCATGGCGGTTTCCAAGGTAAGAGGCAGTTGGCGCCCTCTTGAGGGAACCAATCCCTTTTTGGGGCAAATAGGTGAAATCTGTGAGGCTGATGAAGCTAAAATTGAGTTTACCTGCAAGAAAGAACTCTGGAAAGTCGCTGTGGAAACCATCAAGAAGGTCCATCCCTATGAAAAACCTGTAATAAATGTAATTCCACTAATAAATGAATGATTTTTATCAACACGAAGAACTAAAAAATGTCACTCTTTTGTCACCTTTGTTGACAAAAAATAAAGATAAAGGCTTTCAGATAGAAACTCTGAAAGCCTTTATTTATGGCGGAGAGAGAGGGATTCGAACCCTCGGAACGCTCATCACGTTCACACGATTTCCAGTCGTGCGCCTTAGACCAGCTCAGCCATCTCTCCATATAAAAATATTCAGTTAATTTCGGGCATTAATAGTCGTTAGCCCGCTTGAAAATTGTAACACGGTCTTAATTAAGTGTCAAGCAATTTTAGGTGCAGGAACAAACTGCCTGAAGCCGAGGTAAAAAATTCAGGGCCAAAAGATAAAAATTTTATTTTTTTAGAAAAATAAAGAAGATTTAGTATTGTAAATTATATACAAATGAAATATAATGTTGGCAAGATTGAATAGGGCAGTAACCCTCTTCAGTCAAGGGTTTCAGCTTTGTTACGAGTTTGTCAATAGTAATTTTTAGACTGCGGAAAACGTTGAAATTGTTTTCCAGAAAAGGTTTTGGCGTTTTTCTGACTTACAAGCCGCTTGAACAGCTGATTCTATCAGAAAAAAATTTAAAAAATTTACTAAAAAATATGGCTTTTTTTGTTGTTTTATGAAATAATATGGGTATAAATTATCTGGCAGTAATGCCAGAAAATCCGAAAGGAGAGTTGACATGAATAAGGCTGATCTTATTGATGCAATTGCCAAGAAGGCGGAAATGACAAAGAAGGATGCTGGAATAGCGCTGGATGCTATTATCGAGGCAGTAAGCAACTCTTTGTCAAAGGGTGAAAAGGTTACATTAGTTGGATTCGGTACCTTTGATGTAAGAGAGCGCAAAGCTCGTACCGGCGTTAACCCCAGAACAAAACAAAAGATTAAGATTCCTGCTTCCAAAGCTCCTGTATTTAAAGCAGGTAAAGAATTGAAAGAGAAAGTTGCGGCAGCTAAGGTTAAAAAATAATAAATCCATAAAAAGCGGTCCATGAAAAGGGCTGCTTTTTTTATTGCCTTTTTTTCGTAACACAATAGAAACACACTGTTAACATAAAATGCCTGTCTTATTGCCAAAAATTATGTTAAGCTTTTCCTGTAGTATCCTTTTTATATCAGTCAGCCATAATCAACTGCTGGTCATCAGGTAACTTTGTCCTACAACACAGGAGGTTTTTACATGAGACAAAAGTTTATGAAAGCGACTAAAGTATTTTTTTCACTGCTGTTATCTGTGTCTTTGATACTATCCACTCTGACAGTGAATATGGCTTTTGCTTTTATATCCAACTCCGGTTCAACCAGAATAATACACAACCAGGAGCGGGAAATTGGCAAAGGTGTTGTACTTGCTGAATGGCAGGGAATCACATCCGCCGGCAAACCCAAAGCAGGCCATACCATCACTTTTAACCCGATAACGTCAGATGCCCAGATACTGACTGCCTTTGGGGATAGTGTCAACAGCAGGGTCACGTTAAGTACCTCTTCCATGAAAGTTGAACAGGAAGGTGTCAGCGTTATTGGAGGTATTAACGGTGACTTCTATTACCTTGAAACAGGAATTCCCATTGGAATAATGATAAAGGACGGAAGGCTTGTCTCTTACAGTTCCACCGAATGGAATGCTATTGGTTTCAAAAAAGACGGCTCTGTTGTGATAGGCCGCCGCCCTGATCTTGAAATGAAATTTACTGTTAACGGGAAAAGCTATGCGTTTGGTAACTTAAACAAAACCCAGGGTGACTGGGGCCCGTACCTGTACACCGCCGACTATGGCAGCACTACTGGCTCAACAGTACCGAGTCTCGAGGTTATACTGGACATTGAAGAAGGGGAACCCGCTATAGGCAGGCCCCTTGTAGCCAAAGTAGCCGACATTCGTTTGAATGCCAAAGCCACACCCATAGGGCCAAATCAATTGGTGTTGTCTGCAAGAAATGACAAAACCGGATATTACGCAATAAGCCAGCTTCGGATGGGTGATGTTGTATTATTTGAAATCACTGATAAAACAGGTGAATGGGAAGGCGTCCAGCAAGCCATAGGCGGAGAAAAAATCCTTATAGACAATGGCGCTATTGTAAGCGGCCTTTCATCCAGCAATTACAATCCGGCAACTGCCATAGGCGTTAAGGCGAACGGTGACGTTGTGCTTTACCAGATTGACGGAAGAAGCAGCGTCAGCCAGGGAGCATCCAGCCTGGAGGTAGCCCAGTTCCTGTATGATCTGGGCTGTGTTGAAGCCATCCAGCTTGATGGTGGCGGATCTTCGGCAATAATCGCCCGAAAGCCCGGATACAGAAGCCCTGGACTTTTGAACTCTCCTTCCGATGGGAAGGAAAGAGCAAATTCCAACAGTATTCTTTTAGTGTCTAAACGGAGTATTGAAATTAAAGATGGTACTGCTGAAGCCGGAAAAGAGGCTAAAAAGCTTCACATGTATCCATTTAAAGGTTATGCACTTCCTGGTGCTACAGTTGAATACAGTCTCCTTGCAACGGATGAGTACTATTTCCCGACTGAAGTTCCAAAGGAAGTAACGTGGATGTCGAATGCCGGAGAATTTGATTCTTCAGGTAAACTGACCATTACAGGCAACCCAGGAGCTTATCCGGTTATGGTTGCCAGTGACAAGGCCATGGGTTCCGGACAAATAGTTGTTCTGAGTGAGGTTACATCATTAAAACCGGCTAAGAGTGTTGTAAATGTGCAACCGGGAGAATCTGTGGACTTAAGCTGTGTTGCTTACTATTATAATATTCCTGTTGCATCAAGCGATAAATCCTTTACCTGGAAAGTGGAAGGGAATATAGGGACCATTAATGAGGAAGGCGTATTTACCGCTTCTCCTGATGCGAAAGACAAGGGCAGAGTAGTAGTAAGCTATGGAAAAACCACAGCATACATCGATATTGTATTCCCTGGTTCACCTGATACTATTGAAGACTTCGAAAACGGAATTACCTGGGGAGCATCCTTTGAAAGAGCAAAATCTGCAAGTGCTTCAGTAATTGAAGACCCTTCCAAAGCAAAATCAGGGTCCAAGATTCTTAAAGTTGATTATGACTTCACTCTTGCACAAGGAGTGGAAGCTGGAATAGCTGGCGCTTACGCCTTCAGGGTTGATCCCAATACAGGAAACCCGGCGGGTATTACTCTGGACAAAGCTCCTGCCGCTATAGGTATGTGGGTATATGGTGACAACAGTAAAGCATGGCTCCGCGCCCAGCTCAAAGATGGAAAAGGACAGAGGTTCAACATAGATTTCACAAAAGAATATAACCCTGCTACAGGAACCGGCGGTATCGACTGGACCGGATGGAAATACGTAGAGGCTGAAATTCCTTCCGGAAAAACAGGACCATTTGTCTTAGAAACACCTATACGAATCATGACAACCAGGGATGATCTGAGGACAAAAGGCACATTGTACTTTGATCAGATCCGGGCTGTTTATACAGCAGGTTCGAAGGATACCCAGGCCCCGGTTCTGAGCGTGCCATCAATTACTGAAATTATCAACACAAATAAGGTTTCTCTGAAGGCCACACTTTCCGACGATCGTTCCGGTGTTGATGTAACAAGTATTAAAGTGCACCTGGATGGAGTATTACTCCCGGTTACTACAACCGTCAACACCGACGGAACGGTCGTTCTGGAACATCAACTGGGAGCTGAACTCCCGTTGGCGGACGGCATGCACAGATTAACCTTTGAATACTCAGACTTCTTAGGCAATAAAGATATTAAGAACATCACGTTTACTGTTGATACCGGCGCACCGCAGATAACCGCTGTGACGTCCGGAAGTGTTGTGGAGGAAGGTACTTTTACAACCGAATTGGGCGTCAAGAACCCCAAGACCCTGAGAAAGGTCTATATGAAGTTTAGCTTTGATCCTTCAAGGGTAGAGGTTGTAGACGCAGATCCTTCCAAACCAGGTAAACAGATTGCACTGGAAGCCGGGGTTAAGAAGGGTAAAGTAATTACCCATCTGGTGGATGAGGTTAATGGAACCATTACCCTTGAGATTGATAACCTGACAAACTTCTCCCAGGATTCCACTGCAATATTCGGAACCATTACCTTCAAGGCCAAGAAGACCTTTGGTGATTCAACAAAAACAGGTATGGTATTGGGCGCGATGATTGTAGGCTCCAATCCTGCAAGCCAGAGATTTGTACTGCCCGAAATGCAGACAAATCTGGTATATGACTACACCCTTACTGTCCAGGGTACAAAGGCCGGAGAGAGAACGATCTTTACCTGTACCGACAGTAACGGAAACCCTGTAACCAAGGCAGGAATCTACATGGAGGGCACGGCCGCACCGTTCTTTGAAACCGGAGAAGACGGCAAGGCTTCCACAGGGATATTGACCTTACTTCCCACAGGAACCGAGCTTACTTTCAGAGCAATGAAGGATGGTAAGAAGAGTAATCCGGTGAAAATTGTAATTACCGAATAATTATCTTTATAGTGTTCTTTGCAAAATTATAAAGCACAAGGAGCAGGGAATCGTACCCTGCTCTTTTTTTGAACATATCGCCTTAATCCTGAATAACATATTAAGAAGAGATAATGGAGTTTCTGTCATGAGAAATCCACATTTTGATATAAACAAACTGGCTGTAATAGGTGCTATTCTTGTTTTGTTGGGGGATTTCATAGACCTTCTGGTTGCATATCAGGAATTGGTGGACGAACAGGAAAATAAGTCGGCAAACAATGGCCTTGATTTTATTTCTGGATCGGATCGCCAGAGAATCAGTCGAAGATTTTTGCGCAATTGAACAATTCTATAAATTGATCCTGCTATAATCTGCAGGTTGCATTTTGCTTAATCTGCTGTTATTTTTATTTATAACAATGTGAATAATTGTAATTTTTTTATAGGGAAATATCTGATACAATACTGTATTGTGTTTTTTTATGCTTTATGTCTGTGGATTGACGACTTCACATAAACATTGAAATACCGATTATCGAATAGAAAGGTGGAAAATAAGTGAGAAAGACCAAAATTATCTGTACGTTGGGCCCTGCAGTGGAAGATGAAAAAATAATGAAGAAACTGGCGCTGGAGGGAATGGATGTTGCCAGGTTGAACTTCTCCCACGGAAGCCACGAAGAGCATTTAAAAAGAGTAGTTACACTGAAGAAAATACGCGAAGAGATTGGTAAGCCAATTGCGTTGCTTCTGGACACCAAAGGCCCGGAAATAAGGCTCGGAACCTTCGAAAACGGAGCAATTGAACTTAAGACCGATGATATGTTTACCCTTACAACCAAGAACTGCGTAGGTAACAAAGAGCGTGCATTTATAACTTATGCAAATCTTCCTAAAGTCCTTAAGAAATACGACAGAATCCTTATAGATGACGGTCTTATAGAATTAACCGTTATAGACATAGACGAAACAGATATTGTTTGCCGTGTAATGAACAGCGGAACAGTAAAGGACAAGAAGAGCGTAAATATTCCCGGCGCTAAACTGAATATCCCCTACATTAGCGAAAAAGACAGAGAAGACATCCTGTTTGCAATAGAACATGATTTTGACTATATAGCCGCGTCGTTTACCAGAAGTGCTTCAGACATAATTGCTGTAAGAAACATTCTTGAACAGAACGGCGGAAGAGACATACAGATAATTGCAAAGATTGAGAATCAGGAAGGCGTGGAAAATATCGACGAAATACTCATGGCAAGCGACGGGATAATGGTTGCCCGCGGTGACATGGGTGTTGAGATTGATTACAACGATCTTCCACGAATCCAGAAACTCTTGATAAAGAAGGCCATATTCCATGGAAAGAAAGCTATTACCGCAACCCAGATGCTGGATTCAATGATCAGCAAGCCAAGGCCGACCCGTGCCGAAATAAGTGACGTGGCAAATGCTATTTATGATGGAACAAGCGCCATCATGTTGTCGGGCGAGACTTCCATAGGAAAGTACCCCATTGAGAGCGTCCGTACCATGGCTAAAATTGCGGAGAGTACGGAATCAGCCATACATTATAAGAAGAGATTCAGACAAATTGAGCTTTTGGATAATGTAACCAATGTGACTA
>ERZ773359.6008-NODE-6008-length-11105-cov-10.310679_pt1 | contig 11105 bp, 6 predicted proteins | sample MGYA00374955_ERZ773359 | MGnify/ENA primary metagenome ERZ773359 (study PRJEB29098, sample SAMN04486028) | biogas fermenter metagenome | study: EMG produced TPA metagenomics assembly of the Biogas fermentation microbial communities from Germany - Plant 4 DNA1...
TACCTTTCACATCAACATCGATTCTTGTTTTGTGAATTATATATTTAACAAATATGTAAAATGCTTTTTTCCCTAGTAGATAGTCCCGTATAATTATTCTTACTAATACAGACATATTTTCTTATAAAAAGTTGCATAAGAAATACAGTAAATCAAAGAACACCAGCTGCTTTTCCTGCCAAAATAATAATAGACAGCTGAATCTCAGCTGTCTACTATTAGTACCTCTTATATTTTAATTTTATAGGTCTTTATTTCATATGGCTTAATCTCTATATCAAAGCCATCGCCATTAAAGTCTACAGATGCAATTTCTTCTTCAATCAGGTTGCATTCTGTTATAGATGAAGCTTTTATACCCAGGCTCACATGAGCTTTGGTCAAGGCCTTGTCGCACTCGTACATACGCACGATGATGCCAGACCCATCTTCAGCCTCTTTTATGGTTTCTATGATGACATTCTTCTTGTCAACAGATATAAATGAGCTCTCACTGCCAGGAACTCCACCTTTAACAGCATAAGCCGGCTGATTTAGCTTATAAGCCTCTTGCACTGTTCCACCATCTCGCCAGTTTCCTACATGAGGATACAGGGCATAGGTGAAATAATGCTCCTCATAGTCCGTCATGGGATTAGGCTCAATACCAGATTTTATAAGGGTTAGTGCCAGATTTCCGTCCTTTACTGAATGACCATATTTACAATCATTTAGTAAGCTGACGCCATAATGTCCTTCTGACAGGTCAGCCCATTTCTGACCGCAACTTTCAAATCTTGCCACATCCCAGCTGGTGTTGGTATGAACTTTTCTAGTTACATTACCAAACTGAATATCAAAAGTAGCCTCATCAGTATGGATATTCAATGGGAAGTGGACTTTTAGTAGATGCTGGTGCTCCTTCCAGTCTACATAGGTTACAAAGTCAATTCTTCTGCTATCCTTGTAAAAATGGATTTTTTGCTTAATTAGGGAATTGCTGATCTTGCGATCAATCTCAAGGGTAGCACGAAGGGTTCCCACTTCAGTCCATTCTATTCTTTCTACCTGGTCAACATCCCAGTATTTTTCAGTATAGTAAATGTCAATATCCCAGTTATCATAATACATTGGCTTATCTTCGTACATACGGAAGAGGTTAGCTCGTTCTCCATCTTGAAGAACCTGTCTTTGGTTTTCCTTGTCATAAATCTCAGTAAACATTCCGTTTTTATCTAGTTTAATCCTGTAAAATGGAGTTTCTAGGTTATAGTCATCTTTTAGTACAAAAGGTGATGAAGGAACATTTACGTCTTCTACAACTTCAAAGGTTTTACTACCCTTGGATGGGATTCCTTTTACATAGGCAATTGCACCATCAGCTGTCTGCTGGATGGGATATATATTGCCCTCTTTATCTTTTAGTGCAGCTGCCTTGCATTCACCTAAATTAATAATATCATCTCTATTAAAGCCAAGGGTATTATATATGGTTAGTCCTTCTCCACTGTCTGTTAAAGCCCTTAGCCTTTCTTTTAGGAGGGATGTAGCTGTCTTCTTTACCTCAGCATACTCCTTCTTGGTTACCTCATATACTTCATAGATAGAAGTTCCAGGTAGAATATCATGGAACTGATTTATTAATACGGTCTTCCATAGCTTATCCAATTCTTCCTTGGGATATGGAATTCCTTTTTGCTTCTGAGCCAATACAGACAATAGCTCTAGATCCATAAGAAGGAACTCGCTCTTGCGATTAGAACGCTTATTCCTGCCCATGGAAGTATAGGTTCCACGATGGTATTCAAAATAGAACTCACCTTCCCATACAGGGAGCCTCCTGTTGTCCTTAACCCGCTCTTCTAATTCCTCGAAGTATTTTAGAACAAATTCTTGTCTAACCTTAGGTATGCCTCTTATACCCTTTTCCATACGCTTGGAGGTCTCTAACATTTCCCTGGTTGGGCCTCCGCCTCCATCTCCGTAGCCATAGGCAACCAAGATATCATTATTGATGTTTTTATTCTGATAGCGTTCCCAGCCACCCATGATAGCATCGGGATGTAACATACCATTATATGTGGTAAAGAAGTTTTCTTTTGGATCCTGCCCTATTCCTACGGTGGTAATAAGATGGGCCAATACTTCGGTACCATCAATCCCTCTCCAGCGCATTGTATCATAGGGAATTTTATTAAACTGATTCCAAGCCAATTTTGTGGTCATGAAATAATCAATACCAGATTTTTTCATAATTTGAGGCAGAGCTCCAGAATAGCCAAATACGTCTGGCAGCCAAAGAACTCTATTATCTACCCCAAACTCTTCCTTAAAGAATCTTTTTCCATGAATGAACTGCCGTACTAAAGATTCCCCTGAGGTTACATTGCAGTCGGCTTCAACCCACATTCCACCCTCAGGCTCCCAGCGTCCTTCTTTGATCTTTTCCTTTACACGGCTATAAAGCTCTGGATATCTTTCTTTCAGGAAGTAGTAAAGCTGAGGTTGGCTGGACATAAACTTATAGTTGGGATATTCATCCATTAATTTTAATACGGTGGCAAAGCTTCTGCTCACCTTTTCCTTGGTCTGGGCTACAGTCCACCACCAGGCAACGTCAATATGGGTATGACCGATACAAGTTGCAATAATGTCACTGTATCCCGCCATATCTTGGTATAGGGCTTTATCGATATATGCCTTGGCTTCATCTAGTGATTTATAGAAGTCTTCAGAATAAGGGGTTCTTAAATCCAAGTAGTTAATGGTATTATTTAAAACATCTTCTATTGCTATCCGGTTCTGATCTTCCTGGTCCATACGTGAAAATGCCTCTAGAGGTACTTTTAAATCATAGTACAACTCTACAATTTTAGGATCAATTTCCTGGACTTCTGCAATAAGCTTAAATTCACTGTGCAAGGTTCCGGTATATGCCTGCAAATCAAAACGGTAAGTATCTCCGGCTTTTGCAGATCTGGTTATTAGTACCTCCCTATGGTTCATATCAAGACCTTGAGTAGCCACTCCATTTACAAAAAGGAGAAATTGGGGGTTTTTAGCATCGTCCCATTCCTCAATTTGTGTCTTAACCTTTAACCACATGGGCTTATTATCCAAGCTCTCAGGAACTGTAAAGTCTGCACGGAACCAGTAATGCTTATCTGGACCATACCAGTGCATAAGCTTACTGTCAAATGGCTTAAACTCTACCTCTGCAGCATCTGCGTCCTCTGGACGTAAATAGTTGCCTTCCTTATACAGCAGGTTATCAATTGGAATTTTCTGCACTACTGCTAACTTTGCTAACTGATCGCAAATAACGCCTATTCGTTTATCTATGTACCTCATTTTCGCCTCCATCTAGTTATTTTTATTTGTTTCTATACCACTTTTCATCTGATTAACTTATCATACTAATCTGTTATCTGTTCATAATGGCTATTGATAAAACTTAACTTTTAGTTCTGTCAAATCAGTCATGAAGCAAAGGGTCAATAGCCATTACAAAGGATTCTCCTTCATGTGGTTAATTAAATCATCCACAGTTGTAAATGCCAAACCAGTAACTGTATCTGCACAGCCATAGTATATAGCAATTCGCCCTGTATCCGCATCAGTTAAAGCTGCACAAGGAAATACCACATTTGGTACATCTCCCACACACTCATATAACTCATAGGGTGCTAGGATATAATCCTTAGAGCGCATCTTCACTTTCCAAGGTTGGTCTAGATCAAGCAGGGCACACCCCATACGATATACAAAACCATTGCAGGTGGTAATTACTCCATGATAAATAAGGAGCCAGCCTTCATTGGTTTCGATAGGAATGGGACCTGCACCAATCTTTGTAGATTGCCATGCGGATTCATCACCTTTTATAGTGCCCATAACAAAACGATGATGTCCCCAGTGTTCCAGATCTGGACTTTGACTGTAGAATATATCGCCAAAAGGTGTATGTCCTGTATCGCTTGGGCGACTAAGCATGGCGTATTTACCATTTATTTTTCTAGGGAAAAGCACACCATTTCTATTATAGGGTAAAAAAGCATTTTCTAATTGATAGAATTTCTTAAAATCAAAAGTATATGCAACACCAATGGTAGGTCCGTGGTAGCCGTTACACCATGTTACATAGTATCTGTCTTCAATGAAGCATACACGGGGGTCATACCTATACTCCCGCCTTAAAATCTCCTCATCTGCACCTTCAAACTCAATAGGTGTATCACTAATTGTCCAATTGATGCCATCGTCACTAAAGCCTGTAAATATATCCATACTAATAGATTTGCTATCGCATCTAAAAACTCCTGCAAACTTTCCTTCAAAAGGTACTACTGCACTATTGAAAATACTGTTGGATCTCTTTGTTTGATTCCTTTGTATTATAGGATTTTTACTGTAGCGCCATACTGGATCCTTACATCCTTTTGGTTTGTCCTGCCACGGTATGTTTGGTAAGGATTCTCCAATTATCTTTACTGCCATATTATCCTCCTTGTAAGATATTATGATGATAGAAAATTATAGGGAATTCGAGAATTCCCTATAATTTTACTTGATTTTATTACTTAAAAGCTGCATCAATCTGCTTTTGTGCTTCTTCCATAATCTTATTGAAGCCAGCAGCCTCTAGTTCTTGTGTAATGGTTTCTACTAGCTCTTCAGGATCTCTTGCTCCTGTTAGTAGTTCGCTTCTGTATTTATTCCATATAGCACGGCAATTGGTGAGCTCATTCTGAATGTTAGTAGGATCTAGATCAAAGCCTAGTAGTACAGAACCTACAGCTTTTTCGTTTAATTCCTTAACTTCAGCCCACTGATCAATCTCACCAGCAATAGGTGTTACAGTAAAGAAGGTTCCTTGAGTATAACCAGCCATAGTCCAGTCCTCATTAAGTTTTTCTACTTTTCCGTCATCTGTATACCGGAAGTTGTCTCCTTCAAGTCCATAGAAGAAGGCATCTCTCACATAAGAATCTAGGTTTACTAGTTGTAAGAATTCCATGGCTTTCTCAGGGTGCTTAGCACCTGAATAAATAGCATTCAAGGAACCGCGAACAGTGCTGTTGGACAATACTGGTCCAGCAAACTTAACAGCTTCTGCCTCTACACCCATAGAGGGTCCCCATGTTGTTTTTGCCGCAGAAGGCCAACCTTGAGCTATAAATGTAGTTCTGTAGCTTGGGGGTTCACTTAATGTAGGAGCATCAGGATTGATGATTCCTTCTTTAAACCAAGCATGAAGAGTTTTTAGATCCTTCATTACATCTTCCTGCTTAAGTACGTTGACAACAGTGCGATTTTCATCGTCTATCCTAACGCCAAGAGGGTCTAGCTCTGAACCCATGGCATCATACATAGTGAATATTGCACCAACACCAGTTTGATCTATTACGAAAGGTGATATTCCTTCACCTTCTTTAATTTCTTTAAGGGGCTCTGTTAGACTTTCTAGTGTATTGTACTTATGGATGTCAATATCATATTTGTCAGCCATTTCTTTATCCCATACAATAAACTGAGTCATAGAAGAATCCTTATAGGTAGGTACAGAGTAGATCTTTCCATCTACCTTTACAGCTTCCCAATAATCCTCGGGAATATACTCATATAGGTCTGCAGCCTTTTCTTGCACTAGGTCTGTGATATCAAGATAGGCACCTAGTTGAACTTCACTAAGATATCTTCCCATATCGGTAAATAAGATGTCAAAATATTCTCCGGAGTTTACAATAACATTTCGTCTGTTATCCCAGTCACCCCAAGAAACTATCTCGGTATCGATATGAACGCCTATCTTATCCTCCAAGTATGCATTGAGGTTTTTTCTCCATGCATCATAGTTGGATGGCATTCCGCTACCCACAGCAATCCATTTCAAGGTAACTACTTCGCCATCTGTGGTAGCTGAATCGTTTGTTTGATTATCATTAGTGTCGGTTACATTATTGTCTGTGTTATTATTTTTAGCACCGCCGCCACATCCGGCAACAAGTGTAGCTATCATTACCGCCACTAATAAGAATGCAAAAAATCTTTTCATAATGGCAACCTCCTTATTTTTTAATAAGTTTTAATATATTGTTTGTTTTATTAAAAGCATTATACTTTTAATCTTTTATTCTAGATTAATCTTAAAATCACATAGCTTAGCCTTTGACAGCGCCTATGGTTAATCCAGTTACAAAATATCTCTGGAAAAATGGATAAGCACAGGCAATAGGCAGAACAATTATTACTGCTATGGCCATTCTAACGCCTTCCGTAGGCATTTGATTTACATACTGCTGCATAGAAAGACCAGCAGAGGGATTATTTGCTAAATACTCAATATTCTTCTGAATATTATTCAGTAGCGCCTGCAGTGATAATAGACTTTGATCCCTTATATATAAAGAGGATTGAAACCAGTCATTCCAGTATCCAAATGCCAGAAATAGAGCAATAGTAGCAAAAACCGGCTTTGAAATAGGAACAATAATTCTAAGATAAATGCTTAGCTGACTAGCACCTTCAATTTTGGCAGATTCAATAATAGACTCTGAGATAGTAGTGCGGAAAAAGGTTTTACATATAACTACGTTAAATGAACTAACTGCCAAAGGCAGAATCAAAGCCCAGATTGTATTGCTTAAGCCCAATATATTAGCGTTTACTACGTAAGAGGCCACCATACCCCCATTAAATATCATTGGGATAAATACAACCCAAGTAAATAAATCCTTCAATTTATAATTAGGTCTCGAAAGCACATACCCCATACTAGTTGTCAATGCCACACCTAATAGGGTACCTACAGTCGTTACGATTACTGATATACTAAAGGCATTTATAATTACATCCTTTTCATTCCATAAAAATTCATAGGCACTAAGAGATAAAGCATCTGGGAAAAACTGATATCCACTTTTGGCTATAGAACTCTCGGCACTAATGGATATTATAAAAACAAATATAAAGGGTATTATACACATTAGTGATAGAATTATAAAAGTTGTATTAAAGAGTAGATTAGTAGAACCCTTTATTCTGTTTAGTCTCTTAGCCCCTGAACTTTCCTTCCCTTTATTCATGTTAACCTCCTAAATAATTGCATAGTCTTTATCAATTTTCTTAACAATCCAGTTTGCTAACAAAATGGTGATACAGCATGCTACTGATTGGAATACAGTGGCTGCCGATGTCATTCCAATAGGGGTCGAAGACAACAGTGCATTATATACATAAGTATCAATAGTTGAAACTGTATCATACAAGGAAGCTGGTATACCCCTAGTTACCTGATAGAACAATCCAAAATCTGAATAGAATATCTTTCCTACGTTTAAAATAAACATCATTATAATAACAGGTGTTAAGCTAGGTATTGTAATATGTCTCACCTGTTGCCATTGTGTAGCCCCATCAACAACAGCAGCCTCGTACAAAGAAGGGTCTATCCCTGTTATGCTAGCCAAATAAACTACCATATTATACCCAGTAGTTTTCCATAAACTCATAAAAACCAGGATAAATGGCCAATATTTTGCTTCCATATACCATTGAATCGGATCCCTGCCAAGGGTTTTTAGAAAGGAATTTAAGATTCCCTTGTCGTAGCTTAAAAATGCATAAACAAAATAACTGACAACAACCCAAGATAAAAAGTGTGGGAAAAACATTGCTGTCTGATATACTTTGGATTTTCTCTTACTATATATAAGGCTAATCATGATAGCCAATGTAACAGGAATTACAATTCCCAAAACAATAAACACTAAATTGTATAATATAGTGTTTCTAAGTAGAATATACAAACTTCTAGACTCAACTAAATACTTAAAGTTATCAAATCCTACCCATTCACTATGGATAAGATTGTATATAAAGCTCTTCCCCGGAAATATTTGGTATCTCTTGAAGGCAATGAATATACCAAACATTGGCAAAAAACTAAATAAGATATACCATACAAAAGTAGGTACAGCTAATAAGGTGAGTTCCGTATCATCTCTTGTCCACCTTCTGCGCTTTGTTCTTCTTACCATGTTATCCCTCATTTTCTATTCCCCATTCCACAAAAGTAATACTATCTTTATAGATTTTGCATTTTAACATCAGTTTAAACATCAATTAAATATTAGATAATTGATTTTTACTATTGCTTTAATATAAGTTAACTTGTATTAACTTATGTTAAGTTATTTTAATAAAAAAATGAAATTTTAGCTATTAATATAGCAATTTAATCCAGCTTTACTGTATATCATTAACAAAATACATTTTAACACAGGCTTTAGCTATAGTCAACATATTTAACAATTGTTAATTTACATTGAAAACAAAAGCTAAATATGCTATAATAAAGCAAAAATTCTGTAGATATGTGTCCAAATTATATTCTTAACTATTTAACATCTATATTTTTTGTTAAAATATAATTAAAATACAATTATAGAAAAAAATCATAAAAATGGGGCGGGGGTATAATGGAAAAAGTTACTATGCAAGATATAGCCGATATGCTCGGTGTGTCACGAGTTACAGTTTGGAAAGTGCTAAATAATAGATCTGGTGTATCAAAAAAACTGCGTGATAAGATATTATTAGCAGCAATAGAGACTGGTTATATTAAAAATGGTGAAAGATTTAATCAATTGGATGAAGAAAATAATACAGCAGAGACAAAAAAAACGGTTTCCGTAGTCATCTCTAGAACAAATCCCAGTACTTTTTGGTTTAACATTATCCACGCCCTTGCAAAGGAATTGGATAAATGTGGCATTAACTTAATGTACAATTATATTCCTTCAAACTATCATAAGGGATACACCCTCCCTGATGTCCTAACTAATAAAAAAGTAGAGGGAATGATAATTATTAATGTTTACGACGTTCAACTTCTTTCCATGCTAAATGATTTAAATATACCTAAGGTTTTTCTTGACGTGGCAACGGATTTTTCTATCGCCAAGATCACCGGAGATTTGATTATTTTAGAAGGGCGAAAAACTGTTAAGACAATAACCAGCGAAATTATAAAAAAAGGCAGGACAAAAATCGGTTTTATTGGAGATGTCCACTATGCATTAACCAACAAGGAACGTTTTGATGGATTTGTAGCTGCAATGGAGGAAAACAACTTAGAAGTAGAAGAAAAATATTGTATGACTGGAAAAATTGGTATCTACACCTATTACGAAGAGATTTCTCGCTTCCTAGATTCCCTAGACCAATTACCTGAAGCCTTTGTCTGTGTTAGTGACTATGTCGCCAACTTTTTGATGCAGTATTTAATAGAACATGGTTATAAAGTTCCAGAGGATATTGCCATAACTGGTTATGATGGCAGCACTGAATTCGCTATGGTATCAGGTAAACTGACTACGGTAAATGTAGATACCCTGCATTTAGGCAAACGACTGGCAAAACAATTACTGTACAGAATGGAATATCCACAATCTCCTATAGAAATAACCCATATTCGCTCAGATATTGTTTGGGGCAAATCTACCGACTTTTAATAAGTTAAAAAAATGCCATATACCATGAATTTTATACTATGGTATATGGCATTTTTCATAAATGGATCTTCAAAGTAGTTTCAAGGCTAGCCTGAGAACTGCCGCCTACATAGATTTTAACATTACCAGGTTCAACACAAAACACCATATCACTATTCCATATGCCCAGTTCTTCTTTACCTAGGGTGAAAACCACTTCTTTTTTCTCCCCAGGATTTAGGAAAATTTTCTTAAAGCCTTTTAATTCCTTAATACGCCTAGTGATACTGGCTTCTAGATCTTTAATATAAAGCTGAACAACTTCCTTCCCTGCAATAGTCCCTGTGTTTTGCACTGTTACCTTTATTCTTACACTTTTTCCTTCTTGTATGTCTTTAACAGATAAATGCTTATCTAACACTTCCAATCCACTGTATTCAAAATTAGTATAACTTAAGCCATGACCAAAATGGTACAGAGGATCTGCCTCCATATCCAGATAGGAATATTTATGACCTAAGTCCTTTTGATTATAATAAACTGGCAATTGTGCAGAAGACCTGGGTATGGAAACAGATAGCTTGCCTGAAGGATTATAGTCTCCAAATAAAACTTCAGCTATGGCCTTGCCTCCTTCTTTGCCTGGATACCATGCACACAGGATCCCTTGGCAATTTTCAGCTATCCATGGAATGGCATGAGGCCTTCCCTGAATGAGTACTACTACGACTGGCGTACCAGTCTTTTTTATCTCCTTTAGTAATTCTACCTGCACTCCTCCTAACTCCAGATCAGCTACATCCACACCTTCACCACAGTCCATTTCTGAAGGATCTCCGCCTATTATGGCAGCACCGTTAATATCAAAAACAGTAGAAAAATCTCTAGTACTAGAGCCACCTAAAGCAACTACAGCAATATCTGCTCTTTTTGCGGCCTCTATGGCTTCTTCAAATCCATCCTTTGACATATCTCGGATACCGCAGCCCTTTGCATATATCACTTCTGTTTGAGGAGACGCTAAAGCTTTTACTCCTTGCAGCACTGTGTAGCCTGTATTTTTCCTTTGAGGAGCAGTATAGTCTCCCAGCTGATTATAAAGATTATCAGCATTAGGGCCTATCACGGCTATCCTCTTTACATTTTTATCTATAGGTAAAATATTATCCTCATTTTTTAACAAAACCATAGATTCCCTAGCTAATTGCAAGTTGCTTCTTTTTGCTCTTGAAGAGTGTACTACCTGACTAGCTAAGTTTTCATCAGTAAATGGATTATCAAATAATCCTAGCATGAATTTTAACTTAAGTACCCGTCTAACTGCCCTATCAATGTATTCTTCAGAAACCTTACCCTTTTTTACTGCTTCTTCTAGGGTAGTAAAGGCATCATCCCATAAACTCAGGTCTACTCCTGAAGTTAATGCTAAAGCCGCTGCACTCTCGTAATCTCCAGTTAACATGAGCAGCCTATCTATGGCTGTGCCATCAGCCATAACTATTCCATCAAAGCCCCATTCATTACGCAGTATATCTGTAAGCAGTCTCTTATTGGCATGACATGGAATACCATCGATTTCGTTATAGGCAGCCATGCATCCCAGGGCTCCTGCTTCTATTCCAGCCTTTGCAC
>ERZ773359.6012-NODE-6012-length-11094-cov-9.496422_pt1 | contig 11094 bp, 6 predicted proteins | sample MGYA00374955_ERZ773359 | MGnify/ENA primary metagenome ERZ773359 (study PRJEB29098, sample SAMN04486028) | biogas fermenter metagenome | study: EMG produced TPA metagenomics assembly of the Biogas fermentation microbial communities from Germany - Plant 4 DNA1...
TCACTCACGCTGGCTACAAAATTTCACGAAGTGAATAGTTCAAGGCCAGGTGAGTGACGATCCTCGCAGGCGGACAGCACTGGTCGTTCGCAGCGGTGCCTCGGATATGGTTTGCTTGAATTGAAACCGCGCGAATCGACAGATTAGTATTTTATAAGTGGGTGAATAACGGATGGCAAAGCGAAAAGCGTGGTGGAAAGTGGGTACCACCCTTAGCATACTGCTTCTTTTGGCCTTCTTTTCATTACACGAAAGAAGACCAGCGGTGACAATCGCGGTGGGGGATTGGCCACGGGAAAATACGGCGCGACGGCGCGTGTACGAAGACTATGCGGCCCAGATCAGAAAGAAACAGAACATCATTATTGAGCCGGATGAATGGGCCTATTCGATCAACTCTTTTCTCCCGAAAGCGGCGGTTGGTAAACTACCGACCATCTATAACACCTGGTTTACCGAAGTGCAGAAGATAATCAACGCCGGTTATGCGGTTGATATCACCACGGCTTTACAAGAGCGGGGCTGGGACCGGGCGCTTAATCCGATGGTGGCAAAGATTATCATGCGGGATGGAAAGTTTTACGGGTTTCCCCGGGATGCTTATTTAATGGGCCTAATGTGTAACTTGAAACTTTTCCGGGCGGCCGGTTTGGTTGATGCCAATGGGCGTCCTCTCCTCCCCCAAACTTATGAGGAACTCATCCGGACGGCCCAGATAATTAAGGAAAAGACGGGGGCCGCCGGCTTTCTCATCGAAACCAACGGCAACGGTGGGGGTTGGCATTTTATGAATATTGCCTGGAGTTATGGGGCGGAATTTGAGCGGGAGGTTGATGGTCGGTGGCGTGCAGTCTTTAATTCACCGGAGGCCGTGGCGGCTTTGCAGTTGATCAAAGATTTGCGTTGGAAATATGATGTCTTGCCCGGTCATACTTTGATCGATTGGGCCAAAGCCCAGGAATTGATCGCCACCGACCAGTGCGCCATGAAGTTTGAGGCCGGCTTTGACCATAACGGGTTTGACTATGTAATTGATCATTACCACATGGCCAAGGAAGATATCGCGATGACCAGTGTCCCAGCAGGACCAAAGGGCCGCGTAGCCCTCATGGGCGGAAATATCTACATGTTTGCCCCCAATTCCACGGCGGACCAGCTCGAGGCCGCTTTGGAGTGGCTCCGTCTCCTGGGTATGAGTCCGGATGTGTCGGCTGAGGGCTTACGGTATATCGAAGATTCGTACCGCAACGATTTTAACAACGGCTATGTGGTGGGTAATGTGGGGGTGCCCGTCTGGACGGATCCCGCTTTTCTGGCAGCGAATGAGGCGATCCGCACCAAGTACGTCAATGTGAATCCGGAGTACTTTGCAGGTTATATTAACAGGCCTACAGTAACTATCCGGCTTGAAGAACCCTTCTATTGCCAGGAATTGTACGCCATTTTAGACGGGGTGATCCAGACCGTAATTACCGATCCGCAGGCCGATCCGCAGCTTCTACTGGACCAAGCCGTTGACCAGTTCCAACGGGAATACCTGGATAAGCTGGGCCGTTAGGCCGAACCGAGAAGAACAGACTAGTATTTTCTGAATAAAGGAGTTTGCTGATGGTCAAGAGCGCACAACGCTATCTAGAGGTTGATCCTTGGCGGGTTGTTGAGAAGGGATTTCATCCAAAACAAAGCCGGGTTTCCGAATCCATCTTTGCCCTGGCCAATGAGTATATGGGGGTCCGGGGTTACTTCGAAGAAGGTTATGGCGGCGACCAACTGATCGGCAGCTATTTTAGCGGGTTCTACGAGGAAGCCCCGGTGAACCGTCAGGCGGCCTACAAGGGTTTGATTGACCGGGCCCGGTTTATGGTGAATACGGTTGACTGGCTTTTTACCCGAATCGAAGTGGACGGCGAGATTTTGGATTTGGCCCGGAGCAAAATAAGGGATTACCAAAGGACCCTTGATTTTCAGTCCGGGATCCTGGACCGGGAGTTTGTCTGGGAGACGGACAGTGGAAAACGGTTGAAACTGAATTTCCGGCGTTTCGTGAGCATGGTCCGGCCTAACTTGGGCGCCCAGCAGATTACCTTAACGGCGCTGAATTTTTCCGGACCGGTCCAAGTGCAATGCGGATTGGATTTTTCACCGGTCCACGCGGAGAAAAAGCGGAACTTTTGGTGTTGTCCCCGGAAGGGAGTGGAGGATCGGATCATTGCCATCTTGGGTAAAACCGAAAATCTTGGCCACAAACTGTTTTCCGGCTTTCATCTGCGGCTGGGTGGCGCACCGAAAACCGGGTTATTCGAACGGGAAAAATTCATTGGCTTAGAAATTGTTTGCAACCTGAAACGCGGGGAAGCGGTGACCATAGAGAAGATGGTCACGAACTACGCCGCGAAAAATCCGGGCTTGACGGTGGAGGAAGTCTGGCAACAGGGTATCCAGCTGGCCGCCGGGCACCTGGCTTTATCCTTTGACGAGGCTTTGGCCGAGCATACGGCTTTTTGGGCGGAACTTTGGCGTAATTTGGACATCGCGATTGAAGGCGACCCCGAAAACCAGCAGGGAATCCGGTTTTGCCTCTTCCAGCTTCATCAAACCTTCCATGGGGCAAATTCGGGCGGTAACATTGGGGCCAAGGGGTTGACCGGGGAAGCTTATAACGGCCATACCTTTTGGGATACAGAAACATACTGCCTGCCTTTTTATCTCTTCAATAACCCGGCGGCCGCCCGTAACCTGTTGGAGTTTCGCTACCATACTTTGCCCCAGGCACGGGCACGGGCAAAAGAACTGGACTGTACCGGTGCTTTCTACCCGATTGCCACGATTGACGGCACCGAGAGTTGTGGCCTTTGGCAACACGCCAGTTTGCAACTGCAGGTGGGGTCGGCGGTGGCTTATGGAATCTGGCATTACACCAAGGTCTGCGGGGATTTTCATTTTCTCTACGAAAAAGGGATCGAGATGTTAATTGAGATCAGTCGGTACTATGCCAGCCGGGGGCAATGGAGCCCGCGGTCGGGAGAGTTTGGTTTCTACGGCGTTATGGGGCCCGACGAGTTTCACATGATGGTGAACAACAATTGTTATTTAAACTTTATGGCGAAAAAGACCTTCGAATTTACCCTGGAAACGCTGGCGCGGATGGCTGAGGAGTGCCCGGATTTACTGGCGGCGGTTACTGCGAAAAGCGGGCTGCAACCCGTTGAGCGGGAGAACTGGGCCCGAATGGCCGCGAGAATGCGGCTACCGCAAGACAAGGCAACCGGCCTGTATGAGCAGCATGACGGCTATTTTGATCTCCCCCATCTTGACCCGGCTTCGATTCCCGTGACGGATTTTCCCCTTTATGACCACTGGGCTTACGACCGGATCTACCGCTTTGATCTGATCAAACAGCCGGATGTGTTGATGTTTATGTTCCTTTATAACCAGGAATTTTCGGCGGAAGTAAAACGGGTTAATTACGATTATTATGAGCCGCGGTGTCTCCATGAGTCGTCCTTGTCGCCGTCAATCCATTCGATCTTCGCTAATGAGTTGGGTTATTACGAACAGGCGGCTCAATTTTTCCGCTTTGCCACCCGGTTGGACCTGGACAACTACAACCGCAACACGGACCAAGGACTCCATCTGACCTCAATTGCAGCGGCCTGGATGAATATTGTTTACGGTTTTGGCGGACTGCGCTCCGACGGTCCAGTGCTGACCTTTAATCCCAGTATCCCGCGGGAATGGCAAGCTTATCGCTTTCGCTTACTCTACCGGGGGGCGATCCTTCAAGTCAGTGTGGGGCAAGAAACGGCCGAATTTAAACTGGTGCAGGTGCCCGCGACTGCTTCCGCCATCAAGGTGAAGATTTACGGCGAAGAATATTTGCTTGATCATTCCGGATTAAAACTGAAAATCCCGCAAAGGTTCCGACAGTAAACCCGGGTTTCTCTTTCCATCAACACCGGGCGCAACAGGGGTTACATTGCCCTCCTAATGGAAAAAAGGAACAAAAATAACATAAAAAGCAAAATGCCCTGACTTTAGTTTTCCTGTTCAGTTACAACCTAGAAGCCTAAGTAAATTAGCATAGGCACCGCGCGCCGAAGGGGGGTGTGCCCACCGCGTATTGGTCAAAATCTTTCAATAAATCAATAAAAAAGGAGGATGTTGTTCATGGTGGTTTCTCGGAAAACTAGTGTGGTTGTGCTATTGGTATCGCTAACCGTTTTGCTGTTGGTTTCCTTATTCCCGGTAAAGGCGGCCAACCAGATTACCTTGAAAGTGGTGATCGGTCCGGATACGGAGGATAACCGAGCGCAGAACCTGGTGACTCTAGAGAAAATTAAACGCTTTGAGGCTGCGAATCCGGGAATTGTTTGCCGGCCGGTCCCCTTTACCTACACGACCCGTCAGGATTTCTTTATCAAGCAGGCGTCCCGGACCGCCCCGGATGTTTTAGACGTCTGGGCGACCGAATGTGAACTGTTGGCGAGCAGAAACTGGATTATTCCTCTTGATGATTATATTAAGACTTGGGATAAGGCCGACTGGGTAATTCCCAGTGCTTATGCTCCCTTCCGCTACAATGGGAAAATCTACGGGATTCCGTTTGCCGGTTATGTAAAACACGTAATCTATAATAAACGGATGTTTCGGGAGAATGGTGTCCCCGAACCCACTCTGGACTGGACTTGGGAAGATTTTTTGAACGCGGCGGTAAAATGCACGGATAAAGAAAAAGGGATCGCTGGTTTTGCCCCGATGACCAAGGGCGGTGAAGGAGGATGGGCCCTGACCGACTTTATCTACCAAGCCGGTGGCGAGTGCGAAGTCTACGAGAACGGAAAGTGGAAAGCGGTCTTTGACTCGCCGGAAGCAGTTACGGCCTTACAATTCTTGAAAGATCTGAAATGGAAGTATGATGTGCTCCCGGCCAACTGGAGTAATGGTTGGACTGATGTCTACAACATTTTCGGCTCGGAGAAGGTGGCCATGGTCTTCGATGCCGACTGGGGGCGGAACGTGGCGATTAACGGCCAGGGAATGGATCCGAAAGACATTGGGGTGGCGATTATGCCGAAGGGACCCGGGCCGAAAGGACGGCATATGGGCGTTCAGGGTGGAAACTTCTATGTAATTAACGCTTTATCTACTCCTGAAGTTCAAGATGCCGCTTGGAAATGGCTGACCTTTGAGTTGTGGGATGAGGAAGACATTAAAGCCTTGGCTGCTTCCGCCGCGGACTACCGGGCGCAGAAACAGTACCGGGCCCAGTTTGAGTATATTCCTTTAAAACCAGATAGTCCTTATATCAAAGCAAGGGAAGAAGTTTTTGCCCAGAACTCCGATGTTCTCTTAAGCTGGGGAAGTGAAGAATTTCTGATGAAATTACCAGAGACAGCCCATATTGAACCACCAATTGAAGCTCAAGTTCTCTATGCCCAGTTCCTCGCGCCTGTTGTGCAAGCAGTGCTCAGTGATAAAAATGCCGATCCAGCAAAATTGTTGAAAGACGCTAATGCCCGGTTCCAGAAGGAGTACCTTGATCACGTCAATTAATGGATCGCTCGGTATGCGATTCTTCGAGAGAGAATACTAACGGAAAACATGAGCAAAGACTCTATTCCGCCGCTGCCCAAAGGCAGCGGCGGATCGAGAAAGCGAGTTGATTGAAGTGAAGACCCGTCATCTGGAACAGATGTCGATACCACCAGTGAAACCAGTGGGATATGTCGTGCGGAAAAATTTTTCCCGGTACGGCATGGGATTGGCTTTTCTTGTTCCCGCTTTCATTTTTTATGCCATCTTTCAGTGGGCGCCAATTATTTACAATTTTTTTCTGGCCTTTCAAAATTATATTCCGGGCTTACCTGCCAAATGGGTTGGGTGGGCTAATTTTCGGCGTGTCTTAGGAGATTCGTTATTACCAATTGCGATCAAAAATACGCTGGCTTTTACTGGTTGGGCGTTACTGATCGGTTTTGTGGTCCCAATAATCACCGCGATCACCATTACCGAGTTGCGGAAGGGACGGAGCTTTTTCCGGCTGGCCGTTTATATGCCCAATATCATCCCGGCGATTGCCTTATATGTAATGTGGCTTTATCTTTTTAATCCGGCGGTCGGTTTATTGAATCAGATCCTCAACTTTTTCCATATACCAAGCAGTGAATGGTTACTCTCCCCCAAGACCGCACTGGTTTCCTTAGTGATGATGAGCACATGGGCCAATTTTGGCAGTACCGCCGTGTTATATATGGCAAGCTTGTCTTCCATCTCCGAGGAGCTTTATGAAGCAGCGGAGATCGATGGGGCGGGGGTGTGGAAACGGATTCGCCATATTACCTTACCGGCTTTAAAACCGACGATCCTGATTTTATTACTCATGCAACTGATCTTTACGATTCAAGTCCTGCAGGAACCAATGGTTATGACGGGTGGAGGGCCGAATAATGCAACCATGACGGTGATGTATATGGTCTACAACTACGCTTTTGTCTACGCGGAATTCGGAAAAGCGGGCGCCCTGGGGATTCTCCTCTTTATTTTCCTGATGGTCCTTTCTTTAGTTTATGTTAAAGCCAACAAACTGGTGGAGAAGGAGGCAAGGTAGATGGAGCTGAGTAAGCGGGGAATCATCTCCAATTTTGACCGGAAGCGCCCTAGTGTCAAATTTAGTTATGTCGTCTGTTATGTGGTGGCGATCGGGGTAGCCATTAGTACATTGTATCCCCTGCTCTGGGTGTTTTTTGGTTCTCTGAAGGAAGCAAAGGAGATCTTTTATGTTCCGCCGACACTCTTGCCGCGTACTTTTCTATGGGAGAATTATCTCCGGGCTTGGCAATTCTATGCGATTCCCAAGGTCTTCCGGAACACACTGGTCATATACGCCGGTTTTGTCGGTGTCCGGCTGCTCTCTTTGAGCGCCGCCGCCTATGCCCTCGCCCATATGCGTTTGCCGTGCCGACGCGGGATCTACATGCTTTTTCTCGCCACTTTAATGCTGCCCTTTTTTGCCTACCTGATCCCGTCCTATCTCATCGTCTTTCGCTTGGGACTCCTGGATTCCTTTTGGGCGGTCTGCCTTCCGGCCGGCGCCGATTCTTATTCTTTGTTACTTTTAAAGAACTATTTTGATGGCATTCCTGGTGAGATCTTCGAATCGGCGCGCATTGACGGTGCTTCCGAATTACTGGTTCTGCGTAAGATCGTGTTACCGCTGGCGAAGCCGATCATTGCTGTTTTGGGGATTTTCGCCTTTATCCATGTCTGGCGGGACTTTGTCTGGCAAAGGATTGTCTTGCCGTCGGCGCACAAATGGACGGTCTCCATTGCCCTCTGGTACCATTCCCTGGGTAATCAAGGGGCTGTTTTACCCCAAAATGTGCAATTAGCGGCGATGTTAATAAGTACTTTGCCGCCGATGATTATTTTCCTGATCTTCCAGCGCTATATCATCGAAGGCGTTTCCTTCACCGGGCTGAAAGGATAGAGATAGGAGCGAAGTAGGATGAAGAAGACCGAAGCGCCCAACTTTGCTTTGGACGGGACAATTGCTGATACGGTCAAAGAGTGTTCTGGGGCGGCGGTGGGGGCAGCCCCAGGTTGGGGTGGTGATTTTCTGCTGACGGAAGTCGGATACCACCCGGACCGGGTCGAACTGAATGGCAGTCGCTTTTTGTTGAGCAACGGGTACATGGGGTACCGGGGAACTCTGGAGGAAGCCGAAAAAGAAGACCTGGTCGCCTGTACGCTAGCGGGTGTTTATGACCAGGTTGGAACAGCGTGGCGGGAACCGGTCAATGCCCCTAATGGTCTTTATACGCTGTTATCTTTTAATGGTCAGCCGTTACGGCCAGGATTGATAAAACCTGCCGCCCACCAGCAGGTGTTGGACCTCGAGCAGGCTTTGCACCGGCGGCGGACTACCTTCACCTTTGCGGAGCATTCGGTTGAGATTGAGGCCGAACGGTTCCTTAGTTTGGCCGATCCCCACCTGATGGTTATGGCCTACCATTTCCGTTCCGCGCATGCGGGGGAGATTGTGATTGAAACGGGGATCGACGCTGACGTTTGGGATTTGAACGGACCCCATTTTACAGAGGTAAGTTTCGCTGCCGCCGGACCGAGCCGAACCGCCACCGTCCGGACCAACGAAGGAAAGGTTATTGCTGTTGCGGAGGCGGTGTCGGGAATCGAAGGCCAGAAGGAGCTGGTGACCGGGGAGCAACGGCTGTTACAACGTATTACGCTGACGGTGGCAGCGGGCAAGGAATACTGTTTTTATAAATACGTGGCGGTTTACACCAGCCTCGATCCGGAATGTGCTGCGGTGGGAGGCGCTTCTGACCGGCGGGCACAAGAAGCGGTGCGCCGGGCCGTAGCGGTGGGTTTTGACAAGCTCCGGGCCGAACACGTTGCCTGCTGGGCGGAACGCTGGCAGCGGAGTCGCGTGGTAGTGACCGGCGATCCGGAAGCCCAATTTGCCTTGGATTATAGTATTTACCACCTGTTGGCGGTGGTTCCGGCCCATACCGAGCACGCCTCCATTCCGGCGCGGGGTCTTTCCGCCCAGACTTATAAAGGAGCGATTTTTTGGGATACGGAACTTTTCATGCTTCCCTTTTTCATCTACACCCAGCCGGAACTGGCCAGAAAATTACTGCGCTACCGGTATCATACCCTGGACGGTGCCCGGCGCAAGGCGGCGGAATACGGCTACCGGGGCGCCTTTTACGCTTGGGAGAGCCAGGAGACGGGGGAAGATGCGTGTTCTTATTTTAACGTGACTGATGTTTTTAGCGGCCGACCGCTGCGCACTTATTTCCGGGATAAACAGATTCACATCAGCGCCGATATCGCCTATGCCATCTGGCAGTATTATTTAATCACCGGCGACGAAAGCCTTCTCTTTGAAGGCGGGGCGGAGATTATCCTGGAGACCGCCCGTTTTTATTATTCCTATGCCTACTTCAAAAAGGATAAAAGCCGGTATGAACTTTTGGATGTCACCGGCCCCGATGAATACCACGAACGGGTTGCTAATAATGCCTACACCAATTACATGGTGAAGTATAATTTGGCGATCGCCTTGGAAGTAATTGGGTTGTTACGGGAAAAGGATGAAGCATTCTACCAGAGCCTAATTGAAAAACTTGATTTCGAAAAGGACCTGTCGGGGCTGGTGGAGATGAATGAGCTGTTGTATCTGCCGCCGCCGGATCCGCAGACTAAACTCATTGAACAGTTTGATGGTTATTTCCGGCTTGAAGATGTGAAGCTTTCGGATTTAAAAGCGCGGATGAAAATGCCCCACGAATATCTGGGCGGAGGGAACGGGTTGGCGTCCACAACCCAGATTATTAAACAGGCTGATGTGGTGGCGTTGCTTAACCTGTTCAAAGCGGATTTTTCCCGCGCGGTCAAGAAGGCAAACTGGGCCTATTACGAGCCCCGGACGGAACACGGGTCAAGCTTAAGCCCTTGTGTTTATGCGATGCTCGCCGCAGAACTAGGTAAAAAGGACTGGGCCTACCGTTACTTTCTCCAGACGGCCACCATTGACCTGACCGGGGACTATAAAAGATATGTGGGAACCCTCTATATTGGTGGCACGCACCCGGCAGCCAATGGCGGCGCTTGGATGGGGGCGGTATTTGGCTTTGGTGGCCTCCACTTCGACGGGAAGACGGTTAAACTAAAACCCCTCCTTCCGGCCGAATGGCAGGCACTGGCCTTTAACTTTCAAGTAAAAGGCCAGTGGTTTACGGTGGAGATGACAGAAGAGCAGGTGCGGGTTAAGGCCGACCGGGGCAACACCCAGCCGATCCGTTTTGAGGTTGCGGGGCAGCAGGGAATCTGCGGAGAAAATGGGGAGTTAGTCTTCGCCTTTCCGGACGGAAAAAGTTTTGGCTAGTCCTTTTAACATAAAAAAAGAAGATAAGCATTGAAGAAACCCTTATAAAAAACCACCCGCTGATTTAGCGGGTGGCCTTTCCATATCTGAACCTTCGAAAGTTATTTTGTTTGTCAAATGCCCTTTAAGAACCCTCAAGCCATGGTGAACGCCGGAAAGACACCATAGAAATTATCTACTACTCAGGAAAGACTTCGAATTCGGCAATTTGCCCCGCCGGCCAAGTGGTATTTGCGGTGATGACCAGTTGGAGGTAACGGAGTTCCCGGCTGGCAAAGCTAATGGTGATCGTGTTTTCCAGGGCGGGCTCAAAGGTATAGTCCTGCTCTTCAACGATGAGGGCCAAATCGTTCTGCTCCATACCACCGTAAAGACCAATGGTCTGGACCCGCGGTTCCCAAGAGGAGGGCAGCTTGAGGACTACTTTGCCTACGGCCTTCGCCGCCCCTAAGTCCAGGGTTAAGGTAGCGGGAAAGACATGGTTGACGCTTTCCCAGTAGGTATTGATGAAACCGTCGACGGTAAAATGAGCTCCGTAGGCGGGCGCGGTCGCACCGCTGGCGGTGACCGGTTGGTTTAAGGCCAAATTGGCGGCGGCTTTTGGCACCCGGACTCCCGGTGCAATCTCAATCCCTTCGTCAATGGTGGGTAGATTCTTACTGAACATGTTATTACCTTCATTGATCTCCGGAATGACATTGATTTTATCGACCCAGGCCTGTACCACGTGGGCGCCATCGGTTGCGGTCCAGGAGGGTCCGTCCAGGCCGCCGGTGGCTTGTAATGTTATGGTGGCCCCGGCGGGGAGGGTGGTGTTGGCTTTTTCCGCCCAGAAAGACGGTTCAAACTCGCCATCCAGCATAAAGGCGACACTGAGGGTAGCCCCTGCGGGGATGGGCCCGGTTCCCACGTTTTTAACGGTGGCGGTAAAGGTCACCCGGTCGCCGGTACACGGAAATACCGGTTGCCAATAGATATCGGTCACGATTAGTTCGGGAATTTCGGGGATGGGATAGGAAGCCGGGTTGGGTTCATCCCCTTTTGTTAATGAATAATAGGCGATCTCCTGCCCCCGGTAGTGGCGGCTATATTCGAAACTGACCATCTCATCGGAGACGGTGGCTTCCACTACGGTGACGGGTTGGTCGTTAAAATCGTAGGCGATGACTTTCACCCCAGGCCAG
>ERZ773359.6014-NODE-6014-length-11090-cov-6.013412_pt1 | contig 11090 bp, 13 predicted proteins | sample MGYA00374955_ERZ773359 | MGnify/ENA primary metagenome ERZ773359 (study PRJEB29098, sample SAMN04486028) | biogas fermenter metagenome | study: EMG produced TPA metagenomics assembly of the Biogas fermentation microbial communities from Germany - Plant 4 DNA1...
GCTGTCAGTTTACAACCACTAAGGGTTGAGGGAGGAACTGGTATTGGGAAAAGTGATAGTAATCACCAGCGGTAAGGGTGGAGTAGGCAAGACCACGACCACGGCCAACCTGGGGACTGGCCTGGCCGCCCTGGGGCAAAAGGTCTGCCTGGTGGACACGGACATCGGTTTGAGAAACCTGGACGTGGTCATGGGCCTGGAGAACAGGATCGTTTATGACCTTTTGCATGTTGTGGAAGGGCAGTGCCGCCTGCGCCAGGCGCTGATTAAGGACAAGCAGTTCGGCGATCGTCTGGTGCTGCTGCCGGCGCCCCAGACTCGGGAAAAGGATGCGGTTACACCTGAGCAGATGAAGGCGCTCACCGAGGAGCTGCGGGAAGAGTATGATTTTGTCCTTCTGGACAGCCCCGCGGGCATTGAACACGGCTTCAAGAATGCAGTTGCCGGTGCCGATACGGCCATCGTGGTAACCACTCCCGAAATTGCTGCTGTACGCGATGCCGACCGCATCATCGGCCTTCTGGAGGCAGCGGAGCTCTATGATCCCCAGCTGATCATCAACCGGGTGCGTCCCAATATGGTGCGCCGGGGAGATATGATGAGCATCAGCGATATCGATGATATTCTGGCCATTGACATTCTCGGCGTGGTTCCCGATGACCAGGACATTATCGTCTCCACCAACAAGGGCGAACCGATTGTCACTGATCCCAAGTCCAAAGCCGGACAGGCCTACCGCAACATCGCCCGCCGTCTGCTGGGCGAAGAAGTGCCCCTCATGAATCTGCAGGAACGCAAGATGATGCACTGGTTCAAGCGGCTCCTCAGCGGAGAGGCCCAATAAAAGGAGGAAGCGGCATGTTCGAGTTTCTCAGCAAGCTTTTTGGGGGTTTTGAAGGCAGCAAGAGCCGTGCCAAAGAACGGCTCCGCCTCGTGCTGGTGCACGACCGGGCCAGCCTCTCTCCGGGCCTTGTGGAGGCTTTGAAAGAGGAGCTCATCCAGGTGATCACCAAGTACTTGGAGATTGACGAAGAGGGATTGGAAGTCAACTTCGACAAGGGCGATGACTCTGTGGCGCTCATCGCCAACATTCCGGTGAAGAGCGTGAAGCGCAGCGCCCGGTAAGCCTGAGGTATGATCAGGCCTCCCTGCCCATATATTAGATCAGGTAGGAGGTGCTTGATCGTGGCTGAGCGCTTTATCCGCGACTTGATCTTGGCGGCAGTCATTTTTGTGGTTGTGGCTGTACTGGTGTACAGCGATCTGGAAGTGGTCCAACCCGTAACTGAGTATGTAAACTATGTCGTTACCACCGATATTTCCCTCCAGCCCTTTCTGGAACGCATGGAACTAGCTGAAAAGCTGCCCCGGTGGCAGTCGTGGCTGAAAGGGCTGACCGAAGCCACCGCCGGCTGGTGAGGAAATGCGGCTTGGCAGCTATTTTGGGATTCCGCTCAAAGTGAATCCCTTTTTCATTCTTCTTTTGGCGTTGGCTTTTGCTTGGGGCCGGCTGGGCGAAGCGCTGCTCCTGTTTGCCCTGGTGCTCTGGCATGAAAGCTTCCACATTCTGATGGCAGCTTTGTACAAGCTGCCCGTGACCGATATTGAGCTGCTGCCCTTCGGAGGGGTTGCCCGCATGGAAGCCTTCTTGCAGCTCAATCCACAGGTGGAATGGGTGGTGGCCTGTGCGGGTCCTGCGAGCAATCTGTTCCTGGTGGGCCTGGCCTACGGCCTGCTCCCCTATGTGGCCGTCGACCCCTATTGGTTTGGCTTTTTTGTGCGGTCGAATCTGGGCATGTCCCTGTTCAACCTGGTTCCCGTGCTGCCCCTGGATGGGGGCCGGGTGCTGCGCAGCCTGCTTGTGCGCAGGTGGGGTTTTGCCCAGGCGACGCGCCTGGCGGCCCGTCTGGGCCAGGGTTTCAGCGTGCTGCTGGCAGCCTGGGGAGTTTACAATCTGTTTGCTAAACGGTATAATTTCATATTAGTGCTTCTTACCGGCGTCATGCTTTTTGCCGCGGCCCGGAGTGAACAGCACAATGCCAGCTTTGTGTTTATGCGTTACCTCACCAGCAGAAAACAGCAGCTGCGGCTCCAGGGAGTGCTGGCTGTCAAGCACATCGCCGCGACCAGTGAAAGCTCGCTCGGGGATGTACTGCGCAGCTTTCAGCCACCATATTACCATCTGGTGTGGATCGTAGATCTCGAAGGCGGCGTCGCGGGCTTCCTCGGTGAACTGGAAGTGATCGGCGCCCTGTTTGAGCATGGCCTTTCCTGTAAGTTAAGTGCGCTGCCTGTACAGAGAGTTTCTTAAGTGCTTGTGAAGGGAGTGGTTGTATGGACAAGCGTCTGGTACCGCTCTTGCCTCTAGTGACCAAACCTGCTCGCTACACGAACAGCGAAGTAAATGCGCAGCATAAAGAGTGGACTGAAGATCGAGTAACCATGGCCTTGGCCTTTCCAGATATTTACGATGTGGGCATGGCCCATCTGGGCTTCAAAATCCTCTATGCCCTGATCAACTCTCGCCCCGATGCCTTAGCCGAGCGTGTCTATGCTCCCTGGGTGGACATGCAGCAGCTCATGATCGAGCGCGGCATTCCCCTGACCGCTTTGGAGTCAGGACGAGACGTGGCGGACTTCGACTTGGTGGGCTTTACCCTGCAGCATGAGCTCAGCTACACCAACATCCTCAAGATGCTGGATTTAGCAGGGATCCCCAGGCGCACACAGGATCGCAGAGAAGGGGATCCCTTGGTGTTGGCGGGGGGCCCCTGTGCCTTCAACGTGGAGCCCTTTGCGGACTTTTTTGACTTCGTGGTCTTGGGCGAGGGGGAAGAAGTGATCCAGGAGATCTTGGATGTGGTTAAGGCGGCTAAGCAGAGCAGAACGCCAAGACAGGAAACCCTGCGGGAACTGGCCCGGCTGAAAGGGGTCTATGTCCCCAGTTTTTACCGGCCAGTCTATGACAGCGGTAGGTTCCAGGGTCTGGAACCTCTGTACCCTGATCTGCCCGCCCGCATTGAAAAGCGAGTAGCCAGAGATCTTGGGTCCCTGCCTTTCCCCGAGGAGTTCGTGGTGCCTTATACCGAAGTGATCCACGATCGGGTGATGGTGGAGATCCTCCGTGGCTGCACCCGGGGCTGCCGTTTCTGCCAGGCGGGCATGATCTACCGGCCCGTACGGGAGCGAGATCCCGAGCAGCTGAAGGAGCAGGTGGCCAAACTGGTAAGCAGCACAGGCTACGATGAGATTTCTCTATCTTCGCTCTCCAGCGGTGACTACACCCAAATCCGATCCTTGGTCAAGGACCTTATCGCAGCCTATCGGGGCTGCGGCGTGACGGTGTCCTTGCCTTCGCTGCGGCTGGATTCCTTTGCCGTGGAACTGGCGGACGAGATTCAAAAGGCGCGCAAGACCGGGCTTACCTTTGCACCCGAAGCGGGAACCCAGCGTCTGCGCGATGTGATCAACAAGAATGTTACCGATCAGGATCTCAAAGAAGTGGTGCAGGCGGCTTTCCAGGCCGGTTGGCACCGCATCAAGCTCTACTTTATGATTGGTCTGCCCACAGAAACGGAGGCCGACCTGGATGGAATTGCTGAACTGGCCCACAAGGTTCTGGCCTGGGGCCGGGAGTTCCGCACTTCCCGCAAGCGTCCGGAAGTGACGGTGAGCATGGCCTCTTTTGTGCCCAAACCCCATACTCCTTTCCAGTGGCGGGGCCAGGATTCCCTGGAGACGCTGCGGGCGAAACAAGAGTACCTGAGGGAAAGGCTGCGCCATCCCGGCATCCAATTCAGCTTTCACGAGGTGGAGCACAGCTTCTTGGAGGCGGCGTTCGCCCGGGGGGACCGCAGGCTGGGCGCCGTGCTGGAACGGGCTGTGGATCTTGGCTGCCAGTTTGACAGCTGGGGAGATGAGCTGCGCTTTGACCGCTGGCTGCAGGCTTTCCGAGAAGCGGGTCTCGATCCGGTGGACTACGCCCAGCGTTCTCTGGACCCCGAGGAGGCTCTGCCTTGGGACCATTTGAGCCCTGGTGTGGACAAAAAGTTCCTGGTGCGGGAATGGGAACTCGCCCAACAGGCCATCCCCACACCAGACTGCCGCTGGGACCGCTGCACCCTCTGCGGGGTGTGCTTCAATCTGCAGGTGGCCAATCGGCTCACGGAGGTGGGAAGCGGTGACTAGCACCATTCGCTTTCAGTTCACGAAAGGGCAGGAAGTGAGGTTCCTATCGCACCTGGATCTCGTGCGGGCTATGGAGCGGGCCATCCGCCGAGCTGGCCTGCCCATGGCTTACTCTGAGGGTTTTTCCCCCCGGCCGATCATGAGCTACAGCTTTGCCCTGCCCGTGGGTGTCATGTCCGAGGCGGAATACGCGGACTTCCGCCTGGTGGAAGACTGGGATCCCGCCTACTTCATGGAGCAGTTCAACAAACACCTGCCGCCGGGCCTGCGCGTGCTGCACGCCGAGCGCCTTCCCGAAGGGACCCCGGCCTTGATGAGCGAGATCAACGCTGCTCTGTGGCGGATCCGCCTGCCCCAGGCGGAACAGGTAGCCGTGGAAAAACGCTGGCAAGAGCTGCAGGCGGTGGATAGCTTTGTGGTGGAGCGGCAGACTAAGCAGGGGAGCCGCAGCGTGAACTTGCGCCCGCTGCTGTTTGGGGTGCCGCGCATCGCCCGGGAGGGGGAAGCTGTGGAAGTGCACTGCCTGGCAGCTGTGGGCAACCAGGGCAACCTGCGCGTTGAAGAGCTGGGCCTGCTCTTGGGGTTTGATTCAGCTCAGGCGTTGATTACCAGAATCGGCCAGTTTAAAAAAGTGGGGAGTGCGTATTACCCTCCCCTGGGGAATAGAGGTTGCACATGGACAGAATGATCGCCATTTCCTCCCTGCTCCAGCACGTCCAGGTGGGCTTGGTGGAGGACGGGCGGCTGGTGGAGTATTACCTCGAGCGCGATGTGCAGGATCGCTTGATGAACAACATCTACAAGGGCAGGGTGGAGAATGTCCTGCCCGGTATGGATGCTGCCTTTGTGGACATAGGCCTGGCCAAAAATGCCTTCCTCTTTCTGGCTGACCTTTCTCCTGAGCGCGCGGCCAACCTGCGCAAAGGGGACGCAGTCTTGGTTCAGGTTGCGAAGGAGGCGGAAGGGACGAAAGGCCCCCGGGTGACCACGCAGATCACCCTGCCCGGCCGGTACCTGGTGCTGCTGCCCACCCAGGAAGGGGTGGGCATTTCCCGCCAGATTACCGATGAGGCTGAGCGTGCCCGCCTCAAAGAATTGGCCCAGGAGCTGCTGCCCGAGGGCATGGGCTTGATCGTGCGCACCATGGCCCAAAACCAGGAACTGGAAGAACTCCAGGAGGAGCTGGAGAGGCTCATCCAGGAGTGGTCCCGCATTCAGCGCAGGTTTCAGGGCAAAAGCAGCGCTTATCTGCTCTACCGGGACCATGACCTGATCTACCGCATTGTGCGCGACTTGTACAGCCCCCATCACACCAAGATTCTGGTGGACAGCAGAGCGCTCCAGCGCCGCGTGGCCAAGGAGCTCCAGGACTTGGGGCTGGATACCAGCAGCGTGGAGCTGTACGAGGGGAAGCTCAGCCTCTTTACATACCTGGGCCTGGATAAAGACCTGGAAAGGGCCCGCAGCCCCCGGGTGTGGCTGGACTGCGGCGGGTATTTGGTAATCAACCAGACCGAGGCCCTGCTCACCATCGACGTCAACACCGGCAAGTTTGTGGGCGGCAAGGATCTGCAGAATACGGTGCTGACCACGAACCTGGAGGCGGCGGCCGAGATCGCCCGGCAGCTGAGGCTGCGCAACGTGGGCGGGATTGTGGTTGTCGATTTTGTGCACATGGCTCAAGAAGCTGACCGAGAACAGGTGCTGCAGAGGCTCCGGGAGAGCTTGGGTGCGGACAAAACCCGGACTAAGATCTGCGGCTTCACCCGGCTGGGCCTGCTGGAGCTGGTGCGCCGCAAAGTCAAACGGCCCCTCACGGAGATGCTCGAGGTGGAGTGCCCCGCCTGCCGTGGAACGGGCAGGGTGGATGCGGACGAGACAACGGCGTTACGCATCGCCAGGGCAGTGCAAGCTGCCGCGCAGGAAGAGGACGTGGAGGCGGTGCTGGTGCGCTGCCATTCGGCGGTGGCTGCCCAGCTCATCGGGCCGGGCGGGAAAAACCTGGAGCTCTTGGAGCAGGAGGCGGGTAAGGCCGTTTTCGTGCGGGGTGATGATACTCTGGCTAAGGGAGCTTTTGAGCTCACCTGCGGGACGGCAGCAAGCCTGGAGCAGAAGGCCCTGCCTGTGGCCGTGGGGGACCGCCTCACCGTGAAAATCTCCGAGCCTCATGCCAAGAACCCGGGCAGCGGCTTGGCCAGGCTGCACGGGTATGCCCTGGAATGCCTGGACTGCAGTGCGCTGGTGGGGCAGACGGTGGAAGTGGAGATCGTGGAGGTGTACCGCACGGGAGCCCTGGCCCGCCCGGTGGAAAACCGGAATTGACAGGGACGAACGTTGGTGTTAGAATGTCTGATGTAGGTGCGCCGATCGCGCTCTCATCGGGCACTGAAACCGCTCAGAAAAGGTTCTAAATCCCGCTTTGGGTACCTTCATGGCGAGTCTGTAAAGGGAGGTGGACTAGATGTACGCCGTCATCGAAACAGGTGGTAAGCAGTACCGGGTGTCTGCAGGTGATACCATTTTTGTGGAGAAGCTGGACGTAACCGAAGGCGCTGAGGTGATTTTCGACCGTGTCCTGCTGGTGAGCAAGGATGGTGAGATCCTGGTGGGCAAGCCCTACGTGGAAGGCGCTAAAGTGGTGGCTAAGGCTGTCAAGCAGGGCAAACAGAAAAAGATTATTGTCTTCAAGTACAAGGCTAAGAAGAACTACAAGAAGAAGCAAGGCCATCGCCAGCCCTACACCAAACTGGTTATCGAATCCATTTCCGCTTAAGAGCCATGATCAGTGTTCGTTTTTTCCAGTCCGAAGCAGGCTGGCACGGCTTCAGTGCCAAGGGGCATGCGGGGTTTGCTGACCACGGGGAAGATATAGTCTGCGCCGCGGTCTCTGCCTTGACGCAAACCGCCGTACTGGGCCTGACCCAAGTGGTGGGCCTGGAATGCCAGATTGCTGTGGACGAACGAGAAGGGTCTTTGGACTGCCTGCTTCCAGGCGGCCTTGCCGGCGAGCACTGGCAGCAGGCTCAGCTGATTCTGGAAGTATTGTATACAGGGCTTAAAGCCACGGAGAAGGAATATAAGCGCTATGTCAGTGTGAAGGAGGTGCCATACCGTGAGGATGAATCTACAACTTTTCGCCACCAAGAAGGGCGGCGGAAGTACTAAAAACGGCCGAGATTCGGCAGCGAAGCGCCTAGGCGTGAAAAGCCACGATGGGCAGTTTGTAACGGCAGGCAGCATCATCGTCCGCCAGCGGGGAACTCGGGTGAAGCCTGGTCTCAACGTTGGGCTCGGCAAGGATGATACCCTGTATGCCAAGGTGGATGGCTACGTTTCCTTCGAACGCAGAGGAAAGAATGGAAAAGCAGTTAGCGTTGTGACGGACGCCGTACTAGCGTAAGCGAAATCCCTTTTGTGCTTCGGTGCAAAGGGGATTTTTTTCGGGAGGGACAAGTTATGTTTATCGATCGAGCCCGCATCTACCTTAAGGCTGGCGATGGCGGCGATGGAGTCGTCCGCTTCCGGCGGGAAAAATACATCCCCGCGGGCGGCCCTGCCGGCGGCGATGGGGGCAGGGGCGGCAGCATCTATTTCGTGGTGGATGAAGGAATGTCCACCCTCATGGATTTCCGCTACCGCCGCAGATTTGTCGCGCCTTCCGGGGAACCGGGAAAGTCGAAGAATATGGCGGGCAGAGATGGAGAAGATCTGGAGATCAGGGTTCCTCCCGGTACCTTGGTGAAGGATGATCAGACCGGAGAGGTGCTGCTGGACCTCACTGTACCTGGAAGCCGCGTTTTGGTGCTGCCGGGCGGCCGGGGCGGCCTGGGCAATGCCCGCTTTGCTACGCCTACCAGGCAGGCACCGGCCTTTGCGGAACGAGGTGAGCCAGGGCCGGAACTGTGGGTGCAGCTGGAACTGAAGCTTTTGGCTGATGTGGGTTTGGTGGGCTATCCCAACGTGGGTAAATCCACTCTGCTCTCCGTAGTCTCAGCGGCCCGGCCGAAGATTGCCAACTACCACTTTACTACACTGCAGCCCAATTTGGGCGTGGTGGCCGTGGACGAGGGCACATCTTTTGTGCTGGTGGATATTCCCGGACTGATTGAAGGCGCCCATGCCGGCGTAGGCTTGGGCATGGAGTTTCTGCGGCATGTGGAAAGGACCCGCCTGCTGCTGCACATTGTGGATGCTGCAGGTGTAGACGGCCGGGATCCGGTGGATGACTACCACAAGATCAACGCGGAGCTGCGCCTGTACCGTGCAGAACTGGCGGAGCGCCCCCAGATTCTGGTGGCTAACAAAGCGGATCTCCCTGGCGCCCAGGAGAACCTGCCGCGCCTCGAGGCCTTGGCGGCCCGCGAAGGACTGGAATTCTTCGTGATCTCGGCAGCTACTGCCCAGGGGACCACAGCACTGATGCGGCGCGCCGGGCAGCTGGTGCGGGAGCTGAAGAAGGCGGAACCGGCCCCCGAGGTAGTGCAGGAGTTGGTACTGCCTAGGAAGGAACCGGCACCGCTGGAAGAGTTCACCGTTACCGAGATCGATGGGGAATACGTGGTGGAAGGCGAAGGCCTGCAGCGGCTCATGCGCAGGCTGGATCTGAACAACCGGGAAGCTGTGCGCCACCTGCAGAATGTGTTTGCAAGAATTGGCTTGTATGATACGCTGGCGGAAATGGGTGTTCCAGCAGGTGCAACTGTCAGGGTTGGAGAATTAGAGTTTGAATATATGGAATGAGGGTTTTAAATGCTGACTAGTAAACAAAGGGCCTATCTGCGCAGTCTGGGTAACGACTTGGAGCCTGTCTTCCAGATCGGCAAGGGCGGTTTGTCGGAGGAGATTATCAACCAGCTTGATCTGGTACTGGAAGCCCGCGAACTGATCAAAGTGCGGGTTCTCAAGAGCTGTCTAGATGATCCCGGCGAACTGGCCGAAGAGATCGCTGATGCTCTCGACTGTGATGTGGTGCAGAAGATCGGCAGGATCTTCCTCTTGTACCGCCCGGCTGAAGAGCCCAAAATTGAACTGCCCTGAAGGAGTAAAGCGGATGAACAGCACGATTAAGCGGTTGGGCATCATGGGCGGCACTTTTGATCCAATTCATTACGGCCACTTGGTAACCGCTGAAGGGGCCAGGTTCACCTTTGGGCTGGATCAGGTGCTGTTCATGCCCTCCGGGCAGCCCCCGCACAAAAAGAACGCCAGGGTGACCGATCCTGAGCATCGGTATATGATGACGGTGCTGGCCACCTTGACCAATCCCTATTTTGACGTTTCCAGGCTGGAAATCGATCGCGGCGGTACGAGTTATACCATTGACACTCTGCGCGCGCTCCATCAGCTCTACGGCCCCGCCACGGAGCTGTATTTTATCACCGGAGCCGATGCCATCTTCGATGTTGCCAGCTGGAAGAATGCCGATGACTGCCTGGCCCTGGCCCACTTTGTGGCCGCCACCCGCCCGGGCTTTTCGCTAGTGGACCTTCCCGAATCAACGCGGCAGTGGGTGGCGCGTCATCAGGAACGTTTCCACATCCTAAAGGTTCCCGCCATGGCCATCTCCTCAACGGAGATCAGGGAACGGGTGCGGGAGGGCAGCTCCATCCGCTATCTCGTTCCAGAACCGGTGGAGCACTACATCCGCAGGCAGCGTCTTTATACCCAGGAACTACCCCAAAGCCGCGCAAGCTGTGCGAAATAGTGTACAGGAGGGAGGGGGAAACCATGCTTTCAGAAGAGGAAGTCCGCAGACGCAAGCAGGAACTGGAAGAAAGACGAGCTTGGAAACGCAGATACCGGCGGAAGCAGATCATTTTTTACTCCTTGTTTTTTGTCATTGGCCTAATTCTCATGGTCTTTACCGCGCGCTACACGTATTTCCGGCAGGCAGCCGTCACCCAAGCCGAGAGCGGGGATGAAGGGCGCCTTCTGGTGCTGTTTGTGGGCACAGACGATGTTATCGAGGCCAGCACCAGGGCCGACACCATCATGCTGATCTCCCTGGACACCAGAACTGGTGATGTGGGCGTGCTGTCCATACCTAGGGATACCCGCGTATGGTCTCCCTCCCGGCAGCGCTGGGAACGGATCAACGCTTTATATGCCTATGGGGGCCCCAATTTGGTCATGGAGGCTGTCTCCCAGTTGGTGCGTGCGCCTGTGCGCTATTATGTGCATACGGACTTCACAGGTTTCCAACAGCTGGTGGATATCCTGGGCGGTGTGGAGATCACGGTGGAAAAGCGCATGCACTATGTGGACAAGGCGCAAGGGCTTGAGATCGACCTCTCTCCGGGCCGGCAAGTGCTGGACGGAGCCAAAGCCCTGCAGTATGTGCGCTATCGTGACGGCCTTGGGGACATATCTCTAGTCGACCCCTTCGGGGACCAGTACGGGGGCCGGGTGGAACGGCAGAGGAAGTTCGTGGAAGCATTGGCCTCCAAGATGCTCAGCTCCGCTGGTTTGGTCAGGCTCCCGCAGCTCATGGCCCAGGTGTTCAAAATCGTGGATACCAACCTGCCTTGGGAAATGGTACTGTCCTTGGCCGTTTCAGCAGGGAAATTCTCCCTGGACCGCATGCAGACCGCGGTCCTGCCAGGCAACAGCCAGGTACTCAACAACAACGGCTGGTACTGGATTGTCAACGAGCAGAAGGCGGCCCAGGTGATTGATACTGTTGTTCTGGGCAAGCCCGAGCCGCTGCAGTTGGTGGTTCTGAACGGCAGTGGACGAGCGGGCATTGCCGGGCAAGTAAGCGATCTGCTCAGGGAATACGGATACACGGTGGTTTCCACCGGCAATGCGGATCACTTCAACCACACCGCCACCTTGGTTAGGACTGCTCCCAAGAATGCCCAGCGGGTCAAGACCCTGGCGGAGTTTCTGGGCGCTTCCATCCA
>ERZ773359.6015-NODE-6015-length-11088-cov-14.570289_pt1 | contig 11088 bp, 11 predicted proteins | sample MGYA00374955_ERZ773359 | MGnify/ENA primary metagenome ERZ773359 (study PRJEB29098, sample SAMN04486028) | biogas fermenter metagenome | study: EMG produced TPA metagenomics assembly of the Biogas fermentation microbial communities from Germany - Plant 4 DNA1...
TGACCCCATCGGAATATAGGAAAAATGTACTTAAATAGGAAATCAAAGAGTTATCTCGGTTACCACCCCTGAGGGGTGGGAACCATATGAGGGTTCGCCTCATCCGGCAGAGTACTATAAGGGCACGGCCAGGTTTATTGTTATGAATTGGGGCTTTAACGCATCAAATCTGGATGAGCTGGTTGAGAAAGCGAAGTCAACATATCCCAGCACTTACAAGGACATTGAATACATTGGTGAAGTGGAAAACTTAACCGTGGACGGAAAAGATGCCAGAAAATTTGTATTTACCTACGACGCCGGAGCCGCGCGGTGTAAGTGTTGGGATATATTTCTATTATTAGGCAAAGACTCCTATTTAATCGGATTTACTGATATGGTCGAAAACTTCGATGATAACATTGGGGATTATGAGCAAATACTAAAATCCATAAGTTTTAATTAATATGACAAATTCCTTGCTCCTGTTTATGGGAAAGCTGATTGGCAAAAACCGCACAAGCTTAAAGAAAATTAAAATGGTCTTGCGGCTCTAAAAGAACCTCAAGGCCATTTTGCATGTAAACCGAGGCTTCGCAAGAAAGCCCTTTTTGCATTAGTAAGCGTACTGCACCGAAACCATTGCACTTATCTCCAGCTCTCCGGTGGATATGGGCGTTGCGGCCATGTCCGCCATTTCCATAGTCTTTGCAAGACTTACTTCATCCCGTACAACCATCGGCCCGCCGCTTGATATCTCCTGCACGTTTACCGCTCCTTTAAGCGTTACGCCCAGTCCCTTTGCAATGGCCTCCGCCTTTCCGGAAGCGTTTACCACCGCCGCGTTTAATGCCTCGTTATAATACTTCTCGGTGTCCGCAACACCAAAGCGTATGCTGGATATTTTGTTGGAGCCTACCGACGATACGCCGTCTATCACCGCCCCGGTGCTGTCTATATCCCTCACTGTAACCTCAACCATGTTGTTGACCCTGTACTCGTACACATAGGACTTTTTGGTCTTTTCATCGTACCTTTCCAGGGGGTACAGGCTGTATGTCACAGTCTTTATATCGTCCTCCTTGATTCCAAGGGACTTTAGCTTTTTGGTTACCTCACCCATTACCCGGGCGTTTTCCTGCTGCGCCTTCTTTGCATCGGAGCCCCTTGTCTCCACCCCCACCCTTATATAGGCGGTATCCGGCTTAACCTTAATAATCCCTTTTCCGTTTACCGTTATTATGTTCTTTTCGGTTTCCTGGGCGGCGGCGGCTTTTTCAGAGAACACGTCGCCGGCGATATAGAGCGCAAAGGCCAGTACGGTAACCACCAAAAGGTAGACCGCAATCCTTGACCCTTTACCCGTCATTTGCATCACCTCGCTTTACTCTTTTTTACTGACTCTAATTTTTCTCCATACCAGGTATGCTATTCCTGCCAGTATTGCCACCGGAAGGGCATAGCCTATCCCGACAATAATTATTTCAATCATGTCCATTATTGCGTTGGTGGTGCGTATAAAACCCCTTCTCATCCGGTCCCATATATTATCCGCCTTCAGTACCGACACCTTTGTATCCTTCGGGTCCACCTCGGTCATGAATACACGGATGGTTGAGTATTGTACAAGGTTATCCCACCCCCTAAGCTGCGTGCCCAGGCTCTCAATCTCGGTCCTTACCCTGCTTAATTCATTCTCTATATTTAATATATCCTCCACCCGCTCGGCCTTGGACAGTATTTCTATAAGCCTTTCCTGCTGCACCTGCTTGCTTTTAAGGCGCGTTTCGATATCCATGTACTGGAGGGTAATATCACTGCCATAGGTGGACCGGTTGGTTACCTTGCCCAGGGCGGCAATCCTGTCCAGGCAGCCCCCGAACTCTGTACTGGGCACCCTTATTACCGCTTCGCCCTCCATGAACTCCCTTTCGCCCTCGGCGGCGGCATGCTTTCTTATATAGCTCCTTGAGCTCTCGACGTATCCGCCGGCTTCCTCCGCCATCCTCTGTACCGCGTCAAACTGATTTTTGAAGTCCTGGACCTCCAGCGATATATCGGCATTCTTTATTATCTTTCTATCATGCTGAGCGGCAATGAGTTCATCCCCAGCTGTTGCCGGTGCCTGGGCGACCGAGAAAGTGCCTCCATCGGAAGCCATTTCCGCCTCCGACATATCCATTTCGGCTCCCGCGATGCCCGCTCCCGCCATGCCGGACCTGCCGGATTCTTCCATCATCTTGAGGCTGAATTCCCGGTTCTGCGCCTCGCTGTAGGTGTCCGCAGCCGGGGCCTCGGCTTCCGGTGCCGCCTTCGGGGCCGCCATGTCTTGGGTGGCTAGTTGCTTTTGTATATCAGGCATTATACCCTTTACCGCTACCGCCACCAGGAGCACCGCAGCCACCGAAACCAGGCCGGGCTTCAACCATTTTTTGCGTAAACTGCTCGTCCATTTTCCCTTTCCGGACCTTCGCAGGCTGCTTGCAATCATCGGGTACAAGTACTCGGGAGGTTCCTTCTCTTCCAGGCCTTGGCAGCTTGCCACCATCTCCCGGAGCATCGAAAGCTCTTCCCGGCAGTCCTTGCATTCCTCAATATGCTCCTCCAGCAGCCGGCTTTCCTGCTGTGTAAGCATTCCATCTATATATAAAGAGAGTTGTTCCCTGAATTCTTTGCAATTTTCCATCCTTATCCCTCCTCTCATACCACTTTGACGTTTTCTTCGGATTTTAGTTCCTCCTGCCTTAACAGCTCTTCCTTAAGGCTCTGCCTTGCCCTGCTTATGCGGGATTTTACCGTCCCTATGTTAAGGTTCAGTATATCTGCTATCTCCTGGTAGGACTTTCCCTGTATATCCCTCAAAATAATTATGACCCTGTGTTCCTCCGCAAGCCTGTTTATCGCCCTTTGCACCTGTTCCCTTGTTTCCCTGCGCTCGATTCTATCCTCCGGCAGGTCGCCGGTATCGGTTATCAGCTTGCCGCCGCCGTTTTCCGGGTTGTCGTTATGCACAACGGGATAAAGCTTTACCCTTTTTCTTTTCCTCAACTCGTCTATGCATACGTTCACAGCTATCCTGTAAACCCATGTTCCGAAGCTGGACCTGCCGGTGAACTTCCGGATTGACTTGAAGGCCTTTAGGAAAGCCTCCTGGGCCATGTCACAGGCGTCTTCCTCGTTGCCCATCATCCTGTACCCCAGGTTGTATATTTGTTTCTGGTACATGACCACGAGCTCTTCAAAGGCCGCTAAATCGCCCCCTTTGCTGCGCTCAACCAGCTCGAGTTCCGCAGACATGGTTATTCCTCCCTTCCCACTCATACGTTTATTTTGACGAAGCATTTCCCCATTAAGTTCCATGCTGTATTCCACGCAAAAAAATAACAGGACAGTATATATTACTGTCCATGTATTCTATATACGGGACATAAATCCTTTAGGGTAAATTATGAAATAGCTCTATATACCCGTACTTGGAATGGATATTATATCTCAGGCCCTCCCCATCAAGGGCAGAAAGCTTCACCCTGCCTTTTTTGGAGGGGTTTATAAGGCTGATATCTATCGTGGGGTTCTCCTTGAAACTGCCCACATCCGAACTGAGAAACCTGCCATCCAATTTGGCGAAGTTTATCTCGTAGTTTAGCTCCTCTATGTCCCCCCTGGCCGTCAACCTGCCCCCCAAGATGGGTACTACGTCCGCTATGGAAGCATACAGTTTACCCATGTACCAAACGGCGGATACCGGCCTATCCATAAGCCTGCCGGTGGCTATCTCATCATTCCACTCAATGTTTATTCCAAAGAACTCGTTCAGCCGGTCACAGTTTACGAATATCATGGTCCTGTCGTATATGGTATCGGATGTTAAAAACTCGCCGTTTATCATAAGAACCCAATTTTTCGCAAACACTACTTTCCTGCTGTTTAGAGCGGAAAACAGCCTATCCAGCTTTTGCTGCGGAATGTGCTCCTCCAAGCCTATTTTCCTCAGTTCCTCCATTATTGTGTCTTTATAGCCCTTTTCCCTGGAGTATATATCACGGTATGCGGTCACTGCCGCTTCCCTTTCGTGGGCCTCCAGCAGGTCGCCGTAAACCACATCCACCGGGGTCCCGATGTCCACGATGGAGTACAATTCCGTCACGTCATAATTGTACATCCTTATGCATCCCAGCGATATGCTTTTGCCAACACTGGAAGAGTCATTGTTGCCATGAATCCCGTATCCCCTGTAAAAGCCCATCCATCTTACTCCCAACGGGTTGGCGGGGCCCGGGGGTACTGGGTTCCGGCTATTGGGGCGCCAGGTGGGGTTTACCGCCTTGTTTATTATGCTGTAGCTGCCGGTGGGCGTTGGGGTGCTCGGTTTCCCTATGGCAATGGGATAGGTTTTTATAGGGTCCACTCCATTAAAAAGGCTAAGGGAGTAGCGGGGTATGTCAATGACCATCCTGTACCCGTCTTGCTGCTGTGCCATCGCGCACTCGGCGCAAAAAACCAATAAAAAAACCAGGATAATAATTGCTGACTTCTGCTTCAATAGCTGCTTTCACCTCCCTCTGCTTTTCATTGTATTTTGAGGGGAAAAAATTATTCCAAAAAAAGCAGAGGGACATGCTCGGTGGCATGTACCTTTTTCCTTATTGTTGGCCCCGGCGGATTTGACTTTTTGACACACTGTCGCTGGATATGACGTTGCAATTTTTGCTATTGCCTAATAGGGTTCGATATGCTAATATATATTTTGCACACAATTTGCCGAAGTGGTGGAATTGGCAGACGCGCTGGACTCAAAATCCAGTGAGGCTCAAACCTCGTGTGGGTTCAAGTCCCACCTTCGGCACCAAATTAAAAATGGCTTTAAGGTTTTTGGCCTTAAAGCCATTTTTGTTTATATGCGTAAAGGGGTAAAAACTTGTCCCCTGTCTCTTGCAAAGAATTCTTATTATTTACTTTGTTCATTAATTATTTTATTATATTTATTTTCATTTCTATCCCATCTAAAACAAAAAGCTCCGGTTAATCCCGCCAGAAAACCTCCTATAAAAGCCCCTAAGTATCCCAAAGAATGCCAATATATTAACATCTCCCGGCTGCTAAACGAAAATGTTTCTGATGCAGCCCAAATTCTTATTGTAGTTCCCATGATGGAACCTATGCTCATAAAAACCCCCATTATCAGCCCCCAAGTCAATGCATAATTCATCTTACCTTTCCTCCGGACCTTTTCCCACTTTTCTATAAATTTTTTATCCTTTTTCATATTTTTTCTCCTTCATTAATTAATCTAATGGCATAAAGTAATTTTATAAAAATTTGAAAGTATAATATTATTATTTGTTTTTCTTTTGGGAATTGGCTGAACACGTAACGATTATTGTTATTACTATTAATGAGACACCTACAACTATATTTCCCCAATCACCTGATGAAATGTTTTCCGGGATGCTGGCAATAATCCCGATTGAATAAAAGATTACGGGTATGGATAATATCATTACAATAATTGTTTTGACCTTGTCTTTAGCCACGTCAGTTCCGTATAACAAAATAATGATAATTATTATTAACAAAATATTTGTCATATTGCCCAATCCCTTTTCATTTATACTACCTCTCGTAGGAACGCTTCATTAACGCCCATGACAATATTCACGTCTCACCATACGTCTTCATTATACCATATTCTTACATAATATAGTCGGTAATCCTTCTTCAAAACGCTCATTCAGATTTTATTCCATTAAAGCTCCCCTTCACGTTCAAGCAGTATTTCCTCTTGAAACTTCATCTCAGCTGTGTTTGCACACTTGTTGGCAACCTCGTGTGGGTTCAAATCCCACCTTCGGTACCACTAAAAAAGGTTTCAGCGTTTTTACCTGAAACCTTTTTGTATTTCTATGAAATTGCAAATATCAATTAGAAAAGACACGAGAACCGTCCCCCTGTCTGTGATCTACCCTGTCCGGCTTTCGTTGTCCAGGTAAATCCTGCTGCCCACCGCTCCCTTTTGATACTGGTACTTCCCGCAGTAGGGATTTTGGGCCTCCCTGTCCATCTTGGCAAGGACAATTTGGCAAATCCTGCGCCCCGCTTCAAGCCTTATGGGCAGCCTGTTGGCATTAAACAGTTCAAGGGTGATTTCGCCTTCAAAGCCCGCATCTACCCAGCCGGCGTTTTGTATAAACAGCCCCATCCGTCCTATGGAACTTCTACCCTCAACAAAACCGGTTATCTCCCGGGGAAGTTTTATGTACTCCATTGTGGTGGCCAGCAAAAAGGACTGAGGGGGTATTACTATTTCATCCCTCTCCAGTTGTACATATTTTAACTGCTCCCTCATGGTAATGCACTCGGTACAGTTTTCATCAACCTTCAAAAAAAACCGGCCAAGCCTTAAGTCTATGGAGGCCGGTTGTATTTGCTGGTCCTCGATGGGTTCAACCCTGAGCTCTCCCGAAGCAAGCATCTGCCTGATAGTACAGTCGGATAAAATCATCTTTCTTCCTCCTTATGAAAAAACATTTGAAGTACCGCCATGTTTTTTTAATAGTTCTTCGATACTTTCCCTCGGCAGAGGTTTACTGAAAACATAGCCTTGGACATGGTCGCACTCCATCCTTTCCAGCGCATCCAGGTGCTCTTTTTCCTCCACTCCTTCAGCGGTCACCTCAATGCCCAGCTGGTGAGCCATGGAAATTATCGAACCAATTATTACCCTATCCGATTGGCCACCGTTCAGGTCGCGGAACAGGGACTGGTTTATCTTAAGAATACTTATATCTTTCCTTCTGAGATGGCTCAGGCAGGAATACCCGGTGCCAAAGTCATCCATGGATATGGACACCCCGATTTCCTTCAACCTGTCTAAGGTATCAAGGCACATCTCCACGTTGCCCCTCACTGCATTCTCGGTTATCTCCAGTTCCAGGTATTCCGGCTTAAGGCCCGTATTGCACAGGACCCTGTTTACCGTTTGCGGGAAGTCCACCGATTGAAGCTGCCTTGCTGAAACATTAACCGCTATGCGAACCGGGGGAAGTCCTGCATCCTGCCATGACTTGTTCAAGGCGCAGGCGGTTTCTAGCACCCACTCCCCGATGGGAATAATCATACCGGTTTCCTCCGCCAATGGTATAAACTTTGCCGGGGGCATAAGCCCCATTTGGGGATGACGCCACCGCAGCAACGCTTCAACACCGTTTATCCTTCCCGTTTTCAGGTTGAACCTCGGCTGGTATTCCAATATAAACTGGCCCTTTGCCAGCGCATCCTTTAACTCGTTCAGCATAAATATGCGTTCCCTCACTTCGGTGTTTATGCTGTCGGCAAATACATAACAGCAGTTGCCCCCCATATCCTTCGCCTTGTACATGGCCGCATCGGCGTTCTTTATCAGCGTATCCATGTCTTCCCCATCCTTGGGATATGTGCTAACGCCTATACTGGTGGTCAGGTATAAAAGGTTGCCGCTTACCAAGAAGGGCTTTTGCAGAGCGCTCAATATCTTTTTGGTAACCACCTTGACATCCTCTTCCTTTGACACTTCCGGGAGCAGTATGATAAACTCGTCTCCCCCCAACCGGGAAATGGTATCAACCTTTCTGAGGGTGTTCTTAAGCCTGGACGCAACTTCCCTGAGAAGGTCATCGCCTATCCTGTGTCCCAGGGAATCGTTCACACTCTTAAACCGGTCAAGGTCAAGAAACAGGACCGCCAGCATCTGGTTATTCCTTTGGGCATGGGCAAGCTCCAACATAAACCGGTCCTTGAACAGCACACGGTTGGGAAGCCCCGTCAAAATATCGTAATAGGCGAGCCTGTTTATGGTCTCTTCCGCCTTTTTACGCTCGGTTATGTCCCGTATAATACTTAAAACCGCGTCCTTTCCCTTATAGTTGAACCAGGTTGCGGACATTTCCACTTCCAAAAAGGAGCCGTCGTACCGTATTATCTTTTGCTCTCTCATGGGTATGTCCTTGCCGTTTTCTAAAACCGTCCTCAGCCTTATCCGGGTTATTTCCAAGTAGTCCGGATGCATTATATCAAGGAATTCCATGCCCAGTAAATCTTCAGCCCCCGGAGCGCCCAAAAGCTTCGCCGCCGCTTCGTTGGCCAGAACCACTTTCCCTTCCACGTGGACCAGTATCGCTTCCGGAAGGTACTCAATCAGCTTCCGGTACCGCTCCTCGCTCTCATGCAGGTCCCTTTCAGCCTGCTTTCGCTTTGATATATCGCTGTATATGCCGTAAATGCCCACCTGCGCCCCGTTGATAAAAATAGGATAGCCAATTATTGAAACCTCCACCAGGCTCCCGTCCTTACGCATCCTTACCGTCTCTTTTTTGACTACCTTTCCGTTAAGGGCGGTGTTGGAAATACCGTCCGCCTCTTCTTCCATGTGTCGCGGTACAATAAGGCTGTTAATCGGTCGCCCCTTCACCTCGTCCTCACTGTACCCGAAAAATTCAAGGAAGCTCGGATTGGCTGCCATAATCCTGTCGCTGTTGTCCACCATTATTATTGCATCGGGTGAATTCTCGAACAATTGCTGAAAATAGCACCTCTGGCGTATGAGTTCCTCTTCAATCCTATAGCGTTCGGAAACGTCCCTAATAATGGTAAGGATTGAGGTCCTGCCCCGGTATTTTATTACGGTGGACGCCACCTCGCAAAGAATGGTTTTACCGTCCACTCTTGTAAGTTCCCACTTGGAATACTGCTGCTTTTGTTTTAACAGCGTCTTTATTTTTCTTTTTATTTCATCGCTGTTTTTGGCGGGAATAAAGTCCTCGATGGACCTGCCTATAAGGGCTTGGGCGCTGTCCGCGCCTGCCAGCTGTGCAGCCACCCTATTGGCAAAAACTATTTTTCCCAAGCAGTGGACTATTACCGCATCGGGCAAAAACTCCAGAATTTCAGTTTGAATAAAGTCTTTTTTATCCATCCCCTATCCCCCAATAGAAAATGCATATCGCATAATTCTACAAACCTTCCCCAATCCCTGCTAAAATTTTACTTGTTGCGTAATGAAATTGCATTTTTTTGACTGTTGTAATAGAATACAATTAACCCGATAAAGGCAAAACCATTTTCCGTCTATGGGCAGCAGAACAGCCTGCTGCCTTTTTCTTGCCCTTTATAATTACAAATCATTTGCATTTAAAATGTATAAATGTTACAATTTTTTTGGATAATAGTAACTGCCAATGAAATGCCGGATACAGCATCTAATTAGGGGGAGAAGGACCTTGAACGGCAGGACCGTGTGCATAATGCTACTTATAGTATCAATTATGACAGCCGGGTGCATAAACAGCGCAAACAGGCAGGCCAGGGTTGCCGAAGACCGGGGTAAGCCCCTTGTGTATGCCAGTATTTACCCTATGTACGATTTTGCAAAGAAAATTGGCGGGGACAGGATTGACCTACGGATGGCAGTGCCGGCAGGGGCGGAGCCCCATGGCTGGGAGCCCACCGCCCGGATGCTGGTTGAAATAGGAAGGGCGGATGTTTTTATTTATAACGGGGTAGGAATGGAACCCTGGGTGGATAGAATGCTGGCCTCCCTACCCGGCGGCAGGCCGGTGGTTGTAGAGGCCTCCGAGGGAATTAAGCTGCTTGAAATGAAAGGCCGGGACCGACACGGGCACAGCCCCGCGGGGTATGACCCCCATGTATGGCTTGACCCGGTAAGGGCTAAGATGCAGGCGGAAAGTATTCTTAAAGCCCTGGTGCAGGTTGACCGGGACAATGCGGAATACTACAGAGCCAACTTTCGGGACTTTTCGGCCAAACTTGAAGAGCTGGATCGCCTATACCGGGAAGCCCTGGCCGGGTCGGGCGGCAGGGAAATAGTGGTATCCCATGCGGCCTTCGGATACCTTGCAGACAGGTACGGGCTCATTCAAATACCGGTATCCGGGCTTAATCCACAGGAGGAGCCGGGGGCGGCGGAATTGGTACAGCTTGCGAAACTGTTACAGGATAAAAATATTGACCATGTTTTCTTTGAAACGCTAACCAGCCCCAAACTGGCGGAAACGCTGGCGAGGGAAGTGGGGGCAAAACCCGAAGTCTTAAATCCCATAGGCGGACTTACCCGGCAGCAAATGGAAGAGGGCATGGACTATATAAGCATCATGAAACAAAACCTTGAAACCCTTAAGAGAGTGCTGGATGAATGAATATGGAAAAACTTATAAGCATAAAAAACGTATCCTTTTCATACGGCAGCCGGCCGGTACTTGAAAATATAAACCTGGACATTTACCGGGGCGATTATATGGGCATAGTGGGGCCCAACGGTTCGGGCAAAAGCACCCTTTTAAAACTGATACTTGGCATCCTGAAGCCCGCAAAAGGAAGCATAAAGGTTTTCGGCAAAAGCGTGGACATATTTAATCGGTGGGAACGGGTAGGATACGTGCGGCAGAAAGCATCCTTCTTTAACCCGGGTTTTCCCGCCACCGTTGAAGAGGTAATTTCCGCCAACATACATTCCGGTAAGGGACTGTTTAATACATCGGTTAAAAGGCGCCGGGAAAGGGTTTATGAGGCCCTGTCGCATGTCAACATGGAAGAATACGGCGGAAGGTTGATAGGAAACCTGTCCGGCGGACAGCAGCAGAGGGTGTTCATCGCGAGGGCCCTGGTCAATTCGCCGGAGGTCCTGTTTCTGGACGAGCCCACGGTGGGTATAGACTTGGATTCCCAGCGGGAGTTTTACTGCTTGCTGGAGAAACTGAACGTTAACATGCGTATAACCATAGTGATGGTTTCCCATGACATAGGGATGATTGCCCAAAAAGTGAATCGTATAGTATGCATGGGGGACGGCAAGCTTATCTGCCACCAAAACAGCTCCGGCGAAATGATACCCGAAGTATTAAAGAAAACCTATGGGGATTGGATAAGCCCAATAATACACGACCACTAATCTAGATCCAAAGCGGCCGGGACGCAGAAACAGCCCGGGATAACCCGTCCGGTAACCGGCAGCCCGGTACCGGCACCTGCAGCCTGTGGCCTGCATAATCAAAAGAACCGTCCCTATGATTGGGGGAGTAATGATGGAACTATTCCAATTCGGTTTTATGAGAAGAG
>ERZ773359.6017-NODE-6017-length-11086-cov-161.672650_pt1 | contig 11086 bp, 8 predicted proteins | sample MGYA00374955_ERZ773359 | MGnify/ENA primary metagenome ERZ773359 (study PRJEB29098, sample SAMN04486028) | biogas fermenter metagenome | study: EMG produced TPA metagenomics assembly of the Biogas fermentation microbial communities from Germany - Plant 4 DNA1...
AGATCGACATAGGCATGTTCATCGGGATCATGGGCAGTATCTTCAACCTTTCAGGCCGGCTGTCCTGGGGAGTGAACTGGATCGTCGAGGACCTGGCACGTAAAAAGGAATACCTGAAGGATCTTACCGAGTTCATGAAGCTGGAGGAGCACGGGGATGCGAATGCCCTGCCCGACAGGACCGTGGATTTCAGGACTATAGAGTTCCGGAACGTATCGTTCAGGTATCCGGGAACGGAGAAACTTGTCCTGGACAATATATCCTTCGTGATAGAAAACGGCAAACATTATGCCTTCGTCGGCGTGAACGGCGCCGGAAAGACAACGATCGCAAAACTGATCACCGGCCTGTATACGAACTACGAAGGGGAGATCCTGGTGGACGGGAGGCCGCTCAGGAGCATGTCCGGGGCGGAGATAAAAGGCCTGTCGTCGGTAGTATACCAGGATTTTGCAAGGTATTACATACCCATGTACGACAATATAGCTTTGGGATGCCTGAACCAGGAGCATGACCGTACGGATATCGAAAATGCGGCGGAAGCAGCAGGGCTTTCCCATACGATAAGCAGGCTCCCTGACGGCCTGGATACCCCATTGGGCAAGATACAGGAGAAAGGCGTCGACATCTCCGGCGGCGAATGGCAGCGGGTAGCCATGGCCAGGAGCATCGTAAGCTCCGCTCCGCTCAGGATACTGGATGAGCCTACGGCCTCGCTCGATCCCGTGAGCGAAAGCATGGTATACAGGAAGTTTGAGCAGATCTCAAGAGGTAAGACCACTATATTCATCAGTCACAGGCTTGGCTCCACCAGGCTGGCCGACGTCATATATGTGATCGCTGACGGAAAGATAGCCGAAAACGGGCCCCACGAAGAGCTTATGGAGAAAAACGGTATATATGCTGAAATGTTCAGGGCGCAGGCCGAATGGTACAAATCCGGCGAGCCCGACGGGCTGCTGAATGAAACGGCGTGGCCGCAGATGGATGATACAGGGGTGACTGCAAATGCGTGACTGCAAAAAGGCAAATGAGCGTCCGGAGAAAACTGATGAGCGCCCGAAGGTCTCACTCATGAAGGTCATACTGTTCGGCCTGAAAGTGAACATGAAAGCGCTGCCCGTCATGTTTATATGCATAAACATCGCAGGCATATTCCACGGCGTTTCCCATGGCTTTGCAACATACATGACCCAAGAGTTTTATGATTCGGTGGAAAGCGTGCTTAGGGACAAAAGCACCTTAAAGCATGCCTTCCTGATGATCGCAGCCCTGGGACTGGCATGTATCGTCAGGGAGCTGTTGAACGGCCTGCATAATTTCATGCATGATATCGTTTTTGGGAAACTAAACGGCGAGATGGCGAAAATCATACACGGCAAAATGGCGCGTATCGACCCGGTCTGCCTGGAAGATCCCAGGCTCCATGATGATATAAACAAGGCCCAGGAGGGCGCATGGACGGTTTCCTTCATCCTGAACATCGGTGTAACGATTTTCACTTTCTACGTCCCTTACTTTGCCTTTATGGCAGCATACCTGTACTACCTGAAGCCGCAGTTCATCCTTGCCATAGTGATGGTCTTCATACCAGTGCTTGCGGGGCAGCTCATGCGGACCGGCATCATTTCAAAATTCGAGGACAAGGCCGCCCCGGTCAGGCGGGAATATGAATATTACGAGAAGGCGATCGCTGACAGGGAATATTTCAAGGAAACGCGGATCCTCGGGGCCTTCCGGTTCTTCATCGAACATTTCGGCAAGTCGCTTGACAGGCTTGGGAAGGCTGAATGGGAAGCCAACAGGAAAACCAACCTGATCGAACTGGCCATGCGTGGGTTAACCGTGGCCGGATACGGCGGCATCCTCTACATGCTGGTCAAGGCCCTGCTGGCAGGTGATATTTCCATCGGTGCATTTGCGGCGGTGTTTGGCTCCATAGGCATGATGTTTGCCATAATGGAGGAGATGATCGCACGGCACATAGGCAGCATAGCATCAAACCTTGGCAAGGCGCAGAATTTCATACGGTTCATGGAATTGCCGGAGCGTGGCGGGGAAGAAGGCACTGCCGATTTCAGCAAGGGTATCGTGCTGGAAAATGTCAGCTTCACTTACCCAAATGCCGAGTTCAAGAGTATCGACAATGTATCATTGGAAATAAAGGCCGGTGAGACGGTCGCTATAGTAGGCGAGAACGGCGCCGGGAAGAGCACCCTCATCAGGCTGATACTTGGACTGTACAAGCCTACCGAAGGAGTGGTCCGGGTAAACGGCATGGACACGGCGAAAGTGGAAAGCCGGTCCCTGTTCCGCAGCGTTTCCGGGGTATTCCAGAAATACCAGCGGTACCGGATGACGCTGGAAGAAAATATACGGATCAGCGACATGGAAAACTCCGGGGATGTCGGCGCTGCGGCTGAACAGGCCGGCGTCACAGTGGATGAAGCCAGCTTCCCGGAAGGCTACGCCACCATGCTGTCAAGGGAATTCGACGGCGTTGACCTTTCCGGCGGGCAGTGGCAGCGTATAGCCATCGCCAGGGGCCTTTACCGCGTACACGACATAATAGTGCTCGATGAGCCGACGGCAGCCATCGACCCGCTGGAAGAGAGCCGCATATACAGGAAGTTCGTGGAGATCTCAAGGGGGAAAACGGCGATAATCGTTACCCACAGGCTGGGTTCGACAAAGATAGCCGACCGGGTCATCGTGATGGAAAAAGGCAGGGTCATCGCCACAGGTACCCACGATGAACTTATGAGGAACTGTGAGCTTTACAGGACCATGTACGATTCGCAGGCCGAGTGGTACACAGAAAAACCGCTGAACAACGGCGCCGGTGCGGAAACTGCTGCGGGCTGATATGCATGATAAGCAACTGGTTTCCCCGTGGATTAGCTGAAGCGGGAGTTGTTCGAATTCTATTGCCGATAGTAGAGGAACATGAAGCAAGGAACAGCAGGGAACCAGGAACAGGCAAAATTGCAGAATGAATCCCCCGGCAAAAATTGATATAAAAATGTCCGTTGTGGTAGAATATACCACAACAGGGCTTTTTGCTTGTCAGCATATACAGGGGTTGCGGGAGAAAACCGCTGTGTTCATTACTGCATAGCTTCTTCAGCGATCGATGATCCCGGTCAGCTTTGAGAGGAATGTGACGTTTGCAATGAGAAAAAAAGAGAATGAAAAGCAGGATGGCAAAAAGAAAAAAGTGAAAAAAAGGCACTTGCCGGAAATCAGCCTGCCATTTTCGGATGAGGCTGATAATCAGAAAGCGGCTCAGTTTTTTAACGACCTGGAACGGAGAATAATGCTGCCTGCGGACGAGAAGCACGCTATGATGCAGGATTTCGCGAATGCGCTGAAATACTATGCAACATCCGGTCTTTCCGCGGATGAGGCTTTGAAACGGCTTGATCCAACGAATCTCGGCGGCTTTTACAGCCGTCCTTCGAACACCTGGTATCCCCTGGACAACGCCGCGAAAATATACCCGTTCTCCATGAGGCATGATTACATGTCCGTATTCAGGCTTTCGGCGTACCTGAAAGAAGATGTGGTGCCGGAAATACTCCAGATGGCCCTGACCTTTACGATCAAGCGCTTTCCGAGCTTTGCGACAACGGTCAAGAAAGGCTTCTTCTGGCACTACCTCGATGCTACGAAGCGCAGGTATATCGCGGAGCCGGATACGGGGATACCGTGCCAGCCCATCCGTATCGGAAGGAGCGGCTCACAGACATTTCGGGTCCTCTATTACCGGAACCGTATCAGCGTTGAGTACTTCCACATCCTGACGGACGGGACCGGCGGGATGTGTTTCCTCAAGACGCTGATCGCCGAATACTTCAGGCTGCTTGGCATCGAATCCGCCTGCACGGACGGCGTTTTGCCCGTCAACGGCCTGGTGTCGCCGGGCGAGGTCGCAAACGAGTTCCTCAACATCCGTCCAGAAGGCGCTGCTTCCGGCTTTATCGATAAATCTGCCGTTCAGTTTGGCGGCAAACTGGCCCGCATCAGGCCATGCCGGGTGATCCATTTCAAGATCGACGCCGCCGCTCTCAAGGCTGTTGCTTCCGGCAAAGGCGCTACCGTCACGGCGTACATTCTGTCTCTCATGTTTGTCGCAGCAAGAAGGGCGACCGATAAGATCGACGGCGAATTCAGTATCCAGGTCCCCGTGAACATGAGAAAATTCTACCCCTCGGAGACCCTGAGGAATTTCTCCATGTACTGCGGCATACGGCTGCCGCTGGCGGAAATATCCGAACCGGACAGGCTGCTGCCGGAGATCACGCGGCAACTCAGGGAGAAAGCCTCCCGCCAGGCCATGGACGAGATGGTCAAGGCGACGAACAGGATCACGAATGCGATACGGTTCATACCGCTGTTCCTGAAGTCGCCCGTGGTAAGGCTCGTGTATGGCTTTCTCAGCGACAGGATCTTCAGCAGTACGTTTTCCAACCTTGGCGTGGTATCGATGCCGCCGGAGATCGCCGGGTATATAGACGGCATGGACATTGTCCTGGGAACGGCAATAACCAACCGTGTCGGCTGTTCCATGCTGACTTACGGGAACACCGCAATGCTGTCCGTCTCGAAAAATACGGCGGATCCGTCTTTCGAAGAGGCGATGTATGAACTGCTTTGCCGGGATGGGCTTACCCCGGACGTTGAAGGGAGTGAGCTGATTGCAGATTAAGATCACGTACCCGAAACCGCAGAAGAAGAAAAGCCACCGCGGACTGGTGATCGAGATAGGGAGGAACCTTTTCCTGCTTGCTGCGGTGCTATGTGCGGCAATAAACATCTGGGCCGGCGGAAAGGCATGGAGCGTCATCGTTATTTGGGCGCTATACATGGCATGGTCGCTGCTCGTTCACCCGGATATGATCGAATATAACAGGATCAGCCAGTTCACCAAGGCTATAGTGCAAAGCTGTATAATGCTTGTCCTGATTGACGTGTTCATAACCTCCGGATGGGCGGCAAACGTTGTTTCGATAATATGCTTCGGCTCGCTGATCGCAGTCTGCCTGCTGCTGTATACGGATTTTGAACGGCAAAGGCACAACCTGCTGCCCATTATACTGTTTTCGATACTTTCACTGATCGTAACGGCGGTGCTGGTGATCATTTCGAAAGGAAAGGTCAGTTGGCAGGTCCTCGTGACGTTCGTGCTGTCGTTCGCCGTTCTTGCAGTCTGCGTGAAAACCATGGGCTGGAACATCAAAAGCGAACTGAAAAAGATGTTCCATACGATATGAAAACTGCGAGAGAATCGGACGTTTTCGGGAGAGACCTGAAGGATGGCAGGGTCCCGGTGCCCGCTGTGGCAGCCGGAACGTCAGACCAGCGCGCGTTAGGATCCCTCATCCCTGCTTTCGATGTACATCTTCCGGTACTCCCGCGGTGAAACCCCCTTGCACTTCCTGAACAGCTTGGAGAAAAGCAGCGGGTCATCATAACCCACGGACCGCGCTATATCGCCTATTGACAGGTCTTCGTTCTTCATAAGCTCGCATGCCTTGTCCATGCGGTAGTTTTTGAGGTAACCCTGCAGTGAAACGTTCAGGTGCTCCTTGAAGAGGCTGCCGAGATAGCTCCTGTCGAGACCGATGCTGCGCGCGAGTTCTGAAATGGTCATTTTTCTTGAATAGTTCATTTCTATGTATTCTATAGCTTTCTTCACATACGCTTCTTTCCTGGAATCGGCTGTATCGGTGAAAATGCCGGCACCGTTTTCCTCGATCAGTTGCGAAAGGAACAGGTACAGGTAGCCGAGCAGGCGTATCTCTCGCCCCTTCACAAGGTTTTTGGCTTCGATCATTTTCCTGAAGCACTCGCTTATAAAACCATCGTCATGGGCAGTGAAAATGGGATCGTCCGCTGTAAGGCCGGCACTTTTCAGGTAGCTTTCGGCTTTGAGGCCATGGAATCCCACCCATGAATAATTCCACGGGTCATCCATGTCCGCCTGGTAAAAGGTGACGATATTCGGACAGATCAGGAACCCCTGCCCTTTGGAAAGGTGGTAGACCTTATCCCCGACGCAGAACCGTCCCCGCCCGCTGTGTATGTAATGGATGAGGAAATGGTCCCTGACGGCCGGTCCGTAATAATGCCCCGGATCGCACACCTCCGTACCGCATTGATACATATTCAGATCTGTGTGGTTCAGGCTGTGGATGACTAAATACTTCTGTTTCACAACCGCATCCCTTCCTTCCCACCAAGCATTATAACATATTCAACAAGCATGCTGCCATTGGCTGTATAAATGATATACTATACAATAAAATTGCCAGGCATCCCGGGCGGCCGGATCTTACTGAACACACCCTGTCAACCAGTAACCGGCTGACCGGCGTGCCGGGCACTAAATACTCGTACGGGAGGCATTTGCGATGAGAAGGAAGATAGCCTTTATCGGAGCCGGCAGTTTCGGGTTCACGAGGTGCCTTGTCAGGGACATCCTGTCATTCCCGGCACTGGCGGATTCTGAGATAGCATTGATGGACATTGACACCGAGAGGCTTGCATACATAAAAAGAGCCGTGGACAAGATAGTTGCAGCAGGCAATTACCCGGCAAAGGTGACTGCCACCACGGACAGGGCAGAAGCGCTGAAGGGCGCAGACGGCGTGGTCTGCACCATACTTGCCGGCGGGGTGGATGTATGGCGCCATGATATCGAGATCCCGAAAAAGTACGGCGTGGACATAAATGTAGGCGATACCAGGGGACCGGCCGGGATTTTCAGGGCACTGAGGACGATACCGGTCATGCTGGACATCTGCAAAGACATAGAGCGTTATTGCCCTGATGCCGTATTCCTCAATTATACGAACCCGATGGCAATGCTGTGCAGGGCGATGCAGGGCCAGAGCAGCGTAAAGGTGACGGGCCTGTGCCACAGCGTCCAGGGGACAGCGGCCATGCTGGCCAGGTGGATCGGCGCCCCGATGGACGAGATCACGTACCTTTGCGCCGGCGTCAACCACCAGGCGTTCTATCTTGAATTCAAGTGGAACGGAAAGGATGCATATCCGCTGATCAGGAAGGCGATCACGGAGAATCCTGAAATATACAACGAGGAGATAGTAAGAAACGAGATGTTCCTCCACCTGGACTATTATGTGACAGAGTCCAGCGGGCATAACTCCGAGTACAACGCATGGTTCAGGAAAAGGCCTGACCTTATCGAGAAGTACTGCACCCATGGGACGGGCTGGAATCCTGGCGAATACGCATATATACTGAAAGAGTACCTCGCCAGGGAACACACATGGAAAAAGGAAATCGAAGACTGGCTCAACGAGGAGACCGTCGACCTGAACAGGGGAGGCGAATACGCTGCCTACATTTTCAATGCGACCATAGGCGACGGGACCATGTTCGAGTTCAACGGGAACGTGCGGAATTTCGGACTTATCGACAACCTGCCCGAAGGATGCTGCGTCGAAGTGCCGGTGCTGGCTTCCAGGAGAGGCCTTACGCCGATGCATGTCGGACCGATGCCGGACCACCTGGCAGTTCTGCTGAATACCACCGCGCGCTGCGAAGAACTCGCGGTCGAGGGAGCCCTGACCGGAGATCCGCGCAAGGTGTTCCATGCGATCTGCTTCGATCCGCTGACGTCCGCGGTCCTGAGCCTGGCCGAAATAAAACAGATGGTGGACGAGATGTTCGAAGCGAATAAGGACTGGCTGCCTCAGTTTAAACATTTTAAATAGATTTCAGGTGCCCGGTACGACACCTGACATGAGGATAGTTCAGGGACATGGGCCGGACATGGAGACGTTTCTGCTGTCCCGGCATTTATCCCGGACACTGGAACTGTCCCCATGTCTCAACAGTTGTCCATAATCCACGAGAACCGTCCCCATGCCCGGGAACTATCTCCCGCATTAATGCCGTGCCTGGCACCAACAGTGGAAGGAGGTTCACCGATGGCAGAATTACGATGGCATCCGCTGATCAGGGACTGGGTCATGATCGCGTCGCACAGGCAGAACAGGCCGCAGATGCCGAAAGACTGGTGCCCGTTTTGTCCCGGGTCGGGAAGGGTGCCGGATGATTACGAGGTATATAAATATGACAATGACTTTCCTGCACTGATGCAGGATCCGCCTGCGCCTGACGATGTGGCCACTGATTTTTACAGGATGGCCGAATCCTACGGCAAATGCGAGGTCATACTTTTTTCCCCGGAGCACTCATCGGCTTTCCACCAGTTCTCCGTGGAACATATCGTGAAAATCATAGACCTGTGGACGGAGCGCTTCTTTGAATTGTCGAAAGATGAGAAGATCAAGTATATCTTTATTTTCGAAAACAGGGGCGAGATGGTGGGTGTCACGATGCCCCACCCGCACGGACAGATTTACGGCTACCCCTTCATACCCAAGAAGATCCAGCTAGAACTGGAATCATGCAGGGAGCACTATGAGGCTAACGGGACATGCCTTATCTGTGATATGATGAAAGATGAGGTGAAACACGGCGACAGGGTCATTTTCGAGAATGACAGCTTTGTTGTCTTCCTGCCGTTTTTCACCGAGTATCCCTATGGCGTGTACATCGTCAGCAAAAACCACAAACAGAACCTGACACAGTTTGACAAGCGCGAGAAGACGGACCTGGCAAAGGCGCTGAAGGAAACGATCGGGATGCTGGACTCGCTGTTCGGGTTCCCGTTCCCGTACATGATGTGCATGCACCAGGATCCTGTGAACAGCGGCGATGTGAGCAGCTATTACCATTTCCATATCGAGTTTTTCCCGCCGATGCGCTCGGCGGACAAGCAGAAGTTCAACGCTTCAAGCGAGACGGGAGCATGGGCGCATGCCAACCCGACGAAGCCCGAGGAGAAGGCGGCGGAACTCAGGGAAGCCCACAGGAGGTTCCTGGACAGCCTGGGCAAGTGAATGAAAACACATGGAAAGAGGTGTCGATATGACCGGCAATACCAGTGCGGCCAACATGACCATAGAAGATCTCAAGAGGAAGTTTATAGAAATCTATGGCGGGACCGAAGAAGAGATAAGGGTCTTTTCATCGCCGGGGCGTGTCAACCTGATCGGTGAGCATACAGACTACAACGGGGGATATGTTTTCCCTGCTGCGCTTACGCTGAGTTCCACCGTGGTTGCCAGGCCGAGGGATGACAGGATGATGAACCTCATTGCCACCGACCTGGGTGTGCAGGTCAGGGGTTCGCTGGACAGGCTCGATGAATATAAAACGCTGAAATGGGGCAATTACCAGTACGGCGTGGCTGACGAGCTTCAAAAGGCAGGGTATGAGCTGACCGGCTGCGATCTGCTGTATCATGATACGGTGCCGCTGGGTGCCGGACTCTCGTCATCTGCGGCGATAGAAGTCGCGACAGCCGTGGCGCTTGTATCACTGGGCAATACGGCTCACGGCCTGGATCAGCCCCTTGACATGATCCGGCTGGCGTTGATATGCCAGAAGGCGGAAAACAATTACGTGGGCGTCAACTGCGGTATCATGGACCAGTTCGCATCCGCTATGGGGAAGAAGGACCACGCCATATTCCTCAACTGCAGGGATCTCAGCTACCGGCACGTGCCACTGAACCTTAAAGGGTACAGGATAGTCATCGCAAACACGAACAAGAAAAGAGGGCTGGCCGATTCCAAGTACAACGAGAGAAGGAGCCAGTGCGAAGCCGCTTTCGAGATCCTCAGGAAATTCCTGCCCGAAGCCACGTGCCTTGGAGAAATAACAATGGAAGAGTTCAACAGGTTCAAACACGAGATAAAGGACGAGGTCATCCGGAAGAGGGCCGAACACGTGATAGCCGAGGACGACAGGGTACTGAGGTCCGTCGAAGCGCTGGATGATAATGACATAGAGTTGTTCGGGGAATACATGATCGCGTCCCATGAGTCCCTCAGGGACCTGTACGAGGTGACCGGGGCCGAACTCGATACGCTGGTGGAAGAGGCGCTGAAAGTGGACGGTGTTGCAGGTTCAAGAATGACCGGCGCAGGCTTTGGCGGATGCACCGTAAGCATCGTCAGGGAGGAGGCTGTCGACAGGTTCATCGAAGAGGTCGGCAGTGGATACACGGCAAGGACCGGACTGGTGCCGTCCTTCTATATATCGGAAGTCGGTGACGGAGGCAGGGAACTGAAGTAAGCCGGCGACAGCAAATGGAACTGAAGCGGCCCATACCATTTATTCCTGTGGTCCGATGTGGTAAAATCATCTGGAACAGCATGGAACTGTTGTATGTCGTGCGCGGTCATGTCATAATGCCGATGCGTGGGATAAATACTATGATCAGCGAAGTTTCGGTTTCCGGAGGAAATAGCGATGTTGCTGGCTGATGACTGGAAAGACTATGAGCTTATAGATACCGGCGGAGGCGAAAAGCTTGAGCGGTGGGGCAGATATATATTAAGGAGACCCGATCCCCAGGCGATATGGCCTGTCATCGGGGACGAGAAAGCCTGGAAGGATGCCGATGCCCATTATCACAGGAGCAGCAGCGGAGGCGGCAGGTGGGAGTATATCAGGAAACTGCCGGAGAAATGGACGATAAGGTACGGCGACCTGCAGTTCTATATAGAGCCAACCGGTTTCAAGCATACCGGTCTCTTTCCGGAGCAGGCCGTCAACTGGAAGTGGATGGCAGCCAGGATAAAGCGTGCCGGCAGCGAAGGCCAAAGAGTCAGCGTGCTGAACCTGTTTGCATATACTGGAGGAGCTACGGTCGCAGCAGCGCATGCCGGCGCCGAGGTCTGCCATGTGGACGCTTCTAAGGGAATGGTCACCAGGGCAAAGGAAAACCTTGCCCTGTCCGGGCTTTCAGACAGACCCGTAAGGTTCATAGTCGATGACGTGGTAAAATTCGTTGCCCGTGAAATCAGGAGGGGCAGGAAATACGACGCCGTGATCATGGACCCTCCTTCGTACGGAAGGGGGCCGAACGGCGAGCTCTGGAAGATCGAGGACAATATATATGGCCTGATAACCATGTGCATGGAGGTACTCAAGGAGAGGCCGCTGTTCTTTATTGTCAATTCATATACGACAGGCCTGTCAC
>ERZ773359.6018-NODE-6018-length-11085-cov-7.665911_pt1 | contig 11085 bp, 11 predicted proteins | sample MGYA00374955_ERZ773359 | MGnify/ENA primary metagenome ERZ773359 (study PRJEB29098, sample SAMN04486028) | biogas fermenter metagenome | study: EMG produced TPA metagenomics assembly of the Biogas fermentation microbial communities from Germany - Plant 4 DNA1...
TTAGCCCCATTCAAAGGTTTTAAGCTGTTGGGCAAGCCAAGAAGGACTTTTTTAACAAATTTGTTTAAAAAGGAGGAAATTGCTTTAAATTATCGAACATATGTATAGAAAATGATTTAAATCCCTCATTAATGGGATGGGGGTTGTTGTTAATTCGGACTTGTGTTAAACCAATTTTGTAAGGTGATTTGATTGGTTTATATCAAGGATTATAGGGATCCTTTATATGGTTTTATCAGGGTAAACAAATTAGAACAAAAATTAATTGATTCTATTTTTTTTCAAAGACTTAGAAATATTAAGCAATTAGGGACTACATATCTTGTTTATCCATCGGCGAATCATAGCAGGTTCGAACATTCTTTGGGAACTTTATACGTATGTGGTCAAATTTTTCAACTTTTACTTGAGCAGACTGATAGTGCAAATATTTTCGCTGAAAGTTTTAAATGGGGTGAGAACGAGAAAAAAAGAGCTAAATGTATTTTACGGTTGGCTGGACTTCTTCACGATTTAGGGCATGCTCCTTTTTCTCACTCTGCTGAGAAACTCTTTCCTGAAAATAAGGGATTCGGTAGGTTAGACCATGAGGATTATACTTTTAAAATGATAACAGAAACAGAATTGCGTGATATAATCGATAATTGTCTGGGAAAAGGTACAGCAGAAGAAGTTGCCGAAGTTGCAGTAAATCGGGCTAAGACCATGGACAGAGCATTTCTTTCTGAATTACTAACAGGGGACTTTGGCGCGGATCGTATAGATTATTTAATGCGAGACTCCCATCATCTGGGTGTCCAATATGGTCGTTTCGATTTTCATAGGCTTTTAAATACTTTACATATCAGGGTTAATGAAGAGAAAAAAGGTCCGGAATTGGCAATAGAAGATGGAGGACTGCATACTGTAGAAGCATTCCTTTTGGCCAGGTATTTTATGTTTTTAAATGTTTATTTTCATAAAACGCGAAGGATTTTAGATTATCACCTTAGTGATTTTATTTATGACTGCCTTAAAGGAGGGACATATCCGGTAGATATCGAGTCATATTTAAAATGGGATGATCATAAAGTGATGAACTTTCTTCAAAGACGTAAAAAAAGCCAGAAAGCAAAACGTTTATGGCAACGAACTCATTATAGGCTGGCTTTTGAAACCCATGATCATCCTAAAACTCAGGAGTTGGAAAGGTTTGATTGGTTGAAATCAGAGGTTGAAAAAAAGTTTGGTTTGCAAGTTGTTTGTGACGAGGCCAGTAAAGACCCTTACGCCTTTGATCAACCGGGGGTATATTTAAGAAATCATAAGACAGGAGAATATGAACCTTTGAGTGAAGCGTCCAGTTTAATAAAAAGCTTGCTTAAGATTCAAAAATGCAGGATTTATGCTTCTGTGGAGGCACTGAAGGAAGTAGAAACTTTTTGTCAAGAATTTTGGAAAGAAAGGAAGAAAATAGAAGTAGAAAGAGGGATGTAGATGGTTAGCCGGATAGAACAACTGGCATTATTGGTGTTTTCAATTAAGGAGGGTGTAAAATGTCTGGGGAAGGTGGGGCATACTCTTTTACAAAAATTGTTTTATTTATTGCAGTATGGCGAAGGGGTTATGTTGGGCTATAAATATAAGCTTTATTATTATGGGCCTTATTGTCAGGATTTGTGGTCCGATCTTCATATACTGCATAGCGAGGGTTTAATAAATATTGAGCCTTCACCTAACGGTTTCGGTTATAACATTGAATTGGGTAACAATATAAGCCGAATAAATGATTTAGAAAAGCTGGTTAAAGATGAAACGAGAGAAAAAGTAAAAAAACTACTCTCTTTATTGGGGGGAGAACCCGTTAAAAATTTGGAAAGCCTTGCTACTACTCATTATGTTTATATAGATCTGCAGCGAAATAATCCAGCAAAATTCAGCAGGGAGATGGTTTTAGAGAAAGTAATAGCTCTGAAACCGCACCTTCACGAAAGCGACGTCAACAGGGCAATTCAAATTTTAGAAAATAACCAGCTTGTCTAGGTGGGATAAAGCACATTGATTTGCATGGAAGAGGTAACCGGGGAAGATAAGACCGCGGACGTAGTTGTTGATATCTTTAGATTATGATGGTGGTGGGATTATGTCCCCGAATGGGCTTCGTTCTAAGGATTTGGCGATCAATCTTTTTAAGTTTATTCGGGAATTTGCAGGGCTAAAGCAGAAGCCAGACAGGTTTTAAGAGGCAACACTATTTTTTGGCAGGAAGTGCTGCAAACAAGTGGCAGTCTGCTATCTCAAATAAAGGATAAGCCCCCCGAACTTTTGGAGTTGGACATGCAGGGGTTAAAGGAAGAGAGCTTCGGGACAGTGCTTGAGGGGGCGCAAGAGTTTTATGCTCATTTATCTAAGGGCGGGAAAGCCGGTTTCTAGATATTTCGACCGAAAATAGTTAAAAGAGGATTATCTGTCTTGAAAGAAATAAGGCTCAACAATAGGCCTTGTAATTCTGTTGAAACCCTGGAGAAGCTTATTGGCTGGCTGGAAATAATGGAGATGCTTCGCAGGCTGGATGAACAGTGGAAATCGATAACCGGCCCTGTTGACGTTAAATGGCCTTTGAACCAGAAGATTCGCTTTTATGAGCAGTGCCAAAACCATTTGGAAACAGTGCTTAAATTGGGGGATCTTGCAGGTGAGCTGGACCGCCGTCTTCGCACTATCTCCCCTGAACGGGTATGTTTGTGGCACGAATATGAAGAAGTTGTCTCTTTTTACAATTTGATTGGTGCTTTATTAAACGAGCGACGTTTGAACAAAGCCGCCGGGGCTATCACTGCCCTTGAAGAGTATATTGGCGGTTATATGCATAGCAGCGTTTCTGATGTAGAGGAGGCAGCGCCGGAAAACCAAGCTTTGAGGAAAGCTGTGGCCGGACGTTCGGTGGAGCGATACCGGCAGGCGTATATGGAGCTTAGTTTATTATGGCAATGGCGCCAAAAGAAAAAGGAATGCGACGAATTGGCCGGCGAGATAGCAAAAAAACTGCCGGAGCTAATAAAAAGTCTTTTGACGACATATGCGGATCCTGTTTGGGATGAACGCTTGCCCCGTCTACAGGAGGCCTGGAACTGGGTCTGTGCAGACCGCTGGCTTGCCGAAATGAGCGCTCCGGGGTTGGACAGGCAGCTAGCCGAACAGATCAGGCGTTACCAGAGGGAAGCAGCGGCAACTTTATCCCAGTTGGCTGGGGAGCTGGCCTGGGAGCGATGTCTCCGCCAGTTAACCGAGGAAGACCTGCAGAGCCTGAAGGCTTGGCAGAAGGCCGTGGAGAGAGGGGGTAAATACACAGGTAAATATGCCTTCTTGGACCGGCGGATTGCGCAGGAACGGCTTGAAGAGTGCAGAAGGGCCATTCCGGCGTGGGTTATGCCTTTTTATAAAGTGCTGGACAATATTTCCGTCGCCCCGGAGATTTTTGATGTGGTTATTGTTGACGAGGCCAGCCAGTCCGGTTTAGAGGCTCTGATATTATGTTATCTGGCGAAAAAGATAGTGGTAGTGGGGGACGACCAGCAGATTCGTCCGGAAAATGTCGGCATTGACCGCAGCCAGGTTTATGAACTTCAGCGGCGCTATCTGCAGGAAATTCCAAAATGGGATATTTTCAGTTCAACATCAAGTTTTTTCAGCATTGCAGAGGTTCGCTTTGGTGATGCGATACGGCTGCGTGAGCATTTTCGGTGTATGCCTGAGATCATTGCTTTTTCCAACAAACTTAGCTATCAGGATCAACCTTTGATCCCTTTGCGCCAGTTCGGGAGTGACCGGTTGTCGCCAGTTCTGTGTGTGCATTATGTCGAAAATGGCTATCAAGCAGAGAGCAGAGGGGCAAATCCGCCGGAAGCCGAGAAGATTGTGGACACTATTGTAAGGTGCTGTCAGGATCCAGCTTATATCGGGAAAACTTTCGGGGTCATAAGCTTGCTGAGCAGTACCCCTCAGGATAGGTTGATAGAAGAGCTATTATTGAAAAAGTTACCCCCGGAAGAGATCGCTGCAAGAAATATTGTTTGTGGAGATGCATATGACTTCCAGGGAGATGAGCGGGACGTAATTGACAGTGGAGGAATTGCTGGGACAAAGTGAGCAGCGATTAGCTAAAATAATTTGTAAAACACTAAAAGAGCGTCCCCACCGCGCAGCTAAAAAGAGCGACGTTGTAAAATTTGTTTGCAAAAGATATGGTGTTATTACCAGGGGAGCACCCCGCGCCAGGCTAGAAAGAAAAATCGACAGGGCGTTAAACTACTTGATAAAAGAAGGGTTGGTAGAAGAATATAGATCTAAAACCTTCGTGTCCGCTTTATTGGCTGATAATGAAAATCAGAGGAAAAAGTGGCGTTCCTTTTGGTGCCGAAGGATTGAAAGAGTACTTTGAAGCGTCTGTGAATTTCTTCGTTATTTTCTGTGAAGGAAAGTTGAGGACAATACCGAAAAAAGATCGAATTCATTTGTGGGAGTATGTCAAAAGGGAAGAGACAGTATAAAGAGCAGAACAAGTTCAATTAATTCGCAGGAGGCGCCGAGGCAGTCTCCTGTTACCCCCCCCAGCTTTTTAAGGAAAAAAGTACGGAGAGCTACGATACTTAAAAGGGTTAGCGGTAGAAGAAAAATAAAAAACAGCCGGGGAGAGAGAACGCTTGCGGCCAGTATAGATGCAGTGGCCACAGCCAGATAAGCAGGCGTTATTTTTTCCATAAACAGTTTCCCCATGCTTTCCTTTTTACCGGCGTAAGGGGTGGTATGCATCAGGACAACCAAACCCCAGCGGGCCAGGATGGGGCTGAAAAACAGGGCGGCCGTCAGTTTTAATCCTTCCAGGTTAAGCAGGAAGTTGTACTTGAGCATTAGCAGCAAAATAACGGCTACCACGCCGAAGGTCCCAATATGGGTGTCTTTCATGATGCGCAGGCGAGCTTCGCTAGTGCTTCCTCCGGCTACTCCGTCAAAAGTATCGGCTAAACCGTCCAGGTGAAGTGCCCCGGTCAGCAATACCCACAGAGCCAACAGAAGTGCTGCTGTTATGGAGGGCCGGAAAGGAAAAAGGCAATGCAGAAGTTTAAAGAAAAGAAGGAGAATCCCTCCGATAATCGCCCCTACTGCCGGGAAACATGAGGAGCTTTTGCTGAGGAGATTTTCATCAATATGTTTTAGCCCCGGAACAGGAATAATTGTAAGAAAAGTTAAAGCCATAAAAAAAGGGTTCATCTTTACCCCCTTATTTTTAAAGGGATACCGGCAACAACCAGATGGACCTCGTCTGCCCGGGTGGCTATACGCTGGTTGGCCTTTCCAGCCAGATCCCTGAACAGGCGCCCGAGATAATGCTCCGGAACGACGCCCCACCCCACTTCGTTGCTAACCAGAATAACTGTTCCGTGAACCTGGCCTGCTTTTTCCAGGAGCTGTTCTACCTGGGTAAATATATATTTCTCCAAAGCTTCCTCTTGAAGCGTGGCAGCTTTTTCATGCCACAGGTTTTCCTCCAGGCTCCAGTTATCCTTTTTATTGCTCCATGATATTCCTGACTTTTCCATGTAAAGGAAAAGAAGGTTTGTTAGCCAGACAGTCAGGCAGTCTATCAGTACAACTTGCTCAGAAGACGGAAGCTCGTCCAACACCCGGTCTAAATGATACGGTTCCTCTATGGTCATCCAATCCGGCGGCCGCGACCGGCGGTGAATCTCTACACGTCTTTGCATCTCCTCGTCGCCAATTAAGGCTGTTGCGACATAGATCACACTTTTTTTCTTTTCCAACCCGATTGCTTTTTCGCCGGCCATTTTTTGGGCAAAAGTGCTTTTGCCGCTGCGAGCGCCACCGGTGATCAATATTATCCCCATTATAAACTGCGCTTCCTTTCGTAATTACTTTAAAATAACTTTAAAAAAAAATTGAAATATCTAGGCGGTTACGGTTAAAATAAAGGTGAGACATAAGTCCAGAGAATCACTTTCGGTAGAAGTGCCCTACTTTAAACGATTATATCAGTATAAGTGCCTTGCTTTAACGATCATATCACAGGTAAGTATGCGGAGCAACACAGTAACGAAACGAGTTTTTTTGTTGCCTGGGTAAGATAATTACCTACTTAGGAAAAGGAGTAAGGGCTTTTTATGGATGCTGTAGAAGCGAATAGAAAAATGAATGAGTTAAAAGAGCTTTATCCGCAAAAATTTGCTCCGGAGAGCTTTATTTTCAGCCATATTCACGCCGGTGACAGGATTTTTGTGGGAACCGGGTGCGGAGAGCCTCAACATCTTGTACGCGCTCTTATAAAATACGTGGAATCTAACCCCAAAGCTTTCTTTGATGCTGAAGTGCTGCAGGTGTGGACCCTGGGTGTGGCAGCCTATACCGATCAGAAATTCAAACGTAATTTTAGAATGAATTCCTTTTTTATCGGTAGCGACACCAGGGAAGCGGTTAATAAAGGCATGGCCGACTATACCCCGGTTTTTCTCTCTGAGGTTCCTGACCTCTTTTATCGAAAGATGGTACCGGTCGATGTAGCATTGATCCAGACTTCGCTGCCCGATGAACACGGGTATTTCAGCCTGGGTATCAGTGTAGATATTGTTAAGGCCGCTGTTGACAATGCCTCACTGGTTATCGCCCAGGTTAACTCCCATATGCCGAGGGTCCATGGCGATACTTTTATAAATGTAAAAGATATTGATTTTATTATCCCCTATGACGAACCCCTGCTGGAATATAAGGATTTTGTCCCTGATGAAATCGCGCAGAAAATCGGCAGCTATGTGGCACAGCTAATTGAAGACGGCGATACCATTCAGGTTGGCTACGGAAGCATTCCCAATGCCATTTTGTCTAACCTGTACGGTAAAAAGCACCTCGGCATCCATACAGAGTTGCTTAATGACGGTCTTGTCGATCTAATAAAAAAGAACGTTGTTGATAATAGCCGAAAAACAATTAACCGCGGTAAAACGGTCGCCGCTTTCTGTATGGGCAATAGTGAAACTTATGCTTTTTTGCATGACAATCCCGCTATAGAATTCCGTACCATCGATTATACCAATAATCCGATAATTATCGCCAGGAATAGCAATATGGTGGCCATTAACAGCGCTCTGGAGATCGACCTTACAGGTCAGGCTACGGCGGAATCGCTGGGTAAGCTGTTTTACTCCGGGGTAGGAGGACAGGCGGACTTTATGCGTGGTGCCGTCCTAGCCAGAGGCGGTAAAAGTGTACTGGCTCTGCAATCTACCACCGAAGGGGACCAAATATCGAGAATAGTCCCTTATCTCCGGGAGGGAGCAGGTGTTACGCTGACGCGCGGTGATATCCACTATGTCGTCACCGAGTACGGTATAGCCTACTTGCATGGGAAAAATGTCAGGGAGCGGGCTATGGAGCTTATATCTATCGCTCATCCCAAATTTCAACCCTGGCTTATCGAAGAGGCCAAAAAAATGTCCCTTATCTATAAGGATCAGGCCTTTGTTCCCGGTAAAAGAGGAGAATACCCGGCAGGTCTGACGACTCACCGTCTCACAAAAGGCGGTCTGCGAATTATTATGCGGCCGGTAAAAATAAGTGACGAACCCTTGCTTAAAGATTTTATCTATTCATTGTCAGATGAAACAATGTACAAAAGGTTTTTTACCAGACGGAAAGACATGCCTCATGAACTTTTGCAGAGCCTTTTTGTTGTCGTTGATTATACCAAAGCAATGGTCATTCTTGCTCTCCTGGAAGACGCAGAAAAAGATGTTGTCATCGGTGTAGGCCAGTATGGCGTTAACGAAGGTACTTTGACAGCTGAGGTGGCCCTGGTGGTAAGAGATGATTACCAGAACATGGGGGTGGGTACGGAGCTTTTATCCTATTTGAGGAATATTGCCGAAAAACAGGGTTTGCTGGGCTTTACGGCGGAAGTGCTGCCGGAAAACACTCGTGTACTGCACCTTTTGGAAAAAGTAGGTTTTAATTTTGAAAAAAAATTCAGTGCAGGAGTTTATCTGGTAAAAACTGCTTTCCGGGAAAAGAGCAACACGATGTTGTTATAGTATATCATTCTGTCCAGAGCCTGGCATGATTATATCCGGAAGGTCATAAAATAAATATTAGCAACGGATTCTGCTAATATTTAACTATTCAAGAGGTGTCCAACCTCGAAGGAGGGTTTATGTCCAGAAATGGTTTCTCCTTTCGGATATGGTGCGTGTTTTTAGCTGTTCTTATAATGGCCGGCTTAATTTTTACAGGTTGCCGGCCTGCGGCGGAAAAGCGTTCCGGTGAACCGGAGCTGAAGGGCGGCGCTTCTGTAACGGATGAGGATGGAAAGAACAAACTGAGCGAACAGGAGGGCAATGAAATGGAACAGCGGGGCGTAGAAGAGGGCGCTTTAGCGAAGGGAGTAAAACTGCAGTATTTGGGCCATGCCTGTTTTTTAATCGAAATTGACGGTTTCCGTATCCTAACGGATCCTTATTCTCCTGAGACCGGTTATGGGACGCTGGATCTTCAGGCCGAGCTGATTACGGTAAGCCATGAACACGAAGATCATAATTACACAGCAGCGGCTCCCGGCGCACAGGTGGTCAGGGGCTTGACACCGGATGCCCTGGGCTGGGAAGATGTCTCGCTCTCTGTCGGTAATCTTCATGTCACCGGCCTGGCTACTTACCATGACGGTACTGCCGGAAAATCAAGGGGCCGCAATACCGCTTTTATTTTTGAAACCGGAGACCTGCGGCTGGTTCACCTGGGGGATCTGGGACACCTTCTAAATAAGGGTGATATTGAAAGACTCAGGCCGGTAAATATCCTCTTTATTCCGGTAGGCGGGTACTATACAATTGATGCACGGGAAGCGAAACAAGTAGTGGAACAGCTCGCACCTGCCGTGGTTATACCTATGCATTACAAGACCAGGGCGACCAGGAACTGGCCTATCGCCGAGCTCAAACTCTTCCTGGAAGGCGAGAAAAACGTAATAAATAAAGGCGCAAAGCCGCTGACTGTTACCAGGGAAGAGCTGCCGGAAAGCACGGAGATCTGGGTGATGGAGCCGGCCAAGCTTTAGCCTCAAAGGAGCGTTGCATAAGGAGTGGTGCAGTATGTCCGTGATGATGAAGAAGATCCTAGGCGTTATTTTATTCTGGATTTTACTGGCGGCAACTTTTTCAGTTGCGGGGTGCGCCAGGGATGCCGCGCCGCCTCTTCCCCCGGAGAACCTGGAAGAAGAGGGGCAGGGGCAGGAAAAGGAGTCATCTCCTGAAAATAAGGTGGTGCTTTATTTCCTCAGCGAGGACACAAACATGCTTGCCGGCGAAGAAAGGGAAATCGACGCCGGAGACAAAGATTTTCAAGTCGCGGTTCTGGAAGAGCTGATTAAAGGGCCGCAAAATCCCAGCCTGGGCGCCACAATTCCCCCTGATGTAAAGGTGCTTGGCATAACGGTTGAAGAAAAGGATACTGCTGTCGTGGACTTTTCCAGGGAGCTCCTTACCAGCCACTGGGGCGGCTCCATGGGAGAAATTATGACCGTTTACTCCGTGGTGAATACGCTGGCCTCGCTCCCCGGCATCGAACAGGTAAAGTTTCTTGTGGAGGGGGAAGAAATAGAAACCCTGACGGGGCATCTTGATATTTCTGAACCTGTCGAACCGGATTGGGATCTGGCCCAAAAGTAATACCCTGCCCTTGCTCACTTTATAGTTGCTGCTTTGCACATTTTGACTCTTTTTACAGCATAGCCGCCATTTCCCAGATAATCAACCCGGGCAGGAGAGCATAATCCTCCGTGGGCAGGTAATGAGCAGCCGACGCGTCGTAAAGTATATTGGCGGAGGGCGGGAACTCCTCATCGCCCTCCCATAAAACAAAACCCAGGGGAACTCGCGGAAGCGGGCGTAGGATTATCGAGGCGTCCCCGAAAGAAGCCTTTTCGCCACCAAGCGATAAAGCTGTTTCTACAAATTTTTCCGCTTTTTGACCGAAATATTTTAACAGGGGCTTAATCGTTCTTTTTTGATACGGTTCAACATAAATTAAGCCGCCGGGAAGCTCCTTGAAAGTAATCCATTCTTTCTTCAAAGGGGTGCCGTCGGCATGAGATAAATAATGAAGGAACAGTATCTGTAATTGAATGGAGACGCCCCTGCCGTCCAGCAGAGATTTTACTTCTCCGCTGCGGTGATGGATGAAATATTTTCTGTTCAGGTACGGCAGGATAAAGCTCTCTTGTTCCCTGTTGTAAATTACACCGCTGTTCAGGCAAACGAACTTGGGGTCTTGCTCTGAGAGCTCGTTTACGGCCTTATCCAGGGCTACACCCAGATTGAATTTTTCTCTTTCGCTTAACTCATGCTGTTTCAAGGTTCCATCCTCCTGTCCAATTATTTATTGGGAAAAACAACGATGGGAAGGAAATGAAGATGTATCTTGTCAGTGCCTGCCTTTTAGGTTTGAAAACACGTTTTGACGGCAGCAAAGCTGCTCTTAGCGGTGCAACGACAGTACCCCTGGAAGAACTTATACCCGTATGTCCCGAACAGTTGGGAGGGCTTTCTACACCGCGCCTTCCTTCCGAAATTCAAGGAGGGCGGGGAGAGGATGTCCTAAAGGGGACGGCACCGGTATTGAATTCCGCGGGGGAAGATGTTACGGGTTATTTTTTACAGGGCGCCGAAGCAGTCCTGTACCTGGCCGGTCTTTATAAAGTTAAAGCAGCTTATTTGAAAGACGGCAGCCCCTCTTGCGGGTCATGTTATACCTATGACGGAACATTCTCGGGAAGACGTTTCCCCGGCGGCACGGGTGTTACCGCCGCCCTGCTGCGTAAAAATGGGATCCCTGTTTTTAATGAGCATGACCTGTTTTTCCGCTGCTCAGCTGCAGACACGAAATCCAGGAGAAAGATCACTTAATTCTATATTCTTTCCAAAATTTCCCGCGGTATCTTTCCGGGATAAAGCCTGATCATTTTTTTATAGTTTCTCAGGGCAAAGAGGCATTCCCGGAACATCTGCAGGCGGTAAGCAAAACCCCTGTAAAACCCCAATTTTTCTT
>ERZ773359.6023-NODE-6023-length-11078-cov-9.784451_pt1 | contig 11078 bp, 8 predicted proteins | sample MGYA00374955_ERZ773359 | MGnify/ENA primary metagenome ERZ773359 (study PRJEB29098, sample SAMN04486028) | biogas fermenter metagenome | study: EMG produced TPA metagenomics assembly of the Biogas fermentation microbial communities from Germany - Plant 4 DNA1...
CCTTCATCTATTCCTTTAGCTAAGTTCTCCTTCATCCTCTTCATCTCTTCATCCGTTGGTTTTCTATTCTCTAAACCCATGGAAACCATCCTCAAATTGCCATGGGGAACCAGGTATGCAACATTAGGTCCTAAAGATAAATTCTCATCATCTACCGGAGCTGGCCCTATTCCATCTTGGGCAATCAATTCTGTGGTAATACCTTGACGGATTTTAGGCGTTAAAAATGGATCTTCAAATACAAGCATACTGGAATGACTGTGAGTATCAATAAATCCAGGGGATACCACTTTTCCAGTGGCATCTATGATCCTTTCAGCTTCATTTCCTTTTAGGTCACCAATTTTTACTATCTTATCATCGATAATTCCTATATCTCCATAGAAACCTTTATTTCCCTTTCCATCCACTATGAATCCGTTTTCAATTATAATATCGAACTTTGCCAATTTGAGACCTCCCATTCCTGCTTTTAATAAGTCTAAACTCTATTATAAATAATTAAATTAATAGCTGCCAATTAGCTACAACCACTACTTGACAGCTATTAATAAGCCTTTAAATATTTATTATTTTTTACTTTAATAAAGCCTTAGCAATTCCATAATAACCATTAGCAGCCTTAACTAGCTGGTCTATTTCTATATATTCATCTATGGTATGGGCTAAATTTTCCCTTGATGGTCCAAATCCAATAGTTTTAATTCCAGCTTCTCCTGCATAATGGCTTCCATTTGTACAGAAGGAATAGGTGGTTATTTCTGGAAACAATCCTGCTTCTTTTAATCCTTCATATGCAGCTTGGACAAATTCATCGGTTTCTTTGTATTTCCATCCTGGGAAAAACCTTTCTCCAGTAATAGTAGCCCCTGTATAACATTTTTCTGTACCTATTGCATAGGATACCTTGGCTTTAAAATCAGGGTCCTCCTTCATCATATCATCTATCAGTTTTTGTAATGGTTCTAATACACTTTCCTTTGTCTCTCCAACTAATAATCTTCTATCATAAGTAATTTTACAATAATCAGGCACTACAGATGCACCTGGATAGGGTGATGATTTAATATCTACCAATTCTAGTATTCCATATCCTAAATCCTCGTCATAGGTCATTTCTAATTCCTTAACTCTACTTATCAAATTGGCTGCCTTATAGACTGCATTTATACCCTTTTCAGGATTAGCAGAATGGGCTGGTTTGCCAAAGACTTCAAAGACTATTTCTCCTCTTCCCCTTTGTCCAATTTTTAAGTTTAATTCAGAAGCTTCTCCTATTACTACATAATCAGGTTGTACCTTTTCACTTACCTTTCTAGCTCCTACCCCTTCAAAACACTCTTCATGAACTACTCCTGCCACATAGATTTCTCCAGGAAATTCCCTATTAGTCTTTTTTGCAAATTCACTAACACCACATATCATGGCTGCCAAGGCGCCTTTCATGTCTGAAGCACCCCTACCATATACCTTGCCATCTACTACTCTTCCCTCGAAAGGATCTACAGACCATTTTTCTGGTTCTGGTACTTCCACAGTATCTATATGGGCATCGAATAGAATTTTTTTGCCCGGTAATTTCCCCTTAATCCTTCCGATAATATTGCCATATTCATCCACATGATAATCGTCAAAACCGAATTCAGTAAATATGTTTTTTAATACTTCTACTATTTTTTCTTCTTGTCCTGAGTAACTTTTAGCCTTTATCAATTCTTGAGTAACCCTTGTTACCTTATGACTATCATCAAAAAACTTCATCTATATTCCTCCTATGTATTGCATTATAATCTACAAATTAAATTGATGTGCAATCTCCATCCCATACTATATCTTTGTACTTCTTAGGATCTGTATCCCCTTCTGTACTTATTAATAGCACTACTGAATTTTTGTTTAATCTTAATTGTTCCCTTAAGTTCTGATATTCGTCCCTTTCCATTAATAAGGATATTACTCCAATTCCTACTGCTCCGGATTCTCCTGATACTATTTGAGGATCTCCTTTTAAAGGCGATGCCAAAATCCTCATTCCTCTTGCTGCTACATAGTCGGGGCATGAAAAATATCCATCAGAATAGTCTTTAAGAACCTCCCAGCTAATGGTATTAGGTTCACCACAAGCTAGTCCAGCCATAATAGTTGGCATATCCCCATCTACTATTTGTCGTTCTCCACTAATGGCAGACCTATATAGACAATTGGCATCATCCGGCTCTACTATGATGGTAATTGGCCTATCGTGGCCAAATTTTGCTGCAAGATAACCTTGGACTGCTCCTGCAAAGGAACCTACTCCTGCTTGCAAGAATACATGGGTGGGCTTTTCTACACTGTGTTCTTTTAACTGTTCAAAGGCTTCATCTATTAAAGTGCCATACCCTTGCATTATCCAGGTTGGTATATCCTCATAGCCATCCCAAGCTGTATCTTGAATTACAACCCAACCATGTTTCCTAGCCATTTCATCTGCAAGTCTTACCGCATCGTCATAATTTCCATCTATTATAGAGGCCTCTGCATTTTCCTTTCTAATGTTTTCTAACCTAATTTGAGAAGAGCCCTTTGGCATATATACTACTGCTTTCTGCCCTAATTGATTAGCTGCCCAAGCTACTCCTCTGCCGTGATTTCCGTCGGTAGCCGTAACAAAGGTAATTTCTCCCAACTTTTCCTTAGCCTCTTTACGAAGATATTCAAAAGATACTTCTGAAATATCTAGACCTAATTTATCAGCTAGATATTTTCCTATGGCGTAAGAACCACCTAGAACTTTAAAAGCATTTAATCCAAATCTATAGGATTCATCCTTTAAAAAGATATTCTTTAATCCATAATACTTGGCTAGGTTTTCCAACTTGTGCAAAGGAGTGATAGAATACTCATCAAACTTCTTGTGAAAAGCTCTTACCTTTTTAATCTCTTTATCCGACAAATAGTCTATATTTGCTTTAGGGCTAATATCTTCCCTAACGTTAACCAAATGTGCTTTTATTAATTCACCATTTATAGCCACTATTTCTTCCTCCTTAAAACTTTAATTATTACAAGAAAACTCCATTTAACGGTTCATCTTGCATAAATTTATTATGCAAATTTTATGCCAAGTCCTTAAATAAATGAAGGCTATATTAAAACCTGTATTTAATGCTTTTAAAGAAGACTTTCTCCTTATTTTCTTTCCAGATTTAGACTACTAAAAAACTAAACCTTTATCATTATGAGAAAGCCTTTTATCATAATGATAATTTTGGACCTCTTCACCTATCCTAGCTGAAATAATCACGGACAGAAAATCTTCTATCATTTCCCTACTTACATCCATCTTCTTAAGATACAAATCTGATAATGTTTTTCTAAGCTTTAAAAGTTTTTCTCCATTCTTTACTTCCATGGGTAAGGGTGAGCATTCGAGTAAGAATACGGTTCTTGCTATATCATAAAGATAGGGCCCATGGCAAATGTTCATGAAATCTATAATGGCTGTATTTCCATCATGAATAAATATATTGCCTGGGTGGAAATCACCATGACAAAGATTCCCTCCATCTGGAAGCCTGTCTATTAAATTTGTAACTTCTTCTCCTTTTAAATCTACTCTTTTTACATTATTCCTTAAGAAATCCTTATAGCTTGGCACATCTTCAATCCTATTGCTTATAATCCTTTTATGCAATTTTGACATATACACAGCACATTTTTCTATATCCCTAGTCCTCATAAACCAATCCAGTAAAGATTCTCCTTCTAATCTATCATAGATTATACCTAATTTCCCCTCATAAGTAACAAGTTCATAGGCCTTAGGTTTTAAAAAATCCATATTCCATATTAGACTTGCATTTTTGAATTCCTTTTCTACCGACTCCTTTGGAAAGCCTTTATGAAAAAGTTTAAGGACTTTATCCTCCTCCCATTGGTATACAGTTGCAGTATTACCAATCCCAACTACTTTTCCTATTCCCATATACTCCCTCCTATTTAACTTTATAGTATTTTAATTTCCCTAATATTACATTAGTAATCAAATTATATATACCAAGTCCATAAAAGTATTATAATATAAGTGGTGATTCAATTGTCTATATCAAATAAACTAATGGAAAAAATTAAATCCATCCCTAACAGACCTGGAGTATATATCATGAAGGATTCATTGGGAAATATAATTTATATCGGTAAAAGTAAATCATTGAATAAAAGGGTAAGGTCTTATTTTCAGAGGAATATTGATTTTAATAAAATAAAACAGCTGGTCCTCAATATCCATGATATTGAGACAATAATAACAGATACCCATTTGGAGGCACAGATATTAGAATGTAGTTTAATAAAGAAATATAAGCCTATCTATAATAGCCAATTTAAAAATGATAAGAAGTATATATACTTAACAGTTGAAGAAAATAATAGATATAATCCTTTAGCAATTACCCTTGAAAGGGAAAGTAATTTTAGTTTTGGACCTTATAGGAGTAAAAATTCCCTGATGGAATTGGTCAACCTCCTTAAAAATCTATACCCTATCAGGAAAGATAAAGATTTATATGACTTTAATTACCATCCACTACCAACCAAAATGGACGAAGGTGAGTTTAAAGAAAATAGAAAATCCTTAATAGAAATATTGTCCCATGAAAAAGCTATGGAGATTTTTATTAGCTTAATCAATAATAAAATGGAAGAAGCCTCTTTACAATTGCAATTCGAAAGGGCATCTTATTATAGGGATCTCTTATCCCATTTTAATTATCTATTTAATTCCAACAGAGGGGATGTTACTAAGGGAAAAGAGATTCTAGCAGGAGAGAAGTTGGATGATGGTTATAAATTGTTCTACATTGTAGATGGCAATTTAATCTACAAGAAGAAGTTTAATGATATTGATGAAGATAATATAAAAGACTTTATTGTCAATGTTAAAAGGGATAAGCATCTAAATGACTATATCTATAATGAAAAGAGCAAGTTGGATTTTAAGACCATAATAAATAGGGAGCTAAAGACCAACCCTTCTATTGTAGTCCAATACCTTGATGAAAATATGGACTTATCTTTTTTAAATGATTTTTTAAATCAACTGGAAACTACAAAATAATTTATTGTTAATAAAATTTAAAGGGTATATAGATTAGGGAAAGGAGTGTCAATATGGCTAAACTTTTTACCGCTATAAAAATCAAGGATTTAGAATTAAAAAATAGAATCGTCATGGCCCCCATGTGTATGGTGGAAGCTGACAACGACGGATATGCTAAAGATTGGCATGTAATTCATTATGCCAGTCGAGCCATTGGGGGAACTGGCCTTATAATACTAGAAGCCACCGCAGTAGAAAGTAGAGGACGAATTAAAGATAGGGACTTAGGCATTTGGGATGATTCCCACATTAAGGGATTGGAAAAGATAGTAAAATATTCTAAGGAATTAGGAGCTAAGATGGGAATCCAGCTAGCCCATGCTGGCAGGAAGTGTAGAGTAGATTCAGAGCAAATAATAGGTGCATCTCCTTATGCCTTTGACAATACCTATCCTACCCCAAAGGAGATGACTAAAGACGACATAATGACGGTAATAAAAGCCTTTAAAGAAGGTGCCAGAAGGGCTAATGAAGCTGGATTCGATGTAATCGAAATCCATGGGGCTCATGGATATTTAATAAATGAATTCCTATCACCCCTTACTAATAAAAGAACAGACGAATATGGTGGAAGTTTGGAAAATAGGGCTAGGTTCTTAAGAGAGATAATAGTTGAAGTTAAAAAGGTATGGCCTGAAAACAAACCTATTATACTAAGGGTTTCTGCTGAGGACTATATGGAGGAAGGAAACCACCCAGAAGACCTAGTAGAAATAATAAATCTGGTAAAAGATGAGGGCATAGATATAATAAATGTAAGTTCAGGAGGAGTAGTTCCCGCTAAGATTGATTCTTATCCAGGATATCAGATTCCCTATGCTGAAACCATTAAGAAGGGTACTGGATTGCCAGTCATAGCTGGAGGTCTTTTATCTGAGCCAAATATGGCAGAAGAAATCCTTAAGAATAACAGAGCCGACTTAGTATATTTAGGTAGAGAACTATTAAGAAATCCCTATTGGCCTTTGCATGCTGCAAAAGAGCTTAATGTCGATATAAAGTGGCATGGCGCTTACAATAGAGCAAAAATTTAACCCCAGAAATTCTGGGGTTTTTTCTAATTTCTCTATGATATCTGTTATATTTGTGCTATAATATACTATGCATGTGAAGTTTTGTTTATTTAAATGAAATGGAGGGATGATATGAGAAATTTAAAGAGATTATTATCAGGACTGCTTGTCCTTGTATTAGTTTTGGGTTTATCTATTAATACATTGGCAAATGCTCAATCAGACATAGTTCTATTATTGAATGGTAGGAAAATAAGTTTAGAAGATAAAGCCTTTCTAAACGATAAAAACCAGCTAATGATACCACTGCGTAAGATAGGAGAAGAACTTGGTTATGAAGTCATATGGGAGGAAGATCGGAGCATAACTCTATCTAAAGATAATGACACAGTTCATTTGAAAATTGGAGAATCCAAGCTTTTAACCAATGGAGAAGAATTCGATCTAGAAACTCCACCTGTATTAAAGGAATCTAAAAGCTATGTGACTGCAGAACTGTTAAACAAAGGACTAAATTTGGTAGCCGGCTGGAATGGAAAGCATAATATCCTTATGCTAAGGCAATTGAAAGATAATGAAGAAGATTTCTTTGCCATAGATGAAGGAAATAAAGAAAAGCAAGAGGAATTAACAAAATATATGGAATTCCTTCAGAAATACCACAACTTCAATGGTAGTATATTGGTAGCCAAGGATGGGAAAATCCTTCTTAATAAAGCTTATGGATTAGCAGATATAGATCAAAACATTGAGAATACACCCCAAACTACCTTCGCCATAGGTTCTATAACCAAGCAGTTTACAGCCATGGCTATTATGCAGCTAGCTGAAAAAGGGCTATTAAATGTAGAAGACAAACTTTCAAAATACTTCCCAGACTTTCCAAATGGAGATCTAATAACTATCCATAATCTATTAACCCACACATCAGGCCTTTTCAATTATACCAACTTAGATGAATTCCTTGGAATGGATATTAACAATAGAGAGCCTGAAACAGTAATCCATTTGATTAAGGACTTACCCTTAAACTTTCAGCCTGGAGAAAGGTTTGAATACTCCAATACCAATTATGTACTATTAGGAATGATTGTGGAAAAACTTTCTAATATGCCCTTGGAAAAATTCTTAGAAAAAAATATTTTCAAACCACTCAAGATGGAGAATACAGGCATGTATTCTATAGAAAATTATCAAATTCCCGATACAACTCCCCATGTTGGATTCTTAGAACTAATCCCTGTAGATGATGAACTAGTATTGACTCAAGCTTATGGTGCAGGCAATATGTATTCCACGGTGGAGGATCTATACCGATGGGATAGGGCCTTAAATACGGAAAAGTTGGTCAATAAGGAAACTCTGGATAAAATATTTGAAAAATATATAACTATAGATGAAACAAACCACTATGGTTATGGCTGGATGATTACAGAGGACCATACAGAAAATAGGATTCACCATGGAGGAAACACCTTCGGATTTACAGCCAATATAACCAGATATCCAGAAGCAGATTTAACTATCATAGCCTTAAGTAATGTAGGGGCTTATGATTTAGTAACATTAACTGAGGATTTAAGCTCCATAGTCCTAGACAAGGAATATAATATGCCAGAGCTTTTAGAAGAAATAGAGTTAGAAGACTATAGCATATACGATAAATACGCAGGAAGATACGAATTATCCGAATTAGGCGAAACAACATTTATAAATATAAGCAGGATCGATAATAGGCTATTTGCCCAAATAACAGGTCAACCCGCCTTCGAATTATTGCCATTATCAGAAAGCAGATTTTTTGCAAAGGAAGCAAATGTTAGAATAGATTTTGTAAAAGATAAGACAGGAAAGGTTGAAAAGTTAGTGCTTGAGCAACTGGGTATTATACTTAATGCAAATAAGATGGAAGATGTAGAGGAAAAAGAAGAGATAGAATTAGATTCTGACCTATATAAGGATTATGTTGGAGAATATGAATTAGCCCCAGGCTTCATCATGACTATTACCGCAGAAGATGATAAACTCTTTGCTCAGCTTACAGGTCAGGACAAATTTGAAATATTCCCATCCTCTGAAGACGAGTTCTTCTACAAGGTAGTGGAAGCTAAAATTCACTTCCAAAGGGATGAAGAAGGGCTAGTAACCCATTTAATACTATATCAAAGTGGCCAGGAAATACCTGCTGTAAAATTGAATAATTAATAGTAGTGGAAAACATCAGGGACTGAGTTTACATTTAAAACTCAGTCCTTTTAGTTCGCAAATATAGCTATATATTAATTATATTACTCTAAACTTGAATATATGTTCGAAAACCGTTATAATATAATAAGTCACCTTATAAATTTCGACATAAGAGAGGAGCTTGTATGACAGGGCAAACCCATGTAGCAATTGGAATAGCAACAGCCTTAACCTTATCCATGGATCAGCCTATAGAAAATAAATTGATTATGATATTGGGTTCAACGATAGGTTCCTTAACTCCTGATTTAGACCACCCTAAGGGTAAATTAAATCAAAAAATATTGTTGGTAAATAACGGATTCTATAGGACCCTTTTTTATATATCCTTGGGATTTTTTCTTTACTACCTATATTCAATTAAAGGTGAAAAAGCCTTCTTACTATTAGGCACCATGGCCTTCCTAATTGGAATATCCAGCCATAGGGGTTTTACCCACAGTATATTGGGATTTTTAATAGCTGGGTCTTTGGTAAAATCAGGGGCTATAAAATACGGACTTCCACCCTTATATTCAGGTTTTATTGTAGGTTATCTAGCCCACTTAATAGCCGACTTCTTTACCCCAAGGGGAATAAAATTGTTTTATCCTTTTGGAATAAACGTTTCAGCCCCTATCACTATAAAGACTAATGGTAGGATTGAAAAGGCAATATTTCTAATAATAAGCCTTTATTCTATTTCAATGTTGGCCAAACATGTGTATCTGGATTTAAACTTAAATATTAGCTTATAATTCCAGTTTTTTATATTTAAAAGGGTTAGGGCCTGTAGTAGGCCTTAACCACATACTAAAATACATCCCTTATTACCCTCAAGGCATTTTTATAGAATATCTTATCTATTTCATCCTCCGCAAATCCATTATCCTTTAATGCATATATTAGCTTTTCTATCTCACCAATATTTCCTATCTCCCCATTAGGATTACAGCCATCGAAATCTGAGCCTATAGCTAGAACATCGATTCCTCCGACATTTTTGATATGCTTAATATGATTTACCATATCCTCTATTCTGGCCTTTTCTGAATCGCCCAAAAAATTTCTTTCAAAACATATGCCCATTACCCCTCCAGCTTCTGAAAGAACCCTTATCATGTCATCTGTAAGGTTCCTAAAATGATTCTTAATATGTCTAGAATTGGAATGAGATGCTATAAAGGGTTTTTTGCTTATGTTTGCCACATCGTAAAAACCCTGGTCTGAAAGATGGGAAACGTCTATTAGCATCCCTAATCTATTCATCTCATAGACCACTTGTCGACCGAAATCTGTTAACCCCTTATTCCTATATGCTTCCTTAGTGTTTGGGTATCCTATATGGTTTACATTATTCCAAGTTAGTGTTATAGACCTTACACCCAGTCTATAATAATTTCTCAGATTATATAATTTCCCCTTTAAGGCTCCTCCTTCTTCAATGGATAAAATAGCAGAAATCTTGCCTTCCTTATCATTGTTAATAATGTCTTCATACCTTGTAGCTAACTTAATATATTGATAGTTTTTATCAAGTTCTAAATGGAATTTATCCATCATTTCCAAGCAAATATCCACCGGGTCTCTTTGGCTATTTAAATCTATCCATAAGGCAAAGAATTGTATCAATGAATTAGCTTTTTTCAACTTTTTAATATCTACTCCAAAATTGTTTTCATATAGGCCTAAGTTCTCTTTATCCTTCATCAATCTTAGAACTGTGTCACAATGTAAATCAATAGTTCTCATCTATATCAGCTCCAGCTTTCTTAATTCCTCATCTACTGATTTTCTTAAAATTTCCCTCTCATCATGGGTAATAAAAGCTGCATCTATAGAATTTTGTATTATCCTTAGTATTTCATCAAGGCTAAAGCCTAACTTTTCAATTAATAGTTTGTATTCCCTTTCTAAAGAAGTATTTGAAACGGTGAGATTATCCGTATTGACTGTTACCTTCAAGCCTTTTTCAAAGAATTTCCTTATGGGATATTCTTCTATAGATCCTACCGATTTAGTCTGCAGATTGCTTATTGGACACATCTCTAAAAATATATTTTTCTCCTTTAAGAGGTCCATTATCTTAGGGTCCTTTGCTGCAGCGATGCCATGGCCAATCCTTTTAGCATGGAGTAGTTGAATTGATTTTGGAATATTTTCCGCTATCCCCGTTTCTCCAGCATGGATTGTAATATTATATCCCTTTTCACAGGCTAATTTAAAAGCCTTCTCATGGATTTCAGGAGGAAAATCCTGTTCATTTCCAGCCAAATCTACCGCCACTACTCCCTTGCCAATATATTTAGCAGCATTTTGTATTACTTCTATGCTCTTTTCCACCCCTTCATGTCTCATACAAATTAAAATAAGATTAGACCATATTCCAAAGTCCTTCTTAGCCCTTTCCATTCCCATTAGCGTCGATTCAACAACCTCTTCGAACAAAAGGCCTTCTTCCATGTGAAGGTAGGGAGCAAATCTTATTTCTACATATTTTACCTTCTGCTTATCTAAATCCTCCAATAATTCGTAGGTTATCCTTTCTATATTTTCTCTTTTCTGCATAACTCTTAATGGATATTCAAACTTTTTTAGATATTCCTTTAAAGACTTACAATCATCCCTTACCATTACCGCTTCCTCAAATTCTTTATAATCCCTAAATTCCCTAAACCCCTCTTTTAATAGCAGTTCGT
>ERZ773359.6026-NODE-6026-length-11073-cov-12.211563_pt1 | contig 11073 bp, 14 predicted proteins | sample MGYA00374955_ERZ773359 | MGnify/ENA primary metagenome ERZ773359 (study PRJEB29098, sample SAMN04486028) | biogas fermenter metagenome | study: EMG produced TPA metagenomics assembly of the Biogas fermentation microbial communities from Germany - Plant 4 DNA1...
CCAACCAACGACATACTCCTCCTTCTTTTCGGGTAATTACGAAAGATATTAACAGGTAAAAAGAGGAGAAGTTAGAAGAAAATACTTTCCAAAAAAGAGCGTATAGCGCAGAATCCCAGATCTTGGTTGCTGCGCAGGGAGTAAATTGATAAAATTATTAATAATTAGGAAAGCAAAGGAAAGTCCATGGTGACTCGGTAGCCAGAAAAGGGGGAGGGCAAGATGCGGGTGATAATCGACCGGTTTGAACAGGATTATGCCGTCGTCGAGCTGGAGGACGGCTCCATGGCCCACATGGCGGTAAAACTGCTACCCGGTGCCGCAGAGGGGGATGTGGTCGAGATAAAAATTGACCGGGAAGCGACGGCAGAGCGGAAAAAGCGGATCGAAGAGTTGCGAAAAAGCATGGTTCAAGGGCAGGACGGAAAGACATGACGGGAGACAGAAGGTTTGTTTTCTTAGTCGCGGATTAATTCCGCGGTGATCTGCTGTTCCAGTTGGAGGAGGGGTAGCGCTGTTGGTTTCCGCTCCGGGCGCGGGAGGTTAATAACGTGGTGACTTTTGATCAACGCGGGTTTCGGCGAAAGAACATAAACCTCATCCGCCAGCAGGAGGGCTTCTTTCGGGTCATGGGTGACCAAGATCACAGTGCGGGGATCCGCGGTCCACAGCTGTAAGAAACGGGTCATCAACGCCCATTTCAAGCTTAAATCAAGGGACTTGAAGGGCTCATCCATCAGGAGGAGGCGGGAAGGATAGGCCAGCGCGCGGGCGATCGCCACCCTTTGACGTTGTCCGCCGCTTAGCCGGCGGGGGTAGCTGTTCCGGTGGACGGCGATCTCCATCTGTTCCAAATAGTAATCGATCCGTTCCGACAGAGCGGAACGGGGAATGTGATCCTTTAAAACAAAGGCCAGATTTTCGGCGACGGTTAACCAATCCAGGAGGCGTGGCTCTTGAAAAAGATAGCTGATTGGTTTGTCGTCGACACCGGCAACCTGCCCCTGGTCCGGGGCTTTTAGACCGGCGATAATCGAAAGCAGGGTGGTTTTGCCACAACCGGATGGGCCGAGGAAGGCGACGATGCTGTTCGTCTGTACGGTTAAAGACAAGCCGGCTAAGACTTGGACCGGCCCGTAAGACTTTGTAATTCCGGATAATGCAAATTCCATCTGGTTCATTTTTTGTTACTCCCAATACAATAGTTGCTTTCGGATCAGAGCATTTAGGATCCGGTCAAAGAAAAGACTGATCGTAATCACCACGATGGTCCAGGCAAAAACTTCAGGGGTTTGCAGATAAGTGCGGGCCGTATCCATCCGTGCGCCGATTCCCCAGCGAGGATAGGCGAGCACTTCGGCGGCGATCATGACCTTCCAAGTCAAACCAAGCCCCGCCGCTGCGGCGGTGGCCAGATAAGGGAGGATTGCCGGTAAATACATGCGGTAAAGAATGGTCGGAAACCGTACCCGGTAAAGGCGGGCCATCTCTTTCAGCCGCGGATCAATCTGAGCGAGGCCCTCGGTGACATTTTGCGTGATCAATGGAAAGACCACTAGAAAAGTGACGAAGAGAGTAACGGCGTCGGATTCAAACCAGATCAGCGCGAGGAGAATAAGGGCCATCGAAGGGGTACTTCGGATTACCGTTAGCCAAAGGTGAAAAAAGGATTTAAACGCTGAGTGCAACCCGGAGAGCAAACCAAAAAACAGACCCGCCAGGAAAGAAAGGCCAAAGCCGAGCAGTCCGCGGCTGAGGGTGGCACCCAGGTGCGTCCAGAAGCCGCCGGAGGTTAGAAGGTGGTAAAGCTGGGTTAAGGTCACAAGCGGGCTGGGAAGGATGATCTCCTTCCCAACCACCGCTGCGGCCATAGACCAGACGAGAAAAAGGGTCAGTATTGAGCTGATGGTAACAAGCCTATTTTTGTAGATAGAAGCCTTCATCCGGAAGTTTGCCTCCAATCGATTGCGGCTGGAATGAATAGAGTTTCTCAAGGAAATAGCCTATCTCGGGTTGGACTTGGTGGGTCTCGTCAAACCGGAGATTACACCGGGGAATCGCTGCGGTTGCCGCCGTAGAGGAGATGGAAAGATGTTTTTCGGCCAGAACACCGGCGGCACTTGGATTCTCAACCACCCAGGCGCTGGAAGCAGCGGCCGCTTGTAAAAAGGCCCGGACCGCGGCCTTTTTTTCTACGGCCAGTTGTGTTTTGACCACTAACGCACTTTGCGGGTAGGAGACATCCCGCTTTTCCAGACGCGCCCATTCTTTTTGGTAATCCAGGAGCACGCGCAGGGCGGCATTGCGGGAAAGGGCTTCGGTGACCCAGGGCTCGGGCAAGGTTGCCAGGTGGACTTTGTCGGCGATGACCAGTTGCGCCAGCTCCGCCGGGCTGGCATAGTAGCGGATCTGGACGTCCCGTTCCGGATCGATCCCGTTGGCCTGCAAAAAGTAGCGGAAGAGCAGATCGGGGGTGCTTCCTTTACCGGTAACGCCGATTTCTTTGCCTTTAAGGTCAGCCCACGTGGTAATTGTCGCATCGCGACCCACGACGTACATGACGCCCCAATTGGTGATCGCTGCTAGTTGAACCGGGATTCCGCGGTTATAAAGGATGGAAGCGAGGTTAGTAGGTACCGCGGCGATGTCGGCTTCCCCCGCGATGATCTTGGCACTCATCTGGTCGGGGCTCTTGATCACGGTGTAGTTAAAGGTTACCCCCGGGGCAATCTGGGGTTGCTCTTCCAGCAGTTTAACCAGGGAGAGCCCGGTCGTTCCGGACAGGACCATAACGTTGATCGGCGTCTCCCCTGCCTTGTTTGCGGTCAGAAGAGGGGAAGCGACCACTAGAATAAGGATTAAGCATCCGGTAATAAAGGTTTTTTTCCACATAACAATCCCTCCAGCTTTAGTTCTTTGCCAAAGGTGCGGACCCGAACAGTTTGTCGTCTTGACGAAAAAAGCCCGTCCAGGGACAGGCTTGTCTTGTGTTGATGATCAGGGGATACAAGCATCCTTTGCTTCAGGACAAGCCTTGGCCTCAGGTAATCATGGTTGGCTCTGTGGGGTAAGGCGCACCTTTTCCCGTAGAACTATGTATACTTATTTTATCCCGCTTCGGGCGGAAAGGCAAGCAAAAGCAATTGATAAATTGATTACAATGCGGTATACGTCAACCGCTTTCGTGATCGCGGTTGACAAGGGAGGGGCTTTTGATTAGACTAAAATCGATTTCCGCGTAACTGAGGTTAAACAGTAGCGTTGCTTTTTTTTGGGACTTACGGCGCGTTAGGGTAAGCGGCGGGCTTAAGATGAACTTTTGCTTAGTTCGTTAAGTTGGGATTGATTTGGCTGTGGTCTGCTCATGCCTGCTACGAATGTTTTCGTGCGTCAAAGCAGGAAAAAATCATTGATTGTGAAGTGAGGGGCGGTAGTATGTTGCAGTTGGGGACGGTACTTGAACTCCTCGACCAGGGGGGCTTTGTTTCGGGAGAGGATCTGGCGACCCAGTTGGGGGTTAGCCGGACGATGGTTTGGAAGCAGATTCAGACCTTGCGGGAACTGGGATACAAAATTACAGCCCATCCCCGCCGGGGTTACCATTTGGTCGCGCGGCCCGACAAACTTTACCCTTGGGAAGTGGCCAAAGGTCTGGCGAACCAATTGATCGGGCGAACTATCGAGTACTACGATGAACTTCCTTCCACTAACCAGCGGGCGAAGGAACTGCTGGCCGTAGTCGACGAAGGAACGGTGGTCCTGGCCGAGACACAGACCGCAGGCCGGGGACGTTTGGGGCGCAGTTGGTTTTCGCCGCCGGGGACCGGAATTTGGCTCAGCATCATCCTCCGGCCTCCTTTCTCTCCGTTGGAGTTGCCAAAGCTAAACTTACTGGCGGTGGTAGCCCTTTCGCGTGCGGTCAAAGCCGTCCTGGGCTTCCGCCCGTTAGTGAAGTGGCCCAATGATCTTTATTACCAGGACCGTAAGCTTTCCGGGATCCTGACCGATGTCAGCGGAGAGTGGGGCCGGTTGGAACATGTTATTCTGGGGGTGGGGATTAACGTTAACCAACGCCTGAACGATTTCCCCCCTGAACTGAGGACCAAAGCGGGCTCGCTGCGGATGGCCGCGGGCCGTAATGTCGACCGTAAAGACTTGCTCCGGGGATATCTGCAGTGTTTTGAGGAGGAGTATTTTTATGCTCTAGAGCACGGGTTTGACCGGAGTTTGGATTACTGTCGGCAGTATACGGCAACCTTGGGACGGGCGGTGGAGGTGGATGACGGGAAAAAGGTATACCGGGGAGAGGCCGTGGCCATCGCCGACGACGGGGCGCTCATCATTGACCACGACGGGCAACAAACCCGGGTTATCGCCGGTGATGTGCAGCCGCTTTTCGACCGGTAGGGACCGGATTCTTGGTGAGGAGGGATCACTTTGGATTGGTGGCAAAAACGCAAGCGGACGGAGAAAATGGTTTTGGTGGCGCTTTTTTCCGCATTAACCTGGATCGGCGCTTACCTGCGGGTGGAGATTATCCCTCCGGTCCCCTTCACCTTACAGAATTTAATGGTGATTATGGCCGGAGTGTTGCTCGGACCCCGTTACGCTCCGTTGAGCCAGTTGGTCTATCTTCTCCTTGGTTTGGTTGGGGTTCCGGTGTTCAGCCAAGGGGGCGGTCTCAGTTATATTTTTCGGCCCGGTTTTGGTTTTGTGCTCGGCTTTGTCGGTGCCGCTGCCGTCGTAGGTGCGTTGAGTGCCCTGGTCCGAAAGCCCACCTTCCTAAAGTGTTTTGGTTTGACTTTAACGGGGATGCTGGTTATTTACCTCATCGCCCTCCCCTACCTATATTTCCTGAACCACTTGGTCTTGAATGAGCCGGTGAGCCTTGGGCAACTTGCCCTGGGGCTGACCCCGTTTTTGCTGGGTGATCTCATTAAAGCGCTCTTGATCGCCGGGCTGATTCCGCCCCTGTGGCGTCGTCTTCCGGAAATTTAAGGGTGGGAAGCCGCCGGTTTTAAGCGACATACTTTCTCGGCAATAAAAAAGGCGGGTCCGGAGAGAATATTAAAAAAAGGCCTCCGGTGTGGAGGCGGCTAGATTTTATGGCGTTGTTTGATGATAATCATGGTTTTTCCCCTCTTTTTGAGGAGTGGATTTAAGAAGGCTGCTAAGAGGCGACACATAATATACCCTCCTTTTGGGAAAAATCTCTGCTGACTCTTTACAACTTATTCCCTTCATTATATGATAAACATAAAAGTCTGGTACTTAGTCCGCGTTCGGAATATAAAAAATGGGGGTTTGAGAGATGATTCCATCTGACTTAAAGTATACTTCGGATCACGAGTGGGTCAGGGCAGAAGGAGACCGGGCCACGATTGGGATCACTGAATATGCCCAAAAAGAACTGGGTGACGTAGTTTATGTGGATCTACCTGCAGTTGGAGAAAGAATAAAGGCCAAAGCAGGAATGGGCAGTATTGAATCGGTAAAAGCGGTTTCCGATATTTATGCCCCGGTGACCGGGGAAGTTGTAGCTGTTAACGAAGAATTGCAATTCAACCCCGAACTGGTAAACCAGGATCCTTACGGTAAAGGCTGGATTGCGGTGATTGAGATTGCCGATGGTGAAGAGCTGAATAAGCTGCTTACCGCGGAAGAGTACCAGCAATTGATTGGCGAGTAATGAACGGACGTTTTCTCCCGTGGACGGCCGGGACGGCCGCTTGGAACATGGCGGTTGATGAAGCGTTGCTAACCACCTACTTACAGGGGACTGCTCCGGTGACCCTCCGTTTTTACGGCTGGGATCCACCCGCGCTTTCCCTGGGTTATCTCCAAAAGCCTTTATCGACGGCCCGACAAGCCCGTTGTCGACAGGCCGGAGTGGAATGGGTGCGCCGGCCAACGGGTGGACGCGCTGTCTTCCACCAACACGAGATTACATACGCTTTGGTTACCGGGGAGCAAGACGGGTTCTCCGGTTCGGTTTTGGCGGATTACCAGAGGATTGGGTTAGGCTTGCAGCGCGGTTTTGCCCTCCTCGGGCTACCAGTCGACATGGTGTCCGGCCTGCGGCGGGGCAAGAGTAGGCTTTCCGAGGCTTGTTTTGCTGCTCCGTCCTGGTACGAGTTGACCTACCAAGGTAAAAAAATGGTGGGCAGTGCTCAACTCCGCCGAGGCAAGGCTCTGCTGCAGCACGGTTCGATTTTGCTTACCTATGATCCCTGGTTTTGGCAGGAGGTTTGGGGGGAGGAACCGCGGTCTGCTCCGGCGGGAAGGGTAGCCTTACAAGAAAAAGTCATTGGTCTTGAGGAAGCCTTAGGGGCGCGGCCGGACCGCTTAGCAGTGATTTCCGCTTTACGCCAAGGGTTAAGCGAAGTTTTGGGTATTAGTTGGGAGGAGGGTTCTCTAACCGCAGAAGAACAACGGTTAGCAGCGCGGCTTCAGCGGGAGAAGTATTCCAACGCCGCATGGAATAACCGGCGGGGAAGAAGCGCGACCACCGGTTGCGGTAGTAATCCCGCGATGAAGGAGGAAGCAAGTGGATGAAAGAACCACTCAAACTTGCCCTTGGAGACCAGGTCCAACTCCGGAAACCGCATCCCTGCGGCGGAACGGAGTGGGAGGTTTTACGCGTTGGCATGGATATTCGGCTTAAATGCCTGACTTGCGAACGGTTGGTTTTGATCCCCCGCGTAAAACTGGAGAAAGGCATAAAAAAGATTGTTCGCTCCGGGCATACTAATGTTAACTCATAAACACGCACACTTGTTTATTTTAGCATTAAATGTTATAATTTAAACCGTGTGCTTCCCTGCCTCGCCGAAGCGAGGCCGTAAGTCCAGAGGGAGGAGGTGTCTGCAGAATGACTTATGAAAGCGTCATCATCTTTTCTCCTCAGTTAGATGAGGAGGCTTTGGAGAATGCCATCAACTGGGTCCAAGACGTGATCAAAAATGGTGAAGGTGAAGTCACCAAGGTTGACCGGTGGGGTAAGCGGCGACTGGCCTATGAAATTAATGACCTGACCGAAGGTTATTATCTGCTGGTCGAGATGGAGGCCCCGAGTGCAACCGCGCAAGAATTGGACCGGGTGCTTAGAATCTCCGATGATGTTCTTCGTCATTTGATCATCCGTCTGAACACCTGATTAACCTGTCCATATAGGTAAAGGTGGTGTGTTTATATGAATCATGTCATTTTAATTGGCAGATTAACAAGAGACCCGGAATTAAGGTATACGCCCAACGGGGTCGCAGTCGCCAATTTCACACTGGCGGTAGATCGCCCATACACCAATCAGGAGGGCGAGCGTGAAGCCGATTTCATCCCTATCGTCGTTTGGCAGAAATTAGCCGAGACCTGTGCTAACCATCTGCATAAAGGGCGGTTGGTCGCGGTGGACGGGCGTTTACAAATCCGGAGTTATGAAACACAAGATGGTCAAAGACGTCGTGTAGCGGAAGTAGTGGCGGCCAATGTGCAATTTTTGGACCGGGCCAATGAGACGCGGAAATCCGCGGCGACCGGTGGAGTTGGTGGCGGCGCTTCCGAGGATCTAGCCGGAGATGATTTCGGAGAAATTAATCTAGATGATCTTCCCTTTTAAGTATTTTTTAAGAAGGGCTGGACGGAGGTGAAATTTTGGTACGGGAAAGAGGTCGGAAGAAAAGACGGGTCTGTAATTTCTGTGTCGATAAAATCGAACACGTTGACTATAAAGATGCTGCTAAATTAAGGAAGTTCATTACGGAACGGGGAAAAATTCTTCCCCGTCGGATCTCTGGGAACTGCGCCCGCCACCAGCGGCAATTAACCGTAGCGATTAAGCGGGCCAGACAAATTGCATTGCTACCATATTCCAGTGATTAATAGGTAAAGAAGACGGAGGCATTTAAAGGCCTCCTTTCTTTTTCCTTTCATTTTCTTTTTCTTTCTTTTTCCTTAACTATTTCCAAAAGGAGACCGGAAGGAAAAACTATTCTGGTGTGGAATAAAAGTTTTAACAAGGAGGGTTGCCCATGACCCGCCCCCACCAGGAAGTAGATATTGCCCGTAAGCTTCATACCATCGAATGGCTCAAAAGCGAGCTGTTGGAAGGGGTTTCTTTGTTTTTTAAAGCCATGATCGGTAATAACCGGCAAGTTATCACCAAAGCTTTGGCGGCGATCATCCTGACCTGTTATTTCTTGGGTCGGCGGCTGGGCATCGGTCTTCAACAGGTGGACCAGGCGATCGAGGAACAACTCCGTCACCATTTGGCCGGTGAACACCAACTGGAAGACTGGTACGGAGATTTATCCGCTTGTTTAGAGCACGTTCAAGGAAAAAAACGCGGTTAAAATGAAGTTGGGCAACTTTATGTTGGATGTTCTATTAGGAGGTGGTGTTCACGATGAAGGTGATCCTATTAAGTGATGTAAAGGCGCTAGGAAAAAAAGGCGATTTAAAAGAGGTGAGCGCGGGTTACGCTCGTAATTTTTTATTTCCGAAAAAACTAGCGGTGGAAGCAACACCAGGGAATCTAAGAAGGCTGGAGGAAGAGAAGGTACGCCAGAAAGAACAAGCGGCGAAAGATGAAGCGACCGCCCGCCAGCTGGCCGCGCAACTTGACGGTTTGACTTTGACCTTTGAAACCAAAGCCGGTGAAGGAGGAAAGCTGTTCGGTTCCATCACCGGTAAGGATATAGTCGACCGGCTTCAGCAAGAAACCAAGATTGAACTTGACAAAAAACAACTTAACCTGCCTGAGCCAATTAAAGCCATGGGCGAACACGAAGTTGCCGTCAACCTTTACCGGGGAGTGAAGGCTACTTTAAAGATCCAGGTGACTGCGGCGGAAGGCTAATAGAAGGCTTTTGTGTGCATCCGCGTGCCAAAAGCCACGGGATAAGGTCTAGGGAGGAATTAATCGTGAAAAGTGTGCTCAGAGGGGTCGGCGAAGAGAATTCAGTTTCGGGGGTCGGCTGGCGGGACCAGTACTCCCAAGAAGATCAGCTACAACGGCAAGTAACTGCCCTTTATACGCTCTTGGCGAACCTGTACGGTTCGGACAAACTGGTGATGAAGGCGGGGAAACTCGATGCGCTTAAGCTGATGCGTTCGAAGGTCTTAACCGAACGGGTCCTTGCTTTGCAACGACTGGTTTACGAAGACCCTACTTTGGACAAAGTGCCGAAAGAAACGGAGATCCCTTCTGTTTTGGATGATATTGAAGAAGAGATCGCAGATCTAATTGCCCGCAAAACAGTGGAAGATAAGATTGAGAAGAAGATCGCCGAGCGGATGCAGACTCGGCATGAAGAGTATGTCAAAGAGATCAAGCTGCAAGTATTAAAGGAGGTTTCTGGACCAGATAACCCCTATACCCTAAAAAAGTATGCAGAGCTGGAGAAACTGGAGCAAGTTTCGTTGTCCCGTTCCGCCCTGGAGAAGTTACGGCCTTCTTCTTTGGACCAAGTGGTCGGGCAGGAGGCGGCGATCCGTGTGCTCCTTTCCAAACTGGTCTCTCCCTACCCACAACACGTGATCGTTTACGGACCACCGGGGGTGGGAAAAACCACCGTGGCCCGTCTGGTCTTGGAAGAGGCGAAGCGTATCGAATATACGCCGTTTGCGACGGATGCGCCCTTTGTTGAAGTGGACGGGACCACGCTGCGTTGGGACCCTCGCGAAGTGACCAACCCGCTCTTGGGTTCGGTGCATGATCCCATTTACCAGGGGGCCCGGCGGGACCTGGCGGAGAGCGCCATCCCTGAACCTAAACCCGGGTTGGTGACCGAGGCGCACGGGGGGATCTTGTTTATTGATGAGATCGGTGATATGGATCCGATCCTGATGAACAAGTTGTTAAAAGTATTGGAAGATAAAAGGGTTAAATTTGACTCGGCTTACTACGATCCGGATGATCCGGGTGTCCCGAAATATATCAAGAAGCTCTTCGAAGAGGGAGCACCGGCCGATTTTATTTTGGTAGCGGCGACAACCCGGGATCCGTCCGAGATTACTCCGGCGCTCCGTTCCCGTTGTGCGGAAGTCTTCTTTGAACCATTGACGAAAAAAGCGATTGAACAGATCATCACCGGTGCCGCCCAGCGTCTCGGTGCCCAGCTGGATCCGGAGGTTCCCCAGATTATCAGCGACTATTCGATTGAAGGGCGTAAAGCGGTGGGGATGTTGGCTGATGCTTACGGGTTAGCCCTGTACGAACAGTATAAACAAAAGCCCGATCTAACCGTGCGGATCCGTAAGGAAGACCTGTTGGAAGTGATTCGTACAAGCCGGATGACGCCCTTTACGAAAGCCCGCGGCAGCAGCCAGGGCGAGATCGGTAAGATCTATGGTTTAGGGGTCAGTGGGTTTGTGGGCTCGATTATTGAGATCGAAGCGGTCTGTTTTCCGGCGGAAAAAGGCAAAGGAAAGATGCGGTTCAATGAAACGGCCGGTTCCATGGCGAAAGATTCGGTCTTTAACGCCGCTTCGGTGGTCCGTTTATTGACCGGCCTCGACATCAATGATTATGATCTCCACGTCAATATCGTCGGCGGGGGAAGGATCGACGGACCTTCGGCCGGGGTGGCGATTACCCTCGCGGTGATCAGCTGCCTCTTGCAGCGGCCGATCCGCCAGGACATTGCCGTGACCGGTGAAGTCTCGATCCAAGGTAAGGTGAAAGAGGTCGGTGGCATCTTCGAAAAGATTTATGGCGCCAAACAAGCTGGGGTGAAGGAAGTCTTTATTCCGATGGAGAATAAAGAAGAGATTCCTCCACTGCTCGATGGAATCCGGGTCCGGACGGCGGCGACAGTGAAGGAACTGATGGACCACGTTTTTATTACGCACTAAAAAGGCTAATTAAATGTTGATGTTTAGAGCCGCAGTTCTTTGCGGCTTTATTTGTCATTGGATTGATAAAAGATTTCTTTGCGCAAGGAGGGGCAGAAATGAGTGATGGTATGTTATTGGACCGGATCCCTCCCCAGAACCTAGACGCGGAGCGTTCGACGCTTGGAGCAATGTTTCTGGAGAAAGAGGCTATTTACCGGGCAATGGAGATTTTACGCCCGG
>ERZ773359.6027-NODE-6027-length-11067-cov-9.805667_pt1 | contig 11067 bp, 8 predicted proteins | sample MGYA00374955_ERZ773359 | MGnify/ENA primary metagenome ERZ773359 (study PRJEB29098, sample SAMN04486028) | biogas fermenter metagenome | study: EMG produced TPA metagenomics assembly of the Biogas fermentation microbial communities from Germany - Plant 4 DNA1...
TTATGCTTCACCAGGCCTTTTGGAGTACTGCCCGGAGCTCGTCTCCGGTCGCCCGGCGTTTTGGGATGGCAAAGGAGGCCCCTAAGGCGTACTCTTGGTCGGCAATCCAGTCCAGGTCTGCCGGGCTGAGACCGGCTTGTTGCAGGGAGGACGCCAAATCAACTTGGGTAAATAATTCAGAGATGGACTGGTCCAACCAGGTTAAGAGTCTGCTGGATTCGGGGTTTACCGGGACTTTTGTCTCCTCCGTGAAGTGAAGAGGAATTGATGTGTTTTGGGAGGCGCTAGCGAAGGCCTGCTCCACTTGGGCCAGCCGTAGGGCGGTTGCCGGATCCTGTTTTGCCTGGATGGTCAGCCCAGGGGCCAGCAAGATCCCTACCATATGACCGTGGGCAAGGCCAAATTTATTACAGAAATGGACCAAGGCATGGGGCAGACCCAAACCCGCATGGGCGAAGGCAATCCCCATTAGGAGGCTCCCCCAGCTCAGGATGTCACGGATCGACGGACTAATGGCTACCCCATCGATGGATGAAGTTGAAGTTATATTCAGTTCTCCGGTATGTTTGGTCTCGGCAGCAAGCCTATTGTTTACGGGGATGTTTTCTTCAGTCGAGCTCAGTGCCTTCAAGCATTGGGCAAGACTGAGAAAAGCGGCAATCCCCACGGCTTGGATCTCCGGCGTTGCGGCTGCATTGGTAATGACTTCAAGGGACTGGGCCAGGGCGTCAACCAGCGCAATAACTGTCGCGGAAAGGGGAAGAGAATCGGTCAAGCTGGGGTCGGCGATGATTTTTGCTGGTGGTGGGATGTTTCGAATGCTCCGTTTTTCCTCGCCCAGTTCAATTACGGCATTATTCGTGCTTTCCGAACCGGTTCCGGAGGTAGTTGGTACCGCAATCCAGGGTAAAGTGGCTTTTGGATTGATCTTTTTCTCTCCCCGCTGAAAGGCGGCGATCTCCGTCCCACCCTCTTGAGCGGCTAGTCCAGCAATGGCTTTACCTACATCAAGGGTCGTACCACCACCGATCACGATCACTTGCTGGGCGTGGGTCTTATGTAAAAGTTCAATTCCACTTCGAATCGCCTGGTGATCAGCGCGGCCGTGAACTTGAAACACATGGGCCTTTGCTGAAAGCGACTGGAGATGGGCTAATATCGTTTGGATGGTGGGGGCTTTGGAACTGGAAGCACCAACGACAACGAGGGCTTCTGAGGGCATTTCGGTAATTACCTTTGCGAGGTGCTGTTGGGCCAAACCCCGCCCGAAAACGACCTGCTCCGCTGTTTGCGGTAGAATTGTGCGGTCTATGATGAGTTGGCCGGAAGAACTGTCCAGTTCAACAAGGTCCGGCACACTCCAGCAGCCAAGTTGGTCTTGTTTTAAAGTAAGCATCGTCTTCACCTGCTATAATTAGTATTTTTCTCTATCAACCCAATCATACTATTAAAACTGCATGAAAATCAAGTAGTTGCCCATGCTGGCGCCCGTTCGCTGTTTGACATTTACAACTGGCGGCTTTATAATAATGTTGAGCTAAGGAATCTTACAGAAAGGGCAAGGTATCAGCAGCTAATGTTTTTATAATCCACTCGAGAAGCAGTAAAATAGGAACTTTAAAAAGTCATTAAAGGGAATGGCTTCACTTTATGCTTGTCATTTTATTAACTGTGAGTGGATAGTATTCATAACTGCTGATCGCCGTATAAGCTAGGAATAACACCTGTATCTACTAGTTGTGTATAATTAGGGTTTTTCCAGCTATTTAATTTAATGGTTTTTGGCGAATATAAGTTATACCGCTTAATCTAGGGTGCTATCCTCTCCAGTTTATACAGGAGGGGTTTTTTATTTTACTATTAGAGTGTGGAAAGATCAAAAAGTCTTTTGGCGACCGGTTGGTCCTTGACGTGGAGAGTTTACAGATCTATTCCGACGACCGGATTGGTGTAGTGGGGGCAAACGGAGCCGGAAAAACCACCCTGCTTAATATTTTAAGCCAAAGGCTTGAACCGGATGAAGGATGGGTTAAGCTTTACACCAAAATTGCTTATGTTTCTCAGTTGGAACCACCCGAGCAGAAAAGGATCAGCCTGGAGATGGCTTCCAAGTTCGGCGTGGCAACAATTTGGGATGAAACAATGAGCGGTGGGGAGAAAAACCGGTTTAAACTAGCGGCAAGTTTTGAGGCGGATTGTCCGTTGCTCTTTGCCGATGAACCGACGAGTAACGTTGATCTTGAAGGCATTGAGCTTTTGGAAAGGCGGCTGGTTGAGTACCACGGGGCGCTTGTTATCGTTGCCCATGACCGGAGTTTCCTCGATCGGCTCTGTAACAAGATTTTAGAGGTGGAGCACGGTAAAGTTAAGCTCTATAGTGGTAATTATAGTGCCTATAGTGCGCAAAAAGCGGAGGAGAGAGCGCGAGCCCAATTCGAATATGAACAGTATATAAACGAGAAAAGGCGGCTAGAGCGGGTGGCTATTGAGCGTCGGCAAAAAGCCCGGTCGATTAAGAAAGCGCCGAAGCGGATGGGTAATTCGGAAGCACGGCTACACAAGATGGGAAACCAAAAGGCCAAGGCGGCGCTGGAGCGTTCCGTAAAGAGTGTAGAGGCCAGAATAGAACGGCTACCGGTTAAAGAAAAACCAAGAAAACAAGCGGTCATTAAATTAGATCTACCGGAGATCAAGCAGATCCATAGTAAAGTCATTGTCGAAGGCCATAATTTAAATAAAAGTTATGGCGAAAAGGTTATTTTCAAAAATGCAGAGTTTGCCATTGCCAATGGGGCGAAGGTCGCTTTGATCGGCCCTAATGGCTGCGGGAAAACCACTTTGTTGAGGATGATCATGAAGCGGGAGGCGGGGATCAGAATTGCGCCGGGGGCCGCGATTGGCTATTTTAGTCAGGAGATGAGCATTCTGGATGAAGATCTGACCATTCTTGAGAATGTAATGGCCGCTAGTATTTACGACGAAGGCTTTGCGCGGACATTGCTTTCGCGGTTGTTATTTAAACGGGATGATGTTTTTAAGCGGGTCGCCGTATTAAGCGGCGGTGAACGTGTTAAGGTTTCCTTTGCCAAAATGGTCTTAAAAGAATTAAACCTACTAATATTGGATGAACCAACCAACTATTTGGATTTAAACTCGCTGGACGTGGTGGAGGAGGTACTGCGGGAATACGACCAAACTTTATTATTGGTCTCCCATGACCGCCGTTTGATCAGTAGTGTTGCGGACCATATTATGACGATCGAAAATTTCCAAATCAAAAATTTTCAAGGGACATTTGAGGAATATTTGGCCTGGAAAAAGGCGGTTCCGAAGCAGGGGTTAGAGGAGATCAAAAAACAGATTTTCCTTTTGGAAAACCGCTTATCAGATATTATTGGCCGCTTGTCAATGCCTTCCAAGGATGATGATCCGGAGGCTCTTGATCAAGAATACCACGCGGTATTGGCCGAGTTGAAAAATCTCAAGGCTAAGCTGGAGTCTTAATCCTTGTGCCATTTGTTGATAATTTATTTTACAAAAACTTATCCGACAAGAGCAGGCAATATTTGGTAAGAAAAGAAATAATTACAAGAAAACAAAACTACCCGCGAAAAAATAAGCTTTACGACTAGGATACGCGTATACTTCTTGGTGACAATCTTTCCATTGATCGGTCGACAAGCAAAGGGTAAGGGATTGGAGGAGAAAGAGTGAAAAAGGTTGTTTTTTCGCTTGCCTCATCGTGTTGGTGGTATTTTTGTAATTCTCTTAAAAAAAGCACAAGCATTAAACAGAAAGATAGAACGAAATTTAATTTCCAAGTGGGAGCAAGTAACCGGATACAAGTTCCAAAGGAAAGAATACTGTGTTAATCTGTTTTATGCCGGCGCTCATGGGCCCTCATTTAACAACCTGTCATTGGATAAAAACACCGCTTTTTATAACATAGATGAAGGAAATATGCTCGATATGATCAGTCATGAATTGGGTATACATGTACTCCGGCCCCACCTGGGGCCCTTAGAACTGCAATTTGAACGAGAGATTCCACGGATTACTGATAATCCGAGGATATATGGTCATGTCAGTTATATGGCTTCTGAATCATTAGCGGCTTTCTACAACAGGAAGGTTTTAGGAAGAAACGCTCTGGATGTGGCCTCTTCCAATGATTATCAAAGGTTTTTTGCTATTTATAATCGGTTATACCAGGATAAGTTAGATCCGGTAAAGATGTACGAATTAGGAGTAAAGGAATATATCAGGGAATACACCGCACTGTAGAATTCCCTGTATATACCTGTGCCGTAAGAGCCATGTTGGATAGAGATCAGAGAATCGATCGTGCTATAATAAGGACGAAACGAAAATAAATTGTATCTATTAAAAAGGCGATGCCCGTGGATACAGCGGTGGGATGAAATTGTCGATGGAGAAAAAACCAACCAGCCTCTTCAAAAAGCATCTGGAAGAACAGGCGCTAAGAAGGATCGTTCTTCTGGTGATCATTGGTTGTCTTTTGTTCTGCATCCCCACTTTTGGGTTGAACTATTTGGTGCAAAATCTTAGTGTGGAAGAGCATCTTGATTTTTTAAACCGTCGCTTCGATGAGATCTACGAAGATGTCACTACTTATTTGGAAGACCGGGAGAATCAAGCACTATTTATCCGCCGTATTACCGGTGCTGCTAACGGTAAAGAAGTGCAGTACTCATTGAGCAAGTATAACTACACCAGTCCGGTACGGCTTAATATCATCTTAATGAACCGACAGCGGGAGATTATTCATACCAGCTTTAGTGCGGAAACATTGAATTTACACCGTACGGAATTTAACAAAATCGTGGCGGATAACGCTTTAAAGGTGGAGACGCCGATTTATAGTACGGTCTACTTCTTTTCCGGTGACCGCTCGGAGTGCGTTTATGCCAAACCCCTTTACCAAAAGGGGGAATTGATCGGTTTTGTCACGGTTTATCTGAATGGGAACGACTGGGGAAGTCTTTTTTCCGAATATCAGTATGACTGTATCATTACGAATCTGGATGGCGCCATCATCTACCATACAAAAAGCGCTTTTCTCCCCGAACGGAACACGAACAAATATAAGGTCGATCCCGCACAGCGCTTTATTACAGTGCAAGATAACCGGTACCGACTTGGGACACGGAGCCTGACTGATAAAAATGTCATCCTCTATTCACTGGTCTACTCTCCGCGCAACTCCCTCTATGTGATCATCGGTATAATCACCATTGTTCTGCTTGGCTACATTTGGTTGGTGATGTTTAGGAAATTAGCGCAGATGATGGCCGAAAAGAATGCCGAATCCGTCGATGCGCTGGTCAGAGAGATTCGCATTCTCCGGTATGAGAATAATGAGCACATCATCCAGATTGAGACCGGTGACGAGTTTGAAGAGATTGCGACCCAGATTAATAAAATGGTGAAAAGCATTAACGATCTTAACACGCGTAATACCGATCTGATTAAACTGAATAGTATGATTGAAATGCGCAACTTACAGATGCAGATTAACCCCCATTTCATTTACAATACTTTGGACAATATCAAGTACCTCATCCTTGAGGAACCGAAAAAAGCCATGTATCTGTTGGAAAGGTTTACCCATATTCTCCGCTACAGTATCAACAACACCAAGGCGGATGTTGCTCTCGCCGAGGATATGGAGTATATCGAAGATTATCTCTTTATCCAGAAAACAAGATTTGGCGAGCGTTTCAAGGTTCGGATGGAAATCGCCCCCGAGTGTGGCCGCTGTACAATCCCAAAACTTTTGTTGCAACCTTTGATTGAAAACAGCATTAAGTACGGATTCCAGAAAAAAATGGAGCTCTCGATTGAGATTAAGGGCTGGCTAGCGGGTGAATATCTGTTTTTGCAGGTGAAAGACGACGGCCCGGGGGTTTCTGCAGAGCGATTGGCCACCCTGCGGCGGATGATTGTTTCCGAAGAGATTAAGACGGAGCACAATGGTTTACAGAATATCTCCCGCCGGTTGATCTTGAAATATGGGAATGAGTGTGGGCTTTTCATCGACAGTGAAGAGGGGAAATCGTTTACGGTTACGGCAAAGCTGCTGTGTAGGGGGAAAAAAGATGTATAGTGTGGTGTTAGTAGAAGACGAGGATATTATCAGAAAAGGCATCCGCTATTCCGTGCCTTGGGAAGAACATGGCTATGTCGTGGTGGGGGAGGCCCGCAACGGTGTTGAAGGAAAGGAGCTGATTCAGACTTTAAACCCCGATATCGTCATCACCGATATCGAAATGCCGGTGATGAACGGGCTGGAGATGATCATGGAAACAAAATACCAGTATGATTACGTCGCCATTCTTTTGACCGGTTATTCCGAATTTGAATACGCCAGAGAGGCCATTCGTATCGGGGTCTCCGACTATATTCTGAAACCGCTGAATCAGGAAGAAATCCTCGAAGCGCTGGACCGGGCGGCGCTGGAATGTAAAAACATCCGTCTCTTGCGGCAAGAAAATGAAAGTAGAGCGGAGCTGAAGAATCTTTCCCTGTTGAGTAATTTAAACCTGGAAGAATCAGAGGACCCTTTGGTTACGTCGATTTTAGATTTTATTACCGACCACTATAGCCAGAAAATCACCCTTTCGGATCTTGCTGAGCATGTCCATTATTCCGAACGGTATATAAACCAGCGGTTTCAAAAGGCGTTGGGTACCACGGTGATCGAATATCTGAATCGGTACCGTATCCAGAAGGCCATCACCCTACTCCAAGAGGATAAACTGCCCATTTCTGAAATCGGGTTTTTATGTGGTATCGGTGATTATAAATATTTCAATTATGTCTTCAAAAAGTATGTGGGCTGTTCGCCCAAGGAATATAAGTCCCTAGTTAACCACTAGCTAGGCGGAAATACCGAACAAAAGTGTTCGGTATTTTTTCTTTCTGTTCCGTAAATTGGGTGTTAATAATTGATGAATTTTCGTAGAATGGAAGCAACAAAGGCTCAATCGGAAAAAGGAGGATACGAAATGAAAAGGTCATCACTGTGGGTTGTGGCTGCTGTTTTGATTGTCGCGGTTGTGATCATTGGTTTCAGAGTCGGTACACCGAAGGCAGATAAGGCCGGTGGTGGGAAGTTAGTCGTCTATTCCCCGAACTCTGAGGGCTTGATGAATGCGACGATTCCATTGTTTGAAGAAAAGTACGGTATTGATGTGGAAGTCATCCAGGCGGGAACCGGTGAACTGATCAAGCGGATCCGGTCCGAAAAAGATCGGCCCTATGCTGACGTTCTGTTCGGTGGTTCCTGGTCACTGGTCTATGACAATCGGGACTTGTGGGAACCGTATGTTTCGAAAAATGACGCCAATGTACTTGAGCCTTATCGAAACAAAGTCGGATTTATCACCAGTAACGTATTGGACGGGAGCTGCCTCATCGTCAACACGGATCTTATTGGCGATATCAAGATCGAAGGGTACGCCGACCTGTTAAATCCGAAGCTCAAAGGGAAAATTGCCACGGCGGACCCAGCTAACTCTTCTTCCGCTTTTGCGCAACTTACCAATATGCTTCTGGCCATGGGCGGCTATGAGAGCGAAGAGGCTTGGCAGTATGTAAGGGATCTGTTTGCGAATATCGATGGTAAAATCCTGGGCAGTTCCTCTGGGGTCTACAAGAGCGTGGCCGATGGGGAAAACGTGGTCGGTCTCTCCTATGAGGATCCCTGTGCCCAGCTTGTACGGGACGGGGCTCCGGTAAAGGTAATCTATCCTAAAGAAGGTACGGTTTATCTCCCGGCTGCCGCCGCCATCATTAAGGGTGCGAAAAACATGGAGAACGCAAAGCTCTTTATGGACTTCATCATCAGCGAGGAAGTCCAGAACATCTGGGGGACCACGCTAACTAACCGTCCGGTCCATAAAAACGCTAAGACCAGTGACTTTATGGTCCCTATGTCCGAAATCTATGTGATTGAAGAGGATATCCCTTACGTTAGTACGCATAAACAGGAAATTGTCGATCGCTTCACGGAGCTCTACACCAGTCTCCAAAGTAAATAACCCAAGTTTATCGTAGTAGTTGCTCACGCTGGCTGTCGTCCGCTTTAGCGTAGTGACGAAAAGCAAAGCCAGGTGGGTAACAAGCTTCGAAGGCGGACAGCAGCTAGTCATTCTCCCGGTGCCTCTGGCCCTGGGAGAATGACAGCTAATATTTTCAGTAGGTTTGTGGGGGTATAAAATGAGTAAAATCCTGATTCGCCACGCGGTAAAAAAATATGGTGACCATACGGTCATCCCGGACTTGAATCTCGAAATAAAAGACGGTGAACTCTTTACGCTTCTAGGCCCTTCCGGGTGTGGCAAGACAACCCTTTTGCGTATGATTGCCGGCTTTAATTCCATCGAGGGCGGAGATATCTACTTCAACGACATCCGCATCAACGACTTGGATCCGAGTAAGCGGAATATCGGTATGGTTTTCCAAAACTATGCCATCTTCCCCCATATGTCGGTGTACGATAACGTTGCGTTTGGGCTTAAGAACCGCAAGATGGAACCAAAGAAGATCCAGGAACTGACCGAACAGTACCTGGAGCTGATGCAAATTGCGGAGTATGCTTCAAGGATGCCCAACCAGTTGTCCGGTGGGCAGCAGCAGCGGATTGCCTTGGCGCGTGCCCTTGTTATCTCGCCAGATGTTCTGCTGATGGACGAACCCCTTTCCAACTTAGACGCCAAGCTTCGCTTGGAGATGCGCAGTGTGATTCGGCACACGCAAAAGGAGGTCGGCATTACCACCGTTTATGTGACCCATGATCAGGAAGAAGCCATGGCGATCAGTGATACCATTGCGGTGATGAAAGAGGGCGTTATCCAGCAGGTAGGTACGGCGAAGGAAATTTACCAGCGACCAAAAAATCTGTTTGTGGCCAGCTTTATCGGGCGAACAAATATCTTACCGGCAAAAGTAGAAGAGAACGCGTTGCTTTTCCCCAGCGGTTACCGGGTAGAACTGGGTTCTGGGCAGCAGATGGAGAATCAAGAAGTGCAGTGTTCGATCCGGCCCGAGGAATTTGTCATCAGTAAGCAAGGGGATGAAGGAATTCACGGGGTCGTTAGGGAGTATTCATATCTTGGTCCTAACACGCACTATGCAGTGGAAACAGTGGATGGTGTTACGGTAGAGATTATTGAAGAATCATCGATGGAAGATGAGCTCAAACCCGGACAGAAGGTGCTGTTGCAAGTGAAGAAAGAAAGAATAAATATCTTTGATCGAACCGGCCGCCGTAACCTGGTAAGGAGTGAAGCACATGAAGGCTAAACAGAAGTTTACTCTGGATATCTGGGGGCTCATCACCTTGGGGATTATCGGAGTATATCTGTTGTTTTTACTCTACCCGATGGCCCATTTGATGAAACAGTCGGTCTACGATCCGCAAACCGGACAATTCTCGATGGAAAATTTCATCAAATTCTTTTCCAAGAGCTATTACTTGAACACCTTGCTGAATAGTTTTAAGGTTTCCTTGTCGGCTACTTTCCTTTCCATCCTCATCGGGACACCGCTGGCCTATCTCTTTTCCGCTTATAAGATCCGCGGGAAGTCAATGCTGAATATCCTGATTATCATCGCGTCCATGTCGGCCCCCTTCATCGGTGCGTACTCCTGGATTCTGCTCTTAGGGCGCAGTGGGGTGATCACCGTCTTCTTTCGGAAACTGGGGATTGTTCTGCCCGATATTTATGGTTTTAGCGGGATTGTGCTCGTCATGTCATTACAACTTTTCCCGCTGGTCTTTTTGTACGTGCGGGGTGCTTTGGCCAATATCGATAACTCCTTGCTGGAAGCGGCGAATAATCTGGGCTGTTCCGGGCTGAAATGTTTCTTTAAAGTCGTAATCCCGCTGATTATGCCAACTCTGCTCGCCGCGGGTTTACTCGTTTTCATGCGCGCCTTTGCCGATTTTGGGACCCCGATGTTGATTGGTGAGGGCTACCGGACATTCCCCGTGGTCCTGTATACGGAGTTTGTCAATGAAGTAAAAGGGAACGACGGCTTTGCCGCCGCAATTGCGATCATCGCCATTATCATCACCACCTTCGTCTTTCTGGTGCAAAAGTACATCTCCAATAAGCATTCATTTGAAATAAGTGCCCTTCATCCCATGGTGGAAAAGGAACCAAAAAAAGCGCAGAAATTCTTGATTCATCTCTATGCCTATCTGGTGGTGAGCATCGCGATTCTGCCGCAGGTCTACGTCACCTACACGTCTTTTAAAAACACTTCGGGTAAAATTTTTGTTCCCGGATATTCCTTGCGCAGTTACGAAACGGCCTTCTCCAAGCTGGGGGCGAGTATCCAAAACACCATTATTATCCCCCTGCTTGCGCTGATTATCGTCGTCCTGCTGGCGGTCCTCATTGCCTATCTGGCCGTACGGCGCCGGAATGCTTTGACCAATACCGTCGACATTCTTTCCATGGTTCCTTACATTGTGCCGGGCACGGTCCTAGGAATTGCCCTCTTATCGAGTTTTAACCGAAGACCGTTACTGCTCAGTGGAACGATGCTGATCATGGTGATTGCCTTGGTGATCCGGAGGCTGCCATATACCATCCGTTCTTCAGTGGCGATTTTACTGCAAATCCCGCTTAGCATTGAAGAAGCGGCGATCTCATTGGGCGCTTCCAAGATGAAAACCTTCTTTCAAGTAACCGTTCCAATGATGGCGGCCGGCATAATCTCCGGGGCGATTCTAAGTTGGATCACAATGATCAGTGAGTTATCCACTGCCGTCATCCTCTACACCGGCAGGACCAAAACACTGACGGTCGCGGTTTTTACCGAGGTTTTACGGGGTAATTACGGTGTGGCGGCGGCGTTATCATCCATTCTGACGGTGCTCACTGTCATCTCTTTGCTCGTCTTCAACAAAATAAACGCCGGCCGCGAGATCAGCCTGTAAGAGGAGATCTGCTTTTCGAAAACGTACATGGTAAAGTCCGATCAAATAGAAACCACCCGCCAAGCGGGTGGTTTCTTTGCCTGTTTTCCCCTTAT
>ERZ773359.6029-NODE-6029-length-11064-cov-4.618403_pt1 | contig 11064 bp, 15 predicted proteins | sample MGYA00374955_ERZ773359 | MGnify/ENA primary metagenome ERZ773359 (study PRJEB29098, sample SAMN04486028) | biogas fermenter metagenome | study: EMG produced TPA metagenomics assembly of the Biogas fermentation microbial communities from Germany - Plant 4 DNA1...
TATTTTTTCTGTTAATTTACGTTCTCTTCATTTATAAAGAGCAGGAAGAGGATAAAGTCTCGGAAGATACTCAAGAGGTGTCCGGTTCAGATGAAAAATGAGCTATATGTTATTGATGGGACTGACAGCGGAAAAAGACTGGACGTCTGGCTGTCCGAAAAAATGGACCTGACACGGAGCTATGTACAGAAACTCATTGAAGAGGGACGGGTCAGGGTTGATGAAATGACTGTTAAAGCCGGTCTTAAGCTTAAACCCGGCATGAAAATAAGTGCGGAAATACCCGAACCTGAACCGTTAACCTTAAAACCCGAGAATATTCCACTTGATATCGTATTTGAAGATGAGGACATTATTGTAATAAACAAGCCGAAGGATATGGTTGTCCATCCGGCTGCGGGAAACTGGGACGGAACCCTTGTAAACGCTTTGTTGGCTCATTGCAGGGATTCACTTTCCGATATAAACGGTGTAATAAGACCCGGAATAATCCATCGTATTGACAAGGATACATCGGGTTTGCTGGTTGTAGCCAAAAACAACTCCGCCCATCTCAATTTGTCCGAACAGATGAAAAAACACAATATTCAAAGAACTTACGAAGCCATTGTGGACGGAATTGTTAAAGAAGATGAGGGAAAGATAAACGCGCCCATTGGCCGCCATCCTGTCCACCGCAAAAAAATGGCTGTGGTTCACAATGGAAAGCCTGCCATTACTCATTTTACGACTATTCAAAGACTACGGGGGTACACACATCTACGTCTGAGACTTGAAACCGGAAGAACACATCAGATACGCGTTCACATGTCTGCCATGGGGCATCCAGTTACGGGTGATACAGTATATGGAAAAGCCTGTCCGGTTATGGACACAAAAGGACAGGTGCTTCACGCAAGGTTTCTTAAACTGACGCATCCAAGAACCGGAGAAGAAATGGTGTTTGAAGCTCCATTGCCCGAGTATTTCAAAAAGCTTCTTGAACTTCTGAGCTGACCAACCGATGCTGAATCAACCTTGGCTGAACCGGGAATATAAGCCGGGGTGTTAGCTTATCTAAACGCCAAAACATCTTTTATAAATGCTGTAAACTGTTTTATTGTGGAAAAAATATTAATAGACATGTTTAGAGCAATATTATATAATTTCACTTGACTACTTTGTGAGGTGAAAACAATGTCGGAACAAAATATTGCTTTCAATGTCGAGGACATGTCATGTCAGCACTGTATAGACAGAATAAAAAATGCGCTGACAAAACTTAACGGGGTTTATAGTGTTATTGTTGATCTTGATTCCAAACGTGTGGTTATAGAGTATGATGATGAGCGGATACATGCCGATATACTCAGGGGAACCATTGAAGACATTGGCTACACCGTAAGATAATACAGAAACTGCCTGGATGCCTGTCCACAAAATGGATGGGCATTTGCTTACATGAGAGGGGGATTTCTTTTGTCTCTGTTGGGCAATCTTATATGGATTATTGCGGGAGGGCTTATTTCTGCCTTTCTGTGGTTTATATCGGGCACAATTTTATGCCTGACAGTTATTGGTATCCCTTTTGGCATTCAGTGCTTTAAAATTGGATCTTTTGTCCTCATGCCCTTTGGAAGGGATGTTGATATAGGTACTTTCGGATTCGGAGGTTTATTTTGGAATTTCCTTTGGATTCTGTTTTTTGGATGGGAACTTTTTGTTTACCATCTTGTTATGGGGTTCTTATTATGCCTGACAATCATAGGAATTCCTTTTGGAAAGCAGCATTTAAAGCTTGCAAAGCTTTCCTTGCTTCCTTTCGGGGCAAGAATTTATACACGAATCTGGATGTAGTATAATAAATTATTATTCTGATAATAGGAAGTGTTTATGTGATTGGTTTAATGGGGGGAACGTTTAATCCCATTCATTACGGACATCTTCTGATGTGTGAGAGTATAAGGGAAGAGTTTGATTTATCGAAGATAATTTTCATGCCTGTCAGAATACCGCCTCACAAGGGTTGTGAGAACTTAATCAGCGCTGAAGACAGGCTTGAGATGGTCAAGCTTGCCATTGAAGGCAATCCATATTTTGAAGCAAGTGACCTTGAGATTAAAAGACCTGGCCCATCCTATACCATAGATACGCTAAGGGAATTAAGGGAGCATTATAAAAATGAGACCCTTTATCTTATAATTGGAGCAGATTCTCTGATTCAGTTTCACACATGGAAAAGATATCAGGAGATTTTTGAAATCAGTGGAATTATTGTTGCCAAGAGGCCTGACACTGATGAAAATTTGCTTTATGATTATATTGACAAGTATACTTCTGAATTGGGAGCAAAAATTCAGGTTGCCGGGCATACCGCTATGAATTTCTCATCAACCGAGATACGCAGCAGGATAAAAAAAGGCCTTTCTGTCCGGTATATGACACCTCCCACAGTTGAATCTTATATCTACAAAAAAGGATTATACAAATAATTGGTGAATTTTTATGAATATAGATGATATTAAGCTTAAACTGCAAAAAGAACTGGAGTATTCAAGGTATCTCCATTCCTTAAATGTGATGGAAATGGCGGCCTCTTTGGCGGAAAAATACGGGGTTGACGTAAAAAAAGCGGAACTTGCAGGAATACTTCATGACTGCGGAAAGAACTTCGGTGGCGAAAAAGCGAGAGAATATGCCAGAGAAATCGGCTATACTCCTGATGAAATTGAACTTGCACAACCCAGGCTTCTCCATGGTATAATAGGCGAACATATTGCAAAGACCGAGTATAATGTTGACGACGAAGAAGTACTAAGCGCCATTCGCTGGCATACCACGGGAAAAGCCGGGATGACCGACCTTGAGAAGATTATATATGTGGCTGATTATATCGAACCTTTAAGGGATTTTGAAGGAATAGAGGAAATGAGGAAGGCTGCCTTTCAGAACCTGGACGAGTGTGTAGTATTATGTGCCGACAGTACAATCAGGTTTATATTAAAAAAAGGCTTGCTCCTCCATGAAAAAACCATTGAGACCCGCAATCATAGCCTGAAAATTTTAAGAAATTTGCGTTAGGGGAGGTTGCCAATGGATTTATGGGTTAACCAATTTGATTTTCAGTTTTTGGGGATTGTATTACTCAGATTGTTGGCAGCTTGTATATTAGGTGGAATTATAGGATTTGAAAGAGAATATACCAGGCATACCCCTGCCGGATTCAGAACCCACATTTTGGTGAGTCTGGGCTCATGTCTTGTAATGCTTATTTCGCAATATGCCGTGGTGGCATACGGAGAAGTAATTGACATAGACCCTACAAGAATCGGGGCACAAGTGGTAAGTGGCGTTGGTTTCCTGGGAGCCGGTGCGATAATCCGGCACGGGATTTCGGTAAGAGGTCTGACAACGGCAGCCAGTATTTGGGCTGTGGCCTGTATAGGGCTTGCCTGCGGAATAGGGTTCTATACCGGAGCTATTTTTGCCACACTTTTTATATGGCTGGTATTAATGTATCTAAAGCTGTTCAAAGACAGAATATCATATAAATCCAAGGACAGATATATTGAAATTGAAACCTATGATGATATTGTATTATTATTGAATAGCCTTAATAAGCTATTACAGGAGAATAACCTTTCTGTCAAATCCATTGAAGTATCGGACGATACTTCCGGTAAGAAGAAAGTCATTTGCCAGTTACTTAAGACCGGAGCGCAGGTTGATTCTTCACAACTGGCAGCAAAGATTATGGAATTGGAAGGAGTCCTTAAAGTTAAACTTTGAGTGTTCTTTCGAAAGGAGATGCTTTACATTTGGAACAGCAAAAAACTAAGGGTGCTTTAAGAGAAATTCTTGAATGGGTAGGTCTGGTGCTGACAGCGTTACTTATCGCATCAGTTATTCAGAGCGAATTATTTGCCTTGACTGAGGTAAATATGAGCTCTATGAGGGATACCCTGACTCCCGGTGACAAACTAATAATGAACAAACTCTCATATATTGCTTCAGAACCAAAAAAAGGGGATATTATTATCTTCCTTAAGGATGAACCTGTAGACGGGATTTTAGGAAGAGCTTATATCTACATTACCGATATTGCCAAGAAGTTTAACGGTCAATACAGAAGCAACCGCCTTATTAAAAGGGTAATAGGTGTTCCCGGCGATGAAATTGAGATTGTTGACAATGTTCTGTACGTCAATGGTGAAGAATATAAAGAGGATTATGTGAGAATTGACCCAAGAAAAGGCTATGTCTACAATGGTGAAATGGAAAAAATCACGGTGCCCGAAGGAAAATTGTTTGTTCTTGGTGACAACAGGGGCGAGAGCAGCGACAGCAGGGACTTTGGTGTAATAGACATGTCCTGGGTTGAAGGAAAAGCAATCTTCAGAGTTTTCCCCTTTGAGAAATTTGGAACTATAAAATAAAGTCCGGATGAAATTTATGAACGCACCAGTATATGATATGCTTAAAAGCTACGTTAAAAATAATCCGTTACCTTTTCATATGCCCGGCCATATTCTTGGCCGGGGTCTTATTGAAGAGCTCAAAAATGCTGGTCGTCTTGATATTACCGAAATTCCGGGCTCGGACTGTCTTCATTACCCGGAAGAAGCGTTAAAAGACGCACAAACCCTTGCATCAAAATGCTTTGGCGCAGATTATTCTCTTTTTCTTGTCAATGGTTCAACTTCAGGTATACATATAATGATCCGGGCGATAGTAAAACCCGGAGATAAACTTATCATCGGCAGGGACTGCCACATCTCAGTTCTCAACGCTTTGGCTTTGATTAACGCCGAACCGGTTTTTGTCCGGCCAAAGATAGATAATGAGAACCAAATTCCCCTTGGCGCAAGCCTTGAAGACATGAAAAAGGCTGTTTCGGAAAACCCGGATGCCAGGGGCATTCTCATTACAAGGCCCAATTATTACGGTATTGCAGTTTCTTTAAAGGACATAGCTAAACTTGCAAAAGAATATGGAATGGCTTTGCTTGTGGATGAGGCTCACGGAGCCCATTTTTGCTTCCATCCGCATTTTCCGGCACCGTCCATCCAAAATGGTGCCGATTTATGCGTTCAAAGCCTGCATAAAACACTTCCTGCATTGACTCAGACTGCTCTTTTGCACGGGCGGAACAGCGGTCTTAATCTACAGAATCAGGCTCAGAAACTTTCCTCAATGATTCAGACAACAAGCCCGTCCTATATTTTCATGGCATCAATAGACGCGGCAAGAGCTCTTATGGAGAAAGAAGGCCGTGAACTTTACCAGAAATTATGGGATAATGTAAGAAGGTTTGAAACAGAGTTGGAGAAGAGAACCTGTATCAGAAGGGTTAAAATATCTTTCGAGAATTATGAAACCGATTTTTCCCGCATTGTTCTGAGTTTTAATAATACGTCATTAAGCGGGTACGAGGCTGAAGAAATATTAAGGACACGTTATGGAATAGTTGCTGAGATGGCGGATTTATACAATCTTGTACTGATTGCAACCCCGTTTCACGCTGAAAATGATTTTGACAGGCTCATTGAAGCGCTTGAAAAGATATCGGAAGATTACAGGGGCAAACCCAAAACAATAAATAATGTTGATTTTTATGACTATATCCCAAGACGGGCGGTACCGCTCCATATTGCTGCGCTGTATTCTGAAAAAAGAGAAATTCCTTTAAATCAGTCAGTCGGCTTAGTCTGCGGTGAAGCTGTAATCCCGTATCCGCCGGGCATTCCGGTTCTCAACCCTGGGGAAGAAATTTCAACTAATGTTGTTGAGTATCTCAATGGAATTATCCGGCTGGGTTGTTCCGTACATGGGGTTAAAGATGGTAAAATATCTGTATTAAATATTTAATGATGGAGATGGATACTTTGAGTAAAGGATTATTCATTACCTTTGAAGGTAATGACGGTTCGGGTAAGACCACACAGATAAATTTTTTGTCCGAATACCTGAAACAAAAGGGGATGGAAGTCATCCTTCTGAGGGAACCGGGCGGAACCAATATAGGTGAATCAATTAGAAAAATTCTGTTGGACAAAGAGAACAAAGATATGAGTCCAATCACTGAAATGCTTTTGTATGCGGCATCCCGCGCACAGTTGGTGCATTCTGTGATCGCTCCGGGGCTGGAATCAGGAAAGACTGTTATCTGCGACCGCTTTATTGATTCTTCCTTCGCATACCAGGGAATGGGAAGGGGTCTTGGTATCAAAACAGTCAGCACTGTCAACAATTTCGCAGTCGGGAAATATATGCCTGATATTACCTTCTTTCTTGATGTGGACGCGGACACCGCCATGGAGAGACGCCATGGAAGGGGTGAAACGCCCGACAGGATTGAAAGTGAAAAGATGGAGTTCCACCGAAATGTGTATGAGGGATATAACAACCTTGTAAGTCTTTTCCCTGAAAGAATTAAACGCATTAATACCAGAAAAAGCCCTGAAGAAGTTTTTGATGATATAAAAGCATATATGGATGAACTCCTTAACAGCCGTTGACAAGGAGGATTTTATGGCGTTTAAGATTGACGGAAGTTCAAGTAAAAAGCCGGACAGGCTGACTACCAATATTTCCAGGGACGCAGGACGTGTCAATAAGAAGAACGGAATGCAGTTTAGTTCCCAGTTGGGAAGACACATGTCCCAGAATCAGGAGGAAGAGCTTAAAAAAATGGCCCTGGAAATTGAAAAACAGGGTAAAAAGCTTTCCGAAAACGTTGATATATATGAACTGAAAGTCTATAAACGCCTTGTCATGGAGTTTCTTGATGAAGCCGTTAGAGGTTTCGGACGTTTCTCAAAAGAAAGTTTTCTGGACAGAAGGGGAAGACACAGGGTTTTTGCAGTGGTGAAAACTATCAATGAAGAGCTTGAAAAGCTCACCCGTGATGTTCTTGCTTCTGAAAAGGACAACCTTAAGATTATCAGCAGGATTGAAGATATTCGCGGACTTGTTCTGGATCTAATACTGTGAGTTTGAGAAGTGTACTGAAGAATACCTTAAAGGAGTAATTGATGGAGTTTATTGGTCAAAGACCTATAATAGACAGTTTCAAAGACAGCATAAAGCAGAAAACCCTGAGCCATGCCTATGCTTTGACAGGGCCTTCGGGAATAGGGAAGAAGACCCTTGCCCAATATATAGCCAAAATGATTTTATGTACAGGCGATGACGTTCCCTGTGGCTATTGCAGATCCTGCAGGAGTTTCGAAACAGGCGGCAACCCGGGGTTAATTGTTGTCAGAAATGAAACCCAGAAAATCCTTATCGGGCAGATTCGTGACCTTATTGACAACATTGGCGTCAGACCCGCCTTTGGTTATAAAGTGTATATAATCCAGGATGCCGACAGGATGACCCCTGAAGCTCAGAATGCGCTTTTAAAGACTCTTGAAGAACCACCTGAATATGCAGTGATAATTCTTACTACCTCAATCTTTGAATCAATGCTGATTACAGTCAGATCAAGGCTTGTACAGGTTAAGCTCAAACCATATTCCTTCGGGGAAATGAAAAAAATTTTGCATAGAAATGGCCTGGATATAACAGATAAGGAGCATATATTCAATCTGAGTTTAGGGATTCCCGGAAAGGCAATGCAGCTTTTAAACGATAAAACCTTTGAAGAAAGCCGCAATATTATTATGGACTTTCTTTTCAAAAGGGACGGTTTTTCGGAGCTTACCCTGAACCAGTATTTATCAAACAGAAAAGAAGTCTTCAGTCAATGTCTTGATATATTAGAATCTTTCTACAGAGATGCCTTGTTGATTAGTTTTGGAGTAGGTGACGGGTTGATTAATTATGATAAAAAGGATAATATATTAGAGTATGTGAGCGGAATAAACCCCGGCGAAATAGCCAATAAAATAAATAACATCCAAAAAATCAGGGATGACCTTAGACATAACATGAATTATCAGCTGGCAGTGGACTTGATAACCCTTGAAGGTTGATAATGAAGATTGAAAATTTACTTGATAATAAATTTCCTACAGGAGGAAATACATGGTAAAAGTTGTTGGAGTCCGTTTCAGAACTGCAGGTAAGATATATTATTTTGATCCTTGTGATATAGAATTCCAGAAAGATGACATGGTTATTGTTGAAACTGCGAGAGGGATTGAATGCGGAAAGGTTGTAGTTCCCAATAAAGAAGTTCCGGATGAAGACGTGGTTGCACCTTTGAAAAATGTCATCAGAAAAGCTACAGAAGAAGATCTCAGGCATGTGGAAGAAAACCATGAAAAAGAAAAAGAAGCCTTCAGCATTTGTCTGGAGAAAATAAAAAAGCACGGCCTTGAGATGAAGCTTATTGACGTTGAGTATACCTTCGATAACAATAAAATTCTTTTCTATTTTACTGCCGACGGACGTGTGGATTTCCGTGAACTGGTCAAGGATCTGGCTTCTGTTTTCCGTACGAGAATCGAACTTCGTCAGATAGGTGTAAGGGATGAAACAAAGATGATGGGCGCAATTGGTGCATGTGGCCGCACTTTGTGCTGCAGTACCCATCTTGCAGAATTCCACCCGGTTTCAATTAAAATGGCCAAGGAACAATCCCTGTCCCTTAACCCTTCAAAAATATCTGGAACCTGCGGAAGACTCATGTGTTGTCTGAAATATGAGCAGGAAACTTATGAAGAGCTTCTGAGAAAGGCCCCCAGAGTTGAAGCTGTAGTAAAAACTCCGGACGGACAGGGAACAGTGGTTCAGGTAAACCTTTTGAAGGAATTGGTGAAGGTTAAGCTTGATAATGAGAACGGCGCAGATGTAAAAGATTATAATTTTGATAACATCCAAATTGTCAAGGACGCTGAAAAATCAGTTGAACTTGACCCGAATACCTACGAAGAAGTAGATCTTGAAGAGCTTAAAGAGCTGGAAGATTGATTTTTCACTATAAAATTTATGTATTGATATTTTCCATTTGGATTGACATTAGTAAGTTTATGGTATACGATATTGCTGGATTATGTTTACATTATTATGTCCATCAATTATTATTTTTTTATCTTAGGAGGTGTCGCCCATGGCATACTTTATTACTGAGGAATGCATCAGCTGTGGTGCTTGTGAGGCTGAATGTCCTGTTGAAGCTATATCTGCAGGAGACGAAAGATACGTAATTGACGCTGATACCTGCATTGATTGCGGTTCTTGCGCGAGCGTTTGTCCTGTTGAGGCTCCGCAACCCAAATAATTGAAATTATGCTCAAAAAGGGCCAGGCATGTGCTTGGCCTTTTTCTCTAATTCTTTTCATTTGAAAACCAACGATTTAAGTACATCATATTGTCCAGGATGATATATATGAGTTTCAAAATATTACCGGATGAAACTTTGGAAGACCTTCAGGTAAAAGGATTGTTTATACTTCAGAAAAAAGATACATTCCGTTTTGGCATGGATGCAGTCCTGCTGTCAAGTTTTGCAGCAACGGGAAGAGGCAGGAAGGTTCTTGATCTGGGAACCGGCACCGGGATAATACCCATTCTTATGGCTGCCAGGTACGAGGCTGAGAAGATAGTAGGCATAGAACTGCAACCCGACATTTCGGATATGGCCAAAAGAAGTGTTGAAGGAAATGGTCTTGAGGACAGAATCGAGATAATTCAGGGGGATCTAAAAAATTACAGGGATTATTTTAACCCCAATTCTTTTGATGTCGTTGTTTCAAACCCTCCGTATATGAAAGCAGGAAGCGGATTTCTAAATCCTCAGCAAGGGAAAGCCATATCCCGCCATGAAATCCACTGCACTCTTGAAGATGTGGTTAAATGTGCGGATACAGCACTCAAACATGGCGGAGAGCTATATATGGTTCATCGTCCTGAAAGGCTTGTGGACGTTTTGACCTCAATGAGAAACGAAAGGCTTGAACCTAAGGTATTGAGGTTCGTATGCCCCAAACCCGGCACGGCACCCAACCTGTTCCTTATAAAAGGCATAAAAAATGCCAATCCGGGGCTAAGGATCCTGTCGGATCTGATTATTTATGAAGATAACGGTAATTATACCGAAGAGCTGAAAGCAATATATAACACATTGTAAAGGATGGTACAATGCCCATACATATAACTACACCAATAGATGACAGCGTTATATTTGAGCTTAAAGCAGGGGATGAAGTCTTTATCTCCGGCACTGTATATACCGGAAGGGATGCGGCTCACAAGAGAATGATCGAGCTTATAAGAAGCGGAAAGCCTCTGCCTTTTGATATTAAAGGACAGATTATATATTATGTCGGTCCTTGCCCTGCCCCCGAAGGAAAAGTAATAGGGTCTGCAGGGCCTACCACCAGCGGAAGAATGGACGCTTATGCTCCTGAACTTATTTCACTGGGGCTTAAGGGAATGATAGGAAAAGGAGTCAGGGATGATTCTGTGAAAGATGCCATCAGACAGCATAAAGCGGTGTATTTTGGAGCCACAGGCGGAGCCGGGGCCTTGATTTCATCATGTATAAAAAAGTCTGAAATAACAGCATTTGAGGATCTTGGAACAGAAGCCATAAGAAAACTGGAAGTTGAAAACATGCCCTGTGTGGTGATTATAGATTCCCACGGGAACGACTTGTATGAAGAAGGACGAAAAAAATACGAAAAAAAGGATACGGAATGATGGAACTTAGATTTGACAAAAGGATTAACATTTTCTGCGGGCACTATGGCAGTGGAAAATCTGAGATTTCAGTCAACAGTGCCGTTTCTGTTAAATCAGCATACGATGATGTCCTGCTGGTTGATCTGGACATCGTAAACCCGTTTTTCAGAAGTCTGGACGCCAAAAACAAGCTTGAATCTTTGGGTATAAGTGTGATTGCACCTGAATTTGCAAATACCAATGTGGATGTTCCGGTAATTGGTCCTGAAATTGCGGCGGCGTTAAGAAACCAAAACAGAAGAGTTATCCTTGATGTTGGCGGCGATGAAGACGGAGCCAGGGTTTTAGGCCGGTACTTCTTTGATATTCCGCAGCAGGATTATGATATGTTCTTTGTTTTCAACAGGTCCAGGCCAATGACCCGGGACTTGTCCGAGACTATTGAATATATAAATG
>ERZ773359.6030-NODE-6030-length-11063-cov-11.998728_pt1 | contig 11063 bp, 9 predicted proteins | sample MGYA00374955_ERZ773359 | MGnify/ENA primary metagenome ERZ773359 (study PRJEB29098, sample SAMN04486028) | biogas fermenter metagenome | study: EMG produced TPA metagenomics assembly of the Biogas fermentation microbial communities from Germany - Plant 4 DNA1...
CGGGCTCTGTTACATCGTCGGGTATGCCCTGATTGGCGGGGTGTTTTGAGAGGGACAACGGCACTCCCCGCGCACAGGGGAGGGGATACATAGGATGGCTTTCCTGCCATCACGAACCCCTCCTTCTTCCGTCCGAAAGTTCCGTAGTAGGCCAGATTAAAATAACCTGAGATCCAGCAGAGAGCAAGTTGAGCAGCCCGGCACAAAGAGGCAGTCCTCCAGCGCCGAAGGCTCATCGGGCTTGAGGTTTGCTGCTCTCCTGAGTTCGCGGGAGACAGTTTTCCCCTGATTTGAGCAGAATTTTTCCGCCGAACTGTAACGTTACAAGTCGGCTCTGCTTCTCCTGCTGTACTTGAATCAGTTCTTTGGATGCAAGTTTTGCGCAAACGCGGGATGCTGTACTTTCAGAGATCTGCGCTCTCTTGGCAATTTCTGAAATAGAGGTTGGATTGTGTGCGGCGACATCGGCCAGAATCTGGAGTGACCTCTCATCGATCGAGAATGGGAGGCGCGGAGGTTTGTATATTTCAGTTTCTCTATCTATATCCGAGAAGATTGCACATTGATGAATATGTGGAGCGAGTATGAGGGTGGCAGTGGTGAGGGCAACGAGAACCTCGCGCGGGCCGCCAGAGAGGTTGACTATGAGGCTCCCATCCGGATGAACTGGAGGCGTTGATGCGCGAATTTCATCAAGAAGCGCTAAAACCATGGTTTCAATATTACGATTATCAATTCGCAGAATGTCTACACAAATATCGCCGCTGATCTTCTGGCTCATCTCCCTGACGGTGTCGATGGCTCGATCTGCCCTGGCATCTTTCCCATACTCCGGCCTGATCAGGCAGATACGGTCTCCCCGCTCAATCCCGCACCTGACAATCAGAGAGATGATATGAGAGGTATCGAACCCGAGTGGCGAGAGGTACGTTTTCATTAGTTGAGTAATACCTCCCTGCCGGTATATATGCACTTTGACACAAATTGACCGCATGAATTGCATCTTTCTGCAAAAATCGCTTCCAAATAAACCAAAAGATTTATCAGACCCCGCGCACATGCTAAATTATGCGCCAGATACTCATCAAGGTGCGACCGGAGGATGCGTTCGAGGTTCCACATGGTGATGGGTATCAGGTATACTCCGCTCTGCTTGCGCTCATTAAATCTGTAAATCCAGATGTCAGTGAGAGATTACATGGCTCTCCGGTGCGCACAATGTCGATCGGAGGTCTCAATGGAAATTTTGAGAAAAGTAACAAGAACGGTTTCAAACGCCTCGCGCCGGATAAGTTATACACGATACGGATCGGAGTCATCGACCCGCTTGAGGAGGAACTTTTCCAGAATCTTGTATACCCCATACTCCTCGAAAGGCGGAATATTGTACTTGATAAAGGAGAGTTATGTGTCGAACATGTAGAAGACAGGCAAGTGTCGTACACAGACCTGTTTCGTAAAGCTGCCGGATATGCAGATTCAGCCCTGGAAATCAATTTCCTAACTCCGACATGCATCCAGTACAAGAACAGTAAAGTCACTGAGATGTTCCCACAACGAATTGCAGTATTTCATTCCATACTCTCAAAGTGGAATCAGGTGTGCCCTGACGGTTACAGGATGGATATAATTCGCGACGAATTTGGTCGGTACTTGATAGAGAAACCGGCTGCTCGATCGTACACCACATACAGTGTTCTTGTGAACACGGTTTTTGACAGAGTGAATGGTCATGCCCGCCCTATCTTCAAACAGGGGTTTGTTGGACGCTGTGGATATTCATTCACCCCGGATGCACCAAAATCGTTCCGGAATGCTGTCACGACTCTTGCACTGTTTTCGGAGTTCAGTGGGGTTGGATCCAGCGTCACCCGGGGATGCGGCCAGGTGAGCGTAAGTTTAGAGGAGAAGGAAACATGATGGTAAAGCCACCAGAGAGCGTCATTCCACCGGACGTATTGCGTGAGTATTTCCAACCAAAGCCTAGGGATGCAATTGCTGATACTTATCGAGTTCTTGTCGATTATTACGAGATTATTGATCCGGCACTTCGGAGTTCTATCGTTGCATATCTCCCTGCAAAGAGTACGGAGATGGGGAAAATCGACCAGACGATGCTCAATCATATTCGAAATGGTGTCTGGGCTCTCATTGAACTCAACGTCGGGTTACTCTCCCTCGGTTCTGCCAATGCCCTCTCCGAGCAGGAACTGAAAGAAGTGATTGCTCTCTTTTCGGTTCATGACCTTCACAAAATTCATGGGAAAAATTGGAAGGAACAGTTTGATATTTCGCAAGAAGAAGTCCTCGAATATGCCGAAGCATTTAGGGCAACGAAATTTGCACCCGGCCTCACCGGACATGACTTCCAGTCAGCCGCCGTCGCGCTGCACAAGAAGATTGGATTCCATGCAAATCTCTCAGCAAAATTTAATCTCTATCGTCCATGGCTGACGATCGCTGATACGCTTGCAAGTATAGAGCAGCCACAGGCAACGCCATCGATGCAGCAACAACTAGACCGGATTGACCCCTCGGTCGACTTTTACTATCACACATTTCAGGAGGCAACCGGTATCCTCACTAACCTTGTCCATACCGGAATTGCTAAGTGGGCTTCAGAGAAAAACCTTCATCCCCTCCTCATATTTGAGAAAGGTGTTCTTTATCTTGGAAAGGCGGGCAAACTGTTCGAGTTGAACGCGGAAGAGGTTATTAAAGAGATCTATAGGGCATTCAGGGCAGCGCTTAACTCCTCTCATCGCACATTCTCCGATGCGCTCGAGTTGCAGAAGAGTATCGATGCATCACAAGCAGAAAAAGGATTCTACAAAATTGAAAATGTCTTCTTCTTCTATTCGGGAGTAGAGAGGGTTGCTAAAGCCTTCGCAACTGCGGCCGTATTGAGAGAGAGTGAGAACAAAACAACCATCGAGGTTGACTGCGCCGGTGGCGTGCTCAGAGTTGCTAAAAAAGAACCTTACATGCGCTATCCTCCAGCAATGGTTGTGGACATCCCAAAAAAATACATCACAAGCATCACTATCGACGGGAATACAGTGGATACAGGCGACGTCTTGATACACTGTCGCTCTGAAGAGCGAGAACGTGGCAGATTCACACTGATCCCAGAAACTGTGGAGATCGATGGGCAAAAGGTTTCCGGAAAGGTTATCATTAACGGAACCGGCCTGATGGCCAGCCAGGTTGGGTACCGGGCGCACATCATGGAAGATTTCGGGATCGATATTGGCTGGGATTCAAAGATCATTTCCTATTCCCGTGCAATCTCGGGGCTTCGGAAGCAACTTATCCAACCCCTCATCAAGATTGGTGCGCTGGAATCAGATGATCCTGTCCTCGAGACCTGCCGAATGTTTGGTGTCGATGCAACTCTCTCCGAGCGCCTATCCGGATATGCCCAAGCTCATCGTACAGATGACCATCACCGCGTTGGCGGGTTCTGGAATTACTCATATGTTATTGCCAGGGATCTTCTCGATCGGGATATTAATGGGATCCGGTTTGCCGACATTCAGTCATCCAGAGAGAAGGTTCAGTATCTGGAGGATTGCATCACACGTTACCTCCAGAAAGTTCCACGGGAAAAGATCCGAGAATTCGAGTCAAAGTTACTTTATCCCTATTGGGAGAAGATGCTCGTCTGGATGTCTGAGAACCTGGATTTCAACGGTTCGATGTTTTATGGCACATTTGAAAATAAGGCCGATAAGTTCCAGGCATATTGTAACGGTGGAGGCATCTGCCGCCTCTCCAACGATACGCCCTATGATAAGGAGAGGATCCCATTATCCGTTGGAGTGGGTATGCTTGGTCAATCCTTCTCCAACCGTTTGCCTATAGGTGTAAGTGAGCCTACACTGTATGTTTCGGTCCCTATCACAATCGAGATGGGATTGCGGTATATTGGCCATGGTATCAAAGGGGGGGAGAGCCGGATTTATTTCCGGCTCATTCCCGACCACTTCTATACGCCGGTTCTATCCCACCTGTTCTCACAGTTTCTAAGCGTATTTAACGGAGACTGCCAGACAAACATCCGGGCGCTTGCTCTTGATATTCTTTCATGGAATACTCCGCAGTATGAACTACTGGTTCGTGGCCTCATCTCGGAGTCCGGGCGGAAGAATGTCCTGCGGTACGCTGGCGATGGTTACAAGAGCCTCCATACAACCTATGATATTGTTTTTAACAAGACGAGGTATAATCATACTGAGTACTGGTTTTTCGGAGCATATCTTGGGTTAATCCTTGCTGCTGCGACCGGGTGTAGGGTAGTCGTCGGTGAAAACCCGATCTGCATTAGTGCCGGTGATGAGTTCACAGAGATGGTGAAACTTGATGCACCGCACGCTACTGTGAAGCGGATCTTCGGTGATGTCATCTCACTTACTGAATTGAATAATGTGATCGATCTTGCATCGCTTGTAATTGTACTTGGTTACGAGCAGGCAATGGAGGATAGTAGGTTCCCGAAGTATCTGCAGACGCTTAAAAACAAGATGTTTCCTGGGAGTTCTCTCCTAAAAGACATCTGGAGAGAGTATGAGAAAAAGTCGAGAAAAGGGGCATTTATCAACCGTGCCCGGGGGTACCGCAGAGAGAATGGAGAGATTGTCTACGACAACAATCCCGGGTTTGTCGCCCTAGCGTTACGGCTTGATCGAATTGGAGGTGATGTAATGGCTGTAAAGACTATTCATGAGCTTGCTGAACTCGGCCTAACAGTTGCTATCCCGAAAGGGTATGAGCCGCACCGGGTCGAGAAACTCTTCCGTGAGTCGGTGAAAGCAATCCTCGCGAAGCGTGACGGTTCGTTTGAACGAGAAGACTATGTTGATGCAGTATCTGGACGGTTGCTCAAGATGATGCGCCGTGCAGGTGATGACCAGTTTTACTTTGTCCCGGGCCGCTACGAGTTTGACCGGACACACCAGTTTGCGGAGGCGTTTGTAGACTGTGTCTTCTATGGAATGTTTGACGGCAACCCCGGGAAGTTAAAACGTGCTGCAAACGATATCAGCGACGGTTATTATTCCGCCACGCTAGAACTCTGGAATGATGCGTTTCAGCGGGAGAAGGAAGCAAGTGAGGCTAAGAAGCAAGAGAAGAAAGAGAAAATTTGAGGAGGTTAGATATTATGGCTGGGAAAATCGATTCGTTTAAGAAGAAGGTTGCTGGTTACACGCTGGAGAAGCCGGAGAGAAAACCACAGCAGAATTACGTAAGCGTCCTGATCCTACGCGAGTTGCAGAGCGCTGCCAGGTTTACTACCGATGGAACCGAAGCAAACTCGGCTATTATCAGGATTGGGGACATCGAAGAAACCGTTGGCAAACTTTTTGGACGGAAACAAGTTGCCAGTGATCGGAGGGTTGCGAAAGCGCTTCAGAGAAGTCTCATTCAGGACAAGATGAATGTAACTGTAAAAGGTACATGGGACGGCTGCTCAATGGCGGTCAACAAGATGTGCCAGCGGTGCCCAGAGTGTGCCCTTTTCGGCAGTGCAGCATCAGAAGAGGGGAACAATAAGATCAGCATTACATCACGGGTGATGTATGACGAAGCGTATACAATCCGCTCCATCGGCACGATTGTTGAAGAGTACTTCCAGAACGCACCCGGGGACGATTATGCAAAAGGAGCCACATCCGCCATCAGAGAGCCGGATTTCTTCAAGGAAGGCACTCTCTTCCCCTGCGTGGTGACCCTCAAAGACGTCACGCCTGAAGAGGTTCTCTTCTTCCTCAACATCACCGATCGGAACGTCCGGTATGGTGCAACCGGAACGCGGTTTGGCAAAACCAGAAACCATATTCTCGGCGTGTACGCTAGTCACCGCGAAGGCCCGTCGAGCCTTGAGGTCACCCGTGGGATTGTAGTTGCACTTGCGAACGCGGCAGCTGCAAGTGATGAAGATTCATCAGACCCGGCAGAACGCCTCAGGAAAGTCATGACTGCAGACACCCTCCCCGTCGAATCGGTAGCCAGAGCCGCCATCCAGGTTTACGAAGACCTTGCTGATAGGCAGCGGATTGCATACGTAAAATTTGACGCAGATGAGGTCAGTGCCATTCTAGACGAGATGAAAGACGATGCGGTTGTTAAGGCCATCCTTGAGTCTCAGGTAGATAAAATTGCAGATTATATTTCCGCGGATTGATGGAGTCATCGATGTCTCAGGTACCGAGTTCCCCAAATAGTGGCGCAGGTACTCGTGCCTTTGAGGGCGTCCTCGAACTCATGAGCGAGTTATTCTTCGCCTCGCTCGAACCCGGCAATAACTACGTTACACGGCCGATCATCTTGAATACCGCCCTCTACTATGCACTTGGGTACGCACAGGGAAACTATATCAATAAACCTGCAAATAAGCGCTCAAAAAAGCAGCAACCGGCGTACATTGATGAGACCAGAGACATTGCTGACACAGTATATGTGAGTCCTGCACGGCCGATAGGAAAACTCCGATATACAAGTGAGATCTCAAACGCCCGTAGCGACGATTATATCCAGCATAATCGGCCAAAAGAGCAGAAGAACTCGCCAACGGGGAAGTTTGGGACCAGGAAGCAGATCCAGCCAGGAGCCCAGTTTCGATTCTTCGTGCTCACGTTCGATGGGAGTGAACCAGATATGCCCCCCTATATCCGCATTGGGAAGAAGAGGTCAAAGGCACTCGTCACATGGCGGGAAGTCCCGGTCAGCATGGCTGAGGGAGAGTTCTTGATGAACCACCCTGTCCTTATCGATGACCTTGCAGAGATGCCTATTGGGGACCTCTCTTTTCAGCGCATGCAGCCGTTTGATGTTATTGAACGTGGGAGGTTTGTAGAACCGCACTTTGTGTTGGATTGTGGAGTTCCCACAGGCAAGATTGCATTCCCGGCGAGCATCCGGTTCCTCCGGAGGTACCGAGCGTGATAGTAGAGGGACTCTCGATACCTCGCTATGATGCTAAACCACTCCTTGACTCTTTTCTTCCTTATGGGCATCAGATTGTTGCTCGCGAGATAATTCAGGACCACGATGAATTTTTTCTATTTATAACAGCTCCAACCGGGTCTGGCAAAACTGACTCATGGGCAATACCAGCGCTTTCTGGCAAACTGGGTGTTGTTATAGCACTCTACCCGACAAATGCACTCGCAGAGGACCAGTTCAGGACGCTCACCTCCCTTCGCGACCACTTAGGATCTCAGACACAAGTCGTGTTTGTAACCTCAAAGACCCTCGGTATCATGCGTGATGAGGCCGGTACCAGGATAACCCGGGGTGATGTCCTGGAGGATCTGCTCCGCTCGATGTGTCGGTCTGGCAGCGGCATTGTCGTGACCAACCCGGACATCTTTATCTATGCCATCAAGGATTACTATTACAATAGATACCTTTCTTCCTCACTGAAGAGTTTTGTAACTACCGTGGTTTTTGACGAGTTCCATCTCTACGATCTGCGACAGCGGGATCTGCTCCTTTTCATTCTGCATGACCTGCTGTTATCAGACTCTGCCGGTATACGGAAATTTATCTTCCTATCTGCAACGCCCGAACCCTCTTTATTAGAGAAAGTTAGGGATGTTATCGGGGTCCAACCCATCGTGGCAAACGTTTTTTGTAATCGGCCTGTGATCGATGAGAGACTTATCTTACCAGAAATTGATCTTGAGTTTCGGCAGGGTAAGAGATTCCGGGTCGGAGAGTCGATTATAGCGCATCTGGATAATCTCCTAGAGTTTTGTGAGGGATTCAGAACCGCCGTCATCCTGGATAGTGCCATCGAAGTGGAATTGGTCAGCGAAACCTTGAGAAACCGGACAGATCTTAGAATCTGCGAAGTGAGCGGATTTCGAAAAGATCCGATCGGTGAGACGTTTGACATTCTCGTTGGAAACAAAGCAATAGAGGTCGGGATTGACTTTAAAGGAGAAACTGCTATCCAACGTCTGGTTTTTTCTGGTAATACTGTGAGCGAGTTTCTGCAACGTTTTGGAAGACTTCGGAACCCTCAGCCCGATGTCAGGTATAAGGCCATCTGTTATGCCCCTGCTGGTGTAGTGCAACACTTTTCCAGATATAGACGGATGTCGCGGCAAGAGTTGGAAGATGGTCTTCGAAGGACCATGCAGGATCCTCGCATTTTCGAAAACTTCAGGTGGAGGTATGGCTACCTCGAGGCCTGGGAGTACATATATCGGAACGCAACTGGCATTGGTGTCCGTGAAGCTAGGGCTATAAGGCGGGGTGCTACCCCACCATTACAAGGAGGAGTGCCAAAGGATATACAGTTGAATTATTTAGACCGAGGAACCAGCCTGATTTATCACCATTACCTGAAGGAGTGTGGTGTACAACCTCAGGAGGTGAAAGACTATCTTCCCAGGCTTGAGGAGATGTGCGATGCACACCTCGATATCATTGAAGAATTAGGGAATTTCCGTGGCAGCGAGTTGTCACTCGCTTACTATCAGGTCCAAACAGGCAACATTGGGACATATAACCTCTTTTTCCTTCTCCGGTGGGCAGATCTGGAATTGGTTGACCGACGGACATTTCTGCGGCGGATCCCTGGAGAGAGGGTGAAAGAAGCAAAAGAGCTCCTAGATAGAGTAGTCGGGTGTGCGATTATCCATGGGACGAACGATCACCCGCGAAGAGTCTCGCTTGATGGAGCATGGTTCCCCCAGATGGATGAGACCGAGGCGTCACGAAGACCCGGGAAGGCATTTGAGATTCACCCAGTCGTAAGAAGTCAAGATCAAGGTGAGCGCCCCCTCAATCTTGTAGATATATCTAGGGAGATTAGGAAACAGGGAATTTTTTGCAGGTACTTGTCTCATTCAAGTTTTACTTCAAAGCGCCTCTATGATCTCGATGATTACACGTTTTTGATAAATTTCAAAGATGGAAGTCTCGCACTCGGTATCGATGCCCTGTATGTAGACTGTGCCGTGCATGAACTTTATCAACGACGAGGATATCAATGAAATCAGATCTCGTCAACATCTCCGACCTCAACCAGTATCTCTACTGCCCCCGGCGGCTCTATTACCTCATGTTTTTCAAAACGCAGGAGATCAACGTTCACCTCGCGGACGGCAGGGGGATGCACGCCCGCCAGGGCCGCCGGGGAGGGTGGTATCGGGAAGTTTACCTGAGGTCTGAACACCTCAGGCTGCACGGCAAGATTGATCTGATCGACATGCAGGATAAGGCAGCGCCGGTCGAGCGCAAGCGGGGGAACGCATATTTTGAGAATGACCTTGTCCAGCTTGCGGCATATGCAATGCTCTTGGAGGAGCACCTTGGCGAACCGGTACCTCTTGGATACCTGTATCTCTATGGGACAAATGAGCGCCATCCAATCGAGATCACAGAACGCCTCCGTCAAAAAGTTACAGATACAGTTGCGGATATCAGCGCAATGCGGATTGATAGAATCCCAACGTTTTGCGAAAATCCACGCAAGTGTGGGAAGTGTAGCGTGGTCGGCTATTGTATGCCCTATGAGGCAAGGATTCTGGAGGAGGTTTGTTGAAGGCAGCGGTCAGCGATAACGCGGATAAATTCCGGGAAGTGAAGGCAGCAGAGGGGTTGTTCGATGACGAGGTGATTTACGTATCGACACAGGGCAACCGCATCGGGCTTGATGGAGGGCGAATTGTCGTTACCACAACGGATAAGCAGGAGACGGTGAGCTCTTTTCCGGTGGAGAAGGTGCGCACGGTCAATGTGTTTGGAAACATATCCGTATCCACGCCATTCCTTGCGAGTTGCGGGAAGACCGGAGTGTCGGTGAACTATTTCTCATCATACGGGAAGTATCTGGGGAGCTTCGTCCCAGAACAGAATACTATTGCTGAGATCAGGCGCCGCCAAGCGTCACTTGGTAATGAGGAGGCATTGGGGATTGCGCGGGCGATCGTCGGTGCCAAGATCCGGAACTCACGGACGTTGCTTGCCCGAAAAAAAGTGCGTCCCCCTGAACGGCTGAAGGATCTCGAAGCGAATGCGCATTCCGCCGACAACATGAACCAACTCCGCGGAATAGAGGGCGAGGCAGCTGCTCTATATTTTGGATCTCTTGACGAATGCCTCATTGAGGGGTGGACGTTTGAGAAGAGAACGCGAAGGCCTCCGCAGGATCACATTAACTCACTCTTATCACTGACGTATGCCATGATGCAGAACGAGGTGATGAGCGCTCTCCGGCAGTACAACCTGGACCCCTTCATCGGCATAATGCACACCGATCGGCATGGCAGGCCAGCACTGGCTCTCGATCTCATGGAGGAGTTTCGACCGATCTTCTGCGACGCTTTTGCTATCCGGTTGGTTAACCAGCACATCCTTGACCATGACGACTTTACGGCTGAAAACCGCCTGAAAGAACATGCACTCAAGAAGTATCTCTCCCACTTCGATGGATACATGAAAGAGACGTTTATGCACCCAAAATTCAGGTACACTGTATCGCGGCGGCGGGCAGTAGTCATGCAGGCGATCCTGCTCCGGAAAGCGATTGTTGGAGAGATGAAACGGTATCACCCGCTCGTATTTATGAGGTAATTGTAATGAGGGTCGTTGTGACGTACGACATCGCGAAGGACAAAGTACGAAGGAAAGTATTCAGAATCCTTGAGAGTTACGGGGCTTGGAAACAGTATAGTGTGTTTGAACTGGAAATTTCCGATGTTCAGCACGTCCAGATGCGGGAGAAGATACGGAGTGTGATTGAGGAGCAGGACCGTGTTCGATTCTATGAGCTTTGTGAGCGGTGCATGAAAAAAGTCACTGAGATAGGAGAGCCGTCCCCGGAGGTTATGTCGAACGTAGTATGATGCACCCGGGGCAAAACGATTTTGCAAAGGAAACACATACTCTCGACTGGTGGGTGCCGGGCGTGGAGGTTGATAACCCCTGGGTACGGAGAGGCGTCATGAAGGTGTCACTCCGAACCAGGCCAAGAGTACCGGTACTACGCCGAATTGCCCAAAAATTGGGGGCTGTCACAACGAATCAGAAAACCCGATAGGGATTGAAAC
>ERZ773359.6031-NODE-6031-length-11062-cov-5.524303_pt1 | contig 11062 bp, 8 predicted proteins | sample MGYA00374955_ERZ773359 | MGnify/ENA primary metagenome ERZ773359 (study PRJEB29098, sample SAMN04486028) | biogas fermenter metagenome | study: EMG produced TPA metagenomics assembly of the Biogas fermentation microbial communities from Germany - Plant 4 DNA1...
ATATGGATGGACAATTAACCCAAATTATTACAGTATTGAGAGACTTAACTGAACTAATTACATTAAACGAAAAACTAGAGGAAAAGGAAAGAGAAAGTCAACGATATTTAAGTGAGTTAAAGTATATAAGGGATAGTCAGAAGCAAAGTGAATTCTTAGGTATTAGTGTTCAAGCTCAGAAGATTCGAGATATTGTACACCAAGTGGCAAAGACAGATGCTACTGTACTTATAACTGGAGAAACCGGCTTGGGCAAGGAGATTGTTGCCAAGGAAATTTACAAGAATAGCTTAAGGAGTGATCAACCCTATATAAAGATCAATTGTGCAGCTATTCCAGAAGCCCTTCTAGAATCGGAATTCTTTGGTTATGAAAAGGGTGCATTTACAGGAGCATTGAATAAGGAAAAGGTTGGTCTACTAGAGGCAACCAATAAGGGCACTGTATTATTAGATGAAGTAGGAGAAATGCCTCTTCATCTACAACCAAAGATACTACGTTTTCTTCAGGAAAAGGAAATAACAAGGGTAGGTGGTACAAAACCTATAAAATTAGATGTACGAGTGATTGCAGCAACTAATCAAAATTTAGAAGAACTGATAAAACAGGGCGATTTTAGAGAAGACCTATATTATAGATTAAACGTTATACCTATAGAAATTCCTCCTCTCAGGGAGAGAAAAGACGATATAAGGATTTTAGCTCATCAATTTATAACTCAATTTAATAAAGAGTATGACAAAAAAATTGTTTTCACTGAAGATGCTTTAGAAGCATTGGAGTTATATAATTGGCCAGGAAATGTACGAGAGTTAGAAAACACTATACAGCGATTGATAATTATGAACAATAAAAATCTAGTAACTAATGAAGATATAATAGCTTTATTGGGATTAGATAATATCCCCTACCAATTGGCTACCAACAATAACTTGTCTTTGAAGGAATCTTTAGAAGTGGTAGAGAAGAAAATCATTGAAAATGCATTGAAGAAATATGGTTCCACCTATAAAGCTGCAGAAGTTCTTAAAGTATCTCAATCTACTATTGTAAGGAAAGCACAGGCTTTAGGGATAAAAGAATGGTAATGTAATAATGCATTATTATTTAGTTCACAGAAATATATAATAAGGAATCTACCAGGAAATATATGGGGTAACAGGGATAAGTTAAATACAATGGTAAAAACATATCCTCCAATATTCAAATAAATAGAAATGATGCAATAAGAAGGGAATGGGTAAAAACTTGGCAAGCTTATTGCATCATTTATTTTATGTTCAATTATATTATATTAGGAGGTAGTTATTGTGAAAAATGAAGAAACGGAAAGAATCTTATCTCACTTCGTTCATTTAGCAGATTATCTTCCAGAGTTTTTCAACGAAGATATTATCATTGGAGTAACCGATATTAACAAATTTATTTTCCAAAGTGTGAATAAAAACATTCCAGTCACCGTACGTAAAGGGGATCTAGTTACAGAAGGGGATGGAATGTATGAAACTATGAAATATACTAAAACCTATTCTGTAATAGTGCCAAAAGAAAAGTTTGGAGTTACTTTCAGATCAACTTCTGTACCTATCCGAGATATGAAAGGAAATATTATTGGAGCATTTGGAATAGGCAGAAGCTTAGAAAACCAAATAAAGATGAATTCCTTGGCAGAGAATTTATCTAGTTCATTACAAGAGATATCTAAAGTAGTTACCCAAATTTCAACCAGTGTTCAAGAATTGGTAACATCTAATACAATGGTTTTAAAAATAGCCTATGCTACCAAAGAAGAAACCGAAAAGACTGATGAAATATTAAACTTTCTTAACAACATAGCGAGACAAACAAATCTTTTAGGACTTAACGCAGCAATCGAAGCTGCAAGGGTAGGAGAATATGGTAGAGGTTTTGATGTAGTTGCACAGGAAATTAGACAGTTATCTATATCCAGTAGTGAATCTATGAAAAAAATAGAAGTTATATTAAATCAAGTGAAGGCCTTGGTCAAGGATACGCTAGAAAATATAAATAAAACAGATGTGATTTTTCAAGAACAGGCAGCTGCCCTTGAGGAAATAACTGCAAACATAGAAGAGATTGCATCTCTATCGGTAGTTTTAGAGGAGCTGTCAGGAAATTATTAGTTGCAAACAAATAGGTATGAATACTTAACAATATTTGAAACATAGATACATTAAGGAGGAAAGTTATGAACAATACACATAAATCAAAAAGTATAGTTGTTCTATTAGCAGCAACAGGAACAAATTTTATTGGAGGAATTCTATATATATGGAGTGTAATAAGCAAAGGACTGGTGAGTCAACTAAGTTGGACAAGCCAAGAAGCGTCTTTACCATATACAGTAGCAACAATATCCTTTGTAATAGCTATGATACTGTTTGGGAAAGTTCAAGATTTAAAGGGCCCAAAAACAACTGGAACTATAGGAGCTATTTTGCTAGGAGCTGGGATTATTTTATCAGGATTTACTAAAAACTCAATAGTTATAACCTTAACTTTTGGTGTAATAACAGGATTGGGTATTGGAATTTTAAACATATCCACCATAGCACCAGCATTAAAATGGTTTCCTGCTGAGAAAAAGGGATTGATAACGGGAATAGTTGTTGCTGGAGTAGGTTTTTCATCGGTATTTTATTCGCCTTTAGCAAACTATTTAGTCAATTCAGTGGGAATCTCAAGAACATTTATATATTTAGGTTTATTTGCCTTAGTCTTGTCTATTATATTTGTTCGACAGCTAGACAATCCCCCCGAAGGCTATCTTGCTGGAAATAATGGTAATATAAAGGATAAACAAAAGTATAATGAAAACTATAAGTGGAAAGAGATGTTAAAGACTATAAGTTTTTATAAAGTATGGCTGATGTTAACTTTTTCTTCATCGGCAGGTCTTATGGTTATAGGCCATATGACTAATATTACTAAAGTTCAGATAGGCTGGGAAAATGGATTTTTGTTGGTAATAGCTTTAGCAATATTTAATACTTTAGGAAGAATTTTAGGAGGAAGTATTTGCGATAAAATTGGAAGGATTAACTTGATGCAAATAGTGTTTATACTTCAAGGAATCAATATGCTTTTATTTGCAAGGTACACTAATATAGCATTGTTAACTTTAGGAACAGCAATAGCTGGTTTCTGTTATGGCGCTAGTTTTTCTGTTTTTCCCGTAATAGTATCGGATTTTTACGGAATGGAGAACTTTGGTGTTAATTATGGAATAGTGTATACAGGTTGGGGAGTAGGAGGAGTTATTGGTCCAATGGTAGCGGCAAAAGTATTCGATTCAACTAATAGTTATAGGATAGCATATATGATAGCTTTTATTTTACTATGCATAGCTCTGATAATAAGTTTAACGTTTAAAAATTACAGATTAGATGAATAGTGTGGGAAAATGAAAGAGATTATTAATGCATACTTGTATCATTGCAATGAATTATTGCATTGATACAGTATTTTTTTATTTCTTTTTTAAGTATTTTTCGCAATCCTATTCCTAATATATTATTTAATTGAAATTTTAACCCCGTATATTTACCTATTAGTTAGCTATATAAATAAACTTATTGTGTTAATTAAAAAAACATTGGCATGACAATTGCTTGTATTTATAGTAGGCATCGCAAAGTATATTCCAACTTAAGGAGCAATGTTTGATCTTGTCTACAAACTAAAAGAATAGAGGTGCAAATATGGGTTTTAAAATTTTAGTGGTTAATCCAGGTTCTACTTCAACGAAGATTGCAGTATATGAAAATGAGAAGGAGCTATTTTTCAATACATTTGATTATACGGCAGAGGAACTTAAAAGGTTTAAAAGAGTATATGAGCAATTTGAGATGAGAAAAAAAGATATTGTTAATTATTTAGATGAACAGGCATTTAAATTGGAAGAGCTTTCTGCCGTTGTAGGTAGGGGAGGAATTCTTACTCCAGTTAAATCAGGAGCATATAAAGTGAATTCTAGCATGCTTGATAGGCTAATATACAATCCGGTTATGGAACATGCTTCTAATCTAGGGGGGATTATCGCATATGAAATAGCAAAACCTTTAGGGATTAATGCATATATATATGATTCAGTAGCTGTAGATGAACTAGAAGCTATTGCGAGAATTTCTGGATTGCCTGAGATTCCAAGAACTAGTTTTAGTCATGCATTGAATTCTAGAGTAGCAGCTATTAAATTTGCATATAGAAATGGGAAAGAGTATGAGGATTTAAATATAATCGTAGCCCATTTAGGAGGTGGAATATCTATCAGTATTCATAATAAGGGAAGGATGATAGATGTTATCCCAGATTATGAAGGTCCTCTATCTCCAGAAAGGGCAGGGGCAGTACCATCTATAAAATTAGTAGACCTTTGCTATTCAAGAAAATATGATAAGGAGACTATATACAGGATGCTAAGGGGTGATGGTGGGCTAAAGGCATATTTAGGAACCCATGATGCAAGAGAGATTGAGAAAATGATTTCCAATGGGAGCGAAGAAGCAAAGCTAGTTTATCAGGCTATGGCGTATCAGATTTCTAAGTCTATAGGTGAGTTAGCTCCTGTGGTAAATGGAAAAGTAGATGTAATTATACTAACTGGTGGTCTTGCATACTCTGAAATGCTTACATCTTGGATTAAAAGAAGGGTTGAATTTATTGCACCTGTTGAAATAATGGCTGGAGAAAACGAGATGGAAGCATTAGCTCTTGGAGTACTAAGAGTTCTAAGAGGTGAAGAAGACGCCAATGAATACGAAGAGATTTATGATTAACTTGATATTTTATTATTTAAAATTTCATTAAGAATTAAAAGATATTGAAGGAGTTGAAATTATGAAGAGATTACTTACAGGGAATGAGGCGGTAGCCCGTGGTGCTTATGAAGCAGGTATATCTTATGCTGCTGCCTATCCAGGAACACCTAGTACCGAGATACTAGAAAATATTGCTAAATATAGGGAGGATATAATAGCCGAATGGGCAACAAATGAAAAAGTGGCATTGGAAAATGCTATAGGTGCTTCAGTGGCTGGTGCAAGGGCTCTTGCATCTATGAAACATGTTGGAGTAAATGTTGCAGCAGATCCAATGTTCACATATGCATATATGGGAGTTAATGGTGCTTTGGTTTTGATTTCAGCAGATGATCCATCTATGCATTCATCACAAAACGAACAAGATAATAGAAACTACGCAAGATTTGCTAAAATTCCAATGTTGGAACCATCGGATAGTCAAGAATGCAAGGATATGATAAAAGCTGCTGTAGAAATAAGCGAAGAATACGATACTATGGTGATGTTTAGGATGACCACTAGAGTATGCCATAGTAAGGGACTAGTTGAACTAGGGGATAAGGAAGAGATAGTAATAAAGAATTATACAAAGAATAATGCAAAATTCGATGCCATACCAGTGGTGTCAAGGAAGTTAAGGGTTAAATTGGAGGAAAGATTAAAGAGGCTAGAAGAATTCTCCAACAAAACTGATTTAAACTATATTGAGTGGAATGATAAGAAGATTGGAATTATATCCTCTGGCATTAGCTATCAATATGCCAAGGAAGTATTTGGAGATAGTGTATCTTATTTAAAGCTTGGATTCACCTTCCCTCTACCTATGAAGAAGATAGAGGAGTTTTCTAAACAGGTAGAGACCCTATATGTAATAGAAGAACTAGAGCCTTTTATTGAAGATGAGCTAAAGAAAAATGGAATTAAGTGTATAGGAAAAGATAAAATACCTCATATTGGAGAGTTAAATCCAGATATAATTAGTGAGAGATTACTAGGAGAAGGAAGGGAACTATTATCAGTAAATCAAGAGAAAATAGTAGCGAGACCACCAACACTATGTGCAGGTTGTCCTCATAGGGGTTTTTTCTATGAATTAGGTAAGCTAAAGAATGTAATGTTTGCAGGAGACATTGGGTGTTATGGACTTGGTGGTTCAGATCCATTAAATGCAAAAGATACTTGTGTTTGTATGGGTGCAAGTATAAGCATGGCCCATGGAGCACAAAAGGTATTTGATAAATTTAATAAGGATATGAAAACCATAGCTACCATAGGGGATTCAACCTTTTTTCATACTGGTATAAATAGCTTAATTGGCGCAATTTATAACAATACCAATTCAATAACCTGTATTTTAGACAATAGAATAACCGGTATGACTGGACATCAGGATAATCCTGGGACAGGCTTTACTCTGCAAGGGGATGCTACGAAGATAATCGATATAGAAACGGTAGTTCGTGCATTAGGAGTCAAAAATGTAAAGACTGTAAACCCAAATGAATTAAAAGAAGTTAGGGAAACACTAAAATGGGCATTAGACCAAGAAGGCCCTTGTGTAATAATAACAAGATGGCCATGTGCTTTGAAGAAGTATTCTGAATTAGATAAGAAAGAATTTGATTTAAGGGTGTCTAAGTATGAAGTAGATACAGAAAAATGTATAGGTTGCAAAATGTGTATAGGATCTGGTTGTCCAGCTATAAAATTTGAAAAAGAAGATAAAAAAGCAAAGATAGATGATACCCAATGTATTGGATGTGGAGTATGTGCTCAAATATGTCCAAAGGATGCTATAGAGAAAAAGGTAGGTGATAGATAATGACAAAAAATATTTTGTTGGTTGGAGTAGGCGGACAAGGCACTTTACTAGCAAGTACCATATTATCAAAAGGATTAATAGAAGCAGGATATGATGTAAAGATGTCAGAGGTCCATGGTATGGCCCAAAGGGGTGGAAGTGTAACTACTCAAGTTAGGTATGGAGAAAAAGTTTATTCACCTATTATTGGGAAAGGTCAAGCAGATATTTTGGTATCCTTCGAAGTAATGGAAGCATTACGATGGTTAGATTACCTAAAACCAACGGGAGTAGCAATAATAAATGATCAAGAAATATCTTCTGCACCAATATTGGCAGGACGGATAGATTATCCAGAAGGAATATTAGATGAAATAAAGTCTAAGGTTTCTACTAAAGTAATAGATGCAGCGAAAATAGCAAAGAATTTAGGAAACGTCAAAGCTATGAACATAGTATTACTTGGAGCATTGGTTAAAGCTATGGATTTAGAAGATATAGATTGGGAGGATATAATATCTAACAATATTAAGGAAAAGTTTGTAGAATTAAACTTGAATGCATTTAATAAAGGGCTAGAGATATAGGGGGTTAAGATTATGATAAAGGACTTTGACCAACTTATAAAAAAAGTCAGAAGCACCAAATCTCCTAAAGTAGTAGCCTTAGTTGCAGCAGAAGATACCCATTCTTTAGAAGGAGTTTTTCAGGCAGAGAATGATGGAATAGTAAGACCTATTTTAATAGGAGATGAAAAAAAGATCCATCGAGCTTTACAAGAGCTAGATGTAGCTGGCGATTATGAAATTTATAATGCACCAGATCCTAGTGAAGCAGCTTTTAAAGGGGTAGAACTTGTGAGAGAAGGAAAAGCAGAACTACTTATGAAAGGGAAAATCCAGACAGCTACATTGCTAAAAGCTGTAGTAAATAAGGAAAAGGGATTGAGCAAGGGAAATCTAATGTCCCACTTTGTAATTCAGGAAGTTCCAACCTATCATAAGCTTCTTGTAACAACAGATGGAGGAATGATAATGTATCCTGACTTACTACAAAAAAAAGTTATTATTGAAAATACTGTAGAAGTTTTAAGGAATATGGGCTATGTAAAGCCAAAGATAGGCATATTGGCAGCTGTGGAAAAGGTAAATTCTAAGATGCCAGAAACCGTTGATGCCCATGAGTTAAAACAGATGAATTTAAAAGGGGAAATAAAGAATTGCATTATAGAAGGGCCAATTTCTTATGATCTAGCTATGGACAAGGAAGCTGCGATGATAAAAGGTTATGATAGCGAAGTTGCAGGAGATGTGGATGTTTTAATTGTTCCCAATATTACGGTAGGAAATGTTTTGGGAAAATCTCTGGTATACTCAGCAAAGGCGAAGATGGCTGGTTGTATCATAGGAGCCCAATGCCCTATTGCATTAACATCTAGAAGTTCAACGGCTGAAGAAAAGTATCTTTCGTTAGCTTTAGCTACTGTATTAATTTAGGGAAATTCTCAGGTAATGTATTAATGAATTTGCTTTTTAGTAGCTGGCACATTAGTTGTGCTTAGCTAATGTGTAGACAAAATTTAAAAGAAGAATAATGGTAAGAAATATTTTTGACAATATATATTAGGAGGAAAATAATATGGAAATGAAAGTAAAGCAAGATTCTATGGGAACCCATCTTGATTGGGAACATGAAGGTGTTACTCCAAGGATGATTGACTGGTTTTGGAGCAATATGGAGAAGGGATTTATCCTATGGCATCCAGAAGAACATGAACCATTAACTTGGGTGATTCCACCTAAACATGGCAACCCAATAGGTTCCGTACACTTAGCACCGCAAACATGGTCTGATGGAACACGCCAAAATTTATATATTAGATTTGAAGATCTTAAAGATGTACCTAAAGAAGTAAAGAAATATCTTGTTTATGAGCATTGCGTAATCGTAGCAGGTCTTGGATTTGGGGTAGAATGCCTTGAAGATCCAAAGCCTATGGGATATAGGATTCACCAATGGGAAAAAACTGATTATGGTGTAGTAGGTAGATCATCTGCTATTGGCTGGAACAAAAAAGAGACGCCTGAAGAAGGTATTGTTTGGGCAAAGCACTGCCATCAAGAAGTAGGTAATTGGGGAGTATTTTTAGCACCATTATATAACTTATACAAGGTAGTTACAAATACGGATTATAATCCATTTGCAGATCTAGCTCTCGAAACTAAGGGAGAAAATGCTAAATATAAGTATATAAAATAATGTAGTTGTATAGGTAGGACTTGAAACTTCTAAATAGTTTTTCTACCTTTAATGACAATAAATTTATTATATATGAGTTGTTAAGAACAAAAAAGTTAACGGCGCTTAAGGTAAATAAGAAATAAATTTTGGTTTATCTCCCCTTTTGTTTTAGATGTACACAAACCCATATAAAAATTATTATAACTGGGGAGGTAACCAGATTTATATATAATATTAAACTAATGATTGGGTGGTTAAATATTTAGAATATTTGACACTGCGATCTACAAAGGGAGGCGTTAATATGAATACGATTAATGTGGATCAAGACAAATGTATAGGATGTAAGATGTGCTACAAAGCCTGCTGGTTAGACGTAATAAGATGGGATGATAAGGCTAAGAAGCCCGTGATAGCTTATCCAAAGGATTGTGTAGAATGTAATTTCTGTGAAATTTCATGTCCAAAGGAAGCTATAAAGGTTAATATTGATTACACAAAGCCATTCCCTGAGCCTTATTTAGCTTCAAAGTCTAAAACTAAAATAACAGATATTTAGTTTAATGGAAGGAGTGTTTTTATGTCTACTAAAGTAATTGAAACAGATGTTTTAGTGGTAGGTCATGGTTTAGCAGGACTAGGTGCTGCTATAACTGCTAAGGAAGAAAATCCAGAACTAAAAGTAGTTACCTTCGATAAGGGAACTGTTGGATATGCAGGAAAAGCTAATAAGGGTGGAGGACATGTGGCTTTTATCCCAGAAGGTGCAGAAGAGAAATATGTAGAATATCATACAAGAAATCTTGGTGACTACTTAAACGATCAGGACATGCTTAGAAAATATGCTTATAGTACAGTTAAAACTATGGATAGATGGGCATCTTGGGGTGTGAAGTTTATTGGTAGAGAAACAGCACAAAACGCCCATCCAATTATTCCTTGGAAAGTATGTCTGGTTGATCTAGATTTAATGGTTCATATGTCCAGGCATGCTAAAAAAATTGGAGTAGAATCTTTTAACAAAGTTGCACTAACAGACTTACTAACAGATGAAGATAGGGTAGTGGGTGCTATAGGTTTGGACTTGCTGACAAATGAAATCATTCTATTTAAAGCTAAAAGTACTATCTTAGCCAATGGAAATCAAGACTGGAAAATAGTACGTATGTGGAACTCATCACGAGGAGATGGAATTTCAGCAGCATATAGAGCTGGTGCAAAGATGAGAAATGCAGAATTTGGAAGCTTTGTTAACATGATGACGTTATCTAGTAAAACTATTGCATATGGAGCAGAAGATGTACTTACCAATGCAAAAGGAGAGCTTTGCACTGAAAGAGCTGATTTAGATCAAAGACTTAAATCTGTTGTAGGTGGTGTGGACTTAGGAGGCTCTCAATCGGTATTGATGCTTATGGATGTAAGAGAGGGTAAAGGGCCCATTTATGAAGATACAGAAAAGAATCAATTGCCAGGTTCTTTTATAGGAAGGAATCTGTGTTGTTATGGTGGAACAGCAGATCCAGAGTTTTATCGTCCAGTAGCTCAAAAATTCTGGGATAGATTATACTATAAAAATAGGTTAGAAAGTTTTTCTGATGACAATCCAATGAAAGAAGTTGTACCAGCAGTAGTTGGAGAACAAAGTCCACTATATGTAGATCATAATATGGCTACTACATTAAAAGGATTATATGCTGCAGGAGATATTTGTGCTAATGGTAGTGCATGGTCAGGGGCTGTTCCTACACCTCCAGGAAGAAACAGGGGTTCAGGTTTACTACATGCAGTATTTACATCCATAATAGCAGGGGAATCAGCAGCTAAATTTGCAAGCGATAATCCCTATGGTAAAATTGATCAACAACAAGTTGCCAAACTTGAGAAACGTATATATGAACCATTGGAAATAGAGGGAGAAGGTTTTACTCCAGATGATATTGTTTGGGAGATACAAAACTTAATGCAGCCTGTTGAATATTCAGGATACAAAGAAGAAGGTAGATTAAAAGAGGCATTAAATAGGGTACTTAAGGCCAAGGAAAAGCTTAATAAAGTTAAGCCAAATACCAGAGATGGACATGGTCTAATGGAAGTTAATGAATGTAAGAGCATTGTGCTTTGTGCAGAGATGTTCTTTAAAGCTTCCATAGAAAGAAAAGAAAGTCGTGGCTGGCATATAAGAGAAGACTATAAG
>ERZ773359.6035-NODE-6035-length-11051-cov-17.075937_pt1 | contig 11051 bp, 10 predicted proteins | sample MGYA00374955_ERZ773359 | MGnify/ENA primary metagenome ERZ773359 (study PRJEB29098, sample SAMN04486028) | biogas fermenter metagenome | study: EMG produced TPA metagenomics assembly of the Biogas fermentation microbial communities from Germany - Plant 4 DNA1...
TTTTTGGAGGCTCAGGCTTCTATGAGTTCCTCGAAGGGGTGGAGGAAGTCTGGATCGAGACTCCCTATGGGCCTCCAAGCGATCGGATTGCCCTGGCTGAAATGAACGGCAAGCGGGTTGCTTTTCTGCCCAGGCACGGCAAAGACCATCGCTATCCGCCCCACAAAATCAACTATCGGGCTAACCTATGGGCGATGAAAGAACTGGGGGTCAAGCGGATAATCGGTCCATCGGCCGCAGGAAGCCTTCAGCCTCACATTAAGCCTGGAGACTTCGTGGTTGTCGATCAGTTTGTCAACCGAACCTGGGGTAGGGCTGACACCTTCTTTGACGGACCCATCACTAAGCACATCAGCGCGGCCGACCCTTATTGCGCGGAGCTGCGCAGCTTGGCCATCAAAGCAGCCAACGAGCTAAAGATCAATGTCCATCCCCGAGGTACGGTAGTTGTCATTCAAGGGCCTCGTTTTTCCACCAGGGCGGAAAGCAAGGAGTTTTCCGAGCGGGGCTGGGAGGTCATCAACATGACCCAGTACCCCGAAGGGTATCTGGCCAAGGAATTGGGCATCTGCTACGTGAACATTGCCTTGATTACCGACTACGATGCGGGCCTCGAAGATGATCCTCAGGTGCAGCCTGTCACCCATGAAGAGGTCATGCGGGTGTTCCAAGCAAACATCGACAAGGTGAAGCAGCTGATCACTACTCTAGTGGAGATGATTCCCGTCGGAACCAGCTGCTCATCCTGTGAGGGCGCGTAGGCCTTCCCACGACAGGCCCCGTTTCGGGAAGCTCCAAATACTTGTCATATCTGTGGAGAAGCTAGGAGCAAGGAGCAAATAAGGTGTGCCAGGAGGGATCTCGATTGCTGCCAGGTTTTTTGGTCCGCCATCCGGTAGAGGGACGGGCGGTGGTGAGCAGTGCCCATCCCTTAGCCAGCAAGGCTGGTCTTGAGATACTAGCTGCCGGCGGGAATGCGGTCGATGCCGCCGTTGCGGTTTCGTCAGTCTTGGGTGTTGTTGAACCTTATCATTCAACCATCGGCGGCGGCGGGTTTGCTGTTCTCCACGTAAACGGAGAGACGGCCGCCCTGGATTTTCGCGGGGTTGCCCCCAAGGGCTCCCATCGGGACATGTTTGCCCCAGACGGCAAGGTTGACATTCGCGCCAGCACCGAAGGCCACCGTTCCGTCCTGGTTCCGGGCCTGGTCGATGGTCTAGCCCGTATGCACAGCCGTTACGGAAGGCTGGACTGGGGGAGGCTCTGGGAGCCGGCCATCGGTTTAGCCTCCCAGGGCGTTCTAATGGGCTCTGTCTACCAGGAAATCACCCGGCAGTCGGTCACTGACGGCAGGCCTTTGCGTTTTCCCGAGACGGCTCGGATCTTCCTCGACAATGGCCAGCCCTACCCACGGAACAAGCCCTTGGTGCAGGAGGACTTGGCTGCTTCCCTCCGGGCCATTCAAAGGGAAGGACCTGAAGTCTTCTATCGAGGCTGGATCGCAGCGCGGATCGCTTCTGAAATGGCTAAAAACGGCGGACTCATCGGGGAAGAAGACCTGGCAAGCTACGAAAGCCGTTTCAGTGAACCTGTCCGGGGCACTTACCGGGGCTTTGACATAATTGCTCCGCCCCTACCCTGCGGAGGCGGGATACAGATAATCCAGATGCTGAACATCCTCGAACAGTTCGACCTAGAGGCCTTGGGCCATGGCTCGGCAGCAAGTCTAGGTCTGATGCTGAAGGCTTTGCAGGTCGGCTTTCGGGACAGGGTCGAGCACCTCGGCGACCCCAGCTATACGACAATTCCCCTTGATCGACTTCTCTCCAAAGAGTACGCCCGGCAGGTCTCTCTGGACTGGGAGGGTGGACCATCCCGCCCTGGCGCCAAAGGCGGCACCACCCACTTCGTCGTAGCTGATGAAGAGGGCAATGTAGTCTCCTGGACCCAGACCGTCGGCGAATGGTACGGCTCCGGGGTTACAGTCCCGGGCACAGGAATTCTACTCAATGACACGATGGGGGATTTCGCCGCACTGCCCGGGACGCCCAACAGTCACGGCTACATCTACTCCGAAGCCAACGGAATTGCCGAAGGCAAGTCCCCCCTCAGCAGTCAGACGCCCACCATCGTTTTCCAAGGAGGACGGCCCCGGATTGCCATCGGTGCGGCGGGAGGGCCTCGGATCATCTCGGCGGTCCTGCAAGGACTCCTTGCCGTCCTTGATTATGGTCTGGACATCCGAGAGGCTTTAGCGTCCCCGCGCGTCCACTGCCACGGCGGGCCGGCCGTCGCTGAAAGGGGCATCTCTTCGGACACTATCCACCGGCTCCGGGAGATGGGCATCGAGATCGACTATATCCCCCAGGGGAAAATCGCCTCCTGGGTCCATGCTCTCACTATCGAGGAAGGGGGCCTCATCCAGGGGGCGGCTGAGCCGCGGCTGGAAGGAGCGGCCATGGCTCTGCTGGCAGCTTCGGAGGGCGGGATGCTCCTCGCCACCCCCCACGGGACTTGGCAGACCCTCTAAGAACACAATTAGCGGGGTCCGGCTCTGCTTTCGAACCGGCCCCGCCTGTCCCCGGGAAGCCGTTAACGTGTATACTAGGCCTTCGGCTTTGGGCCAAAGGAGATTCTGCGCTTAGGCTTTCCGCACTTGCACGGGCGCCGCTCTTTCCTCTCCTCGGGGACGGCCTGGTTTGGCTTCGTCCCGGCCCGATCCTCTTTCCGCTGGGGCATGTGCATCGCTCCTTAGAGACAAGCTCCGCGCTATCGGCTGGGTGTTGTCTTGCCGTAGGCTGCAAGGGAACGTCTGCGCAATTCTTCTTCGTCGCTTATCCACTGGGACCAGCTTTCATCGATAATCATGCTTCTCAAGAACTGGAGCCACCTTTGCTGCTCAGGGGATGGCTCCGCACTCAGGCTCCAAGGACCAGCCGCATCCTTTCCCAGCAATCCGCGTTCACAGGCCTGGAAGTGGGCCCACAGGATGCAAAGGGCCAGGAAGTTTGGCTTTGCCTCCCTTGAGCTGGAGGATGTGGGCTGGATGGTCATGGTCACATCCTCCCGGCGGATAGGCTGGGGGGTCTTCTGGGTGACCCTGTAATACATCTTCATTGTCTTCTTAGCGGATTTTCCCGGGGACATTGCCAACCTCCTCAAGGCGAGACGAAGTCAAGGGACTCCACTGATTTGGCAACCTAACCTGCTTCACACGGGCCAAGACACTCCACGTCGGTCACTTCGCAATCGCATGTCACTGTGAAGGTCACGGTAAACTCGACGCACAACAACTGGGAGAAATCCTCCGCCGGCTGGCACTGGTTAACCGCCTGCTGGATCTCGGGGCTCATCCAGGGCACCTCCTTCATTCTCTGCAGCTACTTTAGGTTATTCCCAGGGCATCTTTGTGGTACATGGTGCATTAGTCCTACGTTGACCCAACCGGATCAATGCTGTTTGCAGCGTCGCCCCTTGGATTTCCGGCACGCCAGCAAGAACAGGAGCAAAGTAAGCGAGAACGCCAACAGCACCAGGGCCTTGGGAAGGCAGCCCTTTTGCTTCTTCGGACACGGGCCGACAGGCTTTACATCGATCACCCGGCAGTCGGCATCAACGGTGAAGACAACCTCATACTCAACGCAAACTAACTCCCGAACGGTTTCCCTGCACCTAGGCAGCTGGCAAAGGGCTTCTTCGGACATGTTTCCATCCCCCTTCACTGGGGTAATCTAACCTAAGTTCAGTCACCCATAGAATACGCAAGAAGCTTGACAGGCGTGAATAATTACCCGCTTAGCATCCATCTCAGCTGAGAAGTAGATTACGGGTAGAAGACGCTGAGGCATCAATGAACGAAGCAAATAGGGAACGGGAGTCATGGTCAGGCATCGAGGAAGAAGCAATTGGGTGCGGTGAGGTTTTGCATGGACAGGATGAAAGTAGAGCGGGCCGTCTTCCCTGAGGTTGGTCTTGATTGCTCGCTGATTGCCAGAGAAAAGACGGCCCTTCCCCGTAGTCCTGGGCTGCAAGGTCTTGCCGGACGCAACGTACTAACTGCTAGTCACTGCACGCGATGACCTCTATTTCAACCTTGAGGTCAGGATGGACAAGTCCCTTGACTTCAACTGCCGTTGCGGCTACAAAGGTATTCCGCAAGTATTCGTTTCTAACCTTGATTACATTTGGCAAGTCTCCAATATCCGTCAAGAACATTGTTACCTTGGTTACGTCAGCAAATGTAAAGCCGGCTTGCTCCAATAAGACCGCTATGTTCTCCATGACCTGTCGCGTTTGGATTTCAACGTTCCCAACGCCGACCACATTGCCTTCGGCATCGAGGGCCACTTGCCCTGAGCAGAAAAAGAGGCGGGCAGCGTTGGTGCTCACCCCGTGAGCAACGGTGGCAGGGAGGGATCCTGCCCCTGGGATATCAAATCGTTTTTTCATTATTGGCTCACTCCTGCTGTTAGATGTCTACACAATCTTGCACACAATGTCTAGGCCCTCAACGAGCTTCCTTCGAGATTCAACTAGTTCGCTCGATGGGGGTTCTAATTGTTGAAGCTGGTACACTCTCCCAATGCGAGCATATTTCTGTACCCCCAGCCGGTGATATGGGAGTATTTCCAACCTGACAAGGGACCGGATCGACCTTGCAAACTGGGCCGTTGCCAGAACGTTCTCTTGCGAGTCATTACGGCCGGGAACAAGGGGTATCCGAACAACGACAGGCTTACCCATCTCTGAAAGATGCCTGGCCACCGCCAATGTCTGTTCATTGCCCCTGCCAACCAACTCACAGTGGGCAGCGGAATCCATGTGTTTAATATCCAGGAAGACAAAGTCCGCCAGTTCTAAGGCTTCCATGGCCTTCGGGTGGTCTGAAATCCCCGAGGTCTCGAGACAAGTATTAATGTCCGCCGCTTTGGCCATTCGGAGCAATTCCGCGGTAAAAGCACCCTGCATCAACGGTTCTCCACCGCTAAGCGTAAGACCGCCGCCGGAGCGCTCAAAAAAAGGCCGATCCCTCAGGACCTGCTGCAAGACTTCCTGGGGCGTCGTCAATTGGCCGACTCTCTTGCGGGCTCCAGTTGGGCAGGCATCGACACAGTCCAATGTCTTGCACTTGAGACACCGGTCCCACAGGACTAAGGGCTCGCCGTTCCTGAACTGGAACCCTTCATGGGGACAGGCCCGAACACACTCTTTGCAGCCAAGGCAGTCGTTAGGCTCAAAGGACAGTTGGGGGCGGACTAGCTGTCCCTCTGGGTTGGCGCACCACAAACACGTCAAGGGGCATCCCTTAAGAAAGACGACCGTTCTTATTCCGGGGCCGTCGTGAATTGCAAACCGTTCAACGTTGAATATGACACCTGATTTCATGAACTGCTCCTTTCTAAACAAATCCCAGGAGCTTGGGCAAGAACAAGGATACACCAGGCACAAAAGTGATCATCAAAACCATGATTATGGCCGGGATCATATAGATGGCAATATCCTTCAGCAAGCCCGGCAAGGGTTCATTAGAGATGGCGCACGCGGCATATAGTACTGTTCCCACCGGAGGGGTGACCAGTCCAATGAGGCACACTGACGTAAAGTAAGCTGCGAGGTGATAGGGGTGGATGCCTGTGGGAACTAGAATTGCCGCTGCCACAGGGGCCAAGAGAACCATAATAGCGGTATCGTCCATGAAGCAGCCAAGGATCAAGAGCAGCCCGCCGGTAAGAAGCAGCAGCATATATTTGTTGGTGGTCAGCATGAAGGCCATGTGGGCAATAGCCTTTATTGATCCAGTCACAGTTAGAACGTAGCTTAGCGAATAGGAAGCGCAAACAAGGAACATAACCATCGCCGTTACCACAGCCGATTCGTACATGGCCCGCTTGATCTGTTCAAAGCTTGTCAAGGTCCGGTAATGAAAGAAGCCTAACATGACAGATGCCACGATGCCGATGGCTCCTGCCTCAGTTGGCGTTGCGATGCCTGCGTAGATTGACCCGAGAACACACAGGGGTACGAGTCCCGCTGGAAGTGCCCGCATGAAGCTCTTGAACAGTATGGAGGGAGTGACTTCCTCATCAAGGCTGCCATATCCTCGGCGGCGGCTCAAGATTACAGTAATAGTGCTCAACAGAGCCAAGTAGAGGAGACCAACACCGGCCGTTGCCACCCAGACTCCAAGGACCGGAAGCCCCACGGTGATCGCGTAGACTAGGCCGGAGATGCTTGGCGGAATGAAGGAACCTAAAATGCCTGAAAAGGCAATCAAGACGGTGCAAAAACGCGAATCATATCCCCGCCGAATCATTTGTGGGTACATGACCGATCCGACGGCGCTGGCCGTCCCCACAGCTGATCCTGTGAGAGGACCGCAAGACGCGCAAGATATAGTAGTGACCAAGCCCAAGCCGCCCCGGATGCGGCCGACGGCAAGATTGAAAAAGTCAACAATGTAGTCAGCCAGCTTCGTCTCATTCATTAAGACCCCAAGGCAGACGAACAGGAAAATGGCCAACAGGGAAAAAGAGAAGCCGCTCATTAAACGACTGAACGTGAGGATGAGGGCCGATGGGCCCTGACCGATGGCCAGGACAAAGACCAGGCTAGTAAACAACATACTGTGGGCAATAGGCAGCCCTAGTACAATCGCCGACAAAAAAGCCCCTAAGATGAATATTGCTGATGTCTGCAAGGCTGACCACCTTCCCTTTAGTTGTCCAAGCGTGCGGTGCTTCCATGGGGGGTTCTTTGCAGGTCGCGAAGAATGAACCACAATTGGTAGGCGTACCGAATGGTCATTGCCAGAAAGCCAAGTGACATGCTAAGACCAATAATATACCTGTTGGGGATCCTCAAGTACACACTGCTCCCGGAGTTTCTGAGGGCCATGAGAGTGGTAAAATACGTGCCTAGGGCCGAGATGACTAAGCACGCCAAGGATATGATTCCTTCGTAAACCAAACGAGCCTTGCCGCCAAGGAAGGTTCCTATAAGGTCGACTCGAATGTGGGCATTATCCCTCACCAATCTGCTTGAGCCCCAGAAGACAAGGAGCATGTACAGGAAAATGACGATCTCCTCATACCAGGGCAAAGGAATACGGATGAAGTAGCGATTAATCGATGCGGTCGCAGTAAGCAAAACAATGAGAAGTGCGGTCATAGTCATTATTCGGTCTTCCAGCCAGCCAATAAGCCGCAGTGGACGGGGTTGCAAGTCTGCCATATGTAGCTCCCTCCAAGATTTGTGTAAAGTTGAGTGGACCTGACCAGGTCCACTCAACTTCGTTCATATCCCGAATGATTATCTGTTCTTGGCCAGCCAGTCGGCAACAAGGGGATCCTCTTCGGCCAGGACCTTCAGCACATCAATCCCGATAGCATCGGCGTAAGAGTCAAGCAGCACCGGCAGGGCCTTGGCCCTCAAGGCGGCCTGCTCTTCCGAGCTCAGGTGGACGACCTCCTTGGCCACGTTGGGGATGACCGTCTCGAGAAGCAGATCGCTTGCACCATGACCCCACTGGGCAGCTATGTAGGCTGAGCTCACGGCGCACTCCCTGATGATGTCCTGATACTGCTTGGGAAGTGAATCCCATTTATTCTGCTGAACAATGATAGCCATCGTGATCGTGTAATGCATAGTGCCTATCCAGTAAGGAGCGACTTCGTAGTATCGATTCTCATAGTAGATCGACGGTGAATTCTCCATCGCATCGATGGTTCCCATTTGGAGTCCTGTATAGCACTCGCCATAGGGCAGGGGGGTGACTACTGTACCGACAGCTTTAAAAGCATCGATTTGCGGCCTGCTGCCCATGGTCCGCATCTTGATGCCCTGAAGATCGTCGACGGACTTCAAGGGACGCCTGCCAAATGTGTCACGCCGGCCCAGGGGAGAGACTGCGAGGATCTCGAAACTGCAGTCCTTGCTGGCCTTGGCCAGAATATCCTTCACGAAAGGCTTGAGCTGGGTTCTCGTTTCGAAGGTGCTCACAATTTGATGGCTGGGGTCTTTGAAAAGGAAGGGGACGTCATACACGTACAGGCTGTTCGTGTAGGGGGCCAGATTGCTGGTTGCCGTTAGCGCCATGTCCAAAGCGCCAAGCTGGACATCTCTGACGTAGTCTTCTTCACTGCCGCCCCATTGTCCGCCTAGGTGCAGGATGATCTTGACTGCGCCGTCCGTGAGCTCTTCTACGGACCGGGCAAACAGCATGCCCCAGATCCCGCCTTCTCCCCAGAAGGGGTCAGCACAGGGCAAGTGAAACTCATACTTGGCTGGCGCCGCGAAAGCAGCAGCTGATGACAAGAGGACGAACAGCAGAATCATGGTCACGGCTAGTTTGCGATGCATAAGGACTCCTCCTTCTAATTAAGTGAGATGCTCGGTTCTTTGGATAATCTGGTCCTGCAGGGCTTTATCCAATGAGATAAACTGGGCGCTGTAGCCTGCCACTTTCACGATCAGGTCGCGGTAGCATTCCGGTTCTGCCTGGGCCGCCCGCAGCTTATCGGCAGATACAATGTTGAACTGAACCTGCCAACCCGCCAAATCGATGAGATACGCCTTAATCAAAGCGATGAGCTTGCTCAATCCTTCGCCGACTACTGCTGTGGGGTGAAACTTGAGATTGAGCAAGTTCCCATTTAGACACCTTGATTGATCGATCTTGCTCACCGATAGTGTTACTGCCGTCGGCCCGCTAACGTCTGTCCCCGCCTGGGGCGAAATGTTGTCTGCCAGGGCATCGCCTGACTTGCGCCCATCAGGGGTTGCACCAGTCATTTTCCCTTCCGGTACATTGGCCGTGAGGCCTTGAAATGACACCCCGAAGACGCCGCCCCGCCACGGCGGATCGTATTGTCTCACCTCCTCGGTAAACATTTGCGCGATCGCGGCCGCCATTTCGTCAACCTCGTCAACATCATTGCCGTATTTCGGACAATTGACCAGCAGCTGACGAATGTACTCGCCCCTCGGACCAGCAAAGTTGCTCAGCATGGCCTGATGGAGTTCATGCGGCGCAATAACCCCATCTTCGAAGACGAGCTTCTTGATGGCAAAGAGAGAGTTGGCCGCGTTGGCCAGGCCATGTCCTTGGACGATGGTATTCGTTTCGTTTTCTCCTCCTCCCTCGGACATGTCCTTGCCCATGTTGATCCGGTAATCCAGGAGAGAGGAGGTGTAAGGCGAGGGGTTTAGGAGCGTATCAAGGAATGAGGTGATGTTGTTGAGTATCGGGACGAACTTGACGTAGTGACTGAGCTGCCGCCGAAAAGCTTCCATGACCTCATCGAAGCTGCCGAACCCACTGAGGTCTTTGTCTATCGGAAGGCTGGCTATTCCCGTTAGGGGATCCCGACCGCCATGCAGGCTCATCTCTACGACTTTTAGCAAGTTGACGTATACACTCGAGCCGGTATGGCTTACGTGTTTGCCCGGGACAACAGGCTCGGAGCAGGCAATCATTGCGTAGTTGCGGGCGTCCTCGAGGCCGATCCCTGCATCCATCATCGCTTCAATGATGGCGTTATCCCCGAAGAAGGAAGGAAGTCCTCCCCCGTGCTCCAGAAGAGCTTGACCGGATCTGAGGAGGAATTCATCAGGAGATTTTTCGTGGACGCGGACGATGACCACCGGTTCAGGCAGCTTCAGACTCCCTGTGACATCGAGAAAGACGTAGCTGAGTTCATTGGTGGCATCATCGCCTGCAGGGGTGACTCCCCCAATGGTTATCGCCTGAAAAGTCGGGTACCCAGTCTTATACACCGTTTCCGACCAAGGCCGGATCTTTTTAATCTCGCACACTTTGATGAACAGACAGCCCAGGAGCTCGGCAGCCTTCTCCCTCGTCAGGATGCCTTCCCGGCAATCGGCTTCATAATAGGGATACAAGTACTGATCCATCCGGCCCAGGCCCACGGAATGGCCATTGCTCTCCAACCAGAGCAGCATGTGGGCAAACCAGACCGACTGGACTGCTTCGTGGAAGGTGCGGGCAGGGTTTTCCGGAACCCAGGCGCAAACCTCGGCAATTTCCAACAGTTCTCGCTTTCTTTCAGGGTTGCTTTCACTCCTGGCGAGCTCCCTCGCCGCGGCCGAATAACGCTTGGCAAAAGAAATCGCAGCCTCGATGCAAGTAGCTGCAGACTTGAGGAACAGCTGTTTCGCTGGGGCTTCCCGGTCCGCCCGGTCAAGGCTGGCCAAGGCTTCGTTGATTTCAGATAAGATGCCTTTGAGTCCAACGCGCAGCACCTTTTCATAGTTGACAACTACATGACCGTCCCCGGAGGCCTTCCGGTAGCCCGCGTAAATGACGGGCTTGATCCCGAAAGAAGAGGGATCCCAGGCATCTTCAACGCCCTCGGGCAGCAGCCATGAAGCCAGCTCGACAGCTATGTCCTCCCGGGATCGGCCCTTCCAATAAGGGATTACCTCCTCCTTGAGGATCCGCTTCGATTCCTCGCTGAGAATGTAACGGTCGAATGGTCGCTTGTCAAAGTCATCGATCTCATTCTCGACGAATTTGATGCCGAACTCGGGATACAACGGCACTGCCTTGGGTTTGCTCCCTAAAGAGCCTACAATAAGCTCGCCTTCAGCAATCGGGACTGCCTTGTTCCTCAGCACGGCCTCGAAGGCTTTCGCCACCCTCATCAAGGGGGGCAGGTTTTCCGTCGACTTGTAGCTTTGCGTCACCAACCGGGCCCGCTCAACACAGATCTCCGGGGTATCAAAAGCACGTTCCTTAAGATTCTTTAACCGCAGGTTGTTTTGTAAAAACGATTCATATTCCATCTGTCTTGCCTCCTAGGAACGAGTATCAACCTTGTTTAAATAGTAAAAACTCGCCTCCCTTCCTCCCGTCTTCGACAAAGTATGCAATTTACATTTCGTCCTGAGGATGGCATTGCTAGGAGAAAATGATAGATTTATTGTATCAGAGGTTGATGAAAGTTGCTACCGTCATGTTGTCGATAAAGTGCGCTTTTTCACGTAGACTCCCTGGGAGTTTGTCCCAACTACCGTGGGTCGCGCAATCATGC
>ERZ773359.6038-NODE-6038-length-11044-cov-11.734553_pt1 | contig 11044 bp, 8 predicted proteins | sample MGYA00374955_ERZ773359 | MGnify/ENA primary metagenome ERZ773359 (study PRJEB29098, sample SAMN04486028) | biogas fermenter metagenome | study: EMG produced TPA metagenomics assembly of the Biogas fermentation microbial communities from Germany - Plant 4 DNA1...
TATTCGGTATAAAAAAGGGGGTACATTAAATATATCTATACAAGGTAAATCTATTAGGAGGAAGGTTAGAAGATGAATACAAGCTTTTATGTGATTATAAATATCCTTATAATGATAGCTTTAATATATATCCTGTTATATTTGAGGAGGAAAAGAATTTCCTTTACCGTTAGGGTACTTTTGGCACTAGTATTGGGAATAGTATTTGGAGGAGCCCTTCAGTTGATATTTGGAACGGGTTCTGATGTTATAAATAGTTCTGTTAGCTGGTTTAATGTTATAGGCACAGGCTATGTTAGGTTGCTGAGAATGATTGTAATCCCCCTAATATTCGTCTCAATCGTAAATGCAATAATAAGCCAGGATTCAAAGAACCTTGGGAAGATGGCCTTTCAAATCATATTGATCCTCATAATTACTACGGCTATTTCGGCCTTTATTGGTGCAGGGGTGGCAAAGGCCTTTAATTTAAGTGCTGAAGGCTTAGTTGCTGGAGAAAGGGAACAGCAGGCAAGTGTGGGGATAGAACAGAGATTGGAGGACTTTAAGTCCACTCCTATCCAGCAGCAATTAATAGAGATTATACCCATTAATCCCTTTTATGCTATGACAGGCCAAGGCAGTTCTTCAACCCTCTCAGTTGTATTCTTTGCTGCTGTGGTGGCCTTAGCCACAATAGGCATTAGGAAGAGTAAGCCAGAAGCTGCAGAAAACTTTGTCAAATTAATCCAGACATTACACGCCATAGTTATGAGAATGGTCACCATGGTATTAAGGCTTACACCTTATGGAGTCTTAGCCCTCATGACTAGGTTTGTATCCACCAGCGATTTTTCAGAAATAAAAAGGCTAATCCAGTTCGTAATCGCTTCCTATGTAGCCTTAGCCATTATGTTCGTAATCCACATGTTTATACTGATGCTATTTAGGTTAAACCCTGTATCCTATGTCAGGAAGTCTGCACCAGTATTGATGTTTGCCTTCTCCTCCAGGTCTTCGGCAGGAACTTTACCCCTTACCATCAACAACCAGATAAGGAATCTGGGAGTGGCAGATGGTCATGCCAACTTAGCTGGCTCTTTAGGAACCAGCATAGGGCAGAATGGATGTGCAGGCATATATCCAGCCATGTTGGCGGTTATGATTGCTCCTACAGTGGGCATAAACCCAATGGCACCGGCCTTCTTGATTAAGCTTATTATCATAACGGCCCTAGCCTCCTTTGGGATAGCTGGAGTAGGGGGAGGAGCTACCTTTGCAGCCCTAACTGTATTATCAGCTATGGGGCTACCCGTGGGCTTGGTAGGTCTTTTAATAGCTATTGAACCCTTAATCGATATGGGGAGAACTCTATTAAACGTTAGCGGTTCCATGCTGGCAGGAGTACTTTCCAGTAAACTGATGGGAGAGTTGGATACGGACATATACAATAGGGAAAAGATAGAAGAAGTATAAAAAATGAGCTGGGTAACCCAGCTCATTTAAGTTTTTACAGGCTTGTAGATATGCACCTTATTCTTTAGCCTTTTCCACCTTCTTACCATTAGGCTTACCATTGGGCTTATCATCGGCCTTAGCTTCTTGAGAGGCTTTTTTAACACCCATCTTACAGTTACCCTCGAATAAGGCGCCTTCATGGACTATCAATTTAGAAATTTCTGCATCACCCATAAGCTTGCCTGTAGGATGGATGGTTAATTTGCCTTTTGCCTTTATATTACCTTCTACAGTTCCTGCTAATGAGGTGTTGTGACAAAGGATATTTCCCTTTATTCTACCAGTTTCTCCTATGATCACATCTCCTTCATAGTCGATATCCCCTTCGATGACACCGTCTACTCTCAAATTCCCCTTACCTTCCACCTTTCCAGAGAACTTGATGTTCTCTCCAAATAAAGAATCGATATTAACATTTTTTTCATTTCTTTTGCTAAACATGCTTATTCCCCCTTACTTCTTATTTTAGAACGGTTAACGGATCTATAGCCTTCCCACCTTTATGTATTTCAAAATGAAGGTGGGGGCCAGTGCTTCTTCCCGTGTTTCCCATCTTGGCTATAAGCTGGCCTTTCTCAACCCTATCTCCCCTGTTTACCAATAGCTTGCTATTATGTGCATAATAGCTTTTGTATCCATTACCATGATCGATAATTATGGTATTTCCATAGCCGGCTTTATATCCCGAAAATACCACCCTTCCACTGCCAGCGGCCCAAATATCGGTGCCAATGGAATTGGCAATATCGATGCCGTAATGGAATTTAATTCCTCTTCCAAAAGGGTTCTTCCTATTGCCAAAGGTAGAGCTTAATCTACCCTTGGTAGGCCAGAGATCGGGTACTGTTTTTAAGTATTCCAATCTCTTTTCCAAATCATCTATAAAGATAATTAGTTCCCTTTCCTTCTCTTCTAGGACTTCCTTTAAAACTTGAAGTTCCTCAACAGGTTCCGTTATCTCTTGAGGAGGGTCGTCAAGCATACCCCCTCCTCTAGATGGGCTTTTTATGCCTACTTTTTTCTCTATTTCCCTTTGTAGCCTTTCTATTTCTGCTAGTTTTTCTTCTACTTCATTAGTTGTTTCATATAAATCCTTGTTCTCCGACTTTAGCTTGGATAGCTCAATATCTTTTTTTCTATTTTCTTCTTCTAGTTTATTTATAATAGATATTTTCTGATCATATTCCTCCTCTAAGCTAATATGTGAAGTATAAATATTGTTAAAGGCTAAATATACTCCTGTTATGGTGGTTAAAACTGCTGCCATAAAGATTTTGGGAAGCCAACGGGGAATCGTTAACCGTCTAACTTTTTCTGTATGGGGGACGATCATAATACAGATTTTAGAGTCTTTTTTCTTCCCCATATTTGGATTCCAACCTCTTTCTATGAAGTTTAATTTTGCCACTATATATCATTCTACATGAATTCAAAAAATCCTTTAATTTTTAATAAATTTTACTTAAGTAGATTGTATATTACTAGTTCTACTGCCTTGTTTAATAATAAAAGCAAAGGAATTCCTACAGAAAATTTGTTTTTATTGATTTTATGTCTAAACACCACCATGCCTAATAATATACCAGTAGCTCCCCCTAACAAGGCTAGAACCATCATTGTAATTTCTTTAATTCGCCAAGCATCCTTCCTTGCCCTAACCTTATCTAAGGCCATGATTAAAAAGGCCACCATATTTATTACAAAGATATAGGTCAAGAGGGCAATTTCCTTATTGTTAAAATTGGACAATATATTCATATATAAACCTACTTTCCATTCTTTAATTCATCTCATCTGCTAATTCTATAAATCTTTCTATGTCCTTTTGGATTAGTTCTAAAGAGCTCTTGAAGAAGTCCACTGAATGGACATCTATCCCCATAAGCTTAGCCACATGGGCTATGTCATTCTTGCCTGTAGCTTTGAGGAAATCATCATATTTCTTAACAAATCCTTCCTTGTCCTTCAAGTATTCTACATATAATCCCTTGGAGAAGAGTAGACCAAAGGCATAGGGGAAGTTGTAGAAATTACGCTCCCCATAGTAGTAATGGGGCTTATTTACCCACATGTAAGGATGTAGGAAGTTTTCATCTAGTCCACTACCATAAGCTTTCTTTTGGGAGTCAATCATAATTTCCTTTAGCTCATTTACAGATAGGGAATGTTCCTTTCTCCTATCAAACAGCTCCTTTTCGAATAGAAACCTACTATAGATATCCACTATTACCTGGCCTGCATCCTGTAATGATGATTCTAGTATACTCAATTCCTCCTCAGGACTGACTTCATTTAAGGCGGCATTCATCACTATGGTTTCACAAAAGATGGAGGCGGTTTCTGCTAAGGGCATTGGGTAGCTGCTATTGAGAATGCTTTCTTCCTGGATACATAAGCCGTGATAGGCATGTCCTAATTCGTGAGCCAAGGTTATGACATTGCTAAAACTGCCATTGAAATTGGCAAGTATTCTACTCTCCTTAATGGGGTAAAGACCGTAGCAAAAAGCCCCACCCCTTTTTCCGTCCCTTGGTTCTGCATCTATCCATTTTCTTTCAAAGGCATTATCTGCAAAATCAGCCAGCTTATCGCTAAAGCTTCTAAAGTTGTCCACTATAAATTTTCTGGCCTCTTCATAGGTATAGGTTTTAGTCATTTTGCCTATAGGGGCAAAGATATCGTAGAAGGGTAGCCCATTATCATGGCCTAATATTTCACCTTTTCTTCTAAAGTATCTTTGGAATACGGGAAGATAATCTTTTATGGCTGACAGCATTGCATCTAAGGTCTTCTTATCCATTCTGGATTTAAAGAGGGTTTCTTCCAAGGGAGATTCAAATCCTCTCATGTCAGAAATGGTTAGGACTTCACCCTTAATTCCATTCAAGGCAGCAGCAGAGGATTGGGCAATTTTCTCATAGGATTTTAATTCAGCCTCATAGGCCTTTTTCCTCACCCTTTGATCCTTATGGAAGGCCAAGTTTCTAACTACAGCTAGTGGAAGCTGCTTTTCTTCTCCATCCATCTCTATATCCACTAGCAGGGTAGAGCTTAAAATACCCTGAAGTTTGGACCAGGCGTTAGAGCCGGTATTCTTCATCTTGGATATTAATACTTCTTCTTTCTCGCTCAGTAAGTATTTAGCTTTTTCATTTGTTTCCTTTAAGTAAAAGGCATGCTCCTTAAGCAGCTGGGACGATTCTATTATCTCATCTAAATTATCCAATTGGCTAATAAATTTTTGGAATTGTACGCTAGGCTTAGTAAGCTTAGAATATAATAGCTGTAATTTATCTAGATATTTTAAGGCTGCTTCATTTTCAGCTTCCACACTTGAAACAAGGCGGGGATAGGCCATCAATTTGGATGCTAGATTTGACAATTCCATTAAGTTATTTAAATAGGCTGAAATCTTCTCTTTTGGATTATCAAGGGATTCAAGATTTTCTTCCGACCACTGGATGAAATCCTCTAAAAGTTTTTCAAATTTCTTTAAATCTCCCTGATATTCCTGGGAATCGAAAGAGGTGTATAACTCGTCTAAACTCCATCTCATATTATAAGCTCCTCTCTAAATGTTATATTTAACTCTATATTATACCTAAGAAAATAGATATTCAATATTATCTCAATTTTTTTAAAATATTTTCCTTGCTAAAAGGCCATATTAAATATATACTTAATGAGTTAGATAAAAAAAGGAAGGATGTAACATTTGATGGATAAATTAAAATTTGAAGAAATTAATCTTTCTGATGAAATAAAAAAGGCAGTTTCAGATATGGGTTTTGAGGAGATGACTCCCATTCAATCTAAGGCCATACCTAAGCTACTCCAGGGTATGGATATAATTGGCCAAGCGCAAACGGGAACGGGAAAAACGGCTACTTTTGGAATACCTATTGTTGAAAGGATCAAAGAGAAGGATAGAAGTTTACAAGCTATGGTGTTGTGCCCTACCAGGGAACTATCCATACAGGTGGCAGAGGAGATAAAGAGATTAGCCAAATATAAGAAGGATATATTTGTTTTGCCCATATATGGAGGCCAACCTATTAACAGGCAGATAAAGGCTTTGAAAAAAGGTGTCCAGATAGTGGTAGGAACTCCTGGTAGGATAATAGACCATATTAGGAGAAAGACCTTGAAATTGGAAAATATCAATATGTTGATATTGGATGAAGCAGATGAAATGTTCGATATGGGCTTTAGGGGTGACATTGAACTTATAATAAGCAAGCTACCTGAAAACAGACAGACCATCTTCTTTTCAGCGACCATGCCTAAGGAGATAGTCAATTTTGCTAAGAGCTATCAGAATAAGCCTGAAATAATTAGGGTAGTACCTAAGGAATTGACAGCACCAAGGGTAGAACAATACTACCTTGAACTAAAGGAGCATATGAAGACCGAAATACTTTCTAGGCTTTTGGACATACACAATCCAAGGCTTTCCATAGTTTTTTGTAATACCAAAAAGAAGGTAGATGAGCTGACCATAGAACTACAAGGCAGGGGCTACTTCGTGGATGGTCTTCATGGGGATCTAAAACAGACCCAAAGGGATAAGGTAATGGAAAAGTTTAGAACGGGGAATATAGACATTCTAGTGGCTACTGATGTAGCAGCTAGGGGATTGGATATAGATGATGTGGATGTAGTTTTCAATTACGACATTCCCCAAGATGAAGAGTACTATGTCCATAGAATTGGAAGGACTGCAAGGGCAGGCAGGGAAGGAATGGCCTTTAGCTTTGTAACTAGCAAGGATAGGCATAGAATTAAGGTCATAGAAAGGTATACCAAAACTAAAATAAAGAGAATGGCCCTACCTACCATCGAGGATATGGAAGAAGGGCAGGTCCATCTTTTATTAGGAAAAATTAAGAGGGAAATGGAAAAGGGCAAGCTAGAAAAATACGAAAGCATGGTAAAACAAATATTAGAAGAGAATTTTAATCCCTTTGACCTAGCGGTAGTCCTATTAAAGCTGTATTTTAAGAGAAATAGGTTAAGTGAACATGTTAAACTAGATATGGTAGATAATAAGGCTAAGGCTTCAGGTGAAATGGGTAGAATCTATATAAATATTGGCAAGAAAAAAGGAGTAAGCCCAAGGCATATATTGGGGGCTTTGATAAATGAAACGGGAATATCTAAAAAAGAAGTAGGGGATATAGATATGTATGATAAATTCACCTTTGTAGATATTCCTTTAGAGTATACCGACATGGTAATAAGGAATTTAAATAAAAAGAGGATTAAGGGAATAAGAGTAAGTGTAGAATTAGCCAATTTAAGACCTTGATTATAAGCGATTAAAGGCAGTTAGTCCTTTAGTCGCTTTTTTATTTATTATCTATTAAAAAAGATGGGTATATAATACAATATATACTATAAAATGATATTTTATGCATATTTTCATAAAAACATACATAGATTTGAATGAAATTGATAATTTATATAGAATAAAGTAAATACTATGGTTTTATAATGAACCTAGGGTAAGGGATTGATTAATATGAAAAGGAATGATTGGAGAGTAAGAATATTACTCCTAAGCCTTATCTTGGTTATGGCGGGCATTTTTGGCTATTATAGTTTGAGAAAGAAGGCAACTGATAGCCAAAAAAAGATTAAATTAAGGATTGCAGGAGATTACAATTTTAGACCCTATGAGTACATAAACGACAAGGGTGAATTTACAGGATTCAATGTGGATATAATGAAGGCTATAGCAAAAGCTATGGACATAGAAATAGAACTAATACCAATGACCTGGGCTGATGCAGTATTAGCCTTGGAAAATGGGGAAGTAGATGCTATCCAGGGTATGTCTAAAACGGAGGAGAGAAGTAAAAAATATGCCTTTACCCAATCTACAGTTTTAAACACCCATTCCATCTTTGTAGCTAAGGAAAGTACGGGGATATCAGGAATTGAGGATTTAGAAGGTTTAAGAGTAGCCTATCAAGAAAAGGATGTGCAAGAGGAAAAGATAAGGGAAATACCGGGAATCATTCCAGTACCTCGCCATAGCCAAACCGAGGCAATTCAAGCCTTATTAGATGGAGAGGCTGATGCTTTTATAGGAAATAAGATGACCGCCATTTACTACCTGAATAGCATCCATAGGACTAATGATGTGAAAATAATAGGTGAGCCCTTGGGGGAAACGGCCTATGGGCCTGCTACCCTGTCTTCAAATAAATTAGCTTACAGATTGCTAGAGAAAGGATTAGATAGAATTAAGGAAAACGAAACCTATGACAGAATATACAGGAAGTGGTTTGGCCATCAGCTATCTCATGGCTATCTGATGTTCAGAAATATCATTAAGTATATTGCCATTGGGGGCAGTGGTATAGGACTTATCCTATTAGTTCTTTTCATCTGGAATAAGAGGCTACAATATGAAGTGGACTTAAGGACTAGTGAAATAGAAATTGCCAATAAAGAGTTAATGGTACAACAAGAAAGGATATATAGATTAGCCTATTACGACCCAGTCACAGATCTTCCCAACAAGTATTACTTTACAGACAAACTAAAGGAATCCATAGAGGAATTGGATGAAGACGAAAGTCTTGCTGTACTCCATCTGGATTTAGATAGGTTTAAGCACATAAACGACAACCTAGGCCATAATATAGGGGATGAAATATTGAGACTATTGGGCATTAGGTTAGGAAGGCTAATCCGTAAGGGGGATTTAATAGCTAGAAGCGGAGGAGATGAGTATTTAATCCTATTGAAGAATATAAGGAAAATGTCCCAGGTGGATAGTGTAGTTAAAAAGATTATTGAAAGCTTTAAAGAAGAGATTTCCTATAAGGATTATGAACTATATCTAACTACCAGCATTGGAATTGCCACCTATCCTGAAGGAGGGGAGGACAGCACATCCCTAATTAAGAATTCAGAAATTGCCTTATATAAGGCTAAGGAAATGGGAGGAAATAGCTATTTTAAATATGGTCCAGAATTGGGCAAAAAGGAGTTTGACAACCTTACCACATTAAATCAGTTAAGACAAGCAATCACTAATGAAGAGTTTGTACTACATTACCAACCTAAATTCGATATCAATACCAGAGAAATTATAGGAATGGAAGGGCTAATCCGCTGGCAGAATCCAGAAAGGGGCTTAGTTTTTCCCGATGAATTCATTCCCCTAGCAGAGGAGACAGGCCTTATATTTGCTATTGGAGAATGGGTTTTATGGGAGGCCTGTAGGCAGAATAAGGAATGGATCGATAAGGGTTATAAGCCGCGGCGGGTCTGTGTAAATATTTCGGCTAGACAGTTCCAACACCATAATTTTTTGGATATGGTATCCAACATATTAAAGAAAACTAAATTAGAACCTAAGTATTTGGGATTGGAGATAACTGAAACTACTGCCATATCCGACATAGAATATACCATAGATGTGTTGAACCGATTAAAAGAATTGGGAGTATCCATCATAATGGACGATTTTGGTACAGGCTATTCCAATTTAGGATACTTAAGTGAAATGAATATAGATGAATTGAAAATAGATAGAAGCTTTGTTTGGGATTTAGAGAAGAATGAAAAAAATAGGGAAATTTCAAGGACCATAATACTCCTTGCTAAACAATTCAATATAATGGTTACGGCAGAAGGAATTGAGTCGGAACAGCAATTAAACATTTTAAAGGAACTAGGTTCAGATACAGGTCAAGGATATTACTTTAGCAAACCAATTCCTCCTAATGAACTGGAAAAGATGCTATGAAAAAAGGTCAGAAAAAATTTCTGGTCTTATTTTTTTGACCTAGGTCAAAGTATTATTAAAGAAGCTTAAATACAATTATGATAAAGAATAAAATAAAAAGGAAATACTAGCTCTAAATAGGGTAATAATAGTTAGAAGGGGAAGTTTAAATATATAAAGAAAGAGTTGATAGGATGGAATCCATTAATGTTATGATAGAGGAGCATGAAAATGTTAGAAGGATGTTAAAGGTCATTAGGAAATACTGCTATAAGGTATTGCTTGATGAGGAAATTGATTATGGAGACTTTTATAAGATAATAGATTTCATCAGGAACTATACAGATGGCCATCATCACGCCAAGGAGGAGGATATCCTGTTTAAGGCCATGGGAGAAAAGGCACCTAAATTAGTGGATAATGGCCCCATTACAGGAATGCTGATAGAACATGATATGGCTAGATTGTATGTATCCAATTTGGAGAAGGCAGTGGAAAAATATGAAGAAGGGGATGATGAGCCTAGATTAGACATAATTGCAAACGCCATATCCTATACGGATTTGCTCAACAGGCATATTGAAAAGGAGAATACTGCAATATTTAAATTTGCCAACAATATGCTACCCGACGACATTAAAAAAGAGGTAGACCAAAAATGTAATCAATTGGATTTGGCTGCAGAGGATAGAGGAGTTCAACAAAAGTATTTAAAGCTACTTAGCCAATTGGAGGAGAAGGTAGAAGAATAATAAAATGAGGTGATAAGATGAGTGAATTGATAAACAATAGAGAGTATAGACAGAAGCTGATGAAGGAAGTAATTAGAGAACTCCATGAGGGTAAGACTGTAGATGAAGTAAAGGAAAAGTTTTCTAAGGTAATAGAAGGAGTTTCTCCAGGAGAAATAGCAGCTATGGAAGCTCAGCTGGTAAAGGAGGGCTTGCCTATAGAAGAAATTCAAAGATTATGTAATGTCCATGCGGCAGTCTTCAAAGGTTCTATCGAAGAAATCCACCATCCAGAGGAGATTCCAGGCCATCCAATATACACCATGAAGGAAGAAAACAAGGCCATAGAAGAGTATATAGATAATACATTAAAGGCTAATTTAGAAAAATTCAAAGAGGACGATTCTAAGGACAATATAAACGACCTAATAATGGATTTAAATCTATTATGGGATATAGATAAGCATTACAGCAGGAAGGAAAATCTTATATTCCCCTATTTAGAAAAGTATGGTATTACTACTCCGCCTCAGGTAATGTGGGGAGTAGATGATGAGATAAGGGCCTTAGTAAAGGAAGTAAAGCTTATGCTGACAGACTATAGGGGTAATAAGGAAGAGGTTGTAAAAAAGATTGAAGAAATGGCCCATGAAATAAAGGAAATGATCTACAAAGAAGAAAAAATACTATTCCCCATGGCATTAGAAACCTTAACGGAGGATGAGTGGATAACCATATATAGGGAAAGCGATGAAATCGGATATGCTTTAATAGATCCTGATACGGAATGGGAGCTTAAACGAGTAAGGATTTCAGCTGAGGAGGATGAGGAAGTATCTACAAAAGGGAATATAAGATTTGAAACGGGCTTCTTAACTCCAGAGGAGATAGAATCTTTATTAAATTCTATACCCGGAGACATGACCTATGTAGATAAGAACGACGTTGTAAAATACTTCTCCCAAGGAAAGGAAAGGATTTTTGCTCGGACTAAATCCGTTATAGGTAGAACGGTGCAAAATTGTCATCCACCAACAAGTGTTAATGTAGTGGAGAAGATTTTGGAAGATTTTAA
>ERZ773359.6039-NODE-6039-length-11043-cov-3.606844_pt1 | contig 11043 bp, 7 predicted proteins | sample MGYA00374955_ERZ773359 | MGnify/ENA primary metagenome ERZ773359 (study PRJEB29098, sample SAMN04486028) | biogas fermenter metagenome | study: EMG produced TPA metagenomics assembly of the Biogas fermentation microbial communities from Germany - Plant 4 DNA1...
CTTGTCTACTGCACCTTCAGCGGTTACCTTCACACCGGAGATTTCGGTTCCGGCAGAACCGGCAGCTTCGAGATCCTCACCGTTGGTTACAATGGCTGCGCCTAGGTCGATACCTGCATAGTTGGCATCAGCAGCTGCTCCAACCTGACCCTCATCCCAAGCATAGAATGCTCTGGCGTTTACCGGGCCGATTTCGATGCCTTCCACCTTAACGCCGTTGCCATCGCTGAGGTTAGCAACATAGTCGTTGAAGTCTACCTTGATGTCACCAATGGTGGTAACCAGTTCAGGGCCGCCGTGCCAGAAAGCACCGGTGGTCTCCAGATAGGCCTTCTGCAAGGTGATATCCAACTCAGCTGGTTCGTCTCCCGTAGGATCGTGATGGCCTTCTTCCAGCTCGCCATCCTCGTCCAGTCCAACTTCAGTGGTACCGAACTCGAGGCCTACACGGATCTTCTCACCAGCGTTGACATCCAACTTCATGGATAGGCCGTTGTCAGCTTCGATGCCCCAGTTTGTCCAGGGTTCGTCTGCCTGCTTCGGGCCGAAGTTGAAGCGGGTTTCCAGCGAGCCGCCGAGATTGATCTCAGCTGCCATTGCCGGGGCTGCTACTACAAGCGCTAGTACTGCGATTAGAGCTATAATTGTCTTCTTCATGCGTTTTAATCCCCCTAAGTTTTGCTTAGTTTTCTTAGATACTTGCTGTGATTAGACTGTGATTGCATCAGTTATTGCTAGATGGGCTGCATCTTCTGGTGCGTAACGGGGGCCTCCCATGAGTGTCCATGTTTCCTCACCGGATTCCGCCCTGGCTGCGTCTAATGCTCCGTCTTTTACCACCCAACCCCAGCCGAACAGGGCACTTAGGGTTGCTCACCTCCTTCCTCACTCCCTGCCCAACCTTCTGGGCCAGATGATAAAACTTGATGACATGGATTGGTGTGTCCTGACTAATATAAGTCAGTCCTTCAGCGACAGGCTCCCGGGCCCGTCGCCTTACACTGCTCACTTCGCCTTTCTACCTGAGGTTCCTGCTGGATCTCAGGTTGTAAGTCTTCCCTGTCTTGCTAGTTCCTGCATCCTGGATCGGCTTTGCTTTTCCCCCAGCAGACGGGATCTAACTTACATTTGTTATCAGGACAATTACCCATATTCGCTCCCAGGCTGCTCAATCCTGCAGGCTTTCATCCATCACTTTCTGGGATAGAAAGCAGAAAACGGCAGCCGTTAAAAGGTGCCGTTTCAAAGGCCTAGGCTATGGGTTTTGCTTTAGCTGAGGACAAACCGGTTGATGGCTTCCGCTACCCCGCCCTCTTCATTGGAAAGAGTGACGTAATCGGCTTTGGAGCGCACAATCTCCGGAGCATTGGCTACCGCTACTGCAATTCCGGCATACTCCAGCATGGGGATGTCGTTGAAGCTGTCGCCGATGGCCATCACTTCTGCCGGGACTAAACCGTACAGCTCAGCCAGCTCCCTGAGTGCAGCGCCCTTGGAGACTCCCAAGGCGGTAAACTCAACATATTCTGCCTTGGAGCGGAATACCTCCAGCCTGCCCCGGTACAACTCCTTAAGATGAAGCCGCCATCGCTCTGCAGTCTCCGGTTCACAGACATAAAGCAGCTTAGTAGGCGGCCGATCCATAAAGGCCAGCAAGTCTCCTACCGGATGGCCGAGGACCTTAGTAAAGTATGCGTAGAACTCTGAGTACTTGTTGAGCTCCTTCACATACATCTCGCCATCGAGATACACATTGACGTGGAGGCCTTCCTTTTGACCCAAGGCGACAATTTCCCTGGCTAAATCCAAGGGGATTGGATGGTGGACGAGGGGCTGTTCATCATGGGCTCCCTGAATAAGGGCGCCATTGTAGCAGATCAAGGGCTCTATCAACCCCAGCTCCTGGGCAACGGGAATTGTAGAAGACAGCATGCGGCCTGTAGCAAGCACTACCTTGACACCTTTGGATCTAGCTGCTGCTATCGCTTCCTTAACCATTTCCGGTATAACCAGCTCATCGGTAATCAGCGTGTCATCTATGTCCACAGCAACAAGTTTAATCGACATCATGTCCCTCCTATGTCTCAGCTCCCCTGTTATCTAGCTGAGATACCTGCCCAATCCATACAGGGAAGCTGCAGCTCCTTAAAGTGCCAGCTGATGGCAGGGCAGTACGGTCTTCTTCTCCCCCTCAGGCAGATATCCCTACCGCCTATTGTCGCTACCACCTGCTCCGCAATGAAAATGCCGGGCCGTATTCTCGCCGGCTCGGCAATTCTCGTGCGCAATGCGCAGGCTTCCAGGCTGCGCCTGTATTTTCACCGTTACGCCCTGGCAATCCGTGTTATGATGCTGCTCACTAAGCCTAAGAGTAAAGCCCCCAGGATAGCTGCCCATAATCCCGACACGGTAAAGCCAGGCACAAAGACAGCTGCCAGAAGCAGCATCAAGCCATTCAAGACGAAGGTAAACAGCCCCAAGGTGAGAAAGTTCAGGGGCAGTGTCAGAATCAGAAACACTGGGCGCACGAAGGCATTGATCACTCCCATAACAGCTGCCGCCAGCAAAGCGGTAAACACGCTTTTCAGCTCGATACCTGGCACCACGGCAGCAGTGACCAACAGAGCGATGGCGTTAACAAGCCATCGAACCACCCAGCTGCGCCGCCGATAGCCGGCGGAGTAATACTCATAATACACTGGACACACCGGTCTCCCTCCCAGGACCTAGCATATGTATGGGCACCCCCGAAGGTGAGCCCATGCCGTGTCCCCGTCACTGCGATAGTATAACCAGAAATACCGCGATCTACCGGCAGAAGCCGGCTAATACCTGGAATCCGGCGGTACAATGATCCAGGCCAGGATATAGGCGACGATGCCAGGCCAGATGGTCAGCAGCGACAGCATGGTCCACAGCAATCGGACCACCGTGGCATCGACACCGAAATACTCAGCTATACCGCCGCACACTCCTGCCAGCATTCGGTTGCTCTGCGAACGGGTAAGTCGTCTCAATTCTACCCCCTCCCCTCGTCTTCAATCAGCATCAGCAAACTGGATATCATCAGCTCTGGATCTTATCAATAGTGATGCCGCCATTGGCTGAGCGGGCCACTACTCGGATGCGGGCATTAGCGGTCCCATAACCCTTGGTCTCCCCCTGGACCCGCTTAGACCCGAAGTAGTCCTCTTTGATGTGGTACAGCATATCGTTTAGATTGACGTTGATGGAACCGAAGCCGCCGCTCAGATCCAGCCAGCAGGCACCGGCTAGGGCCGGCGGCAGGTTGACCTGGATGCCGCTGTTGGCGGTGTGGAGATCCAGCGACTGTTCCTGCAGTGCACTGCCCAGCCGGGGCGTTACTTCTATGCTGCCGTTGGAGGTACGGGCCTCCAGGCGCTGGGCAAAGCCATCGGCACTGATCCGGCCGTTGGAAGTGTTTAGAATCAGTTCCTGCAAGTTGATATTATCACATTCTATGGTTCCGTTGGAGGTACGTGCAGCCAAGCGGGTCCCCTGCAGATCCTTAATTGTGACTCTGCCGTTGGATGTGGTGATGCTGCCCATCACATCTTTGAGGGATGTGATGGTAATCCTCCCATTGGAAGTGGAGACGGCCAGCTCGTACAGCTTGTCCTGCGGTACCGACAGCTTAATATGTACTGCTTCGTTGATCCCTGTTCTGCCCTTAACCCGCAGCCAGTTGCCGCTCTCTTCTACCTGCACAACTTCTGCTGCCCTTTCCCGGACAGCCTCTTCGTCATTGCCCCGCACCTTTTTCTTCAGCACCATGTGGTAGTGGCTCTCTGGCCATCCCTGGACCTCGATGGAGCCGTTATCGGTGGATAGCTCCAGCCTGATGGTGCTGTCAAGGAAAGCCCCCTGCCTCTCCTCTGTCACCGTGGAGAACTCGCCTACCCACTCGCCGATGACGGGAATCTTGGCTAAGAAAGCAGGGAGATTCGCCAGGGCAGGTTTGACTTCCTTCTCAATGCGCTCCTCAACCAGGCGGGAAAACTTCTCCGCTGCTGCTTCTACGTTCTTGGCAAAGCGCCTGGCTTCCTCCTCAAGCACCACCTTGAACTCAGCATCCTCTCGATGCTCAAGGGCATCCCGCAGGCGTTCAAAGCTCGATGCTCCGCCCCTTGCCTCGGCTTCGCTCAAGGTAGGGATGGTCCCGCCGTGGTCCCCGAGCTTTCCCAATCCCGCGGCCTTATCTGCCTCCAGGGCATCGAGCAAGGCGGCAGCCTCCTCGGAAGTGATTTTCCCTTCTTCTACCATTTTGAGAATCAGGAATTTCTCGTCATTCATGTCTATCCTCCTCATTTCGCGAATTCTAGTCGTCAGCGGTGCGGCTTTGCCCCCGCAGCCTGCGGATAGCTTCCTCAGCGCTGATCTCCCCACGGTCCAAGGCTGCCAGCACTTCACGCCGTTCTGCTGGTTCCACCACCACGTCATCCTTATCCCTGGGCCCCTGCACCACATACCCCAGCGCCTCAATGACACCATCTAAGCGGCTCCGCACCGTCGGGTATGATATACCCAGGATGCGCTCTACCTCCTTGATATTCCCCCGGGCAGTGATGAAGACTTCCACAAACCACTGCTGCTCTTCATTGAGCCGGCAGAACTTGCACCGGTCAAAGGTCCCTGTCAGGGAAGTATCGCAGCTTGGACAGTGAAGGCCTGTTACATGCACCGCACTGCCGCACACCGGACATGCACCCAGCACTCTCCTGTTGGACATTATCTCACCTCGACCTTCACATCTTTAATTCATATATTAATATTATCAAGGGTCACTTTAAATTATACGCAGGTGGATACTACAAGTCAACAACAATTGGGCACATTGATCGCAACATGAAGACAAGAATGCGGGGGAGCCCCACATGCCATCCCCCGCATTGCTGTCTATGCTCGTTTTTTCATCTATTATTCCACGTTCATCCCCTGGTAAATCCGCTCAGCCACCGATGCCGGCAATCCCGGCACTCCTTTGAGCTGTTCCAAAGTTGCCTCCCTGACAGCCTGGACTGAACCGAAGTGGCGGATCAGCTGCTTCTTGCGTTTAGGCCCCACCCCCGGGATCTCATCCAGCAGGGAATGGGTAGTCCGCCGGGATCTCAGCTGCCGGTGGTAGGCCAAAGCAAACCGGTGGGCCTCGTCCCGCAGGTGCTGCAAAATGTGAAGGCCATTGCTGTTCCGGGGAATGGAAATGGGATCCCTTCTCCCCTCAACGTAAACGTCTTCAAAACGCTCAGCCAAACTCAACATGAAGATATTCTCGATGCCCAGCTCCGTCAACACCTGGCTGGCGGCATTCAACTGCCCCTTCCCGCCGTCAATCAGGACCAGCTGGGGCATCTGGGCAAAATCGGCTTCCCCTCCAGCCTCCTGCTCCTTTAGGCCCCTGGCAAACCGCCGGTAGACCAGCTCCCGCATCATAGTATAGTCATCGGGGGTGGATTTGCTCCGGATCTTAAACCGCCGGTACTCCTGCTGGGCCGGTGCCCCATCTTCAAAGACGACCATAGAGCCCACTGCCTCCGCACCTTGGATATTGGAGATATCAAAGGCCTCGATCCGGCGGGGCAGCTCAGCCAACCCCAACAGCGACTGCAGCTCTTCTAGGCCCTGCCGCCGGCGGGTACGCTCCCGCTCCTGCCTGGTGAGCCGCTCCTGGAGAACCAGGCCCGCGTTCTTTTCCACCATCTCCACCAGCCGCTTTTTCTCACCCCGTTTTGGTACCCGCAAGTACACCCGGGCACCCTTTAGCCCGCTGAGCCACTGGGTAATGACCTCTTCTTCTGCCAAAGCCTCCGGCAGCAGGAGCTCCTTGGGCACGAAGGAAGCTGTGGCGTAGTACTGCTGGACAAAGGCAGTGAGAATCTCCCTGCCCTCATCACCGACAGGGGCATCCAGAAAGAAGTGTTCACTGCCGATGATCTTGCCGCCCCGCACGAAAAACACCTGCACACAGGCTAGATCCTCAACCCGGGCATAACCTATGATATCCTGATCAATATTGTCCAATGAGACGATCTTCTGCCTCTCGACAACAGTAGTCAGTGACTGGATCTGATCCCGCAGCCGGGCCGCCTCTTCAAAGCGCAGTGCCTCGGCGGCAGCCTGCATCCTCTGGGTCAGCTCCTGGAGCAGCTTTTCATGGCGGCCCTCCAGGACCAGCATCATCTCATCGATCATCCTCCGGTATTCCTCTTGGCCGATCTTCCTGGCACAGGGAGCCGAGCAGCGCTTAATATGGTAGTTGAGGCAGGGCCGCTCACCCGTCCCCTCGGGCCCGATCTCCCGCTTGCAGCTCCTGATGGGGAAAAGCCTCTGCAGAAAGCGGACAGTCTGGCGCACTGCCTGGACATCAGCGTAGGGGCCGAAATAGCGGGATCCGTCCTTCTGCATCCTCCGGACAACTACCACCCGGGGAAAGGGCTCCTGCAGGGTGACCTTGACATATGGGTAGCTCTTATCATCTTTGAGCCGGACATTATACCATGGGGAATGCTCCTTGATCAGGTTGCATTCCAGAATCAGAGCCTCAATCTCCGAATCGGTCACGATATATTCAAAGTCGGCAATATTATCAACCAAAGCCGCCACCTTGGGCGAGGCGTGGCGGCCGGCCTGGAAGTAAGAGCGCACCCGGTTCCGCAGTGAGACAGCCTTGCCCACATAGATGATCTCATCACTCTCGTTCTTCATCAGGTAGACGCCGGGCTTGGCGGGAAGCAGTTTGAGTTTTTCCTGGATGTTCATCGGAGCCGGCTCCGATGCAGTAGTCACCATGCTTGCTTGTTCCTCCCTACTCCGTCCACGTCATTTGGCTTTTTGCGGCCCAAGGTCCAGCGGCTGCCGCCATACCTTTCTGCCCAATCTAACCAATATATAGGCTTACTCTATCTCGCCGAACCCCTCAAGCATCACTGGCTGCCGCCAGACAGGGATCATTCTCTATAATCTCCTCTCTGGGCACACTGGGCTGATCATCCAGTATCTTCCGCAGGAACCCCCCCGTATAGGACGCGGGATTTGCCGCTATTTCCTCAGGGGTTCCGCAGGCCACCACCTGACCGCCCTGGTCCCCTCCCTCGGGGCCCAAGTCAATGATATAATCTGCAGTCTTGATCACATCTAGGTTGTGCTCGATTACCACTACTGTATCTCCAGCATCAACCAAGCGGTGCAGCACAGCCAGCAGCTTCTTTACATCATCGGCATGCAGGCCAGTGGTCGGCTCATCGAGGATATACAAGGTCCGGCCGTTACTGCGGCGGCTGAGCTCGGTGGCCAGCTTCACCCGCTGTGCCTCGCCTCCCGACAGCTGGGGGGCCGGCTGTCCCAGTTCCATATAGCCTAAGCCCACATCTTGGAGGGTTTGGAGCTTCCGGCGGATCTTGGGGATATTCTTGAAAAACTCCAGGGCTTCGTCAACCCGCATGGCCAGCACATCGGCGATATTCTTGCCTTTATACCGGATCTCCAATGTCTCTCGATTATAGCGCTTCCCCCGGCAGACCTCGCAGGGCACATACACATCGGGCAAGAAGTGCATCTCGATCTCGATAATCCCGTCCCCCCGGCAGGCTTCACAGCGGCCGCCTTTGACATTAAAGCTGAATCTTCCCGGCTTGTACCCCCGGGCCCGGGCCTCCGGCGTCTGGGAGAATATTTCCCGGATGGCATCAAAGGTCCCGGTATAAGTCGCCGGGTTAGACCGGGGAGTGCGGCCGATGGGTGATTGATCAATATTGATCACCTTATCTAGATTCTCGATCCCGAGGATATCTTCATGGGCCCCCGGCCTGGCTGAAGCCCGATGCAGGCGGGAAGCCAATGATTTATACAAGATCTCATTGACCAGGGTGCTCTTTCCGGAGCCGGAAACACCAGTCACCCCGATAAAGACTCCCAAGGGGAATTTCACATCTATATTCTTAAGGTTATGCTCCCGGGCACCTAGAACCTCTACATATTTGCCGTTGCACTGGCGCCGTTCCCTGGGAATCGGGATATATTTTTTCCCAGACAGATACTGGCCGGTAATGGACCGGGGACAGTCCATAATGTCCTGCAGAGTCCCGGCCGCTACTATCTCGCCTCCGTGGGAGCCGGCCCCGGGGCCGATATCTACTATATAATCCGCGGCCTTGATGGTTTCTTCATCATGCTCTACCACAATCACTGTATTACCCAAATCCCGCAGATTCTTCAGGGTCTCCAAGAGCCGCTCATTGTCCCTTTGATGCAGCCCGATGCTGGGCTCATCCAGGATATACAGCACCCCCATCAGGCTGGACCCAATCTGGGTAGCCAGCCGGATCCGCTGGGCTTCTCCCCCGGAAAGGGTAGCTGCCGCCCGATTCAAGGTCAGATAATCTAAACCGACATTGGCCAAAAAGCTCAAGCGGGCTTTGATCTCCTTCAAAATCTCCCGGGCAATGCTCTGCTCTTTCTCGCTGAGGGCCAGGCTATCGAAAAACCCCAGGGCATCCCTGACTGCCAAGGTTGTGACCTCATGGATATTCCTATCTCCCACAGTCACCGCCAGGCTCTCCCGCCGCAGCCGGGCCCCGTGGCAGTCCTGACAGGGAATGTAGCTCATATACTGCTCCACTTCCTGCTGTACGTATTGGGAGGTCGATTCCCGCAGCCTCCGTTCCAGGCTGGGGATTATGCCGGGAAAATATGCACTGAAGGTGCGGGTGCGGCCTGCCTGGTTGGTGTATGGAAAACTGATCTTCTGATCCTTTAGGCCCCAGAGGAGTATCTCCCGCTGCCTCTCGGTGAGCTCCCCGATGGGCCGCTTGGGGTCGATGCCGTACTCAGTGCAGACAGCATCCAGCATCCCGTTGATCCACTTGCTGGTAGTCCTCGCCCAGGGAATCAGCCCGCCATCGGCAATGGAGCGCTCTTTGTCCAGGACCAGGTCTGGGCTGATCTCCATCCTGGTTCCCAGCCCGTCACAGGTGGGGCAGGCTCCATAGGGCGTATTGAAGGAGAACATTCTTGGGCTGAGTTCTTCGATGCTGATGCCGCACTCGATACAGGCAAGGTGCTCGCTGAACAGCATTTCCTGGCCATCCAGAGTATCGATCAAAACAACTCCCTCTGCTTTGGATAGGGCAATCTCAATGGAATCAGCCAGCCGGTTCTCCACCCCCGGCCGGACAATAATCCGGTCAACTACTATTTCAATGTCGTGTTTCTTATTCTTGTCCAGCTCAATGGGCTCCCCGATATCCCGCAGCTCTCCGTCAACCCGCACCCGGACAAAACCGTCCCGGCGGATCTCCTCAAAGAGCCTCTTATGCTCACCTTTGCGGCCCCGCACCACCGGTGCCAAAACCTGGAGCCTCTGGCCCTCTGGCAGGGCCAGCAGCTGATCCACGATCTGCTCAACAGTCTGGGGTGCGATGGGCCGCCCGCAGTTGTAGCAGTGGGGATGCCCAACCCGGGCATACAAAAGCCGCAGGTAATCGTAGATCTCGGTAATGGTCCCTACTGTGGACCGGGGATTCTTACTGGTGGTCTTTTGGTCAATGGAAATGGCCGGCGACAGCCCGCCGATAAAATCCACATCGGGCTTATCCATCTGCCCCAAGAATTGGCGGGCATAGGCAGAAAGTGATTCTACATACCGCCTCTGCCCTTCGGCGTAGATGGTATCAAAGGCCAGGGAAGATTTGCCTGACCCGCTCAGGCCGGTGAAAACCACCAGCTTATCCCGGGGAATGGTCAAATTGACGTTTTTCAAATTATGCTGTCGTGCACCCTGAATGACTATATGATCCCTATCCAAAGGGGTAACCCTCCTCGTAACAGTGCCCAGCAACTGGGCCTAGCCGGCAAATCCGATGAGCTCCTGCCGCAGTTCTGCAATCTCATCCCGGAGCTCTGCCGCCCGCTCAAACTCCAGCTTCTCCGCGGCTTTATACATCTCTTCCTCCAGCTGGCTGATGTACTCTGCCAGCTTCTCCGGCGCGAGCCTGGCGGCTGCCGGCTTCTTAGCTGCCTTGTATTCCACCTCTGCCTCGGCAGCCCCCACAGCTTCCGCCAGATCCTGGACTGCCTTCTTGATGGTGGTAGGAGTGATTCCATGCTTCCGATTGTGTTCCATCTGGATGGCCCGCCGGCGGTTGGTTTCATCGATGGCCTGCCGCATGGAATCGGTGATGCGGTCGGCGTACATGATCACCTGGCCGTTGACATTCCTGGCTGCCCGGCCGATGGTCTGAATCAGGGAGGTCTCCGACCTCAGGAATCCCTCTTTATCTGCATCCAGGATGGCCACTAGAGAGACTTCCGGCAAATCCAGCCCCTCCCGGAGCAGATTAATACCCACCAGTACATCGAATTCTCCCAGCCGCAGCCCCCGGATAATCTCGATTCTCTCCAGGGTTTCTATCTCCGAATGGAGGTATTTCACCTTGAGGCCCATATCCATCAGATATTCGGTCAGGTCCTCAGCCATCTTGATGGTCAACGTGGTGACCAGCACCCGCTCTCCCCGGGCCACCACTTTCCGGACGGCAGCAATTAGATCATCCACCTGTCCCTTTACCGGCCGCACCACTACCTCGGGATCCACCAGGCCGGTGGGACGGATGATCTGCTCTACAATCTGTTCACTCCGCTCCCGTTCGTACTTTCCAGGAGTCGCTGACAGATATATCACCTGGTTGATCCGCTGCTCAAACTCATCAAACCGCAGAGGGCGGTTATCCAAAGCTGACGGCAGCCTAAACCCGTGCTCCACCAAGGTCTCCTTACGGGAACGGTCACCGGCATACATAGCCCCGATCTGGGGAATGGTCATATGGGACTCATCAATCACCATGAGAAAATCATCGGGGAAATAATCCAACAGCGTTGCCGGTGCCTCTCCAGCAGCCCGGCCGGCCAAATGCCGGGAATAGTTCTCAACCCCTGAGCAGTAGCCCATCTCCCGCAGCATCTCCAGATCGTAGTTGGTCCGCTGCTCTAAGCGCTGTGCCTCCAGGAGTTTTCCCCGGGAACGGAGAT
>ERZ773359.6044-NODE-6044-length-11031-cov-7.098488_pt1 | contig 11031 bp, 9 predicted proteins | sample MGYA00374955_ERZ773359 | MGnify/ENA primary metagenome ERZ773359 (study PRJEB29098, sample SAMN04486028) | biogas fermenter metagenome | study: EMG produced TPA metagenomics assembly of the Biogas fermentation microbial communities from Germany - Plant 4 DNA1...
GAAAAAAGAAGCTGGTCAAAACTAAATATTCCAGGTTTAATAGCAAGGAAACAAGAAGCCGTAGAAGCTTTGTTCAGCCTTTCCTATACACTTAAATTTATGATAAAAAAGGGACCTCTGCAAATTGATTATAAAGTAATGCCCCTGGAAAGTTTATGGTGGATTGACGGCCAAAAGGAATTTTCTTTGGCTAAAAAAGATGAATGGCGCTGGATCGCCATGATTATGCAGCCAACTTTAGTGACACCTGAGTTGCTTGAAGAAGCAAAAGCACAAGTAGCCAAAAAACGTACATTTTCCCTCTTGGCCGATATTAATTTAGGCCAATATGATGAAGGCTTGTCTGCCCAAATCCTCCACAAAGGCCCCTATAGGGAAGAAGCAGCCACCGTGGAAAAATTATCTAAATTTATTCAAGAACAAGGCTATGAACCGTCCGGTAAACATCATGAAATCTACCTCAATGATCCCCGGAGAACACAGCCCCAGAATTTAAAAACCATAATACGTGTTCCGGTAAAAAAGCAATAAAAATGCATGCCCAGTTTTATGCCTTTGGCAATTTCTCAATTTATGTAAACAAAAAGGCTCAAGTTGAGCCTTTTTTATTTGCGACAAATCATAGCAACCTTGATTTGCTTTCTTGCCTAAGCTCTTTTTCCTGACAACTATTTTAAATCTTTTTCAGCATTTCAATGCATTGGGCAATATCCACACCCGGCCCCAAAACGCCTTTAAATAAATCCCCCATTTTTTGCAAACGCCGGTGAATGGTTTTTATGGTAAATTCGCGCGGGTCTAAACCGGGTTTAATTTCTTCCCACCGAAGCGGCGTGGAAACAGTGGCACCCTCCCGGGGACGAAGGCTGTAGACAGAAGCTACAGTTTGTCCGGAACGATTTTGCAGGAAGTCCAAGTAGACCTTCTGTTTTCTTTTTTTTGGGCTCCGCTCAAGACTGGTAAACCCGGGCACCTCATGATGAACCAAGGTTGCTATGAGCCGGGCAAATTCCCGCGCAATCTCATAATTATATTTTGCACCTAAAGGAATGTAAATGTGCAGACCGGTAGCACCGGATGTTTTAGGGAAACTGGGAATTTGTGCCCTTGCTAAAACGGCATGGACAGCTTGTGCCGCTTCAATCACCTTGGCAAAAGCAATTTCTTCCGGATCTAAATCAATCACCAAATAATCCGGGTAGTCCGGTCTTTGCACACGTGAAAGCCATGGATTAATTTCAATGCAGCCCAAATTAGCCATGTAAATTAGCGTCTCCAGATTCTGGCATAAAAGATAATGTTTCTCTTTTTTCTCACCATCGGATATAATCTTATAGGTCTCAACCCAATCCGGTGCAAAGGAGCTAACGTCTTTTTGGTAGAACCCTTTTTTCAAAATGCCGTTTGGCGTGCGATATAACGATTGGGGGCGGTCTTTTAAGTAGGGTAGAATATAGGGTGCAATGCGGTAATAATAGTTAATAACATCCCCCTTGGTGTATTCCTCCTCAGGCCAGAAAACTTTATCAAGATTGGTCAGGCGTAAAATCTGGCCGTTAACGGTTACTTCCTGGTTCTTCCCCTTAGCCAGTTGAACCGGTTCTGTTACTTTATTTGTTTCCTGCCTTTTTGCGCCGTCATCATTACCATCATGCTCCAGTTGGCTGCTTTTCACTTTCTCTCCTGCACATAATTGTAAAAAGACAGCATGGCGTAGTAAACCGTCATCTGTCCATTCACTAAATTTGACCTTACAAACATACACAGGCTCTACCCATGTAGTTTTTTCTTTTGTTTTTGGCGGTTCGGCAAAAGGGGAATGGTTGCGCTCAAGTGGCTTAAGGAGGGAATAAATTTTTTGCAAATCAGCAGTGGAGAAACCGGTGCCACAATTGCCGATATAAATTAATTCCCCCCTTTGGTATGCCCCTAAAACAAGTGAACCAAAATAAGGGCGGCTCCCTTTTGGTGACGTAAAACCGCAAATAACGGCTTTTTGTTCCCGGAAAGCTTTGATTTTGCGCCAATCGCCACTTCGCTTGCCTTCCCGGTAGGTACTTGCTTTCCTCTTGGCAATAATGCCCTCTAAACCGTTTTCAGTAGCCAATTGAAAAAATTTTGTTCCTGCTTCTTCGATTTCATCAACATATTTCAGGTAAGAATTTTGCGGCAAAAATTTTCGCAACTTTTTTTTCCGTTCACATAAAGGCAAGCGGCGCAAATCCTGGCCATCCAAGTATAAAAGATCAAAGACAAAGTAGCAAAGATTCCCGGCAGCACCTTTGGTATAATTTTGTAATAATTGAAAATTTGACCGCCCTTTATCATCTATAACGACAATTTCACCATCATAAACGGCATCTACACTGCCGGCAAGTGCCTGTACAATAGGCGGGAAAAGCTCATTAAATGACTTTAAATTACGGGAATATAAATTAACATTACCTTCTTGCACAGCAGCAATTGCCCTGTAACCATCCAATTTGATTTCAAAAATCCAGTCCGGGTGATTAAAGGGCTCCTTTACAGGCACTGCCAGCATAGGTTTTATTTTTTGCGGAAAAGGGTCAGTAAATTGTGCTATCCTAAAGTCATTTTGGGCATAGTAATCGCGCTTTTTTATTAGTAACCAGCTATTTTCCTTTTCAGATTTAATCTTAACTAGGGCAAATTCGCCCTTTAATTTTTTTCCTCGCAACACAAATTTCAGGTTGCCCGCAGCCAAGCCTTCCCGTATTTGCCGGGCGGATTCTTCCGGGTTCTCGCTATTAGGTGCATGGTAAACTCCTTCATCCCAGATTAAAACAGCGCCTGCCCCATAATTTCCCTCGGGAATAATCCCCTCAAAGTCAAGGTAGTCATAAGGATGATCTTCCACCATCATGGCCAGTCTTTTTTCCGTTGGATTAAGGCTAGGGCCCTTCGGTACAGCCCAGCTTAATAAAACTCCGTCCAATTCCAGACGCAAATCATAATGTAAACGGGACGCATAATGTTTTTGCACTACAAAGCGCAAGACCCCGGCAGAGCTTTTTTTTTCTTGCCCGCGGTTCAGGCGTTTGCCCAAAATCTCTTTTTTGCTGATATGCTTTCATTTGGCATACACTCTTTACTCTTACTTTCATACAATTCTTTCCCCATTGCGGGAAATCTTATTCCCGGCGTCAAGGGGCAAAAATTTATTCCGCCAAATTCATTTTCGTCCACTCTTTCTCTGCTTCCAGGGCTCGTTGTGCAATAATTTTACTTTGATATTTATACCCGGCCAGGAAAATGATTAAAGCCAAAAAGACCGGAACAACGCCTAAAAGAAACATCATTGAGTAACTTTTAGTATAACTATAGGCAACTGCCCCCACGGTGGGTCCAAGGAAAAATCCCAGGTCTATGCCAAAATAGTTGGTATTGCTGGCAACCCCTCTTCTTACCGGAGTGACCGACTGAATACCCATGACCTGAATAGCAGGCTGAGCTGACCCGAAACCTAAAGCAGCTAAAGCTGCCCCCAATAAAACTGTTGTTAAGGAATTACCTAAGCCAACTACAACATAAGAAAGGGCAAAAATCAGAGTGCCGGGAATCAAAACTTTTGCAATCCCGTATTTGTCGATTAACCTGCCGCTAAGGGGTCGTGTGGCAAGCAAAACAAAAGCATAGACAGTAAAGAAAAGACCGATATTTTTAATACCACTAGCCAGCGCATACGGTTCCATATAGATAGTGTAAAGTATTTGTGCCATGGAGAAAAAGGTTAGTACCACTGCCGGTAACAAAGCTTCCGGAGCAATAATATTTTTGTACCAAGCTCCAAGTGTAGCCAGCTCTTCCTTGGATCTATGTTTATAAGGCATTAAAGCGCAAGGAATAAGCGAAATTGCCATACAAGCAGCAGCCACCAGAAAAACAACAGTATACCCTGCCCCCAGATTGCCGAAGGTTGCCTCTCCCCAAGAACGTAAAGCCAAACCGATACTGGGAGCAATAGCAGTTGCTATGGCTCCAGCGGCACCAAACAAACCAAGCCCCGAAGCCAATTTCTTGGGAGGTAAACTATCGGATGCCAAGGTATAGTTTAGAGAACCAATAAAGGCAAACTGCAACCCATGGAGAAAGCGCGAGACAATAAAGAGCGGTATCCCGCCGGCTAAAGCATAGCCCACGTTAACAATTACACCTAAAGCATAAGCAAAAATCATGATCTTTTTTTTGTGGAACATGGTAATGGCGGGCCCGGAAATAGGCCTGGCAGCAAAAGAAACACCGAAGTAAAGACCGGAAATAATACCGATCATAACTTCACTGGCACCTAAATAATCAGCATAAGTTGCAACTAAAGGGTTAACAATAAACTGGGAAATACAAAGTAAAAAGTTAGCAATAAAAGCACAGGTAAAAGCTTTGTTCCAAATTTTTTGGTTATTTTGGTTTATCACAGTCTAATCCTCTTTCTAAAAATTTTTGATGGTAAGGGAAACAAAAATGCCGGCCGGCAAAGCCTAACCTGCATAAAGCAACACATAAAACTATTTCCTTGCAGTAAAAACCGAAAATTGGCAAAGAAAAAAGAGTAAGTAAAGCACCTCTTGAGAGCTTCTCTCTAAGAAGTGCTTTTTGCTTTACATACAGCGCAAATCTTTTTAAGTATTAATCCAGGGATTTTAAGCGGTAAAATGTTTATACTTTTCTTTTTTCACTCCACATACGGGACAAACATCAGGAAGATTGTCCTTTGCTGTGTGGCCACAGACAGGACATACATAAATGGGGCCTATTTCCAAATCTTTTCCCTGTTTTGCTGCTTCTTGCGCTTCCTTAAAGAGTTCGGCATGAATTTTTTCCGCCTCTAATGCATAATGGAAAGCCCTTTCTGCTTCTTTTTCATTTTGGAAGCGTGCCGCTTCTAAATAAACAGGATACATCTGCTCTACCTCATGGAGCTCACCGTCAATGGCACCTTGTAAATTATCTACGGTCTTGCCTGCACCAAAAACAGCACCTGCCGTCACACTGAAATCGCCAACCTGCTCTTTAAGGGCACGAAAATGATTATCGGCATGGGCCCATTCTGCGTAAGCAATGGCTCTAAAAAGCCTGGCGATATTTGGAAATTTTTCTTTTTCGGCAACATCGGCCCAGATTAAGTAGCGCATATGCGCCATGCTTTCACCGCCATAAGCCGAACGTAAAAAATCTGCCGTCATTGCATTTTTTACTGCCATCCTTTTTCACCCTTCCTTAAAAATATGTATACATAAGGTTATTTATGCATCTCTTACCGTTTTTTATACCCTGTCGCAGTAAATCTTGCTACCTGTTCCCTGTTCTCATCAAAAATATCTACCTGGTAGTGACAAAGTCTTCTTCCAGCAGAAATTTCCCTGGCTTCCGCCGTAAGCAGCCTCCCCTGAGGCGGCTTAAAATAAGAGATATGCGCATCAATACTTAGCGTAACTATGCCGTCGGCATTAGCTGCAGCAGCAAAAGTATAATCCGCCAAAGTAAAGAGCGCACCTCCCTGTACCACATTCACTCCATTAAGATGATAATCTTTAATTTCCATGCGGGCAAGGGCATATCCGCTTTGTACATGCACCAGTTCAAGCCCTATATATTCTGCAAAGCGGTCTTTGGCAATTAAATTGTCACCTGCGTTTTTATTCATCCCAAGCCCCCTGCACCTGTTAACGACTTTCCTTTTATTCTACCACAAATATCATTTTTATGAAAGTTTTGCGGCCACAAACTCAAAGCGATATGTTGTAATATAATTTGCGTCATAGGGATAGAGCGCTTTTGCTTCCGCAGAAAGACTGTCTAAGACTTTAAAAACTTCCTGACGTGTACTTTGCTCTACTTCCATCCTCTCAAACCAATCTGGCAAAACATAGCGTGTTTGTATAAAAGACGTCTGTAAAAGCTTAAGGGGCAGTTTCTGCAGTAATTCTTGCCATTGGCGCGGGGAATAGGAACATATATGCGAATTATCCCTTAGATATTCAATGCGGTTAATCTCCCTTTCCGTTTCCGCACCGTCATAAACGGAACAATCAAGAATATAAAGCAATCCACCGGGCTTTAACACTCTGCACATTTCTTGCAGTGCAGTTTTGATATCATAAAAATGATGAGGTGCAAACCTGGAAGTAACCAGGTCAAACTGCCCAGTAGCAAAAGGTAAATTATGCACATCACTTATTTGAAATTCTATATTGGTAACACAATTTTTGGCTGCATGTATTGCTGCTTCCTCCAGCATTTCCGGGGTAATGTCAATGGCAATTACTTTTTGTACATATTTGGCCAAGGCTACAGCCGTATGCCCACCGCCGGTGGCTACATCCAGAGCAACAGTATCCGGCAGTGGTTTGAGTAATTTTAGCATGCGCAAAAGATCTTCCTGATTGCCATGTGTTGTACTTTTTCTGTATTTGGAGGCCCGCTTGCCAAAATTTTTCCTGATTTCCCTCTGATTGTCCAAATTAATCACCCCTCAAGCAATAGGCGCATAATTTTCTCTATTCCGAGCGCAATGCATCTATAGGATTTAATTTAGCCGCTTTATTGGCAGGATAAAGCCCAAAAAATATCCCGACAAAAACAGAAAAAGTAAAAGCCACAAAAACTACCTGCGGTGAGTATGTGATGGTAAAACCAAAAAGACCGGAAAAAAGTTTAACCGCGCCATAACCCAATATCATGCCAATAAAGCCGCCCACACCGCTGATAACAATAGATTCAACCAGAAACTGTAGAAGAATGTCCCGCTTTTTCGCTCCCAATGCTTTATTAATGCCTATTTCACGCGTTCGTTCAGTGACAGAAACCAGCATAATATTCATAATGCCGATGCCGCCCACTAAAAGGGAAATGCCGGCAATCCCCCCAAGCATCAATGTTAAAATCCCTGTCACTTCACTTAAAATATCTAAAATTTCTGCTTGCGTAAAAACATTGTAGGCATTCTCATCACGAAAATAAAGTTGTAGCAAGGATTCAAGGCTGTTTACTACCATATCTATTGCTGCCGCTGTTTCTGCTTGGAGGTAGACAGTGCGTATGCCTTGGCGGCGTAGAAGCCTCTCTGCGGTACTGGCGGGAATGATGACAAAATCATCTGATGAGCCGCCTAAACTGAAACCCTTTGGCTCCAACACACCAATCACGGTAAAAGCCGCTCCGTTAATTCTGATTTCTTGCCCCACAGGGTCCATATCGCCAAAAAGTCTTTCCGCCACATCGGCACCAAGCACTGCCACAGGCAAACGGTTTTGTACATCAACATCGGCCAAAAATCTTCCCCGGTCAGCAAAATGGTTGCGTACAACAGCATAAGCGGGAGTTGTCCCCACAAGGTTCGTGTAACTACTTTCCGTAGCAAATTTTACCGTGGCATAACCGTCCACAACAGGCGCTACCGCACCGACTCCCGGTCGCTTTGCCAAGCTTTCCGCCTCAGACAAGGTAAGACTGTCCATACCTCCCCGACCGTGAATAGCCAAAACAATTAAATTGGAGCCCATTCCCTGGATTTCTGCAGTTACCTGGCTGGTAGCACCCTGACCAAGAGATACAAGCGCCACCACGGCAAAAACACCTATAATTACACCCAGCATGGTGAGAAATGATCTCAATTTATTTGCCAGTATTGCCCCGAAGGCAAGACGTACAGCTTGTAGCAGATTCATAACCCTACTTCCCCTTCTTCTTGAATTCTGCCATCAAATATTTTTACCCGCCGCTCTGCCTGCCGGGCAATCTCTGCGTCATGGGTAATGAGCAAGACTGTCCTGCCCTGGGCATGAAGTTCCCTTAACAAAGACATAACTTCTTTACCGGAGACACTGTCCAAATTCCCGGTGGGTTCATCAGCCAAAATTATGGCCGGGTCACCGACCAGGGCACGTGCCACGGCCACTCTTTGTTGCTGCCCGCCGGAAAGCTGATTTGGGCGATGAAACATCCGATCTGCCAAGCCAACACGTTCTAAAGCTTTTTCTGCCAGTTTACGCCTTTCTTTTTTCGCGACGCCACGATAAATCAACGGACGCTCAACATTTTCCAAGGCAGTTAAACGCGGTAGCAAATTAAAACTTTGAAAAACAAAACCAATAAGGAGGTTGCGAATTTCCGCCAGTTTGTTGTCCGACAACTTGCTGACTTCTTGGCCTTTAAGCCAGTATTTCCCGGTAGTAGGTGTATCTAAACAACCAATAATATTCATTAATGTCGATTTACCGGAACCGGAAGGACCCACAATGGCGACAAATTCTCCTTCTTTTACTTCCAGATCTATTCCGCGCAAGGCCTCCACCACCACGCCGTCCAACTGGTATGCTTTTGTAATCCCTTCCAGCCTAATCATTAAAATCCTCCCCGCCCTGGCGGTGCATACTGTACTTGCATTTCTGCACCGGGCATGCCTTTAAAAGGCAGGTTTACTGACTGCAGATATATTTCCTGCCCTTCGCTTAATCCATCCAAAATTTCAATCATAGTAGTATCATGCGCTCCTGTTTTTACTTCAACCTGTTTTGGTATAGCTATGCCCTCATCTCCGCTCGAATCGGCCACCGTTACAAAACTACGTCCCCCTTCCCGGCGCACGGCTTCAATGGGAATAAGTAAAACATTTTTACGTGTTTCAATGTGAATCTCGGCATTTACCGTCATACCCACTTTTAATCCATCCACCGGATCAATGGCAATGGTAACATCAAAGGTGGCCACTCCGCTCTGGCTTAAACCTTGTGCGGAAACATTGGCAACGGTTCCAGTAATTTTTTGCTCGGGTAAAGCATCGGCAGTTAAAGTAACTTTTTGCCCGCTTTTTATTTTCGCCACATCCAATTCGTCCACCGAGATAACGGCTTGCAACTGGGAATAATCAATTACACTGGCCAAAACAGTTCCCTGGCTGACCATATCCCCAATTCCCAACTTTACAGCCGGCATTACTAAAGTGCCATCAATGGGCGCTACAATTTTACTGTTCTCGGCGCGTTTAGCCTGTTGACTTTCCAATTCCTCCAGCTCCAACTGTACTTGTTTTAATCTTAATTCTGCCGTGGCAATTTGTTCCTCCAGTGTTTCCGCCAGTTCCGGGTTATTAAGTTTAGCTAAAACAGTGCCTTCCTTTACTTCTTTTTCTCCCTCCACCTGCAACTTGGTAACGGTACCGGTAATGGGAGCACGCACATCTATGGCTTCAGGCAAGAAAAGAGGTGAATCGGCAACTGACAATTTTTCTTCCTCAGGGGTAAATACCTTCAGCCTTCCCTTCATACCTGCCGTCAAAGCACCGGGATTGTCAAGCTCGGCGATCACATCATATAGTAAGCCCCCGGCTTCTGAGGGCGTCGGTGCAGATTTTACTTCAACCACCTTGGCGGGAACGGAAGTCAAAAATGTTTCCAGGAAAACTTCCGCATCTTGCCCGGAATGAATCTCTTTTATTTGTGCCGGGTTAAATTTGCCGCTGATTCTAAGTTTATTGTAATCCTGAATTGTGCCGACCACACTACCCTTTTGTACTTGCTCACCCTCTTTTATTTTCCAGGTAATCCGTCCGGTTGCCGGTGCCGTAACTACAGCGGCGGTTTTTTCCTGCTGTAATTTGGCGAGTTCACGCTCGGCTAGGGCAAGATTTATCCTGGCTTGTTCAATTTTTAAGCCCACATCTTCCACATCCAGTTTCGCCAAGACTTGACCTTTTTGCACCGTTTGGCCGTCTTTCAGATTAAATTCAGCAATAGTACCGCTTATGCGGGTGCGAATCTCTTCTTCTACAGCAGCAATAACAGTTCCCGTTCCGGAAACTTTTACTTCCAAATCTCCTCTTTCGACCATGGCCGTCATTTCCTGTAAAACCGACATCGCCTCGTTCACCCGCTTTACAAGGCTACGCCAGGCTAAACTTCCCAAAACAAAAATCAATATTAAAACCAAAATAATGATACCAATTTTTTTAAACCAAGGTTTTTTCATCCGTCTCCTCCTCCCGTCTTGTTAAAAGCATAATTTTTCCAATCTATATTGTCAATACATTGCCGGCAGAATTGCTAAATTATAAAAAATTTTTAACAATTGCAGAACAAGACAATTCTTTTCGCCAATAATCACCTTTATTGCTTGAAAAGTCTGAATATTTATACTATACTAAAAACAACTTTAACATGCCTTTACAGGAAAAAGGAAGGACGGAAAAAGTTACATGGCTTGGTTACAGATAAATTTTTTTTCAGACTGCCTGCGGCGCTTAGTGCCATTAAAAGTATTGCTTCCGTTTGCTTTAGGCACACATCAGCCAGAGAAAAAACCTTTCAAGACAGTTTATTTGCTGCACAACGGCATCGATGATTATGCTTCCCTTGAGGAAATTGCCCGGAAAATGAATTTGGCCGTGGTAATTCCTTTTTGTCAACATGCTTTTTTTGTTGACATGGAAGCCAGCGGCCTGATGTATAGTCAATTTATCGGCCGGGAACTTGTTGCCTTTACCAGAAAGCTCTTTCCTTTGTCTTGCCGGCGGGAAGATACTGTCCTTGCTGGCATCTCCATGGGCGGTTTCGGCGCCCTCCATAACGGCTTAAAACATTATGCTGTGTTTGGACACACCATTGCCTTAAGTTCTGCCCTAGTGGTCAGAGGGATTATAGAGTCGGCCACTGACGGCAAGCTAGGAGGGTTAAACCAAAGTTTTTTTGAAACTGTGTTTGGCGATCTTTCCCTCCTGCACAAAAGCGATAAAACCCCGGAGGTCCTAGCCAAAAAAATACTTGAAAACAGCGACTGCCCCCTGGATTTTTATTTAGCCTGCGGCTACAACGATTTACTAGTCCATGAAAACCGTAAATTCAGTATGTACCTAAAAAGCATTGGTTTTCCCCATTCTTATGAAGAGGGCCCCGGATCTCATGAATGGCATTTCTGGGATAATTTTTTAAGAAGGGGCTTGGAACGGCTTTTCTTGCCCCAAAAGCAAAAATTATCTTTTCCGTGTTAACATTTAGTTTAACAGTTTTTTGGGTTTCG
>ERZ773359.6046-NODE-6046-length-11029-cov-4.640514_pt1 | contig 11029 bp, 12 predicted proteins | sample MGYA00374955_ERZ773359 | MGnify/ENA primary metagenome ERZ773359 (study PRJEB29098, sample SAMN04486028) | biogas fermenter metagenome | study: EMG produced TPA metagenomics assembly of the Biogas fermentation microbial communities from Germany - Plant 4 DNA1...
AATGTAACACATTGCTAAATATCAACGCAGGAGTTGTCATATCTCCCTATCCGGAAATAGGAAATGACGTAGATAAAATATCAGATTTAGAACTGGTAGAGAAGTATCTGGCAATATAGAGCTAAATATAAATCTGATGTATAATTTAATTATATGACATGCAGCAATAAGCATATATGTATATAAAAACCACAGTCTGCAAAACATAAAGAATAAATGTTTGCAGAAAGGCTGTGGTTTTTTGCTTCAAAAAATCCTTTCAGACATAAAGGATTCTATAGACATGACCATAATAATATTAATTCTATTGATATCCATATTTGAATATTTTGTGGATAGGCCTGCTTTAAAAAAAGAAGGTCTTATAAAGGATGCAAAAATAACAGCCATTATAAGTATCGGCTGGGTAGTATTAGCTTTAATGATGGCAGCAGTAGAAATAGTCATGAGGTGATACCATGTCCCTTTTTAATAAAAATAAAAAAGATGCTAATAAAGATAAAGAAATAAAAAATAAAAGCACAGATTCCTTAGATATAAACATTGGAAAAGTAAGGGAAATACTAAAAAACTGCGATGATGTTGTATATAAAGAATTTGTAGTAGGAGAAGAACAAAAACTTAGATTTACCCTTGTGTATATAGATGGGATGGCCAGCAGAAATTTGATTAATTTATCAGTGCTGGAAACATTGATGGTTGAAGCTAGAGTCGTCGCACCAGACGCTCCTAAATATAAGGATAAACTTTACGAATTGGTACGTTATGGGAACATACCTGCATCAGAGTTGAAAGAAACAGAAGATCTAGATGAAGCTATATTGGATATACTCATAGGCGATGCAGTCTTGTTTATAGATGGTACAGCCACTTTGATAACCATAGGTGCAAAAGGGTGGCCTGCCAGGGGAGTCAATGAACCAAGCACTGAAGCGGTAATCAGAGGTCCAAGAGATGGCTTTGTTGAGACATTCAGAATGAACACCGCTATGGTCAGGAGAAGGATAAGAGACCCTAAGCTCAAATTGAAGCAAATGAGAATTGGGAAAAGAAGCAAAACAGATGTGGGCATTTTCTATATAGAAGATATTGTAAGAGGACAATTATTAAATGAAGTAATTAGAAGACTTGAATCAATAGATATAGACGCAGTATTAGACAGCGGTTATATAGAACAGCTTATAGAAGATGATCCTTACTCCCCTTTTCCACAGATATCTCTGACCGAGAGACCAGACCATGTAGCAGCAGAACTATACGAGGGTAAAATAGTGATTGTAGTAGACAATACCCCATTTGCTCTCATAGTTCCTGCCACATTAAATAGTATGTTTCAATCACCGGAGGACTACTATGATAGATGGATTATTGCCACAGTTTTAAGATTTATAAGATTTGCTGCCAGCTTAATAGCAATGCTGCTTCCAGGTCTATATATAGCTCTTACATCCTATAACCCAGGGATAATACCCACAAGGTTGGTATTATCCATATCTGCAACAAGGCAAGGTGTACCCTTTCCGGCAGTTATTGAAGCCTTCATCATGGAGTTGACCTTAGAGCTTTTGAGGGAAGCAGGTATAAGGCTCCCTGCGGCCATTGGCAATACTATAGGAATTGTTGGAGGTTTAGTTATCGGCCAGGCGGCAGTTCAAGCAGGTATTGTCAGTCCCATAATGGTTATAGTTGTAGCTATTACAGCAATAGCATCTTTTGCAAACCCAAGCTACAATCTTTCTGTAGGATTTCGGATGATGCGTTTTGCTTTGATGATAGCTGCTTCCATATTAGGTTTATATGGGTTAACTTTAGGTTTTATATTGATAGTCACACACTTAGCAAGACTTAAAAGTTTTAATGTACCTTACCTAACACCTTTTGTAGCTATGAGACCTGATGAATTAAAGGACACTATACTTAGAGCTCCTACCTTTAATATGATAAAAAGACCTTATCCCGTGTCTGGAAATATTATAAGAATGAGAAACAATAGAGCTTCTATAAACCAAAAAACCAAGGATGGTGGAAAAAATGATAAGAAATAACGATACTATAAGCCCCTATCAGATATCTATGATAGTCATTATGACCATAATAGGTGTAGGTGTATTTTCATTGCCAGCCCAGTTGGCTAAGACTGCAGGCTCTGACTGTTGGTTTATAATTCCTATTGGCGGATTGATAAGCATGGTTTTTATGAACATTATACTATTGTTGAACAATAGATTTCCTCGCAAAACATTGCCTGAATATGCTCAAAATATAATAGGGAAAATACCTGGAAAAATCTTAACTGCCTTATATGCAGTGTATTCTATTGTATTTATAGCCTATGAAGTTAGGGTTGTCAATGAAGTAATCAAAGCCTTTCTTCTTTTCAGAACTCCCTCTGAAGTAGTAATTCTAAGTATGATATTGATTTCTACATATGCTGTGAGAGGCGGTGTTGAGTGTATAGCAAGAGTTATGGAGATTTTTTTCCCTCTTCTTTTTATTCCACTAATTCTAATATTGATTCCTGGGGTAACAGACATTGAAATAAGCAACATGATGCCAGTTTTTTATAATTTGTCATCAAAAATTTTTATATCTATCCCTGCTTTAGCCATAAGCTTTGCAGGTTATGAACTGTTGCTATATTATGTAGGCTTTATGGAAAATCCTAAAAAGGCATATAAAAGTGCTAACATTGGATTGATTTTTATAACTATAACCTATGTCATTATAACAATATTATGTCTAACCGTGTTTGGAGTAAACCTGCTGAGAGAATCCATATGGCCTCTTTTAGCCTATGTGAGGAATATTAACCTGCCCGGCTTGTTTTTAGAAAGATTGGATGCAATAATGTTAGCCATTTGGCTATTTACCGTATTCACAACCATTATATCCATATATTTTGTACTTACATATTCTTTGTCTAAAATACTCAATACCAAAGAACAAAAGCAATTTGTTCTACCTTTAGTACCAGTAATATATTTTATTGCCCTAATACCGGATAATATAGCTCAGGCTAGAGAAATGCCCGATGCTTTTTTCAAATACTTTGGCAGCATATTAGTCTTTGTGGTACCATCTTTACTCCTTATAATAGCGCGGATAAGAAAGTTAAGAGGTGAATCTTTATGAGAAAAGCAAAAACTCTATTCATACTGTTAGGTTGTATGTTGTTTCTATCAGGCTGTTGGGACAAAGTGGAGATAGAAGATAGGGCTTTTGTATTAGCTATAGGTGTGGATAAAGCCGAAGGACCATCTGAGAAATCTGAGGATTTAGTGACAGAAGCAGAGGATAAATACCTTTTTACTTTTGTAAATCCGGATACTGCAAAAGCTGAAGAGGGAAAAGTCAACGAATATGTAACTTTTCAAGTGCAAGCACCTTCATATACATTAGGTATCACAAGACTTCTCCAAAGCTTTTCTAAGTTTCATACTTATGAACATACAAAGGTATTGATATTCGGCAGGCAATTGATGGAAGATCCTCTATTGTTAAAATCCATGCTTGATAATTTTGGGAGAGGACACCAATTTAATTCCAGTATGTATGTATTTACTACTAATAATAGAGCTTCAGATATATTTGAAGCCAAGCCTAAAATGAAAGGTCTTTTAGCCTACTATATAACAGGTATTGCAGATAATGAAAAATATGCAACCAGGGTGGGCAAGGTTACTTTTTTGAATTTTACGAGACAGCTTTTTGATAATAATGGAGATGGAGTCATTCCAAGTCTGGATCCTCATGAGAATGGATTGACATCATCCTATTTAGCTATGATAAAAGGATATAAATACATTAGACATATGGATGGCAGAGAGACCAAAGCATGGAAATGGCTCAATGGAGAAGCAAAAGGAGGAATAATAGAAATCCAGGATGGAGATATTTCGGTTCCCTATAACTACCCTTCTTTCAAAAGGGATATATACTTGGACAAGATAGAAAATAATAAGATTTATATTACATATGATTTGGAAACAGAAGGTTCTGTAGAAGAATACATCATCGATAAAAAACTATTAGACAACGATAAACTGCAACAATTGGAAAGAAAGATAGAACAAGTGATAGAGAATGATTGTAAGGACTTTGTGAAAAAAATGCAAGAAGAATATAATGTGGATCTTTTAGGCTTGCGGGATTATCTGTATAAATTTCATCCCAGAGTCTATGAAGATGTGATGAAGGATTTCGATAAGCATTTTCAGGACAATATAGTCATAAATGTGAAAGCCGATGTTAAAATAAGAAGGATTGGCAAAATTGAATAAGAAGACAAAAAAATGTATAAGTAAGATATCTGGAGGCAATAATGTTTATATAAACATTACTGGAAAAAGTGATGAGTCTTACCAAGGAGGATAACCATGAAATACAAAATAATATGCTTTATACTTGCTACATTATTTATATTCGGTATGCTGATGAACTTACATATCAACGAGGATTTGGTACTAGGAAGTATAAAGGATAAAATCATAAGACTCCATGTAGTAGCTAATAGCGATTCTCCAGAAGATCAAGCCATAAAACTCTATATAAGAGATGTTATAATAAAAGAACTGAAACCAAAGCTAGAAAATTTCAAGGCTCAGGAAGAAGTAAAGAATTTTATAACATCAAATATTGATAATCTAAAGATAAAAGTAGAAGAGGAAATGAAAAGAATTGGGAAAAACTATCCTGTGGACATAGAGCTGGGAAGCTTTCAATTCCCTACTAAGGTATATGGCCCATTGAGTTTTCCTGCCGGCTCCTATCAAGCATTGAATATAAAGATCGGTGAAGCTAAAGGGAAAAACTGGTGGTGTGTAATGTTCCCTCCCCTCTGCTTTGTAGATATAGCCCAGGGAGTGGTATCAGAAGAGGTTTTGGAGGAATTTAAAGAAATATTAGATGAAGATGAGCTGGAACTTTTGAAATCTGGCAAGAATAATAATGAGGAGGATAATGTAAAAATAAAATTTAAACTGGTGGAAATGGCGAAAAATATTAATAAAAATTTTAAGAATTTCGCTAAATTGATAGGAAAAAATTAAAGGATAAAAATTCAGAATAAAACACCTTCTGCTGCAAAAAATAAGCTCAAACAACAGGAGGTGTTTTTATGTTGTTAAAAATAATAAAGAAATATAAGTTCCTTATAGCTGGCATTTTTTGTGCTGCTATTTTAACAGGACTTTTTAAAACAGGATATTTAGTTAATCCTATGAGATACGGGGCGGAAACTATTCTCCTTAAGTGGGGTTCAAGGGGAGACTATGTATATGTAGTACAAGACAAACTGAAAAGATGGGGATATTATAAGGGAAACATAGATGGCATATATGGAAATGAAACTCGTGTAGCGGTACAAGAGTTCCAAAGAAAAAATGGATTAAAAGTTGACGGCATAGTAGGAGATGAAACTGCAAGAGCTTTAGGAATTAACATACCCGGGGGAGGAAAGAAAACTTCAGGAGGAGGCGGGGGCGGTGGCGCAAGAAGCAATGAATTATATACCTTGGCACAATGTATACATGGTGAAGCCAGGGGAGAGCCCTACATAGGCCAAGTGGCAGTAGGTGCAGTAATAATGAATAGAGTCAGGAGTCCGCTTTTTCCTAATACCATAGCTGGTGTAATATTTCAGCCGGGAGCCTTTACAGCTGTAAGCGACGGACAAATGTTTCAACCACCAGGGTCTACCGCAATGAAAGCAGCCCAAGATGCATTAAACGGCTGGGACCCTTCGGGAGGCGCCTTATATTATTATAATCCTGCTAAAGTTACCAGCAGTTGGATTTGGAATAGGCCTGTAATAAAAGTGATAGGCAAGCACTATTTTGCCAAATAGGAGGTGACGGATTTGGAAGATAATAAAAAGGAAAATGCTGTAGATAGAGTTTCAAAAGAATATAGGCGGAGTTTGAATATATGGAGGAGTATTGCTGCAGTATTAGCCATAGCTTTAATAGGAACAGGAGTCTATGCCTATATGACTACCAATGATAGAAATTACTATAAAACCTATCTTCAAAACCAATATCAAAGGTCCTTTAGAGATATGGTATCAGATGTGGAAAATCTAAAAATTCTATTGGATAAAGCTGAGGTTACGGGAAATAACATACAGAGCAACTCTATAATGAATCAGATATGGAAAAATGGCTACTCTGCAGCAGAAAGCTTGAGCCAAATACCAATATCTATGGGTGTTCTTGAGAAAACCCATAAATTTTTGAACCAAATAGCTGACTTTAGCTTATCCATATCAAAGCAAAATGCGGCAAATAAACTTATGACCGATGAACAGGCAAATCTACTTGCAAAGCTTAATAAAATGGCAGATAATTTGGTAAAAGAACTGAGAAAAATGCAAGCAGATATGAACGAAGGGAAAATCCAATTTGGAGAAATATCCCAAAAAGGAGCCTTCTACATGAAAAAAGTTCAGGGCAATGCACTGGATTCCCAATTTGGTAATTTGGAAAAGGGATTTGCCGAATATCCTGCCATGATATACGACGGGCCTTTTTCTGATAATGTTATAGAAGGAAAGCCTAAAGGCCTTCAACATGAAAAGGAAGTAAATATGGAAACAGCTCAAGAAAGAGTTAAAAAATTCATAGACGGGCAAAAAATTGGAAGGATTGTTGAAGTAAGCTCTGGCAAAGGTAAAATAAATACCTTTGGCTTGGAAGCAATACCCAAGGACGGGGACAGAAGCAAATCCATATTCATAGACATAACTAAAAAAGGCGGCCATGTGCTGTGGATGTTGGATTCTAGAGCAGTTGAAGAAAAGAAATTGACAGATGAACAAGCCATAGAAAAAGCTAAAAACTTTCTAAAACAACAGGGCTTTGGTAATTTAACCAATACATTCCATTACAAGAACGATAATACCATTACTGTCACATTTGTAGGTGTAGAAGGAGATGGAGTGCTGATATATCCAGACCAGATGAAAGTAAAAATAGCTTTGGACAATGGAGACATAGTAGGCTTTGATGCATATCAATACTGGATGTCGCATCATGATAGAAATATATCTAAGCCTGCAATAACAGAAGCTGAAGCCAGAGAAAAAGTCAACAAAAAAATAGAAATAAACAGAGTAAAGCTGGCCATAATACCGCTTCCCGGTGATAAAGAGCAGCTTTGCTATGAATTCAAAGGCACTTACAATGGAAACGATTATTTTGTATATATAAATGCTGAAAATGGAAACGAAGAAAACATACTGCGTATCATCAAGGAAGAAAATGGAGTCCTTACCCAGTGATGTAATTATGTAAATTTTGTAAGTGTAAAAATGAAAAATTCACACACAATATAATTACACCCTAAAAAAATAGGAGGTGCTTTCATGGGCAGAAGAGGCCTTATGTCTGAGCAACTTAAATATGAGATTGCTAGAGAGCTTGGAGTAGACCATATTGTGAGCACGGAAGGCTGGGGTGGAGTCTCATCTAGAGACTGTGGCAACATAGTGGCCAAAGCTATAGAAATTGCTAACAGAAAAGTAGGCGGCCAATAACAAATATTGAAGTAAAATAGGCGGTGAGATATTCTCGCCGTCTATTATTAATGGGAGAGTTTTCATTCAATGAAAAATATACTAATTATAATATTATATATGATATAATATGTAAAAATTGAAACTGTTTTTTCATAAGAAAGAAGGAAGATAATATGCCTCAAAACGTTATAAAATTAAAAGGAAATACATATTACATAGACAGTGCAGTAAACATAGGACTTATTAGCGATGACAATGGCAGAACAATAATTATCGATACAGGTCTGGATGACGACATGGGAAGAAGGATACTAAAGTTCATGAGAGATCAAAACCTTACACCATCAGCCATAATAAATACCCATTCCCATGCAGACCACTGCGGAGGCAACAATTTCATAGTAAAAAGGACAAGCATACCTGTATATGCAACTTATTTCGAAAAACAATTGATTGAATGTCCTCTTCTTGAACCTTTTTATCTATTTTCAGCCAGCCCATTAAAAGAAATGAAAAATAAATTTCTTATGGCAAAGGAAAGTAATGTAAATCATATTATAGAAGAAGGAGAAATTGAAATCCAGGGAATACCGCTAAAAATAATTCCTCTCTTTGGTCATTCACCTGGTATGATAGGCGTGGCCTCTTATGATAATGTACTATTTGTGGGAGATGCATTCTTTTCACCATATATATTAGATAAACATGGTTTAGGGTATTTCACAGACATAAAAAATACTCTTAAGTCTCTTGAATATTTGAAAAACTTAAAGTATGATTATTTTGTTCCTAGTCATGGAGATGTGCTTGAAGATCCAATGCCTACCATAGAAGTCAACATAAAAAGGATTAATGAAATAGCAGAAAAAATATTGGAATTTTGTAGTGAACCTAAATCTAGAGAAGAAATTACTGCATACATGATAGATATATATAAAGTCAAGCTGAATATAGGACAATACTATTTGACATCATCTACAATTTCTGCTTTTTTAACCTATTTGACAGATGAAGGTATGATGACAATAGAAATATCAGAAAATAACCTAAAGTGGAAAAGAATTTAAAGGAACGAAAGGATTTGATATATATGGCGAAAGCATTAGCTCTTACTTCTGGAGGATTAGACAGTATATTAGCTGCTAAAGTCATTATGGATCAAGGAATAGATGTGACAGGTATATGTTTCAAGTCTGCTTTTTTTGGAAGCGATAATGCAGAGAAAATGGCAGCTCAAATAGGCATGCCCCTCATTGTAGTGGATTTTACTGATGAGCATTTAGCCATGACTAAAAAACCAAAACATGGCTATGGAAAGAATATGAATCCTTGTATCGACTGCCATGCCATGATGCTTAACTATGCAGGGAGAATCATGGAAGAACAGGGCTATGACTTTATGATTACCGGAGAAGTGTTGAATCAAAGACCTATGTCCCAAAACTACAAAGCTCTGGAAATCGTTAAAGAAGAATCCGGCTATGAGGATAAGATCTTAAGACCCTTAAGCGCACTGAACCTTCCACCTACTAAGATGGAACTGGAGGGGCTGGTTGACAGGAACAAGCTTTATGGTTTCAGCGGCAAAACAAGAAAGCCTCAAATGGAATTGGCAAAAAAACTGGGTATTAAAGAATATCCCAGCCCTGCTGGAGGATGCAGCCTGACAGAGCCTAATTTTGCTGCAAGGCTTAAGGATTTATATACCTATGATAAAGAAAATGCTGACAGTCATGATATCAGATTGCTCAGAGTTGGAAGACATTTTCGCATTACTGACAAAGCAAAGGTTATAAGTACAAGAAACGAAGAAGAATACAAAGCCTTGAAAGAATTGATAACAGATGATATGTTGGTATTTGACACAGCAGAACACAAAGGTTCTACTATAGTGTTAAAGGCATCCAAAGACCATGACCCTACCGATGAAGAGATAGAACTAGCTGCTTCCATAGCAGCCCGATACAGCAAAGCCAGAGATGAGGAATCTGTTTTGGTTAAGTACAAAAAACCAAAGGATGCTCAATATAATTTTATTAAAGTAAAACCAGCAAATGACAGCGAAATAAAGAGTTTAATGCTATAATGCGGAGGTAAATTATGGATGACAGACCTATTGGTGTATTTGATTCAGGAATTGGCGGACTTACTGTAGTGAAAGAGATTATGGAAGTCTTACCCTATGAAGATATAATATATTTTGGAGACACGGCTCGAGTTCCTTATGGGACAAAATCTAAAGAAACGGTTATAAAATATGCATTTCAATGTATCAGATTTCTCCTTGAGAAAAATGTAAAAGCCATAGTTGTTGCCTGCAATACTGCCAGTGCAGCAGGTTTGGATTTGATACAGCAAAGTTTTGACCTTCCAATTATAGGAGTGGTGGAGCCAGGAGCCGTAACAGCATGCAGGGTTACAAACACTAAAAAGATTGGAATAATAGGCACTGAAGGCACTGTTTCTAGCGGAGCATATGAGCGAGCTATATACAATATAGATAATAATGTGAAAATGATACTCAAAGCCTGCCCCTTATTCGTCCCTATTGCGGAGGAAGGCTGGCAAAACACAGACATTGCTAAACTAACTGCAGAAAAATATCTGTCAGATTTAAAAGATAGCGATATCGATGCCCTGGTCATGGCCTGTACCCACTACCCTCTCCTAGAACAAACCATAAAAGAGGTGATGGGTGAAGAAATCAGACTGGTTAACCCTGCATATGAAACAGCTAAAGTATTGGAACAAATGATAAACTCCAACGGATTAAAAAATAAAAACCCTCACAAAGCTTTATACAAATATTATGTCAGCGATAATCCGGTAAAGTTTAAAAAAGTAGGAGAAAATTTCCTAAATAAACCTATTGGATGGGTGGAAAAGATAGACATAGAAAGATATTAATATTTAGAGGTTATTCAACCAATTCTCTTAAATAATTGATATCAGTTATATAATAATCATTCTTTTCCTTTCTGAGAACACCTAAGTTCATTAGATTTATGATTATATTGGAAACCGATACTCTGCTGAGCCCTGTCATATTAGCTATGTCATTGTGGGTAAACGTTATGTTCAATTTATATTCATCGCCTTATTTAATACCGAAATCTTTACACATGGAAATCAATATGAGAGCTACTTTGGCAGTAGAAGTCTTAAATGACAAGAATTCTACTTGAGTATAAAGAATTCGCAATTTGGTGGCTAAACTCTCTAGAGTAACAGCCATCAAATTTTTATTGTTAAATATCAGATTCAGAAAATCATCCTTATATATTTTATATATCCAAGCATCTTTACAAACCCTAGAGGTGCAGTGATTGGGTTTATTATCGAATAATTGTATTTCTCCGAATATGCCACCCATATCGCATATACCTATTATTTTTTTATTCCCTTCCGAATTGATTATATAAAGCTCAACCCTTCCCGAATCAACTAAATACACATAATTACGGCTTTGTAAAGTTAATATGAAAAATTAGCATTAAGATTCGTAGAATAGCTCAA
>ERZ773359.6047-NODE-6047-length-11024-cov-5.258364_pt1 | contig 11024 bp, 9 predicted proteins | sample MGYA00374955_ERZ773359 | MGnify/ENA primary metagenome ERZ773359 (study PRJEB29098, sample SAMN04486028) | biogas fermenter metagenome | study: EMG produced TPA metagenomics assembly of the Biogas fermentation microbial communities from Germany - Plant 4 DNA1...
TATTCAAGCAAATATTTGTCTAACTGAATCAAACTCATAAGCCCAAAAATATCACCTCTTATTTTTTTAATAATCCGATCTTTATTTTTCATTATAATTTCTCCTTTCATCTACATGTTAGCACAAATAAAAATTTTTGATAATTATATTATGAAAAAAATTTTATTTACACAAATGTGCTTTAGACAATAATCATTTACTTAAGTTAGTTATTTTGATTTTATTATGTATATGCATGCAGTATTTAAAATTTTTTTAAATTAATATTTGTCAATCTCTTTTCAGTATAGAATTGATTTTGCTAAACTATTGACTAAAGTTTAAAAAAATAATATAATTAGTGTGTAAGGTAAACACAAAGGCGGGTGAGTATGAAAGATTATAACAAAGCTAGTTACAATATTATTGAAACATTAATTAGTATTTTTACTGTTGAAAAAGGGGTTGTAAAAATACTTCTATTTAAGAAAAAAAATGATCCTTACAAAGGTTATTGGATGTTACCAGGAAGTATTGTAGGTACTGATGAAACTGCGGAAGAAAATATAGAAAACTATGTATTAGAAAATTGTGGCTTTGATAATTTATTTATTGAGCAAAGTCAAGTCTTTAGTACCCCAACTAGAATTATTGACAGAAGAGTTATCGCAGTGACTTTTATTGGTTTAATTGATAGTATAAGTGTTGAATTAAAACAAGAAATTCCAGATACTGTTGAAAGTGAATGGTTTAGCATATCAGCTATTCCGAAAATGGCTTATGATCATGAACAAATTGTTAAAAAAGCAATTGAAAATTTAAAAACAAAACTAATCAATAGTAATTTTTTAAAAATACTGTTTCCAAGTGATTTTACATTACCAGAGTTACAAAGAGTATATGAACAAATTTTGGATAAAAAATTAGATCGTCGTAATTTTAGAAAAAAATTTATTAATCTGGGTCTAATTGAGGATACAGGTTATAAAAATGAAGGTTATACAGGAAGACCAGCTAAATTATATCGTTTTAAAGAAGAAATTGAAGAAAGAGAGTTATTTTAAGTAGGGGGATATGTTTATGGAAAGTAAAGTTATGAAAAAGGTTGCTTTAGTATTATTGTTATTATTAGTTGCATTATTTTCATATTTTGTCTTCGGAGATGTAAATTTAATTGCTTTTGGACCTTCTGGGGAAAGGCTTGTGCGTACTGCATTTTTATTTATATTGATTGCTAATATTGTATATTTTGTTTATTTATATAAAACTAGTTCCAAAATTAAAGAGATGCACTACAAAAGTAAGTTGTTGAATTCTCTATTGGCAAATGCAGATACAATTTATCTTTTATACATAGCAGGTTCAGAAAAACCTGTATATATGACCAAAAATGTTAATAGTGTTTTAAATAATGTTGAGGAAGAAGATGAAGAAAAAACACAAAAAATGATTGATGAAATTTTTGAAATACCAATAATTAAAGAAGAATTAAGAAAATGGGACGGAGAAACTGAATTTGTTAGTCAAATGTTTTCATATCGTCCAATTAGTGATCCTAGCAATGTAAAAAGGTTTAGAGTTAAAATATATCCACTTAAAGAAAAGAAAAAACGTTATGAGATTCGCGTTATTTATGATGTGACAAAAGATTATGAAAGACAGCACTTACTAGTTACGCAAGCGCAAGATATAAAAGCACGAGAAAAGAAGCTAAATCAAATTACAGCTGCTTCTTATGATGTTGCAATTAATATTAATATCGCAACAGGGCGTTATGATTTAAATAATTTAAAAGAAGGTATTACTTATTTTGGAAGTGCTAGCGAAGGAATTTATGAAAATGGACTTAAAGAAATAGTGGAAAAATTTATTCATCCAGAAGATCAAGAAAAATTATTACAACAATTATCGCTAGACAACTTGAAAAAATTAATTGAAGAACAAAAATTAGAACCTTTTTCAATAACTTATCGCTTAGCTGATTTAGAAAATATTACTTGGTTAGAAAGCACAGTATTTTTTACCGTATCTAGAGGTGAAGATCAAGCTACAATTTTAACTAAAAATGTTACTGAAAATGCCGAATATATGCGAAGCCAAAATGCTTTATTACAAGAAGCTTTAGAGGCAGCTAAAAGAGCCAATAAGGCAAAAACCGATTTTATTACAATGGTATCACATGCAATTAGAACACCGATGAATGCCGTTATTGGTATAAGCGAATCTCTTCTTACTGATGAAGATTTATCATTATCAACTCGTGAGGATATAGAAAATATTAATACTGCAAGCAAAAACTTGTTAGAAATTATCGATGAAATTTTAGATATTTCTAAAATTGAATCAGGTATTTTAGAAAAAAACGAAAAAGAATACGATGTTGCAAAATTATTTATGGATATTATTAATTTAACAAAAGAATATACTCAGTTAAAAAAATTAAAATTAGAAGCCAATATTTCTCCCGATATTCCATCAAAATTATTTGGTGATGTAAGTAAAATAAGACAGGTGATAATAAACATTGCTAATAATGCTGTACAATATACTAATGAAGGATTGGTTACTATTTCGGCTACTAGTAAGAAAAAAGGCCAAAACGCTGAATTAACAATTGTTATTGAAGATACTGGTATTGGCATTGAAAAAGAAAAGTTAGAAAAAATATTTCAAGAAGATGAAAATAAAATTGATTTTAGTGGTATGGGCCTATCAATTTCTAAAAAAATAATTGATTTATTAAATGGGAAAATCATTGTTGAAAGTGTACCTAATGAAGGGACAACAGTTACCATTGTTGTTAAACAAAAAATAATTGATGATAAACCAATAGGTGATTTAAAAAATTATTATTCAACAAGAAAAAAATCATTCGCATTTGATGCTAGTGGTAAATCAGTTTTAATTGTCGATGATAATAAAATGAATATTAAAGTTGCTGAAAGGTTATTAAAACCATACAAAGTTAATATTAAAAGTGTTGTCAGCGGCAAAGAATGTATAGATATTATTAAAAATGGTGAAAAATTTGATTTAATATTATTAGATCAAATGATGCCAGAAATGGATGGTATTGAAACATTAAAAAAATTAAAAGAAATTAAAGATTTTAATACTCCAGTAGTTGTTTTAACTGCAGATGCAATGGTTGGTGTAAAAGAGAAATATTTAAGTGAAGGATTTGATGAATATTTATCAAAACCGATAAATGTTGATGAATTAGACTTATTATTAAAAAAATATTTAAAAAATATAGCGGAATAAGAACTGTATGCTTTGCAGTTCTTTTATATTTAAAAAACTATTAATCATAAAATAATAGATAATAGCAACTATACATTGTATGTATGAGTTTAATTGACCTTGTAAGCATGCAAGTTTTACATTTGTTAACAACAAGTAACTTTTTGTCATATAATGGTAATTTTTATATCGTTTTTTTTTGAATATATGGTATAATAAAAATATAAAAATACAGGTGAATGAGAGGAGATTTTGATTGTGAGAGATGTTGAAATATTAATTAATGGTGGTGTCAATATTAAGCAGAGCCTAGAATACTTAGGTGATATGGAAATGTATGATGATATGCTTGAAGATTTTTTAACAGAGATGGAAAAACGTATTGTTCAACTAGAAAATTTCAAAGAAGCCAAAGATATGCAAAATTATGCTATTTTAGTGCATGCTATAAAAGGAGACTCAAGATACTTAGGTTTTGAACGATTGTCTGAACTAGCCTTACAACATGAAATGGAAAGTAAAAATGGAAATGTTGAATTTGTTGATAATAATTTCAATGAATTAATGCAAGAAATTAATAAAATTTTAGACATTTCAAGAAAATATTTAAATAATAACTGATTTTGTCAAAAAAATGATTGACAAGAATATAATAACAGTGTTATATTATTACTGTGTTTAAATTGGATTTACTTCGGTAAATCTTTATTTAAGGAGAAAATGAAACACCTGGATATGTGTAGAGGAAGGAGGGTAATATGCCTACAATTAACCAATTAGTTAGAAAAAGAAGAAAAAGCAAAACAAAAAAGAGTAAATCTCCAGTTTTGGGGATTGGATATAATAGTCGTAAAAAGAAAGAAATTAAATTAAATTCTCCCCAAAAACGAGGTGTTTGTATTCGTGTTGGAACAATGACACCAAAAAAACCTAACTCTGCTCTTCGTAAGTATGCCCGTGTAAGATTAAGTAACGGTTATGAAGTTACAGCCTACATTGGTGGTGAAGGGCACAACTTACAAGAACACAGTGTTGTATTAATTCGTGGAGGTCGTGTTAAGGACTTAATTGGGGTTCGTTATCACGTTATTCGTGGAGCGCTAGATACTGCAGGTGTAGAAAATCGTCGTCAAGGTCGCTCTAAATACGGAACTAAGAAACCTAAAGAATAAAAATTATTCAACTGAAAGGAGGATATTATGCGAAAAAGACGAGCAGAAAAAAGAGATGTTTTACCAGATCCAATTTACAACTCAAAAGTAGTTACTAAATTAATTAATAATTTAATGAAAGATGGTAAAAAAGGTCTTGCTCAAAAGATTCTTTATGAAGCTTTTGATATAGTTAAAGAAAAAACTGGTCAAGATCCAATGGAAGTGTTTAATAAAGCATTAGAAAATATAAAACCAGCTCTAGAAGTAAAATCCCGTCGTGTTGGAGGAGCAACATATCAAGTTCCAGTTGAGGTGCGTCCAGAACGCCGTCAAACTTTAGGGCTTCGTTGGTTAGTTCAATATGCAAGACTTAGAGGCGGAAAAAGTATGGCTGAAAATTTAGCTAATGAAATTATTGATGCATCTAATGGTGTAGGAGCAGCTGTTAAAAAACGTGAGGATACTCATAAAATGGCAGAAGCTAACAGAGCCTTTGCACATTACCGTTGGTAATTCACTTTAAGTAAATAACTGTATAAACGGTATATTTAATAACACATAATAAAAAATACATAAGGAAGGAAGATAGTATGGCTCGAGAATATAGTTTAGAAAAAACGCGCAACTTCGGAATAATGGCTCATATTGATGCTGGGAAAACAACTTGTACTGAACGTATTTTGTTCCATACGAAAAAAATTCATAAAATAGGTGAAACTCATGATGGAGAATCACAAATGGATTGGATGGAACAAGAAAAAGAACGTGGAATCACTATTACTTCAGCGGCAACAACAGCATTCTGGAAAGGTCATCGTCTAAATATTATTGACACTCCAGGTCACGTTGATTTTACTGTTGAAGTATCAAGATCACTTCGTGTGTTAGATGGTGCAGTGGCACTTCTAGATGCACAAGCAGGTGTTGAGCCACAAACCGAAGATGTTTGGCGCAAAGCCGATGAATTTAAAGTCCCACGTATGTTTTTTGTTAATAAAATGGATAAATTGGGTGCTGACTTCCAAATGTCATTAAATAGCATCAATGAATTATTAGGAGTAAATGCTCAACCTATTCAATGGCCAATTGGAGCAGAAAGTGAGTTTACAGGAATTATCGATTTAATTACTAAAACTGCATATCAATATGATGGCAATCCGGAAGAAGAAGCAAAGGTTATTGATATTCCTGAAGATTTAGTGGATATTGTTGAGGAAAGAAGAATAGAATTAATCGAAGCAGTTGCTGAATTTGATGATGAATTAATGGAAAAATATTTATCAGAAGAAGAAATTTCGGCAGATTTAATTAAAAGAGCAATTCGTAAAGGGACTTTAGCTGCAGAATTTTTCCCAGTAATGTGTGGAACTGCTTTAGGTAATAAAGGTATAAAATTATTATTGGATGCAGTTATTGATTATTTACCATCACCAATCGATATTGAAGCAATTGAAGGAACTGACTTAAAAGGTGAAGCACTAGTTCGTCATCCAAGTGACGATGAACCATTTAGCGCATTAGCATTCAAAGTTATGAGTGACCCATATGTTGGACGTTTAACTTTCTTTAGAGTTTATTCAGGACATTTAAAAAGTGGATCATATATTTTAAACTCAACTAAGAATACGAAAGAAAGAATAGGTCGTCTACTATTAATGCACGCTAATGATCGTAGTGAAATTTCAGAAGTATTTACTGGTGATATTGCAGCAGCAGTTGGTCTTAAAAATACAACAACCGGGGATACATTATGTGATGAGAAAAAACCATGTATTTTAGAATCAATGGTCTTCCCAGAGCCAGTAATTGAACTTGCTGTTGAACCAAAATCAAAAGCCGATCAAGATAAAATGGGATTAGCGCTTCAAAAATTATCAGAAGAAGACCCAACATTTAGAGCAACTACAAATCATGAAACAGGTCAAACAATTATTGCTGGTATGGGTGAACTGCACTTAGATATACTAGTTGATAGAATGCGCCGTGAATTTGGTGTTGAAGCAAATATTGGTAAACCAAGAGTATCTTACCGTGAAACAATCACTACTGTTGGTGAATGTGAAGGTAAGTACATTAAACAATCTGGTGGTCGTGGACAATATGGACACGTTAAAATTAAGTTTGAACCAAATCCTGGAAAAGGTTATGAGTTTGTCGATGCAATTGTTGGTGGAGTAGTGCCACGTGAATATATACCAGTTACTGATAAAGGATTACAAGAAGCTATGGAAAGTGGTATTTTAGCAGGTTATCCAATGATTGATGTTAAAGCAACTCTTTATGATGGTTCATATCACGATGTAGACTCATCAGAAATGGCATTTAAAATTGCCGCAAGTCTAGCACTTAAAGAAGCTCGTGAAAAATGTAATCCAGTTTTATTAGAACCAATTATGAAAGTTCAAATTGTTGTTCCAGAAGAATATTTAGGAACAGTAATGGGAGATATTACTTCACGTAGAGGTAAACCACTTGGACAAGAAACACGTGGAAATGCTCCTGTAATTAATGCAATGGTACCTTTAGCAGAAATGTTTGGGTATGCAACTGCATTAAGATCTAATACTCAAGGTCGCGGACAATTTACAATGTTATTTGATCATTATGAAGAAGTACCGAAGAGTATTACTGATGAAATTGTTAAGAAAAGTGGAGGAAACTAGTAAAAATACTTGCTATTTTTACTAAGTTGATATAAAATATAAAAAGAATGATAATATAAGGAGGAAGGAAAAAATGGCAAAACAAAAATTTGATCGTTCAAAAACCCATGTTAATATTGGGACAATTGGTCACGTTGACCATGGTAAAACAACTTTGACAGCAGCAATTACTAACGTACTTGCAAAGCAAGGTAAAGCAGAATTTAAAGCTTATGACCAAATTGACAAGGCTCCAGAAGAAAAAGAAAGAGGAATTACAATTAGTACTTCACACGTTGAGTACGAAACAGAAACTAGACACTATGCTCACGTTGATTGTCCAGGACATGCTGACTATGTTAAAAATATGATCACTGGTGCAGCGCAAATGGATGGTGCAATTCTAGTTATTGCTGCAACAGATGGTCCTATGGCTCAAACACGTGAACACATCTTATTATCACGTCAAGTAGGTGTACCACGTATTGTTGTTTTCTTAAACAAATGCGATATGGTAGATGATGAAGAATTATTAGAATTAGTAGAAATGGAAGTTCGTGAATTATTAAGCGAATATGGATATGATGGAGATAATACTCCAATTATTCGTGGTTCAGCATTAAAGGCATTAGAAGGTGATGCTGCATATGAAGAAAAAATCTTAGAATTAATGGAAGCAGTAGATAATTGGATTGAAGCTCCAGAACGCGATGTTGATAAACCATTCTTAATGCCTATTGAAGATGTGTTTACAATTACTGGACGTGGAACTGTTGTTACAGGACGTGTTGAGCGTGGTCAATTAAAATTAAACGAAGAAGTAGAAATTGTTGGTTTAAGAGAAACTCAAAAAGCTGTTGTTACAGGAATTGAAATGTTCCGTAAACAACTAGATTATGCTGAAGCAGGAGACAATGCAGGAATTCTACTTCGTGGTATTGCTCGTGAAGATGTTGAGCGTGGTCAAGTATTAGCTAAACCAGGAACTGTTACTCCACACAGCAAATTTAAAGCTGAAGTATATGTATTAAGCAAAGAAGAAGGTGGACGTCATACTCCATTCTTCTCAAACTATCGCCCTCAATTCTATTTCCGTACAACTGATGTTACTGGTGTAATTACTTTACCAGAAGGTGTGGAAATGGTTATGCCTGGCGATAATGTTACAATGACTGTAGAACTAATTGCGCCAATCGCAATTGAAAATGGAACAAAATTCTCAATTCGTGAAGGTGGAAGAACAGTTGGAGCTGGTGTAGTTACTGAAATTATTAAGTAAAAAAAAAAAACCGAGTAAATATTTTACTCGGTTTTTTTTAATAAATTTTGTAGAGATAAAGTATTGCGATACATAAAATATTTAGTATTATTAGTGATTAATTCAAAATCCCCAGCATATTCATATATTTTAGCGCCAAAATTAGTTTTAAATTGATTTAATCCTTTATATTGGCTTTGATCTAATTCTGGATTAGTTACGCCACCTAAATTAAATTTTTTGTATCCCATTTTAGAATAATTATGGATTAATTTCCAAATCAATAAGTGCTTGGCGCTAAGCATGCGGTATTTTGGATCCTGAGCATCCATTAATACATAAACAGTATCACGGTAGGTAACAACAATAATTGTTGCAAGAATTATCCCGTCGGGGTGATTTTTTAATAAATTAGTTGCCAATACTAATTTGTTTTTATAATTTGCAAATAAATTGTCATTATTGATTTTACGATTGATTAGTTTGTGAACATTTTTATTTGAATTGGTTAAAATTAAGTTATTAATAAGGTGATTTTCTTGCTCAGCTTCCTCATATTTTTTTTGTATTTTTTCTAAATAAATTGCTGTATCTAATTTGGCGTAATAATAATCAATCATGCTATTTTTTTCAAAAGCAAAATATAGATCTCGGAAGTAATTTAAATCACGTGGATATTTTCTTTTTGTGTGTTCATACAAATAATCTAATTCACTTGGTCTACCTTTATAAATTCTAATTCCGTTTTCTTCTGCACTTCTAATTTTTGTGCGAAATTCTTTTTTTATTTCATTAAATAAAATATAGTAAGGTTTATCTATATCAATAACGGCTTCATATCGTGGTTTTAAAGCCTCAAAATAATAATTGTAACCGTAATGATAATAACCATGTCTTCTTAAATTAGAATAGGCAGTTTCATAATTTAAATTAGGAATAAAGCTTTTCTTTTTAGGATCATAAATGTCTTTGATCACTAACGGATTCAATTTTACAGCAACAATATCTAGGCGTGATAAAAATTTTTTTAGTTTAAGAGTAAAAATTTTTAATAAGTCAAAATTATAGTAATCAATTAAAAAGCCACCTGGTGCATATGCATATTTAAATGCAAATCGTTTTTCAACAAACAAAACTGCGGCCCCTAAAATATTTTCATTTTTGTCCATTAAGCCAACTATTAGTGGATTAAATCCTTGTCCTTCCATAGTAAAACCATATTCTGGTGTTTGATAAACTGAATATAAATCATAAGTGTTGGCAAAGTTTTTAAATTCATCGATTGTCAATTCTCTTATGTACATGTAATCACCTCTTTTGGAAATTAAAATATTATACCATATTTTCAATCATTTTAACAAGTTCATTAGTTTTTCATTCATAAAAGAAGCAAATCCAAATATATTTATATTGGTGATAATATGGACAAGATTAAAATTGGAATACCAAGAAGTATAGTATATTACTATTATAAAGATTTATGGCATTATTTTTTTAAAAAGTTAGGAGTAGAAGTAATTGTAAGTCCTAAAACAAATAAGAAAATTGTTCATGATGGAATAAATTATACAAATGATGAGATGTGTTTATCTCTTAAAATATATATGGGGCATATTAATTATTTAAAAGACAAGTGTGATTATATTTTGGTTCCTCGTATTCAAAATTATGGTGTTGATAATCAAACTTGCACTAATTTTTGGGGACTATATGATTTAGTCAAAAACATTTTCAATGTAAAAATATTAAATTATAATATTGTATATTCTAATTTAAAAACAGAGAAAAAAGCATTTATAAAATTAGGACAAACATTAGGTTTTTCAAAAGAAGAAAGTAAAAAAGCTTATATTTATGCTAAAACAATGGAAGCCAAAGAAAAAAAGAAAAGAATACATAGAAACTATCAAAAATTAAATAGTGCAAAATTAAAAGTATTACTGATAAGCCATCCATATAACATTTTTGATGAATATATAGGTATGCCAATTTTAAATTATTTAGATAAATTAAATGTTGAATGGATAAATGCTTTAGATTTTGAAAATAGTTTAACTTGTAAATTATCAAAGTTATTATCGCGTAGTATTTACTGGAAATTTAGCAAAGAATTGATTGGAGCGATAAAGCTTGTTGAGCACAAAATTGACGGTATTATTTTTATCTCATCTTTTCCATGTGGACCAGATTCACTTGTTAATGATTTAGTGATCCGAAAAATTGATTTACCATATTTGAATATAGTGGTAGATGATTTTGATTCAATGGCCGGGATTGAAACAAGATTAGAAAGTTTTGTAGATATACTTGAGCAAAAGGCAAAAATCTAAAATAATAGTTGCCTTTCCCCGTATGGGAAACTATGATATTCCGGCTAAATATTTATTTAATAAAGCATTTAAGGTTAAAGTTATGGACATTCCTAAAATTACTAAACAAACTATCGAACTTGGCACTCGTTATAGTCCCGAGTTCATATGTACACCATTTAAATATACCCTTGGTACTTTAATTGAAGTGTTGGACAAAGGTGCAAATGTAATAATACAAGTAGGAGGAGGATGTAAGTATGGCTATTATAGTGAACTTCAAGAACAAATATTAAAAGATTTGGGTTATAATTTTACATTTATTAATTTTGTTGAGCAAGGGCAAAAAAACATAAAGCGAATATACCGTGAATTAAAAAAAATAGATCCAAAGTTTAATATTTTTAAAGCATTATATTATTTTCCTATTGCCGCTAAA
>ERZ773359.6050-NODE-6050-length-11020-cov-5.213041_pt1 | contig 11020 bp, 8 predicted proteins | sample MGYA00374955_ERZ773359 | MGnify/ENA primary metagenome ERZ773359 (study PRJEB29098, sample SAMN04486028) | biogas fermenter metagenome | study: EMG produced TPA metagenomics assembly of the Biogas fermentation microbial communities from Germany - Plant 4 DNA1...
AGGAATTTCTATTTCTTTCTTAGTTCCAAATGCTGCCTCATGCAAAGTAATACTTAAATCATAGCGCAGATCAGCACCTCTGGCGGGACCGCTTCTTCGACCCGCTCCACCCATGCCTCCGCCGAAAAACATTTCAAAAATATCCCCAAGACCGAAGTCGGCAAAATCGGAAAAGTCACCAAACCCGCCAAATCCTTGGCCGTTAAAATCCACCCCGGCATGGCCGAATTGGTCATATTTCGCTTTTTTCTCTGGATCACTTAGTACGGCATAGGCCTCGGTAGCTTCCTTAAACCGTTCCTCGGCTTGTTTATCATTAGGCTTGACATCCGGATGATTTTCTTTAGCAATCTTCCTATAGGCTTTTTTTATTTCATCCGGACTGGCTGTTCTGGAAACCCCGAGTACCTCATAATAATCTCGCTTCATTGGCTAGTCGAAACTCCTCCCTGTATTGCTGTAAAAACTTGTAGTCCTTTCAAGCCAAGTGGGCACAAAGATTTCTCTGCGCCCCGGCTTGATCTCCAATATATTATTATACTATTTTACAGATTTCAATGTTAAGGTCTTTTTTACCTTATTTACCATATTTGTTTTATATCTTATTTGTCTTCTTTATCGACTTCAGTAAATTCAGCATCGACAACATTATCATCGGTCTTATTGCCAGCCTGTTCCTGCTGGCCGGAATTTGCTCCGGCATCTGTTCCGGGATTTGGTCCGGCTTGGCCGGGACCGCCCTGCTGCTGATACATTTTTTCTACAAAGGGATATAAAGCCTTAGTAAGAGCTTCGGACTTAAGCTTGATATCTTCAACATTATCACCGGCAGCGGCGGTTTTTAGCTTTTCAACCGCTTTCTTGATGTTTTCGATTTCAGAAGCATCGCCTTTACCTTCAAAGTCTTTTAAGGTTTTTTCAGCTTGGTAAACAAGGGAATCCGCTTGGTTTTTAGTATCAATAAGTTCTCTCTGCTTCCTGTCTTGTTCAGCATTGGCTTCTGCATCTTTGCGCATTCTTTCAATCTCTTCTTTGCTTAAACCGCTGGATGCTGTAATAGTTACTTTCTGCTCGTTACCGGTTGCCATATCCTTAGCTGAGACATGAACTATACCATTAACGTCGATATCGAACTTAACCTCAATCTGAGGTACACCCCGAGGAGCGGGCGGAATACCGGAAAGCTGGAAACGGCCCAAAGTTTTATTATAGGCTGCCATTTCACGTTCACCTTGGAGAACATGAACGTCAACAGAGGTTTGATTGTCAGCGGCTGTAGAGAATATCTGGGATTTGGTAGTAGGAATAGTTGTATTGCGGTCAATAATTCTGGTAAATACTCCTCCCAAAGTTTCAATTCCTAAGGACAAAGGTGTCACATCGACCAGAACAATATCTTTCATTTCACCGCCGAGTACGCCGCCTTGAACCGCTGCGCCCAGAGCTACCACTTCATCCGGGTTAACTCCCTTATGAGGCTCTTTGCCGCTAATTCTCTTAATGGCTTCCTGCACAGCCGGTACACGGGTTGATCCCCCGACTAATATTATCTGATTAATATCGTCAAAAGTAAGCTTAGCATCTTCCATGGCTTGACGAGTCGGACCCATGGTAGCTTCCACTAAATCACTAATCAGTTCTTCAAATTTAGCCCTGGTTATATTCATATCTAAATGAAGAGGGCCTTCAGCAGACATAGTGATAAAAGGTAGATTTATATTGGTTTGCGTAACACCTGACAGCTCTATCTTGGCTTTTTCCGCAGCCTCTTTCAAGCGCTGAAGAGCTATCCGGTCTTTAGAAAGATCTACGGCATGGCTTTTCTTAAATTCAGCCACAATATAGTCAATAAGGCGTTGGTCAAAATCATCACCGCCGAGGCTGTTATTCCCGCTGGTAGCTTTAACTTCAACCATGCCCTGGCTTAGTTCCAGAATTGAAACGTCAAAGGTTCCGCCGCCTAAGTCATAAACCAGTACAGTTTGATCCTGTTCTTTATCTAACCCATAGGCCAAGGCTGCGGCTGTCGGTTCGTTAATAATCCGCATAACTTCGAGTCCGGCAATTGTTCCGGCATCTTTAGTTGCTTGACGCTGAGCGTCTGTAAAATAGGCCGGAACAGTAATAACCGCCCGATCTACTGAAGTACCGAGATACTCTTCGGCATCTGATTTTAATTTTTGTAAGATCATAGCCGAAATCTCCTGCGGGGTATAATCCTTACCCATAAGGTTTACTTTATAGTCGGAACCCATGTGTCTTTTAATGGAAAGTACCGTGTTCTCGGGATTGGATACAGCCTGGCGTTTGGCTACTTGACCCACAAGTTTTTCCCCGTTTTTAGAAAATCCTACGACTGAAGGTGTGACTCTGGCTCCTTCAGGATTAGGAATAACAACAGGTTCTCCCCCTTCCAGTACGGCTACACACGAGTTCGTTGTTCCCAAGTCAATTCCGATTATTTTACTCATATTTCCAATTTCCTCCTTAGCATTAAACTATAACCTTTAACTTCTGAAATAATTCATTTAACTTAATATAAAAATATTATTTTTTTATGTTAGCCCGATACTTTAACCCTACTGGGCCTTATTACTTTGTCTTTAAGGTAATAACCTTTTTGCAGTTCTTCCAGGATTGTATTTTCTTCCTGATCAGATTCTTCCCTGAACATAGCTTCATGCAGATTGGGATCAAACTGCTCGCCAAGAGCTTCAATAGGTTTTAGCCCTTCCTCCTCCAATACTTTCATTAACTGCCGGAAAATCATTTCCACTCCTTGAGAGAAAGCATCAAAGTCTTGATTACTCTTGGCTGATTCCAGAGCTCTTTCGAAATTATCCAGGACAGGAAGCAAAGACAATATTATCCTTTCCGAGGCGTATTTGGCTATCTCTTCTTTTTCCCTAACAGTTCTTCTTCTAAAATTATCAAACTCCGCTTTCAAACGCTGTAAATGAGAATAATACTCATCCGCCTTCGCCTTTGCCTGCTCAAGTTCAGCCTCAAGAGCAAAGACATTGTCTTCCTCATGGCCTTCCTCATTGTCTTCTTCGAGGTTTTCTTCATCGACAATTTCAGCCGTTTGTTTCGGTTTTTCCTGTACTGTTTCTTTCTCCTTTTTATCTTCTTTTTCTTCTTTCTCCGCTATATTCTGTAAATTCTCTTCATCCAAAAAAGCATTATTTTCACTCACGGATCCGTGCCCCCTTCTAAATCTGCTGTCCACGATATTTATTGGTCAATATTTCAGTTAAACTTTTCGTCATATAATCTACGATAGTAATTGCTTTACTGTAATCCATCCTGGTAGGACCTAAAACTCCCACCGACCCTATCTGTTTGCCGTTAATATGATAAGTGGCGGAAATTATACTGCATTCCTTAAAGGCCAGATCCGGGTTTTCCGAACCGATGGTGATATTTAAGCCTTGAATATCGTCTCCGGGATTTAACAACTCTTGTAATTTGCGGTTTTCTTCAAAAAGGGAGAAAAGGTTTTTTACCTTATCAATGTCTTTAAACTCAGGTTGATTCAGCATATTGAGCGTTCCGCCAAGATATACTCGTTCTTTATTTTCTCCATCTTTAGGCTCAAACATTCTCTCTAAGATACCTAGCACTCCGTCAAGCATTCTACGTTTCTTGGAAAGTTCGCTGTATATTTCATTAAGCAGTCCCTTTTTCAAATCCTGAGCTTTACTGCCGCTGAGTCTGTCATTAAATATGTTGGCCAAAATCTGAAGTTCTTCCGGACTTGTATCTTCGCCTATATCGACAATACTATTGTCCACCGTACCGTTATCTTTAACGGTAACCATAATGGCTTTTCCTGTTTCATAAGGTAGAAAATATATTTTTTTAAGAGCGCTTTCTCTGTTTTTAGGTTTAAGAACCAAACTAGTCAAATTCGTAACTTGGGAAACGAGCTTTCCAGTATATTCGATTACTTCCTGAAGTTCATCCAGCCTTTTGACTACTTCCTGATTAATAATTTTCTTTTCTTTCTCGCTAAGAACCACAGGATCCATCAGGCAGTCCACATAGTAACGATAACCAAGATCAGACGGAACCCTACCGGCAGAGGTATGAGGCTGTTCGATTAGCCCAAGCTCCTCCAAGTCCGCCATCTCATTGCGAATGGTAGCCGGGGAGACTCCCAGTTCAAATTTCTTGGATATAGTCCTTGATCCAACAGGTTCAGCGGTGGCTATATAATCTTGAACAATGGCTTTCAATATCTTTTGTTTTCTCTCATCCATCTGCATTACTGCCACCTCCAGCTTAGTTGTTAGCACTCTTGCAAGGTGAGTGCTAATTATCTGACCTTACATTAGCATGTTAAAAAAAAGTTGTCAAGAGAAAAGTGGATGTTTTTACTTTTAATCTCATCTACAAGGAAAAGTCCTTGATTATGGAATTGGCCACAAAGTAATAAGCAGGATTAAGTTTGATTCTACCCTTTTCCGAGCAAATAATTCCTTTATCAATATAGTGTGTCAAAACCTCTCCATAAATATCCTGGATTGGCCTCCCAAACTTCCTGGCAAATAACTCCCTATCTATGCCTTCCGCAGTCCTAAAACCCAACATTATATATTCAAAAATAAGCTCTTTCTGAGTCAAGATTTCTGTCTCCGAATCTTCCACCGGTTTTAAACCCTGTTGAGTTAGCCTGCAATATTTATAAATATGCTCAACGTTTTTGCACCTCATCCCATTCAGACAGCTTACCGCTCCCGGGCCCAGACCTAAATAATCCTCCCCCCGCCAGTAAGAGAGATTATGCCGGCATTCAAAGCCGGGCCGGGCAAAATTAGAGATTTCATAATGCCAATACCCCTGCGTTCGCAGATAACCGGCGGCCAACTCATACATATCAGCTTGCATATCATCGTCGGGAATAACCGCTGATCCTAGGGAATAAGACTGCTCGTAAGACTGCTCGCCTAATGAGCAAGCAAGCGGAGTTCCCGGTTCGATGGTCAAGGCATATAGAGAAAGGTGCTCCGGTTCTAAATCCACAGCTTTTTGTAACGTTTCTTGCCAATCGCTTAGGGTTTGGCCCGGAAGACCAAACATGAGGTCCAGATTTAAATTATCAAAACCCGCTTGACGAATAAGCTTTACACTGCGGGTAATATCTTGGGCCGAGTGAATCCTACCGATTCTATTCAACAAAAGGTCATTAAAGCTTTGGGCCCCTAAAGATATTCTGTTTATACCGTAGCCTGACATTATATTCAACTTCTTAAGTTCAAGAGTCCCAGGATTAGCCTCAACCGTTTTTTCCGCCTGGGGACTAAAAGCAAAAAGCTCGAGGCTGTTCAGTAAGCCCTCAAGCTCTTCGGCACTTAAAACAGTTGGTGTGCCCCCACCAAGAAAAAGCGAAGCAATCTTTCCGGAGACTTCTCCTAGGCGCATATGTATTTCGCGCTCCATTCCCTGCAGATAGGAAAAAGTCTTGCTTCCGGTATAAGGAATAGAAAAGAAAGCACAATAGTTACATTTTTTTTGGCAAAAAGGTACATGTACATATAACGAAGGCATAGATTCCTCCGGCTTGCTAGTCATCCATTTTAAGTACCGCCATAAATGCTTCTTGCGGGATTTCAACACTGCCTACTTGTTTCATGCGTTTTTTTCCTTCTTTTTGCTTTTCCAGAAGCTTCCTTTTGCGGGAGATGTCTCCGCCGTAACATTTGGCCAAAACATCCTTGCGTAGAGCACGGATAGATTCCCTGGCAATAACTCGAGAGCCAATAGCAGCCTGGATAGGTACTTCAAACATCTGACGCGGGATAAGGCTGCGCAGTTTTTCAACAAGTCTTCTTCCGCGCACATAAGCTTTCTCTTTATGCACTATAAAAGATAAGGCATCCACTATTTCGCCGTTAATTAAGATATCCAACTTTACCAGGTTGGCCTCCTTATAACCGATTAACTCATAATCCAAAGAAGCGTATCCTTTAGTCCTGGATTTTAGCTGGTCAAAATAATCATATACTATTTCGCTTAAAGGCAATTCATAAGTTAAACTTACCCTTGAGGAAGTTATATAGTCCATAGTAAGAAAAGTTCCCCTTTTCTCCTGGTTAAGCTCCATAATAGCTCCCACAAACTCTGAAGGCACCAAGATGGTGGCCTTAACCACAGGTTCTTCAATGGAGACAATGTCCCCCTCCTCAGGCAGCAAAGCCGGATTGTCGACATAGACTTGTTCTTGGTTAACGGTATTTACCTTATATACTACGCTGGGGGCTGTAGTAACAATACCTAATCCGAATTCCCTTTCCAGCCTTTCCTGGACAATCTCCATGTGTAAAAGTCCTAAGAAGCCGCAACGGAAACCAAAGCCCAAGGCTGCTGAAGTCTCATTTTCATACATCAAACTGGCATCGTTGAGCTGCAGCTTTTCTAAGGCATCCCGAAGCTTTTCATAATCAGATGTTTCCACCGGATAAAGACCGCAAAATACCATGGAAACCGCTTTGCGGTAACCCGGCAGGGCTTCAGCTACCGGACAATCAGCATCGGTAATGGTATCACCTACCCGGGTATCGCCCACATTTTTGATACTCCCCGCAACATAGCCGACCTGTCCCGCCCGCAACTCCTCAACAATGTTCATTTCCGGTGTAAAAACTCCCACTTCGGTTATTTCAAAAGTCTTGCCTGAAGACATCATTTTAATGTTGGTACCTTTGCTAATCTTGCCGTCAAAAACCCGAATGTAAGGGATAGCACCTCTATAAGGATCAAACTTGGAATCGAAGATCAATGATTTTAAAGGCTTTTCATCATCGCCTTGGGGCGGAGGAATTCTGGTAACTATCGCTTCCAAAATGTCTTCTATGCCCAGGCCCATTTTGGCTGAGACCAGGATGGCATCACTGGCGTCAAGCCCGATAACTTCTTCAATCTCCCGCTTTACTCTGTCCGGGTCGGCGCTAGGCAAATCAATCTTATTAATAACCGGAATAATTTCCAGGTCATTTTCTAAAGCCAAATAGATATTAGCCAGAGTTTGAGCCTCTATTCCCTGGGCGGCATCAACCACCAGCAAAGCCCCTTCGCAGGCTGCCAGACTCCTGGATACTTCATAAGAAAAATCCACATGTCCGGGGGTATCAATTAAATTCAGTTCGTATATTTCTCCGTCTTTAGCTTGGTAGCGGATGCGAACAGCCTGAAGTTTGATAGTAATACCCCGTTCCCGTTCCAAATCCATAGAATCAAGAACCTGATCCTTAAGTTCTCTACTGGATAGAGTTCCGGTGTATTCTATAAGACGATCGGCAAGGGTTGACTTGCCATGATCTATATGAGCAATAATCGAGAAATTTCTGATTTTTGTTGATGCTTGAGCCATTTAATCCTTCTCCCTAATATGAGTAAATATAAGGCAATAAATATTACACAACTTCAAAATACAGCTTAGCCAAATACTATAAACCATAACTAACGTATAATTATAACAAAAAAACCTACCCCAAAGCAATATTGAGCCTTATTACCTTTTTTTTCTCTTTTTACCCAGCATTTCCAAAGCCATTGTATATTCTCTCATTTTGAACTTTTTGGTGATAAAAATAAAAATCGTTAATCCTATTAGGCTTCCGCTAACCAACACCCCAATTGATCCCAATTTGCCAACTCCGAACCATGGAGTTATTAATTTTGTCCAGAGCATGACCAGAGTTCCCATTATGGATGAAGCCAGCAGGGTCTTAATAAATGTCCCGCTTAACCTTCGGCCGTCAATCCTACCCAGCTTGGCGCGCAGTACCCAAAACAGCAGAAACATTTGAATTACGGCTCCGAGAGTTACAGCTAAGGCCAAACCACCATGGGCTAAAGGGCCTACCAACACAAACATCCAGACAATACTGGCGGCCATGGCGATAACCCCCAGAATAACCGGTATCCAGGTATTCTGCAAAGCATAGAAAGCCCTGGGCAGGATTTGAATAATAGCCTGAGCGGTGATACCTATACAAAAATAGAATAGGGGAATTGCCGTAGCCATGGTATCAGCAGGTCCAAATTCTCCATGTTCAAAGAGCACCCGAACCAGAGGAACGCGCAAAACAATCATGCCGATGGAAATGGGAATGGTTATATAGATAATAAGCCGTATAGCTCCGGAAATCGTCTCTAAAAAATCCTTCATCTTATTAAGAGCGGCCTGGTCGGACAGCGTGGGAAAAACAGCCACCCCAATGGCCAGGGCAAAGATTCCGACCGGTAGTTGAAAAAGGCGGTAGGAATACCAGATAGCAGTCAGGCTCCCCGGCACAAGGGCTGAACCCAAATTGGAATTTACGATTACCTGAAACTGATTTAAGGTATACATAATAATAATCGGCAAGGAAAGGGCCATAATTCTTTTAACTCCGGGATGTTTAAAATCAATTAGCGGGTAATAACGAATACCTACTCGGCGCAGAGCAGGAACCTGAACTAAAAAATTCAAAGCTGCCCCGATAACCACCCCAAAAGCAAAGCCGGAAATACTGCGGGCATTTCCCGAATTGGCAAACAAGGCTCCAAAAAAAATAACACTGGCATTATACAAGACGGTTCCAACAGCCGACGGCCAAAATATTTTGTAGGAATTAAGGATCCCCATTGTGATTCCGCTTAAGGCCAAAACAACCGGCTGTAACAACAAGATTCGGGTTAAATAGATAGCCAGCTCTTTATTTTCCGGGCTAAACCCCGGAACTTGGAGGGCAATAAATTTAGGGGTTAAAATCATGGCAAGGATAACCAGAACACATAAAAAAAGAAAGATAGAATTAGTAACTGAGCTTACTACCTTCCAGCCCTCATCTTCCTTGCCCTTAGCAATATATTCCGAAAGTACGGGGATAAAAGCCGCACTTAAAACTCCCCCCACCAGCAACCAGTAAAGCAGGTCGGGAAGAATAAAAGCAGTGTTATAAGCGTCGGTTGCTCCGGTTTTGCCAAACAGACCCGCCATCAGCGATTCCCGGACAAAGCCGAGAATTCTGGATAGCAGATTGGCCGCCATCAAAAAGCCCGCCGCTCTTATCATTTTTTGTCCCGTGGTCATAATTCGCAGTATCCTTTAATCCAATATATTCCGAATAGCAACACTCAAGGTCAATAATAATATTAAGTCTACTGCGAATTATATCATTTTTGAAGATATTCCTTCAATACTTGGGCTATGGGTTCGGTTGCGTTCATCGCCTCCTCAAGAGTGTTCAACTGACTGCCGACCTCCAGTAAAAGGGCACCGTCCGTAAGAAACTGATTATAACGAGCTTCGGAAGCATAGGTGATTCTAGTAAAAAACAGTCCTGGATATTTCTCTTCCGCAATCTTAATTATTTCCTCCGCTATGCGATTATTCTTTTCCCAGTTAGGATTTTTCTGACCTATTACAACCATTATTTTAGCAACATTTTGTCCATCAATTTTAACTATGGATTTGCCAACCTCAGGCGGTATTCCGTCACGATGCAGATCCAATAATATGCGGATAGTAGGGTTTTCTTCCAGCATTTTTTTAGCCGTTTCATAAGAATGATTATAGGATTCTGCATAATCGGCATCATTTACGGTTTGATCCTGAATTGTTTTTACTCCCATCTTATTAAGTGCTTCCGCCAAAGCATGACCTACTTTCACTACATCACCGTTGTTACCGCCCGCCACCCGGTCTTTTCCACCATTCCCGGCATAACACTCGGCATTGTGGGTATGATATATTCCCACTAAAGCATCATGTTCACTGGTGATTGGAGCCGGTTTATTGTAGAACGGATTGTCCAAAGGCTCCAGTATTGGCCCTTCCATTTCCGGATCACTGGGATAATAAGTCCAGCCAACCCATGATATACCTTGTTTGGGAGGAGCATAAAAACTAAGAAAGTAAGTTCTTGCATCCGAAATATTAACCCCGGTTAGAAAATACATCCCCAACGCCGCAGCTTTATACCGCATATCCTCTATATAGTCCCTCTGAGGTTGGGATAATCCCGGAACACCATCCAGAAGAAGCATTGGAAAGGGAAAACTCCTGTCACTTAAAATTCTGATTAAATAATTTGAACTGTTATTAACAATACAAAGATATATAGCAAAAAGAAAAAGTATTAAAAACAGAATCACAGCCATAGTCCTAAACCAAGTATTTTGGTAAAACATTCTCTACTCCCCCTATTTCCATATTTAGGGATATGAAGGACAACCTCTTTTTAGAACTAAATAATAGATATCGACCGGATAACAAGATTAAGAGTTTTTATAGTTGCATATGCTTGACAATGTATGATAAAATGTACTTTGCGTAAAAAGCACACGGTAGATCGTATTAAAGGGGGTGACAATATGCCTAATATTAAATCTGCAATCAAAAGAGTTAAAATCAGTAGCGTGCAAAATGCTAGAAACACCGCTGTTAGATCTGCCTTGAAAACAACAATTCGTCGTTTTGAGGAATCCCTTGTAAATAATCCTGAACAAGCTGCCGAAGCTCTGCAGAAAGCTTCACGCGCCCTTGATAAAGCTGCAGCCAAAGGCTTGATTCATAAGAATAAAGCTGCCCGGAAAAAGTCGAGAATGGCCAAAAAATATGCTCAATCAGTTAAGCAAGCGGGCTAATAATTAATAGATTTACCAATCAAAGTTAACTACTTATAATCCAAATATTAAAGAAAATGCCTTTATGGAGGCATTTTTTTTTGCCATAGAACTTGCCCAAATACTCCACATCCTTTTTGTGAAATCTTATCCAAATAAGTTTTATCCGGATTATAAAATGTCCATGAAAAATTAATAACCAAAAGTTGTAATAATAGGTACTTTTTGTTTCTCTTTTTGCCAAATTGAATTATACTTTAATTAGAGCAGACTTCTGGCATTATGGCCAAGAAGGTTATTTCAGAATATTTTTACAATTTACTTAAGAAGGAGGTAGAAACATTGAGTAACAAATTCAAGCCTGATTCCCAAAGCCTGGTTAGCTTCAGCCTTATGGGACCTGAAA
>ERZ773359.6052-NODE-6052-length-11019-cov-6.495896_pt1 | contig 11019 bp, 5 predicted proteins | sample MGYA00374955_ERZ773359 | MGnify/ENA primary metagenome ERZ773359 (study PRJEB29098, sample SAMN04486028) | biogas fermenter metagenome | study: EMG produced TPA metagenomics assembly of the Biogas fermentation microbial communities from Germany - Plant 4 DNA1...
ATCATAATCAGGAGCCACTTTGTCATCGATGAATTTCAGGATTTCCCCGGCATTGGAAGTAAGCTTGTCCACAGCTGTTTTTACCTGTTGAATTACCTCTTGGATGTTTCCTGCCGTCTGGGCCGAATGTTCCGCAAGTTTACGGACCTCTTCCGCCACCACGACAAATCCCTGGCCTTGGTCCCCCGCCCGGGCAGCTTCAATGGCCGCATTAAGAGCTAAAAGATTGGTCTGGCCGGCTATTTCCGAGATTACATCCGCCATTTTGGCAATTTCTTCAACAACTTTTGCTTCTTCAATGGCTTCCTTTATTTCCTGCTCTTTGACGTTATAGATGCTTTGAGCAGTTTGTTTGGAGGTTATTGCCGTTTCTTTCATTTCCTCGGCTCTTTTTTCGATTTCCTCGACTTTTGCTTCACCTTTCTGGGCTCTTACTTTAAGTTGCTCAGCCCCATTTTTGATTTCCGCGCTGGCTGAAGTGACTTCCTCTACAGAAGCGCTAGTTTCTTCCATGCCGGAAGCAATCTGCTCTACCGACACATTGATGTTCTCACCCTGGGCCGTGACTTCTTCCACCGTAGCTGAGAGCTCCTGGCTGGCTGCGCTGGTTTCATCCACAGAGCCGGCCACTTCTTTTAGCAGCGCATGTATTTGCGTGTTCATTTCGGTAAAATCATGAGCCAATTGTCCCATTTCGTCCCGGCGACGCAGGAATTTTTGTGGTACTTCCCGGGTAAAATCTCCCCCGGCCATGATACGAGCATGTTCAACCACGGCTTTAACTGGATTTGTAATAGAATTGGAAATAAAAATTCCAAAAAGTACAGATATTATAAAAGCCGCCGCAAGTAAAGCGATTGTAGCCATTGTTACTTGTCTTGCGGTATTTGTATTATTTTCTGCAGTTTCTATAGATGCGGCAACTTTTATATCCATCATCCTTCTAAGGGCATTTTCCATATCCGTCCTTATCTTTTCCGCCTCACCGTTCAGGATGATAAGTGCTTCTTCCCTCCTGTTTTCCTTAGCCAGACGTATAACATTTTTTACGAGGGCATCGTATTTTTCTTTATTCATAAATAGCTCGTTTGTCAGTTTACTACCTTCCTCCGTAAGCAAAGTTTTTTCAAAACTTTTAAGGTTTTGGGAAAACTCCTCGTTTCTTTGAGCTATTATATTTTCATACTCCTTTATTTTAGAAGGATCATTTGTCAGCAGAATATCCTTCACATTTCCCTGCATTCCTTGATATGATTCTGTAATAATCACCATTTCACTTAAAGGCACTGTCATTGTTTCGTAAAGCTTGGTATCTAGTTCATCGATTTTTCTGATATTATACACTCCGAAACTGCCTACAGCTAAAGCTATAAAAGCAATTACTAAGAAACCGCTGATAAGTTTAGTACGGATTTTCATGTTATTATACCAGTTCACGGGAATTCCTCCTTATTTTAGTATATTGATGCCCTATAAGTGAGAATTTTCTAACAATTGCAAAAGGAATGGTAATTTATTTTAGTCTTTAATCAAGGCATATTCTTACACAAAAAGCCTCCGTGCACTAATCGCATAGAGGCTCTTATACAACCAGTTGCTAAAAAATTATCTTGTTCTCTAAGCCCTTGATTTTGCGTACATGCCTTTTGGCATGGTTTGCTATGGAAATTTGTTTATACACTATGTACTTATAAAAGCATCTTGGTTATATAGCAGTATTATACATTTTTTTCAACATATTTCAACATTTTACTGAATATTTTTGACATTTTTTATATATTTTTTCCAATATCACTTTAGCAAATATATCAACAATCTCTGGATCAAATTCTAAACCCGCTTGTTTCTTAATTTCTTCTATTGCTTGCTCTTTACTAATTTTATTAACGTTTGGCCTATTTATCATGGCATCATATTTATCTGCAACTCTAATGATTCTTGCCAGTTTTGGTATTTCCCCACCTTTTAGGCCTTTCGGGTATCCTGTCCCATCCCATCTTTCATGATGGGCCAAGATAATTTCTGCCAAGTCTACTGTGCCATCAAAAAAATTCAATATTCGATAGCCAACGATAGGATGCTGTTCCATCGCCTTCTGCTCGTTATCTGTAAGGGTTTCATAATTATTAATCAGTTTTTCGTCTAATGCAATCTTACCTATATCGTGTAGAAAGGCCGCCTCTTTTAATCTTTTTATTTCACCTGCAGGTAGATTTATTGCCCTACCTATGTACTCGCAAATCCTGCTAACATTTTTGGAATGCTCAGCTTGCATAGGACTATTTAAATGTAATGTTTCGATAATAGTTCCTATGGTAGTGCTTGTAACTTTACTACGTTCGAGAGTTTTTGAACTATACATATTATGCTCAGCATTATTTAAAGTCTGTACTATATCAACATCAAGGGAACTCTTAGTGGCGCACCCCATTGATATACTGCCTCTAATAGCCTTAACTTTCTCCTTGGAAAATTCATTCTTTATTCTAGATATAACAGTTTTGGCTTCTTCCTCCTTTGTTTTCGGAAGTAAAATTGTAAATTCATCTCCTCCTACTCTGGCGATTATATCATCCGCTCTACAAACTTTTTTAAACACTTCTGCGATCTTCTGCAAAAGTTGATCACCAACGGCATGTCCGTAAATGTCATTCGTTAACTTCAGGCCATCCATATCACCGACAATAATTGAAATAGGCAGATTTCTTTCCGTATCCAGCCTTATTAGTTCTGCATTAAAAAATGTTCGATTATAAAGCCCTGTTAGTGAATCGTGGTAACTTAAATATTCAATCTTCTTTTGTTGTTCTATCTTTTCTGTTACATCTCTGAAAACCAAAACAACACCAAATGTAAAATTTTTATCGTTTTTTATCGGGGCGGCACTGTCTTCTAAATAGTATTTAGTTCCGTCTTTAGAAATTAATATGGCATCCTTATCCAGTTCCTGAACGGTATCAGTTCTCAAAACTCTCTCAATGGGATCATTTATCGATAAATCCTGATTTTCATGAGATAAAACAAATACTTCTTTATAATGCCTTCCTTTAGCCTCCTCAATCGTCCAACCTGTTAACCTCTCGCCGGCTTTATTTAACATGGTAACTTTTCCGCCTAAATCAACTACAATAACACCGTCCCCGATGGACATTAAAGTTTGTAAAAATTTGTTCCTTTCTACTTCTAGTTTTATAACGGCCTCTTTTCTTTCTTTTGTGTTCTTAAATAGTAGAGTAATGGCTAATAATAGCAAGATAACCATAATAAACAAGGCTATAATAAGTATTTTTTCATGCATTCCTATCTCCCCATTAAATAATTCGATGGGTTAAGACAAAATGTACTAAACAGTTTATAATGTGAACCCCAATATTTTACAGTGTAAAAGCATTATAAAACGCTAGCTTCAAAACAACATCATACCAAAAGGTGATATCAGGCATATTTTATTACTCACCCAAACGGGTGAGTAAGAGGATTTTCAATAAAAAAGCACATCCCGATCTAAACGGAGGAATGTGCTTTAAGGATTAAATTTTACACTATATTCAAGCTCTTTGCCTTTTCTACCGCTTGGACTCTTCTGTTCACCTGAAGCTTTTCGTATATATTTTTTATATGGGTTTTTACTGTATTTATAGATATATCAAGTTTCTCTCCCACTTCTTTGTTTGACAGCCCTGCAGAAATCAGTTTGAGCACCTCAACCTCTTTTTCGGTAAAAAGCTCAAAGGGAGGTGGGGTTTCTTCTTCCTTTATTTGTAAGACATTTCCTTCCAATAATTCCTGGAGAGCCTTTGTATAAGCCATTCGGTCTGCCAGAATCTTCAGCAGCCCAAGACGTTCTTCAGTAAATACTCCCGTCATAAGGTTGTTTTCCAGATACAAAACACCGACAGGAATGCTCCGTAACTGCATTGGAATGCAAGCTATGGATTTTACATCTGACTGGACGATATAAGGGTCTTTGATAAAAATTCCAGCATCGTTAATGCTATTCACAACTACAGTTTCAAGCGTTCTGGCAACATAACGTACAATTAACTTGGAAAGTTTGTCGCTTCGTTCCAGAGAAATAGATTTTAATACCATAGCAGAACCGCTCTCGCTGTCTTTGGCTGCTTCAACAAATAATTCATCGTCCTTCTCCAGGATCAAATATCCTTTGTTGGCACAAACACTTTCCATTGCAATTTTTAAAAAAGTTTCCAACAGTTTATCCGGTTCAGATTGTTCGGAAATATTCTTTATTGCCTTTTGAACGGTGTGAATGTCCAAGCTGTTAGAAGTTTCACTTTCGCTAACATTGGGATACCGAAAGATATTCCTTATTGCTTGGACTGAATCATAATCTCCCCTTTTATCCTTCGCAATCCCTTCATCCCAAAGATCGGGATACCGCCATTTCAGATCCTGTGCTTTGGCGATTGCTCCCCACTCGTTGTATAAACTAAAAGCATCGTTCATATATGTCTGCGCAACCCTGATCCTGCCTTCAGCCGCATAAAACCTCGCAGCCAATTCACAGGCAATGGCTTCATTCTGAATATAACCGCTTTCACGAGCTGTGTGAATGGCTTGATCATAAAGGGTTTCGGCCTTTCGTTTCTTGTCTGTAATTCGCGCTGTTTCCGCTTCAATCAACAGATACTTGTGCATAAAGTTCGCCCCGCAGGAATCCGACCATTTCTTCATCTGTCGCTGGTTTTTCTTTAAAGCCTTCTTGAGTCTTTTCCGTTCCTTTGAAGGCATTTCCCCATATATGGCAGTAATCGAAAGGGAGTGATAGAAATTGCATTCTGCAGACATTAAAAACCCTATTATGACTCCTGCGAAGTTTTTGACTCTTTCTGCCAAGAAAAGCGCTTCCCGGTAATTTCCTGCCAGGTAGCAGAGCTGCATTTGTGTATAATAATGAGCTACTAGCGATGCCTTGTCTCCTTCCACTGATTTTAATAACTCTTCTTCATTAATGTTTTGAGTGTCTGTTGAAGAAAGCATACCGGTCTGGTTTGCCAAAATGGAAGCAATCCTCATATAGGCCGATGCGTTTATACCAAGGTTTTTATGCTTTACTTTTCCGGCATAGTTGCTGCACTTTCGAGCTTCATCCAGGACTTCTCTCAAGGGTATACCCAATAAATATTTATTTTCGAGAATAACTCCGTATGAGTACCCTGCTATAAGCACATCGCCGGCTTCAAAAGCGCAATCTATTGCTTTATGCAGGTATTCAAGCCCTTCTTTTGCGTGATGTGTCCAGTGAAGTATTATAGCTCCGATGGTAAAGTAAACTATGCACTTGGAAAAGTTTTTATCGTATCTTTCTGCAAGCGATATTGCTACCTTTCCTATTTCATACCCCGTTACATAATTGCCGAGCACGCTTCCTTCAATTATGCTGTACCCTATATATCCGATGGAAGCCATTTCAGTATTGCCATATCTTAAAGCATGATTGCCCGCCTTTATGATGGCGAATGCGTATAAATCAGGATAATCCGTACATGTGACAAGTATTAATTTTATAAGAAGTTCAGCGACCTTCCTCTGCACCGGATCTTTCATTTCCGGCAGTTTATACAAATCCTCTGCTTTCTTGCCGTGCATATGCCATTTGTAAAATAGCAGTTCCTTGACATTGTCAAACGTACCGGGTTTTGCCGGAAGCTTCATCCCGAGTTTTTTCAACGCATTTATGCCGATTCGTACAGCCTCAAGATATTTACCTGTTCCAGCATAAAGTATCATTTTCATACCGTGCAGATCCGTCCTCTCAAACTCCGTTTTCGCCCGACGGATTATCAGATTGAACAGCTTTTCCGTCTCGTCTATATCCCCCACCATATATTCACATTGAGCACATTCAACGTGAAGGTCATAGCATAAACGGTAACAGCTATCCCAAGCATTTTCCGGAAGAAGTTTTATTCCGGCTTTAAAACAGTTCATCGCCAAATCGTAAGCTACAGAAGATTTAGCCTTTTGTCCTGCCTGCAGGTTATATCCGGCAAGTTTCAATCTTTCATTAGGGTCCCTGATCAATTCCAAACCACGGTTAAAATGATCGACAATAGACAATATTTTATCCTCAGACCCGCCGGTATAAAAATTCTGTAAAAGCAATCTGCCAATTTTCACATGTACTTCTTTCCTCTCTTCTTCCGAAAGCAAAGAATACACTGCCTGCCTTATCCTATCATGCAGGAACTCATTAATATCAACTACGCTGTAATTATGTAGCGCTTGCAAGACCTTGCCCGAATGGGATACCGGCAGTACAAGACCCTCCATTATAGCCGGCAATAGAAGAGAATATGTTTCTACAGATGTCTTTCCACACACGACGGAAAGGATTTTCATGTCAAAAGTACTGCCTATACAGGAAGCCAGTTTTAAGATATCCAAAGTTTCTTGAGGAAGTTTTTGCAGTTTCAAAAGCATAAAATCAATAACATCATCAGGGGCATGGATTCTCTGTATGGATTCCGTCTCCCATTCCCAACAGCCCTTTTGGATGTCAAATGTTATAAGCTTTTCTTCATAGACAGATTTTATCATCTGACCAAGAAAAAATGGGTTTCCGCAGGTTTTACGGTACATTGTATCAGCAAGTACATTCAATTTTTCTTCAGGACAGTGTAAAGCCTCAGCTAAAAACTCTGTAACCTCTTTCCTATTTAAAGAGTTAAGGCCAATTTCCCTTACCGGTATCTCTTCCATCCGGAGTTCTTCCATAATTATCGATAGGGGGTGATTTTCATTGATCTCATTATCCCGATAGGCGCCGACAATAAGCAGGTAGCCCATATCGGTGTATTGGCATAAATATTTTAGCAAGCGTAAAGAAGCCATATCCGCCCATTGGAGATCATCCAAGAATATTACAAGTGTAGTGTTCATTTCGGCAAAAACCTTTACAAAATTTCCGAATAACATCTGAAATCGGTTCTGTGCTTCCTTGGGCTGAAGGGTCTCAACAGGCGGTTGTTTCCCGATTATCACTTCTATCTCTGGGATTAACTCCGTGATAACAGCACCACTTTGGCCCAGGGCGTGGAGTATTTTACTTCGCCATACTTCCAGTTTCTCCCCGTGCTCTGTCATAAGCTGCCTTATAACACTGCCCAGAGCACTTACATAGGGAGCGTACGGAATGTTTTTTCTGAGTTGGTCGAATTTGCCGTATGCATAATATCCCTTCTCCATCGCCAAAGGTTTAAGAATTTCATTTATGAACATGGTCTTCCCCGTACCGGCATAGCCCTTTATCAAGATCAATTCGCCCTTCCCATCACAAACACCCTGGAAGGCGGCTCTTATGGTTTCCGCCTCTCCCTCCCTTCCAATGACTCTGCCTGGCAGCTTAAACCCATAATACGCATCAGCCTGCCCGGGGGCAAATGGTTCAATCTTTCCTGTGATATTCCACTGCCGCCTGCATTCCTCCAAATCTCTTACAAGCCCGTACGCAGTTTGGTACCTCTCTTCTGCAGTCTTGGAAAGCAGCTTTAAAATAACAGTGGATAGTGCCGGCGGTATATGCGGATTAATGTTATCCGGAGCTTCCGGCTTTTGGGAAACATGGACACGAATCCATTCATCATGGCTTTCAGCATTGAACGGAAGTCGGCCGGTTAACATCTCAAAAAACACTACTCCAAGAGAATAATAGTCGCTGCGGTAGTCAAGGCCATCTTTAACAATACCGAGCTGCTCGGGGGACATATACTGTAAATTTCCCGAAACAGCGCTAAGCATAGGCTGACTTTCACTTCTCATATAAAAATGGATCGCTAAGCTAAAGTTAGATATTTTTACTTTTCCCGTATTGGGATTAATAAGTATATCCTCCGGATTTAAATTACCGTGAATTATACCATGTTGATGAAGCTCGCCTAGAATCTGTGATAATTGGACGGCAATATCGAGGAAAATCGGAAGCTCTACAGGATTGTCTTTAAGATATTCTTTAAGGGTTACAACCCCACTATCTTCAATTATCATGGCGAGCTTGCTACCCATGTTTTCCAATCTAAAAGGTTTTATAATACCCTCGATCCTTAGGTTTCGTGTCAGCTCGTACTCATAAATAAAATTGGATATATCGGCGGGGGTAGTTGTTTTTAACACTTTTATAATAACCGGCACTTTATCATCGGTTATGTGCCCCCTATAAATCTCTGTTTTGCAATTTTCATGAATCTTTTCACAAATAATGTAACCAGGTAGCTCAAACATTTTCTTTCCTCGCATTTTTTAAAATATTGCCTTTATATCCGGTTTCATTATTTTTAAATAGCCATCTTTTCCCAAACCGGCGCAACCTCATTATATCAAAATTTTCAATTTTAAGAATAAAAGAATTAAGGATTAAAGCCAATAAGGGCTAAAACCCGTTTAAAGTACCCAAACACCTGATTTTCTAAACAAAGCCATGTTTGCTGAAAAATATAATGCCTATTGTTCCTTTGAGGCCAAGGACGAGATATGTACCCTGAGAATTGCGCTGCCGCTGTGAAGCTGATAGTTAACAATAAACTTTTATTGAAATTATAAAGGAAATACAATAAAATTAAATTTTGTAAATATTAGCAATTATTAGTTTTAATACTAGGAGGTTGCAATTGAATTACGACATTCTCTGTAAAAAAGTTCACAAAATTAATCTCTTCTTAACTTTTTGCCTTATCCTTTTAGTTTTAGGTCCCTTAATCTATTTACACGGGCTTGACGCCAGTAAGCTCTATATTATCTCCGGAATAGCAATTGCCGGGTTAGCCACCCTTAACTATTTCCTTCCCACTCCCGATAAATTAACGGGGGCCTCAAATGTTCCTCGGAGCTGGGTCATGAAGATCGGTGAATCAGCATAAAGGGGGACATCAACCGCCAGTCCGTCCTTGCCTATGACCCTGGCTTTCACCACATTCACCAGCTTGTTTTCCTGGGTATTTTCCCCTAACCAATCTCTAAGTTCAGTATTGCTCCCCAGCGTGAGGAGGATTTCTCCCTGGTTTTCCCCGGGGTTCAAACTGACACTGGTTCTTCCATAATAAACCAAGGCTTTCTCCGCTTGAAAATCCCCCCAAGAATAAGGCAGGTAGTATTCCGCCGTCTCATCCGCCGGCTCCTAGGGGTTTCCCGCTAAGTCCACGGCTCCGGTAAGGGCGGTGACCCGGATAGCCTTCTCACTTTCCTCGTCGCCAGCGATCTCATAGAGAAAGCTCATGGTCGCCGAGATTGTACCTTCCCTCTCTACAGGGGTAAGCTGCTGACCATTGGCCGTTATCACGATATCGTCGCTTTGAACCGGCTCGCTGTAGCGCACGGTGATGGGAACAATATCCCCGAGATAAAAGATGGAGTTGCCGTACACCGGGTCCGCCGCAAGGTTCACTTCTACTACCCTGGGACTGACTTGATCGGAAAAGTAGATCTGCTCAGGGATATAGTTTCCCTCTTGATCGTGAAAATAGGTAAAGACCTCTCCGGGCAACATAGGATAAGCAAAGACGAAATCCAGGGATTTAGCCAATCCATTCGCCTCCAAATAAGACCCGAGGCCAACTTGGCCTATTTCCACCTGGCCGGATTCCTCCAGGTTAAACCCGGTCTCCTGATTGCCCTCAACCGGAATGGATTTCTCATACCCTGCGGAAACAGGACCGATAGGCACTGAGGGGTCAGAGGGGAAGATCAAATATTTCTCCACCTTGAATGAAACTTCTCCCGTGGCCGGCTCCTCTTCCCCGGGGGAATAACTCATATAACCAACCGGCAAACTGAGATGAGAAAACACGCCCAAGTCGATCATGATTCTCAGATCACCCTCAAGGGGTGCTCCCTTAAGCCTGATGCGGGCACTGCCGTCTTCTCCCTTTTCAGGTTGGTACTTGCCCGGTGTTTCCGGAAAACTGATCCCGTCGCTGATGTGCGCAGGATTGTTCAGATCAATTAAAGGAGTGCTTCGGGCCTTGCTATAAGTTTCTTGCAGGTCAAATTGGTTTTCAATGGGTACCGGCAGGGTCATTGTATCTTTATTATTCACAAACAAAGCATTGCGGATATTGCTGCAATAAATATAGAAAACCTTATCCCCGATCCAAAAATCCCCAAAATCAGAGGCAATCCCGTATTCCACCGGGTTGTTCTCCAGTTTGGGAATGGTAATCTCCAGTTCTTTTTCAGTTTCGCCGGTTCCAAAGGTCACTGTGCCTTCGGCTGGGGTAACATTATAGTACTCAGCACCCATACTGCCGGGATAAATAACATAGTCAAATGAGACTTCCTGGCTGTGGGGATAGAGCAAACTGAATTTGAGCACCGCTGTTTGATCCGACTCATAACTAACCATGACCGGCTCCGGAATTTCCAAAGCCACCCGCGTTCTGTAATCGATTCCGGAGGGAGAAAGTGCTTCCTCCACGCCTGCCGCCCAGACCCCTATACCTTGCGAATTAATCTGGTTGAGCAAAGAAGCAAAGGTGGCTTGATGTTCCTTTGACAAAAGGGAAAGAGCTTCTGTCTCTCCCTCCTCGCCGGCATAAACAGGTACTGACGTTGCCAGCATACTCAATACCACAAACAAACTCACGAACCTTCTCACAAGACCTTTTAATCTCATATCAACATCTCCTTTTGTTCCGCCTCATGGTCGATATTGCTTTCCTATCAGCCGCGATGTACCGTGTTTTAGGTACTGTTCTTATGTGCTTTGCTTTTTTTGTGTCTTGCTTTTTTGTGCCTTGCTTTTTTGTGCCTTGCTTTTATACGCCATGCTCTAGGCATTCTTCAGTCCAGGCCGATATAAAATAGACCCGCGCCGGGAACTAAATGCCCCTCTTTGGGAACAAAAGGCCTCGATACGAGAACTATAAGGCCCCAATTTGTGACCGAGGTCAGTGAACGCAGTCATTAAATTAAATTATAATATGCCCTAGAAAAAAATCTAAACTTCCAGTTCCCAATTTCAAATTTTTTCTCGGTGATAAAAAATAAACACCCTGACAGGGTAGT
>ERZ773359.6056-NODE-6056-length-11005-cov-16.128584_pt1 | contig 11005 bp, 7 predicted proteins | sample MGYA00374955_ERZ773359 | MGnify/ENA primary metagenome ERZ773359 (study PRJEB29098, sample SAMN04486028) | biogas fermenter metagenome | study: EMG produced TPA metagenomics assembly of the Biogas fermentation microbial communities from Germany - Plant 4 DNA1...
TATAATATCAGCAAGTATTACATATATCAATATTTTCAGTATATTATATTTGGCATATGCCCTTGACATAAGGGCAATCCCCCCATAGAATATAATTATATAATATTGATATAATTTTGACTAAGTTTCTAAATTTGGTATGACACTTTCCTCTGGTAGCAAGGTAGTGTAGGTAGTACAGTAGGTTATTTTTTAGTTTGCTTTTTGTAGAATGGTAGAATGGAGGTTTTTTTATGCCTATCACAGAAATGCTTTCCCTTAATGCGCAAATTTATCCCCATGAAGTAAGTTTAATTGAACGAGATCCTGCTGCAAATATTCGCAGAGAAATAAGCTGGTTGGAATTTGACCATATGTCCAATCAATTAGCCCATGCTCTAATATCCCGTGGTGTTAAACCTAATGACAAGGTAGCTATCCTTATGATGAATTGCCTGGAATGGCTTCCCATCTATTTTGGAATTCTTAAAACAGGCGCTTTAGCAGTACCCCTTAATTTCAGGTTTACTGCTTCAGAAATCAAAAAATGCCTAAATACAGCGGGAGCAAAGGTGCTAATTTTTGGTCCAGAGTTCAAAGAATCAATTAAAAGTATTATGGATAATGACTGTTGTGTTGAAAATTTTGTATATGTAGGCCAAGACCATTTTGCCAATACTGAGAACTTATTTGATATTATAGTAAATGAACCCACAGACTGTCCTAATATATCTATTACTGATGATCAAGATGCAGCCTTATATTTCACTTCAGGTACTACTGGTACACCAAAGCCCATACTTCTCACCCATTCCAATCTGGTTTCGGCATGTATAACTGAAAATCATCATCACCTTCAAACCCGTGAAGATAATTTCCTATGTATACCTCCCCTCTATCATACTGGAGCCAAGATGCACTGGTTTGGGAGTTTAATAGTAGGTGGCAAAGCAGTGATTTTAAAAGGAGTAAAGCCACAATATATCTTAGAAGCAGTTTCTGAAGAGCAAGCAACCATAGTTTGGCTGTTGGTGCCTTGGGCACAAGATATATTGGATGCTATTGAATCCGGTGAAATAGATCTTGAGGATTATAAGCTAGATCAGTGGAGATTAATGCACATAGGGGCCCAACCAGTTCCACCTAGTCTTATTAAAAGATGGAGAAAATACTTCCCTAACCAGGACTATGACACCAATTACGGTCTTAGCGAATCAACAGGACCCGGCTGCGTTCATCTTGGGCTAGAAAACATACACAAGGTAGGTGCCATTGGCAAGCCCGGCTATAGATGGCAGGCCAAAATCGTAGATGAAAAGGGCAATGAAGTGCCTCCAGGTCAAACGGGAGAGCTAATCGTAAAAGGCCCTGGAGTTATGAAGGGTTATTATAATAATGAAGCTGAAACCAAAAAGGTTATCAAAGAGGGCTGGCTATACACTGGGGATATGGCCCGCAAAGACTCCGATGGATTTATCTATCTAGTAGATAGAAAGAAAGATATTATAATTTCAGGTGGTGAAAATATCTTCCCGGTAGAGATTGAAGATTTTCTCCAAGCACATGAAGATATAAAGGACGTAGCAGTTATAGGAATGCCTGATGAGCGTTTAGGTGAGATCCCTATAGCAGTTATAGAGACAAAGCCCGGAAGGGAGTTGACTGAATCGGAAGTTTTGGATTTTTGTCAAGCCCTACCTAGATACAAAAGACCACGAAAAGTTATCTTTGATAAGGTTCCACGTAATCCTACGGGAAAGATTGAAAAACCAGTTTTAAGGGAAAAATGGTGCGGCACATCCATAAGTGTGTTTATATAAGCAAAAAATTTTATGACCTTTCGGCATACATGTCAAAAGGTCATAAAATTATATACCTTTATACCCCGTACAGAAAAGATTTTTGCAATTTTATCGGTTTAAACTTGCAACAACGTTGACATAAGGCCATAATAGGCATATAATTATAGGGTAAAATAAAATTTTATATATTATAAGCTTCATAATTCTAAATTGATATTAAAACATGCCTTGGGGAAGACTTTATCTGGAAAAGGAATTATGGAATTTAAATGTATGGAGGGAAAGCTATGAGTAAAAATTATAATCCCTATAAAGCAATGTTGGAAGTTTTAGATAAAGCTGCTAACATGTTGGGATTAGAAGAACAGGATTATGTTCACCTTAAGTACCCTGAAAGGGAGCTAAAGGTATCTATACCCGTTGAGATGGATGACGGCTCTATTCAGGTATTTGAAGGATATAGGGTACAGCATTCCAGCGTTAGAGGCCCCTACAAGGGTGGAATCCGTTATCACCAAGATGTAGACATGGACGAAGTTAAGGCTCTGGCCGGTTGGATGAGCTTTAAATGCGCAGTAGTAGATATCCCCTTTGGCGGAGGAAAAGGTGGTGTAAGAGTAGACGCTACCAAATTATCCAAAAAAGAGCTGGAAAGGCTAACTCGAAAGTATACTACATTACTCTATCCCATTGTTGGTCCTGAAATTGATATTCCTGCCCCTGATGTAAATACCAATGCCGAAGTAATGGGATGGTTTATGGATACATATAGCACCTTAAGAGGACAGTTATCTCCTGGAGTAGTAACTGGAAAGCCAGTACCTATCGGTGGATCTCTAGGCAGAGCAGAGGCCACAGGCCGTGGTGTTATGTTTGTTACCAGGGAGATTGCTAATAAACTTCATTTACCCCTAAAGGGTGCAAGGGTTGCTGTTCAAGGTGCAGGTAATGTAGGAGGGACTGCTGCAAAACTCCTCTATAAAGAGGGATGCAAGGTTGTAGCCTTAAGTGACGTTTCTGGAGGTATCTATTCAGAGGAAGGCCTAAATATTGAAGAAATCGTTGATTTTCTCACTGCTGAGCGAGGACGCTTGCTCAAGGATTATGATGCACCAGGGCTTGTGAGAATTTCCAATGAAGAGTTGCTAACTTCAGATGTGGACATTTTGATTCCAGCAGCTTTAGGAAATCAGATCACTGAAGAAATAGCTCCTCGTATTAAAGCAAAGATTATTGTAGAAGGTGCCAATGGACCTACAACTGTGGGTGCAGATAAAATTCTTGAAGAGAATGGAATAGTTGTCGTTCCAGATATTTTGGCTAACGCCGGCGGAGTAACTGTCTCCTACTTTGAATGGGTACAAAACCTCCAGCACTTTAGATGGGAAGAAGAAGAAGTCAACAGAAGGTTAGAAAATATAATGATTAAAGCCTTTAATGACGTATGGTCAACAGCTGAAAAAGCCGGTACCAGCCTTAGAATGGGAGCATATATGGTAGCGGTGGATAGAATCGTTACTGCTAGCAAGATGCGAGGAATAAGTTAGATTAATAGAGTAATTGTGTCATTTAGATCTATTGTAAGATCTGTTATAAAGAGCTATTGTAATAATATTAACTGGTAATAAAGGTAGGGTATTAGATGTTTTTGTTATATCCCTACCTTTTGCTATTTGCTTTTTTTAGTTACCTCTTTTTACTTGTTGCTGCTAGAGTTCTTGTCTAAAATCTTAAGGATCAAATATAATAACGAAGAAAATATCATGATAGTAACAAGATAGGGAGTTATAACATGTAGCAATCTCATTGGCTCGGCTCCTTCCACTCACTTTTAGTGTCAAGCTATTTCAATAATAAAGGGCTGCTTTTTCTATAGTGAATCTATTTGCCAATAATTTATTGGCCATTATTATATAAAACAAATGAATCCTACCATTTGTTACACTTTTTTTGAAATATTTTATGAAAATTTATTTGAGCTGAGTTTGAAAGCTTGCTTATGGATTTTGTATCCATTAATGTGATATATTTACTGGTTTTTATTAATGGGTGTGTGTTATTATTATATCTAAACAGTTTAACCTATCAATATCAAAATATCTTTTATTAATAAATATATAAGGAGAGTAGGTTTATTATATATGTATGAAGTAATTGAGCTTGTAAAATCAACAAAAGACATTATTTTGGATGAATCCTTGGTCAATACTCGCAAGGAAAAAGGAGATGCTGATTACGTTACTCTTGTTGATATTAAGGTACAAGAGTTCATATTTGATGGGCTTAAATCTATGTATCCTAACTATCAATTTATGGGGGAAGAAGAAGAAAGAGGCTCATTAGATTTTACCCAACCTATCTGGATACTGGATCCCTTAGATGGTACAACTAATCTCATACATAATTATAACCAGAGTGCTGTGTCCCTGGCCTTATGGAGAAATCAACGTTTAGAATTTGGGGTGATTTATAACCCCTATACCGACGAACTCTTTACCGGCTATCTAAATAAGGGAGCATATTTGAATGGAAAACCCATACATGTATCAAATTATACATCTATGTCCGACAGCCTAATTTCTGTTGGAACCCATCCCTATAAAAAAGAGATGTCTAAGGACACATTCCTAATTAGCCATAAAATATATTTAGATTGTCAAGACATAAGACGATCTGGTTCAGCCGCCTTAGACTTAGCCTATGTGGCTGCCGGTAGGACTGAGGCCTTTTTTGAAAAGTTTTTAAGCCCTTGGGATTATGCTGCAGGAGCCATTATTGTCCAAGAAGCGGGAGGTACCGTTACAACTTTTGATAATAAACCCCTTCCTGTATTTTCACCCTCTTCTGTCCTAGCCACCAATGGCAGCATCCATTCTAAGATGCTAGAATATCTATCAATATAAGCAGCCTTGTGTTCATATAATAAAAGTTCTTAAACTAGCGTAACAGGTTTATTTATAAATATAAATAATTACCCCCTAGAGTTAAATACCTCTAGGGGGTAATTTATAATCAGACATCTTCACTGCTTTGATCTACGCCATCAGTGTTTTGATCTTCACTATGCCCAGGATTGTCATTATTTCTGTCGTTACCATTGTTTCCATTATTGCCTTTATTGTTGTTATTTCCCTTATGTCCATCATTACCTTTGTTTTCATTGTTACTAGTGTCCTCATGTTTATCATGTCCATCATGGCTATCCTGGTTATTGGCATTACCGTCTTTATCCCTGTTATCCGGACCTTTTCCTTTGCCTGGCAGTAGCCCTTCAAAGAAATCCTTAAGGTCTTCTAATGGATCATCTATTGGCTCATCTATTTCTGGAGCTGGAGGTTCAGTATGAACATTGCAGAAGTATTTCTGATGCTCTGGATTATTAATATTTAAGCTACTTACTTCTGCCATGTTGTTGAAGCCAAAGTAGGCATTGGGTATCCATTGACTAATTTGTTTTTGAGACAACTGCCTATATGGAGAATCGCTCTCCAAGAAATATACGGATTTAGTAGTAATGGAAGCCTGCGGACAGTAAGGTCCTGGGATTTTTCCAGATTCACTACAAATCTGTATGGTGCCGTGTTGGGTACATGTTTCCCTAGGGAGAAAATCAGGATTAAACCAGTCTACTACAATCTGTCCTTTTGGACAATTGGGCCCTGCTAATTTACCTGAAATCTTGCAAATACTCTTTTGTACCAATCCCAACTCCTCGGGACCTTTGTCCAAAATATCCTTATCCTCTAGACCTTCATGAATTCTGGCCATAAATGCCTGCCATAGTGGTGCAGCATATCTGCCACCCTGCACTCCGTTCCCCAAAGATTTACCTTCATCATGGCCAATCCATACAACACCTGTATAATAGGGGGTAAAGCCAGCAAAAGCAACGCCCTTATAGTCACTATTGGTACCAGTTTTACCTGCTACAGTCATTCCCGGTATTTGGGCCCGCTGACCTGTTCCGTTTTTTACAGCATCCTTCATCATATCTATAAGCATCCAAGCGGTTCTTTCACTAAATATCTTGCGCTGTATCCTATTTTGAGTTCTATCAATTAATACATTTCCGTCCTTATCTACTACTTTAAGCACTGATATAGGCTCATTATACACTCCGCCATTGGCAATGGCACTATAGGCCCCTGCCAATTCAACAGGTGTTATAGCAGAGGTACCAAGGGCTAAGCCTGACCCGTTTACCTGAATATGGGAGGGATCTATGCCCAAGCCTTCCAAATAAGTTTTTGAGGTTTCAAATCCAACATCATAGGTTAAGGTTTGAGCTGCCACTATATTTAGAGAACGCCTAAGTCCCTCTCTCATGGTAGTGGGACCGGTATAGCTGCCACCTCCGTAGTTCTTGGGAAAATCCTTCTGAGCATCCCAACCTTCAATCTTTGCCGGAATGTTGTGATAAATAGTAGCAGGAGATTTACCTTCTTCTAGGGCCGGTCCATATACTGAAATAGGCTTTATGGTAGATCCCATCATTACTGGGGATATTGCCCTATTTAGCTCTCTCTTGTTTGTAGGAGCAGTACGGCCTCCCACAATGGCCTTTATATGCCCCTTGTTATCCATTACTACTGCCGCAGCTTGTGGCTGGGGCAGGGAATTGTCATCTTCCCCCTGTATTACAGGGTAGTCCTCCCAATTATATATGGTGTCCTCTACTGCTTTTTGAACATCCCTATCCAAAGTAGTATAGATTTTTAAACCGTTGGAATATATAAACTCATCCGCCTTCTGGCGTCCTTCTTTATCGTTTTGCCAGCCTTTAAGCTTGATAATGGCATCCCTAACCTCATAGATGGCATATTCAATAAAGGGCGCCATGTCATAGAGCTGTAGCCGTGTAGCTTCCTTTACCACCTGAAGCTCTTCAGCTATGGCTTCTTCATATTGCTCCTGGGTGATAAAGCCATTTTCCAGCATGGCCTTAAGAACCAATTCAGCACGGGCTTCTGTGATATGCCTTCTATCCTGGCTGCCATGATAATTCCTTCGAGGATTATAGGCAGAAGGATTTTGAACCAAGCCCGCCAGTACAGCCATTTCCTTAAGGGTTAGTTCATCTAATTCCTTGCCAAAATAGTCCTTGGCAGCAGCCTTAACACCATAGTTACCCTCTTCAAAGTTTATGGTATTTAAATAGGCCTCCAAAATCTGTTCTTTGGAAAACTCTCTTTCCAGCTTCATGGCTAGATAAGCCTCTTGGATCTTACGAGTATAGCTTTTCTCAGGTGTCAGATACAAAAGTTTTACCAGCTGCTGAGTTATGGTGCTGCCTCCCTGAATATTGCCTCCCTTTAAGTTGTTGACAAATGCACCAGCTATTCTAATAGGGTCCACGCCATTATGCTTGTAAAACCTTTTATCCTCTATGGCTATAAAGGCATTTTCTAGCGTATCGGGAATTTCATCCAAGGTGGCCCATACCCGATTTTCCAAGCCAAAATATTCCGTAATAAGATTACCGTCCTGATCATAGATAAAGGTAGTTTGGCTCTGGTCTTCAATCTTAGTTAAATCTAAAGGTGGGGCATTATCTATAATGGATTTTAATACTCCAGCCGCAAAGAAGCCCACTACCAGTACTAGGATCAAGGTCACTAATGCTACTGACTTTAATATATTTCTGTTTTTATTCTTATTTACTTTTGATTTCTTCTTCTTTTCTACTCTTGTAGCTTGTGACATACCTTCATCACCTCATAAGCTTCATTTTAGCACGAAAATGTGTCCAATTTATAAACAATATATTAATATTTTTAGGCAATATGAGGTAATTTAGTAAAACTACTACAATATTTTCTATAATATTTTTAATATGGCGAGTATTATCAGTATTATTCCACTAAGCCATGAGATATCTATTTTAGTATTCAAAGCAACTTTTCTGCCCATAAAAAGACCGCCCCATATGGCAACAATTCCAAATATTAAGGAAAAAATTATTACCTGTAAATAATTTATATCCACTATGCCACTTCCAAAACCTACTGCTATGGAATCCAGGGAAAGGGCTGTGCCCAAGTATAAAGCTTCCTTGGAACTTAGGTCCTTGGAATAATTAATATCAGCCTTGGTTTGGTCCACATATATTTCTACAATCAAATCTAAGTTAAAGACATTAACCTTTATTTTTTTGTTGGATTTAAGAGCTTTTTCTAAATTTGCTTTCACAATTCCTTCAAATAGATAGTAAATCCCTAGGCTTAGGAGAATAAGGAAACTAACTATTATAAGAAATCTTTCTGGAATTAGCACTCTAAACATGGATCCTATTAGCATGGATAGGCTTAGAAAAAAAGCACAAACAAAGTCAATTATCAAAATTGACCTAATAGGAATCTTTATATCATTAAGCCCATATGCAATACTGGCTGCAAAGGCATCTAAGGATAAGGCTAACACTAATAGAATAGATTCTAACACATTACCACCCCTTCTTGATTTTTGGGCTAGTAACATGTTATTCATCTTTTTATTTATGGTTACAAAAAAGCAAACTGGACATAAAAAAGGGAACAGTCTTGCTGTTCCCTACTAAAGAAAGCTTACTTCACAGCTAAACAGGTCAATTCCCTATAGAAAAATTTCAACAAATAAATTTTTATAAGCTATTTTGTTCCTGGTTTTTCATTTTCTTGAGATGTGTTAGTTTTTCCTATGTTTGAAATTGCCTCTCTCATTTTGGTGTCAGAGATTAGATTTTGCATATTGTAATAATCCATGACTCCTAATTTACCCTCTCTAAAGGCCTGAGCAATGGCTTTTGGTATCTCGGCCTCAGCCTCTACAACCTTGGCCCTCATTTCATGTACTTTAGCCACCATTTCCTGCTCTCTTGCCACTGCCATAGCCCGTCTTTCTTCAGCCTTTGCCTGAGCTATTCGCTTATCAGCCTCGGCCTGATCCGTTTGAAGCTGTGCTCCAATATTTCTGCCTACATCCACATCTGCTATATCTATGGACAGGATTTCAAATGCCGTCCCTGAATGAAGACTCTTGGCTAATACAGTTTCAGATATACTATCAGGATTCTCTAGTACCTCTTTATGAGATTCTGCAGATCCTATAGTAGTAACAATACCTTCACCAACTCTTGCAATAATGGTCTCTTCTCCAGCTCCACCTACCAATCTGTCAATGTTAGCCCTTACCGTAACACGTGCCTTAGCGATAACCTCGATACCGTCCTTTGCAACAGCAGCAACATTAGGTGTTTCAATAACTTTTGGGTTAACACTCATTTGTACAGCTTCTAATACATCCCTTCCTGCTAGATCAATAGCTGCAGCCCGTTCAAACTCCAAGGGAATATCAGCTCGTTGAGCGGCTATCAGGGAGTCTACTACGCGATCTACATTACCTCCAGCTAAATAATGAGCCTCTAGCTTATTGATGGAGATATCCAATCCAGCTTTTGTGGCCTTTATCAAAGGGTTAACAATCCTAGATGGAACTACCCTTCTAAGCCTCATACCTATAAGATTCATAATACCAACCTTGACACCCGCAGCTAAGGCTGAAATCCATAAACCTACTGGCACAAAAGTAAAGAAAATTGACAAAACCACAATAATGGCCACTATAATCAGCATAGCAAATACAACTTCTGGCATCTGGCAAAACTCCTTTCATTTTATATGTAGTTTGAATATCTTTACAATTATTATATAGTAATATTATTCATTATACTAGCTTTAATTAAATTTCTACCCCATAATTTCATTTGAAGGGTGAGATTGCTGCCAGCTCAATATTTTTCCCTGTAAGGATTCTCCCCAATATTTAAAAGGGCAGACTTAAAAAATTAAGTCTGCCTCTAAAAGCCTGCTATACTTATTTAAAGGCTATTTCTTTCTTTTTCACCATCTCCGATACTTGGGCAACGTCCTTATCCCCTCGTCCTGAAAGATTAACTACTATCTTCTGGTCAGGAGACAGAGTCTTGGCCAGCTTCATGGCATACGCCACCGCATGGGCACTCTCTAAAGCAGGTATTATGCCCTCAGTCTTAGACAATTCAAAGAAAGCCTCCAAGGCCTCTTGATCTGTGATGGTTACATATTCTGCTCGGCCTATGTCCTTGTAATAACTATGCTCCGGACCCACTCCCGGATAATCAAGCCCCGCCGAGATTGAATGAACGGGAAGAATATCTCCTTTTTCATCCTGCAATACATAGCATTTGAAACCATGAATAACTCCAGGTTTGCCTAGTGTTAATGACGCTGCATGCATGCCTGGACTAAGGCCTTTGCCTGCCGGCTCAACTCCTATCATCTTAACCTCTTTGTCATTATAAAAAGGGGCAAATAGGCCTATAGCATTGCTACCTCCACCTACACAGGCCACTAAATAGTCTGGCAGGCTCCCTTCTGCCTCTAGCATCTGCTCCTTAACTTCCTGACCAATGACAGATTGAAAAACATTTACCATGGCAGGATAGGGATCTGGACCAACAGCAGAACCAAGCATATAGTATGTATTCTCATAGTTCTGTATTAAATCATCTAAAGCCGCGTCCACTGCTTCCTTTAGGGTTCTTAACCCTTGGGTAACGGCAACAACTTTAGCACCTAGCAGCTCCATCCTAAATACATTCAGCTGCTGCCTTCGGGTATCTTCTTCTCCCATATAAATGATGCATTCCATATCAAATAGGGCACAAGCAGTAGCTGTCGCCACCCCGTGTTGCCCGGCCCCTGTCTCAGCAATAACTCGTTTTTTGCCCAAGCGCTTGGCCAGCAAAACCTGTCCTAAAGTATTGTTAATCTTATGGGCACCAGTGTGGTTTAGATCCTCCCTTTTTAGGTAAATCTTGGCCCCACCTAGCTTTTTGCTAAGCTTTTCAGCAAAATATAAGGGATTAGGTCTTCCCACATATTGCTGGTAATAGTATTTCAGCTCTGACAAAAACTCTGGATCCTTTCTGTACCTTTCGAAGGCTTCTTTGACCTCATCCAAAACCTTATCCAACTCTGGTGGGACAAACCTGCCCCCATATTCTCCAAAATAACCTTTTTCATCACATAACAACATAGTTATTCTCCTCTCTTCTAATCTAGACTATTCTAATCTCGTCTATAATTTATTTATTATATGTGTTATATTTATAGACTTTGGATAAATATACATTAAAACACACTAAAAGTCAATACCTACCAAATAGCTTTTACCACATCCAGCCAGGTTTTTGCCATTAGTGCATG